>JAABUJ010001298.1_pt1 | contig 37885 bp, 34 predicted proteins | sample 5559131 | NCBI WGS metagenome assembly JAABUJ01 (sample SAMN10711875, study PRJNA513366) | rock metagenome | isolation source: Antarctica rocks | place: Antarctica: Victoria Land, Mt New Zealand nord | collected 2016-01-07 | reverse complement strand
ACACCTTCCACCTCCATCTCAAAGAGACAGAATTCCGCTTCAACCACAGAAACAAAGACCTCAATCAAGTCTTGTTACAATTTCTCAGAAAGGACCCACTCTGAGCCCTTTGCTTCCTAAGCCCCTCCTTTATACGTCGGCTCCTACAGCCTGGGGCCTTACACTGCAGGCGTGGTCTCGCCGGCGGGCTCAGACGTGATCGTGCCACCGAGCATAATCCAGTATCCCTACATGAATTTCTACCAGCCGATCACGCCGTCGGACGCGCCCGGGGCGTGTGGCTCAGGCAGTGACGGGACGCTGTCCACACCAATGCAGGAGCCCGCCTCCGGGTGGTGGACGGGAGAGATCTGCGGCTATGGCCACGCTTCTTACATCGGTGCAGACGTAAAGCCCGGACGCAGCTTCACCCTGGAGGTGACCGCGCTCGATGCTCAGGGATTCGCAACCACAAGCAAGTTGATGCCCGTGCTGGCCTTTTATGACACGAGCGATACCTCCACACTTCCTTCGCTGGGTCTATCCGCTTCTGCTTTTCAAGCGAACGGTCTAGGCACCACCAGCCTGAACGGTGTCACTGGTCAAATGACGCGCATACGCCTGGGCATTGCGGATCAGCGCGGCGAAGGCCGGCCTGACTTTCCGTATCAGGCCCGCTTGCTGTACGCCGACAGCGTGTTGCCTGCGCAGCTTGCACCTTCGGGTGGAAATGTAACCGTCACAGGCACAGGTTTCCGGCAGGGAAACAGCGTGCAAATCAACGGTGTTCCTGCGGCAGTTGTGAACTGGTCTGCAACCTCTATTGTGGCGACGTTGCCGGCCATGTCCGCGGCTAACGCTGCGCCGTCCACGCCATTGGACGTTACCGTATCCGATCTCGGCACCGGGGCAAGCTCGACGATGTCCGGAGCGTTTCAATACGTGTCGGCCAGCACGCTTCCCTACGTGATGAAGCTTCTGACGGCACAGGCGGGCACCGCATTCGTCAATCAGGTAACGCCGGTTCCTTTCAGCGTGCAGGTGCTTCAGGCCGACGGCGTAACTCCGGTTCCGGGCCAGTCGGTAACGTTTTCGAGCACGGCTGCGAATGTTAACTTCGGCGCCTGTAGTGCGTCTGTATGCACGATCACAACTGACTCGAATGGGGTCGCTACATCCGCGTCCACGCCACTCGCGGTAGGCAGCATCACCTTGCGTGCGACGGATGGAGCTTTGCAGCAGACGGCGGCATTTTCCGCCCTGGCACAGTCCGGATCGATCGTGGTGACTTCGAACATCACTTCGGTGCCTGTGGGTTCGACGGCGACCTTCAGCGTCAGTGTGCTGGCGCCGAACGGGTCTGGAATGAGTGGGCGCACGGTTCAGTTCAGTACACTTTCCGGCGCTCTTACCTTCAGCGGCTGCTTCAACACGGTTTGCAGCGTGGTGACCAATTCGGCGGGATCCGCAAGTCTGCAGTTCGCTCCCACGGCTGCCGGAACCATCACGATTGCAGCAAGTGACGGGGACGTGAGTGCGCAGTCGACCTTGCAGGCCACCGACAACTCCGACGTGTTGCTGATCACGCAAGCCCCGCTGTCTAATACTCCGCTGGGCCAGTCGGCAGGCATGAGTATCAAGTTGTTCAAGCACGATGGAGTGACGCCGGACGCTTATGAAATTGTTGTCTTCACAGCCAGTGCGGGCGTCAACCTGGTGAGTTGCGGTTCCGCGCAAGTGTGTCCGCTCATCACGGATTATCTTGGAAGGTCAGGGATATTAGCCGGTCCCACAGCGCTGGGATCCTATACTTTCACCGCGACGTACGGTTCGGTGAGCCAGAGCGCAACTTTCAACGTAGTGCCTGCGCCGCCGGTGCAGATTCGAATTCTGAGTATGCCAACCAGCGGGGTCGTAGTGGGCACGGTTGCGGCGCAGCCGTTCACGGTGCAATTGCTGCAGCCGGACGGAGTTACACCCCTGGCGGGGGTTCGAGTGGCCTTGGCAGGACCTTCCAATGGTGTGCGTCTTGGATTCTGCAACTCCGGCTCATGTGAGATCTACACGGATGGCAGAGGCATCGCCACCACTTCTGTGACGCCGCTTCTGCCGGGTGCAATTACGCTCGATGCGGCATATCTGGGTGTCATTCAAAGCAGCAGTTTTACGGCGCTCGGACCAGCCGCAACGCTGCAGATTACGGCCCAGCCAGGAGCAGCGGGCGTGGTCGTGGGCGATGTCAATCCGGTGACCGTGCAGGCAGTCGCCATTGGTGGCGCAGGGCCTGGAACGGGGTATGTTGCGATGGCTGTCGACCAGGGATCCGCAATTGTGACTCCCTGCGTCTTCCCCTGCGGACCCAAGCTGGACAGCAATGGGGTGGTCCCATTCTTTGTGAAAGCAATCGCGCCAGGCCCGATCTCTGTGACCGCCACCTGGGGTGCGTTCCACCAAACAGCCAGGTTTTACGCGTATGCCGTGGGCGACGTGATGCAACTCGTCTCAGGACCCAGCGGAACAGCGTTCACGCAGATTCCAAGCACTCCGGTGTTCACCGTGCAAGTCTTTGGCAGAGATGGTGTGACACCTGCGCCGGGAAAAGCAGTCACATTCGCAACCTCGATCGGCAAGGTGCGCTTCGCTGTCTGCGGAGCATCCACCTGTACGGTGACCTCGGACGCCAACGGCTTCGCTTCCAGTGCAGTTACGCCCCTGGCTGAAGGAGTGACGACACTGACGGCCTACGATGGCGCGGCTAACCAGGCAGCCACCTTTATTGCGCAGGACCGTCCTGACTTGTTGAGCCTGGTCTCCGTGCCCGCACAGGGCAGCTTTGTCGGCGTAGCTGCGTCAGCCCCGTTCAGCGTGCGCGCGTTGCTGGCTGATGGCGTCACTCCAGCGTCCGGCAGAAATGTAACAGTTTTAGTTACAAATGCGCCTGCGGGGTTCAACGCCTGTGCGGGCGCAGTGACGTGTACGTTGATCGCGGACGCCAACGGTATCGTTTCAACCTCGGTGACTCCTTCTGCCGCCGGAACAGTCTCACTGCTGGCGACAGATCGGACAGTACAGTTGAGCGCGAGCTTCAACGCGGTGGTTAAACCGAATCAGATGACCATCGCTGCGATGCAACCGAGGGTTTATGTCGCGGAGCAGGTGAGCTTCAGTTTGCTTGCTGCGGCTCAGGTGGTGCAAGGCGGGCTTCCTGTGCCTTCGTTGCAGGTCACGTGGACAGGCAGCGTGGGCTTCAGCGTTGCACAAAGCAGCGTGCTGACAGATGCGGGCGGTATCGCCAGCATGCAGGTCACGGCAGGACCGCTGAATGCGGGTACTTCGGCCAGCGTTACCTCTTGTGCGGTGACAACTGTTTGCGCCAGTTACACTGCGTCGGGCGTGGGCGCTGCGGCGTTCCGGCTTGGCTTACACAGCGGAGCAGGGCAGAGTGTCAGCGGAGGCGCCGCATACGCAAACGTGATCGCCACTGTGAACGACGACGCCCAGCATCCTGTAGCCGGGGCTGAAATCATCGCGTACCAGACGGTCACCGCAGCCGCGCAGGCGTGTCCTGAACGCGGCCGCTGTCCGGCGGCTCCCGTCCTCGCGTCGCGGATTACGGTTCTGCGCTCGGGCCTGAACGGTGAATTTTCGTTTGAACCGCTCACGGTACCCGGTGTCGCAACCCAGACGCAGATTGCTCTTTCTGCGGGAACTCAGGGATTTGCCACGTCTGTGCTTTCCAGCACACCCTAGACGAAGCAGGACCCGTCTGCAGAGTTGAGATTGGTTGCTCGCGAAAGCACCGGAGCGAAAGTCGATTTTCTGCATCTGAAAGGGAAAGCAGCTTGCGAACACAAACGTGGAGACAGGGATGGCAGCAGGAAACAAAGATGTGCGAACGGGACCTGCGATGAGCGTGCGACAGCGTGTGGTCATCGTGGGCGCCGGGTTTGGTGGAATCCATGCGGCCAAAGGCCTGGCCGAATTGCCCGTCGATGTGACCATTGTCGACCGCCGTAACTATCACCTGTTTCAGCCGCTGCTTTATCAGGTCGCGCTGGCGGTGCTTTCTCCGGCAGATATTGCTCAGCCTATCCGCTCCATTGTCCGCCAGAGCAAAAATGTTGGCGTGTTGATGGACGAAGCGGTCGGCTTCGATCTGCCCCGGCTGCGTGTGAAACTGAAAACCGGCAATGAGCTTGAATACGACTATTTGATCCTGGCCACGGGCTCCACGCATTCCTACTTTGGCAAGGACGAATGGGCAGCCATCGCGCCTGGCCTGAAAACGGTAGAGGATGCGATCGAGATTCGCCGGAGGGTGCTGCTTGCGTTTGAATTGGCAGAGCGCCAGATGCTCGAAACGGGCAGCCATCCAGCACTTAATTTTGTCATTATCGGCGGCGGACCCACCGGCGTCGAATTGGCTGGCGCGATCTCCGATATTGCGCGTCTTTACATGACGATGGACTTCCGGCACATCGATCCGAGTTCAGCGCAGGTGCTGATTCTTGAAGGTTCGCCGCACATTCTTGGACCCTATCCGCCCGATCTACAACAGAAGGCCGTTGAGCAGTTGAAAGCGCTGGGCGTGAAACTGCGCACAGGCGCGCATGTGACCGATGTGCAGCCCGGCTATGTGATGGTTGGCGAGGAACGCATCGACTCTGTATGTACGCTGTGGGCTGCGGGGGTACAGGCCTCACCGCTGGGTAAGATGCTCGGTGTGGAGACAGATCGCAAGGGGTGCGTTCCGGTGGACGAACATTTGAATCCCAAGGGCATGCCGAACGTGTTTGTGCTCGGCGACCTGGCGCACTTTGAACAGGATGGAAAACCGGTTCCCGGAGTCGCGCAGCCAGCGATGCAGATGGGCGACTACGCGGCCCGCCGCATCGGCCAATTTATTGAAGGAAAAACTTCGCCCAAGGGATTCCATTATTTCGATAAGGGCGACATGGCAACCATAGGACGCGCGGCTGCCGTGGCCAATATTCAATGGCCGTTCAAGGGCCACTGGAGCGGCTTTCCAGCCTGGATGGCGTGGTTGGTGGTTCACATCTTTTTTTTGATCGGATTCCGCAATCGTTTCGCCGTATTTCGCCAGTGGGCGTGGACCTATCTGACGTTCCAGGATGGCGCGCGTCTGATCACGGGCTCCCAGGCTTTGCCCGGCTGGAACGTGCAGCCAGGCGGCCCCGGCGAGCTAACCTCTGAGCCTATCGATATCGAGCAGGCACGGCATGCAAGCGCTGTGCGGCGATAGATCTACATCAGATCGTCAGGTCTGCTGGTCGAAGCCGTGGGCGGTTGAGGCTGGTGGAGATTTGTCCTCGCCGCATCTACGTGCTTGCCCCGGTTGTGGGCAAGGAAGCTGTACCCGCATCCGCTGCACCTCCAGGGATAGAAGCCAAGAGTCCCAAGCGCGATCGCAACCGGAGTGCTGCGCCGGGCGCGCTGAGTATTTGAACTGTTGCATGACGGACAAGGTGGCGTACTCATCGGAGTTCGTTGTCTCTTGGTGTCCCTATCATTGCATCGCAGCGCCTTCTGAAAACAAGATTTTTTGCTAAATTTTGAACGCAGATTCCCTTTGGGAATGACAACCAGAATGGAATCTGCGTTGCTACATCCACTTACTACATTGTTGTAATCGAAGTTCCTGGTTCTCTAAAATCGTCATCCTGAACGCAGTGAAGAGCCTGCCCTGTAAGGGATCCTGGATTCGCCGAACGTCGCAACGCTGTAACCATCATTAAATCAGCTATAGGTTCAGCCCGGCAGCACGCGGTCGACCTGAAGCTGCAACTCTGCGAACGCGGGCGCATCCGCTGGACCCTGGTAATGCCAGCGCACCGCGCCGGACGCGTCGACCACCAGGACACACGCTGTGTCGCTCGCTTTACCACCTGTGATCTGCTTCCATTGCGCGGCATGATCCAGCACGGGTAAGAAGTGCGCGCGGGTCGGCTCGGCAACGCTCTCGCGAATTCGTCCGATCACCCAGCCTCGCAGCAGCGCGGGAACGGAGGCGACCACCGGCAGTTCGTAATACGCCACCCGGGAATCGTCGGGATAGCGCTGCGCGAGCAGTTTGCCCCACGCACGCGCGTTTTCCTGCGACTCACGCGTAAATGCGACGATCAGGACACCCGCTTTGCCGGCAAACGCCTGCGGCAGCCGTACCTCGTTGCCTGCAAAGGTGGTGCCCTGGAGCGTGGGAATGTATGCCGCCTGAGACATGCCCAAACTCGCGCAGGCGGCGACCATGGAGACATACACAAGGCCCATCATGAGCGTACGGCGCAGTGTCATCTTTCGAGGCTATGCGTCCCGGAGGCCCATTGGATTAGCCGAGGGTGTCGGTTTGACGACATCAACATCTTCCGGACCACGTGTAATGTATGCGGATTCAGACCACGACGGACTCACGGAACTCGCCAAACACGCCACGTAGTACGTCAGCGATTTCGCCCAGGGTCGCTTTGCTCTCGACCGAGACCACGATATGCGGCATAAGGTTGCTGCCCGTGAGTGCTGATTGACGGACCTCGGTAAGCGCGGCAGAGCACACGACCGGGTTGCGCGAGGCGCGCAGAGCACAAACGCGTTCCACTTGGCGGCGTTCCAGATCAGCGTCCAGGCGTTGCAGCGGAACCTGCGCACCGGCCTCGCTGGTAAAGCGGTTTACGCCGACGATGATGGACTCCTGCGCATCGACGGAACGCTGGAAGCTATAGGCTGCGTTCTGTATCTCTTTCTGGATGTAGCCTTGCTCGATTGCGCGCAGCATTCCCATTCCATTGCCGGAACCATCGAAGGCGGCGATGCGGTCGAGGTAGACCTGCGCGCGCTGCTCCAACTGATCGGTGAGCGCTTCAACGTAGAAGCTTCCGGCCAGCGGATCGACCGTGCGGGTGACCCCGCTCTCATAGGCGATCACCTGCTGGGTACGAAGCGCGATGCGCGCTGCGGCTTCTGTGGGCAGGGCCAGGGCTTCGTCAAAGCCATTGGTGTGGAGGCTTTGGGTTCCGCCCAGCACGCCTGCCAACGCCTGAACAGTAGTGCGCACGATATTGTTTTCAGGCTCCTGAGCGGTCAGGGTTGAGCCCGCCGTCTGGGTGTGGAAGCGCAGCATCCAGCTGCGCGGCTCGCGAGCATGGAAGTGATCGCGCATGATGCGCGCCCACATTCTGCGCGCCGCGCGAAATTTTGCCGCTTCTTCAAACAGATCGGAGTGCGCGTTGAAGAAAAAGCTGAGGCGTGGGGCGAAATCATCCACCTGCAACCCTGCGTCGATCGCGGCCTGCACGTAGGTCATGCCGTCGGCCAGTGTGAAGGCAAGCTCCTGCACAGCCGTCGCGCCCGCCTCGCGCATGTGGTAGCCGGAGATCGAAATAGAGTTCCACGCAGGCAGTTCGGCTGCTGTCCAGGCGAAGATATCGGTGACGATCCGCATAGCATCGCGCACGGGATAGATGTAGGTTCCGCGGGCGATGTATTCCTTAAGAATGTCGTTCTGGATGGTGCCCGAGAGCAGCCGCTGATTGGTGCCGCTGCGCCTCGCGACGGCGACGTACATGGCCAGCAGAATCGACGCGGTCGCGTTGATGGTCATTGAAGTGGAGATGGCGCCAAGGTCGATGCCGTCGAACAGCCGCGTCATATCTTCGATGGAGTCGATGGCTACGCCAACGCGGCCCACCTCACCCAGCGCCATGGGATTATCCGAGTCGTAGCCAATCTGGGTGGGCAGATCGAACGCCACGCTTAGCCCTGCGGTGCCATTGGCGAGCAGGAATTTGTAGCGCTTGTTCGACTCCTCGGCATCGCCCATACCCGCGTACTGGCGCATGGTCCAGAGGCGGCTCCGGTACATGGCTGGTTGAATGCCGCGCGTGAAAGGGAATTCCCCGGGACGTTCAGCCGGGTGCCCGGCCACATCTTCAGCGGTGTAAAGCGTCTTGACGTCGATGCCGGAGGAGGTTTCCTGCGGTGCAATTGCACCGGCGCGCTGCTTTGGTTCAGCCATGGCACACCAGTTTACGCGAGGTGGTCTAGCGTCGGTTGCGGCGCGACGCGCGCACAAAGCTGGAGATGGTGAAATAGAGAAAGACCAGCATCATGGCCGGCGCCAGCCATGCATGGCCGGTGAAGATCACACTTGGACGCAGCTCTGCCCGATGCTTCCACGTCTCAAGCGCGAGGGCGAGCGCGAACAGACCGAAGAAGCTGCCGGTGAACTCGAACCACAAGACGCTGGATGCTTTTGCGATCGGTTTGAAGGTGCTCTCACCGAAGTTGCGGCTGCCGCGCTGGACTCCGGCCCGCAGGTCCTTGAGACTTCCCCGTGTGGCTTCCGTCTGGGCCGAGTTGCCCGCACGTGCGGCGGTGTGTGCTGAGCTTGGATCCGGCGCGAGCGCGGCTTGCGCGGCCCGCGCCAAGGCCTTTGCAGACTCTCTCGCGCCGCTGCCCAGCGCGCGGCCAAAGCGGACCGTGTCCATTGTTTCAGTCTAATTGTTCGCGCCGTTCGTCCCGCCGCGCTTGCCCAGCCTGAAATCGACGCGAATGCCGGATGCTGCATCCAACTTATGTGCCGTACCACGCAAAGGCCACACACTTTGACCAGGAGTTGGAAATCCATGAAGAACTTCGCTTATCTCATCGCTGGTGTTTCTGGTATCGTCGCCTTTTTTATCGCAAGAAGGCAGCAGGGTAAGGCGCTTGAGCCCGTCGAGGTGCTGGCGCACGAACTGCAGGATGCCTGGGCCGATCACCATACCGTGGTCTAGCCGCGTTATGAATCGTCTGGGTAAATTTTCCAAATGGCGGCGGTAGCGCTTCGCATGGCGAGATCAGCATTGCGCCCGGCCGTGTGTCATCGTATTCTTAATCTAGGCGGTCCCCGTCGGACGGGGTCGCAGGGCTCCCCGCAATGCCGTTCCCATCCAGGGAATACCCGCTGCGAGGTCATCGAAGCTGGTTGGGTTGGTGCTTTCTGTTTGCGTTGCGCCCCCCTGAACCGGATCTACCCCCACGGGGAAGTCGGAGGTGTCCTTGGACCGGAACATCAAGAAGAATCAAGCCATTAAAGAATTAATCCAGAAGCTCGGGGAAGCCATTCACGAGTCGGTTTCAGAATCGGAAGACATCGCTGGCGTGGTCCGGGATATTCGCGAAGAGGGCTTCGATGTTCTGCTGATGCTCGAAGCCACTATCGGGCTGAACGAAGTGGAAGAAGAGCAGGAAGATGAGTCAGGGGAGAAGCAGCTGCAACTGGGTGACGGTTCGGGCGGCCCGTTTACCCCGCACGACCTGACCTTTCTGCGTTCGCTGCGTATCAGCCTGCCTGAAGAGATGAACGCCGAGGACACCCCCAGCCCCGAATAATCAGCCCGCTTGCCAAATCGCACTGAGCGGGTCGCTAAGTTGAGCCTCCACCGGATAGGTGGAGGCTTTTTCATGCGCAGAGTTTTTCGCTTGTGCTGACCAGCCTGGTTCTTCTCCTTGCGCTGTCGAAGCAACAAGAGCGTGGTAGTTTGGACTTCCGCGCATGTTGCGGTATTTTGGTGCATCTCAGCAAAAGTTACGTCCAGTCGTGCAGTGTTGTGCTGCCGCCTTGGCGTGCGGGAAGGATCACGATGGCAAGCATGAGAGATTGTCTGGGCATCCTGCTGGCCGGAGGTGCCGGTGAGCGCCTCTTTCCACTGACCCGCGATCGAGCCAAACCGGCCGTCCCCTTCGCCGGCCAGTACCGCATCATTGACATCACGTTGTCGAACTGCATCAACTCCGACCTGCGCCACGTTTACATCCTGACGCAGTACAAGGCGTTGTCGCTGAACCGCCACATACGCGAGGGCTGGGGTCCGGTGGTAGCCAATGAATTGGGCGAGTTCATGGAGATTCTGCCGCCCATGCAACGCGTCTCGAAGTCCTGGTACCAGGGCACGGCCGACGCGGTATATCAGAACATCTATTCGATCGGCTCCGAAGAACCGCGCTATGTGATCATCCTGTCGGGCGACCACATCTACAAGATGAACTATGCGCGCATGCTGCAGCAGCACCAGGACACCGGCGCCGATGTCACCATTGCCACGCTGCCGATCCGTCCCGATGAGGTCTCCGCCTTTGGTGTGGTTGAGGTGAGCGCGAACGCCGAGGTGACCTGCTTCGAAGAGAAGCCGGAGTCGACCAAATCCCGTTCGCCGTTTATGCCGGAGATGGTCGATGCCTCGATGGGAATCTACATCTTCAACACCGACGTTCTGCTTCCGGAGTTGATGCGCGACGCTGAAGACCCGGATTCGAAGCATGACTTTGGCCACAACATTTTGCCTGGACTGCTGGGCCGCTGCAAAATGATGGCGTTCAACTTCGTCGACGAGAACAAGCAGAAGGCACTCTACTGGCGCGATGTAGGTACGCTCGATGCCTACTATGAAGCCAACATGGATGTAGCGGGCGTGAGCCCTACCTTCAACCTGTATGACAAAAGCTGGCCGATGCGCGGACGTGCCTACCAGTATCCGCCGGCCAAGTTTGTCTTCGGAGAGATTGGACGCACTGGAATGGCGATCAACTCGATCGTTGCAGCCGGTAGCATTGTGTCTGGCGCAGTGATCCGCAACTCCGTCGTGTCGCAGGATGTACGCGTGAACAGCTACTCGGACGTCGACTCAAGCATCGTGTTCTCGCATGTCAACATTGGCCGCCACTCGCGCATTCGCCGTGCCATTATCGACCGCGACGTCCACATTCCGGATGGAACGGTAATCGGGTATGACCAGACCGAAGACCGCAAGAAATATTTCGTTACGCCTAGCGGTCTGACGGTGGTTACGCGCGACTACTCAGTCTACGAAAATCCGGTCAGCCCGGAGTTCATGCAATCGTCGTATTGATCGGGATGCGCGATTCCTGGAGAGACAAGGCGCAGATTCCCTGCGGGAATGACAACCAGGACGCTAGACAAGATTCGCCATTCCTGGAGGGTCGTCATCCTGAACGCAGTGAAGAGCCTGCCCTGTAAGGGATCCCTGTATTCACCTTTGGCCGAATCGGTAGACTACCCCGGCCGAAAGGCTGAAGAACTCTCGCTCTTCATTGCCGAAGTGCGAGAAGATGATGTCCGGCGAAAGGCGAATCGCCACATTTTTCGAGCGGTTGAAGTCCACGCTGCCGCCCAGCGCGAACATGGGACTGGACTCATTGCTGTAAAGTCCCGTCTGGTAGCCTGCGGGGACCGGAGTGTGGGTAAAGTCCCCGTGGGAGATGCCGCCGAGCGCGTGGAAGTCGATGGCAAACCGCTGCGTCTTCGGTCCGCGATACTGCACGCCTCCCATCCCGGTGAAACGGATGACGAGGGGGCTGCTGGTGTAGGGATTCGCAAAGACCGGCGTGGTTCCGGCCTGGCCGCGGAAGTCCGCCGCAACGCCGAAATTGTGGGTCGCCCAGTAGGTGCCCATTACCTCGACCCCGCCCAGGTTCATGCGTTTGGGCAGCGCCTGTCCGGCCTGGAAGGTTTCAAACGACAGGCCGCCGTAGATCTCGTACGTGTTGTCGTACGTAACGGGTGCCTTGGCGGCGAGTTTGCCCGACGTGATCTCCGCTTCCGTCGCTGGTTTGGTGCCGTTCGAATTTCCTTCAGGCGGGGTTGCCTGTGCCAGCATGGTTCCCGTCATTAGCAGCATCGCCGCGGCGGCTACGGTGCGCGCCGTGTACCTCATCAATCTGTGCATTGCTCTCCGCTTCCAACCAAGTCTTTCGTGCTTTCAGGATATAACGGTCCGCATCAAAAACGCAGCGGCCTGAAAACAACATCCAATTGAACAGCATCCAACGTCTCTGCTGATAGAGCACGTAGGGTGCGATAATAGCCGTGGCAAGGTACGCGGCCAATTGGAGAAGAGTATGGGCGATCTATTTCAACCGATGCACCTGATCATCCTGGGGCTGATCGTCGTCGTTTTCTTCGGCGGACGCAAGCTGCCGGAATTAGGCAAAGGGCTAGGCGAAGGACTCAAGGGCTTTAAAGACGGACTGAAGGGTGTGACCGACGAAACCAACACCAAGGCTGGTGAAACGGCTCATATCGTTACGCCGCAGACTGACGGCTCGGCCGACAACATCATGAAGAAGTAGGGCGCGCGCGGCACGTAGTGGACGGCTTTTGAGAGCCAAGGTTCAAACTGGAGTTCCGATGAAGTCCAAGTCTCCCTGGCTCGTCAAGCCGCATACTCGCGTCGAACTGTCGCGGCTAGGAACGTCCGTTCACGGCGCTGGTACGCAGGAGCAGGCCACCACGCTGATGGACGAGCATCGTGAGCGGCTGGCAAAGTTCCAGGAAGTCCTGTACGCCGGCCAGCAGCATTCCGTCCTTATTGTTTTGCAAGGTATGGACACGGCGGGCAAGGACGGCACGATCTCGCACATTTTCTCCGGCATCAATCCGCAGGGCTGCCAGGTGACCAGCTTCAAGGTTCCCAAGCCGCTCGAGGCGCGACATGACTTTCTGTGGCGCTGCCATGCGGCGGTGCCGCCGCTGGGTATGATCGGTATTTTCAACCGTTCGCATTACGAGGCGGTCCTTGCGCCGCGCGTTCACAACCTGATAACGACCAAGATCGCCCGCCGCATGATGGACGAAATCAACGACTTTGAGCAGATGCTCGTAGCAAACGGAACCATCGTGCTCAAGTTTCTTCTGCATATCTCAAAGAGCGAGCAGAAGGAACGGTTGCAGGCGCGGTTGGACGATCCCGACAAGCTGTGGAAGTTTTCTGCCGCAGACCTGAAAGAGCGGGCATTCTGGGATGATTACCAGGCCGCTTACGAGGACCTGCTGGAGCGCACAAGTAAGAAACACGCGCCATGGTTCGTGATTCCGTCTGATGTGAAGTGGTCGCGCAACCTGGCGGTCTCCTCGGTTCTGCTGGAATCGCTGCGCCGGGTCAAGCTCGAATACCCGGAGCCCACAGTCGATCCAAAGACAATCAAGCTATAAGTATGGGCGCCTTCAAAACGTGATCAGGAACACTGCGGCCAAGGCGATCGCCATGCCGAGGGTCTGCCGCCCCGTGAGCCGCTCTTTCAGCACAACGGCCGCCATCACGATGGTGGCTGCCGGGTAGAGAGACGCCAGCACCGCTGCAATGTCGAGTCGTCCCGCGCGCGTCGCTGCGAGAAAGAACAGGTTCCCGGCGGTGTCGAAGACGGTGGTGGCGACCACCCATCCCAGCATGGCGCGTTTCCATTCCAGCGATGCACCCGGAGCGGGCCTGGTCTGCGCAAGCTTTAGACCTAGCAGAAGAAGCGCGCACGTAGCCACGCTGGTGAGTCGCGCGGTGGCCACGGGCCACACCAGCCCACCTCGGCCCGCAAAGCGCAGCGCGACGAAGTAGCAGCCGAATCCAGTGCCTGAGAGCAACGCCAGGAAGGTTGTGCGGGTCTGCTCGCGCGCGGACGAACCCGCGGCGATTAACCAGATGGCCGCGCCTGCAATCACGAAACCCGCAAAACGGCGCCATCCCGGCAACCCGTCTGTGGCACCCGAAACTACGGCAGGCAGGGCTGCGGCCAGCAGACCGCTGAGCGCGGCCGAGACTCCCATTTGGCCTGAGGCAAGCGCGACGTAGAACGCGCTGACCGAAAGTGCAGCGGCGACGCCCGCCACCAGCGCCCACACCAGTGCAGCGCCATGGAGCAGGGGATCATGGCGCAGTGCAGCAAACCCGGCCAGCAGCATAAAGCTAGACAGATGCGCCACGATGATGACCTTGAGGGTTGGCCGCAGACTGCCGCCTGCGGTCTTCGAGGCCATGCCGCCGGCGAAATCGCCTACACCCCAGAATGCGGCGGCCAGCAGACCGAGGCCTGCTGCACCTGCAAGGAGCCCGGGCACGGCTAAAGTGGAGGTGGCGCGGCCGTCTCGGTGGGAGGCGTGTGTGGACGTGCGGCAGGCCTGACCGCGACCGCCGTGGGATAGTAGCCGAGCTTGGCGATGACCTGAAGATTCGGACGCAGCACATGCACCTCCACGCTGCGGAACTTGCCGTCGAGCAGGGGTTCCTTGGAGTAGTAGCCGATGGTGTACTGGGTGCGTACCTCTTCAGTGATTTTGGCGAAGCTGTTCTCGATGGTGCGGCTGCGATAGCCCGCGTAGGTCTCGCCGCCGGTCGCTGCGGTGTACACCGGCAGCAGATTATCGCGCAGCGTCAGCGGCAGATGCACATGATCGAGGAAGCCCAGACCGGTGATAGACGAGTCGCCCACCAGCGTCGCGAAGACGGAAATCTTGTTGGTCTGCAGGTACTTGATGACGTCTTTGGTCTTGGCCTTGCTGCCGTATTCCTTGCCGTCCGAAATGACGTAAATAATCCTGCGCCGTCCCGGACCTACCTTGGTCAGGGACACGCCTGCGGCAAGAATGGCGTCGTTCAAGGTGTGCGACTCACGCGGGACCTGTTGCTGGGACAAACCCTGGGGACTGCCGGGGCCGCCTGCGGTCAGCGGGTTGTAATGGTCCTGCGCGCCATTGTTCACGTCAATGCCGCGGGAGAGCGCTTCGCCGGCGTTGTAGTACATGGGTTCGCGACCAGAGGTCTTTGACTGCTCGACCACTGCGGCGAGACGCGGACTCTGGCCGGCCGTAAAGGTGGTGCGCAGACGCGGTCCGTTGTTGTAGGTATAAACGGCCACGGAGTCGTAGGGCGTGAAGGCTCCCTGGAGCGCGCCGAGAGCATCGTTAACGCGGCCCATGGTGTCGAACGGCAAGCTCTGGTCGATCACCAGCGCGACCGAAAGCGGAAAGGGATCGACGGTAAACACCTTAGGGCTCTGGCGGACGTTGTTTTCATACACGCGCACGTCGCGCCAGGTGAGACCCGGGACCAGACGGCCCTTCGAATCCTTGACGGTGAACGGAATTTCAACAAAGTTAACCGTCAACGAAGGCATCGTAAACGCCGCCGCGCCCTGCCCGGAGGCGGGCACATCGGGTGCCGGGCCGTCGTCGGGATGAACGTCGCTCTGGTCCGGCATGGGCGCGCCGGGCAGACTGGATGGAACGGCCTGCTCGTCCGGAGCGGGAGGTAAGGGAGTCGTGGCGGACGTACCCTTTCCAGGTGCCACCGGGCCGATGCCTCTGGTCTGCGGTGCAGGCGCATTCGGGACGGGTGCGTCCGGCTGCTGTCCGGTCTGCTGCGCCAACATGCCCAGCGCCATCGCGCCCGCAATCAAAAACTCTTTCACGCTCGTTCTCCCTGCAAAAATGGTTCGCGGCCACACTCCGCCCCGATGCACCAGACTATCAGCCTATCTGTCTTGGACGCAGACGGCTGGCCACGGGTACCCTCGCCGACCTTGCCTTTGCGACCCGCTGAGTCGTCACGGATCGCACAGCACAACCACCGCGCTGTTAGCCAGTACCCATAGGTTTTCGCCGCGGCGCTCTCCGGTGCAGTCCAGGCCAGAGGCGACAAGAACGGTACCGGGGCATCCGCGCACACTTTGCGATTCCTCGGTGAGATTCAGGTGAACCTGAATGCGCGCGGCTCCATCACTGCGAACGTACTGCAGAACGCCGTGGTCTGCCGCTACATCGCTGATCGCACCGGAGTGCAGGGCAGGGTAGCGCCGACGCAGGGCAAGTAGACAACGATAGACTGCCAGCGTGGAATGCTCGTCCTTTAATTGCGCTGCGTGATTCAGCTCAGGCCAGTCATCGACCAACGGGAGCCACGGCTGGATTTCGGCGGGGCAGAAGCCTGCATTTTCGCTCCCATCCCAAATCATGGGCGAACGCTCTGGGTCGCGTCCCAACCCCCGGCCGGGTTGATTCTTCTCAGCCGGGTCGCGAATCTGGCCGGGGGCAATATTTGCGTCCGGCATGCCCAGTTCGTCCCCATAGTAGAGCGTGGGCGTACCCCGCAGCGTGAGCAGCAGAACAGCGGCTACGCGCGCCTGGGCTGCGCCGATCCGGCTGGCCAGACGCTTCTGATCGTGATTCCCCAGCACCCAGTTGGGCCACGCTCCCGGAGGCAAGGCTGCCTCATATCGGCGGATCAGGTCGGCAATTCGTTCTGCCTCCCAAGGGGTTTGGATCAGGTGGAAATTAAAAGGCATCTGCGCGCCTGCCAACTGCGCGGTCTGACTTTCAAGTTTTGGCGTTTCCAGCGACGTGCCGGGCTTACCGTAGTAGCGCACCAACTTCGGGATGGGCAGGTAAATCTCACCGATCAACACGCGTGGGTACACGCCGGAGTAGCTGTCCAGCAGCGCGCGCATGGTGGCGACGATCTCGTAGGTCTCCGGCTGGTCGGCGGTGTAGAGCGGAAGTTGCTGCCAGATCAGAGGAGCGTTGGCATCGCCGTGGAAGTCCGGGTTCGGCGGATTCGACCGGAACTGATCGTCCTTGATCAGCAGCCAGAGCACGTCCATGCGGAAGCCATCGACGCCGCGTCCGCCGGGTCCGCGCTCGAGCCAGAAACGCATCGCGGCATAGATTGCCTCCCGCACTGCGGGATTGCGCCAGTTCAGGTCCGGCTGTTCGCGCAGAAAGGAATGGAAATAATACTGCCCCGTAGATTCGTCGAAGGTCCAGCCGGAGCCGCCGAAGTGCGACGGCCAGTTGTTGGGCGGACCACCGTCCGGCGCGGGATCGTGCCACAGGTACCAGTCGCGTCGCGAGCTCGTGCGGGATTCGCGCGAGTCCAGAAACCAGGGATGCTGGTCCGAAGTGTGGTTGGGCACGAAGTCCAGGATCAGCTTCAACCCGCGTGCGTGCGCTCCGGCAATCAGGCGGTCAAAATCGTCCAGCGTTCCAAAGAGCGGATCGACGCCGGTGTAGTCCGCGACATCGTAGCCAAAGTCCGCCATGGGCGACGGATAGAAGGGCGAAACCCAAATGGCATCGACACCAAGATCCACCAGAGCATCAAGCCGCGCGAGAATGCCGGCGAGATCGCCCACGCCGTCGCTCGACGTGTCCTGAAAAGATCGAGGGTAGACCTGGTACACCACACCCGTCTGCCACCAGAGCTGATTCCCACCACCCTCATTCTGCATAGGCCTTAAGATGCCCCTGGCGCAGTGTGGGTCAGCTCTGAACGCTGATCCGAGCTTCCATGGTGTGTACGGTTCCGGGTGCGATTGAAACTGCGTCGGCTCCCGCGTTGGCTGTTTCGACGCACACAAATCCCGGCCATTCGTCATCTCCCAGATCGGCCATGGTGCGCGTTATCGCGTCCCATGGGTTCCACAACACGGTGGTTGCGGAGTTCTCCTTGGCGACCACGATGGTGCGCGCGCCATCGTGAATTGAAATTTCAGAAGTATTTGCAAGGTAGACGCGGTCCGTCCAGCCAGCCAGTGGAGCAATGCCTGGGGGCGCGGACTTCTCGCGCATTCCGTCGGTCTTGTCGAGATACTGCGCGCTGCCCAGACCCTCAAGCGTTGTCGCGCGCACATCGTCCACCGCGAAGTAGCTATGCAGAGCCTCTTCGATCACCAGCGGTTCTGCGCCCGTGCTGGCGACGGAGATTCTCAGACGCAAAGTGCGTCCACTGAAAACCACCTTATACACCACGCGGAAGTTGTCGTAGCCAAGCGCCCGGCTCACTGCATTCGGCCCGAGCGTGAACGTCAGGTGCAGCCCAGCGTTCTCCCCTTGTGCCGGTTCGAGCGCGGCGAACGCGAGTGTCCACTCACTGGTGCGCGCAAATCCGTGCGACGGACCCGGTTTACCGCCGGCCCGGTTCTGCTGATCCGGACCGAACCATGGAAAGCAGACCGGCACACCGCCCCGGATGGCTTTGCCGGGCGCGAACTCCGACTGCGTGCTGAGGAACAACACGGGTCCGGTCCCCGCAGGTTGCCAACGGGCCAGATGCGCGCCTTGTAGATAAATTTCGGCGCTGGCCCCCGGCAAAGTCACACGCGCGCGCACCAGGTCGCCGTGATGGTCGAACTCCAGCACACCGGGCAGTCCAAAGTTGTCGTTCAACGCATCGGCCGTCTGCATCCACTCCGTCATAGGCGTACAGTTTACCCCTGCTGCGCATCCAACCAGCGATGATCAAAGCTCTGCTCTGCGACCTCGACGGCACGCTGGTTCAAAGCAACTGGCTGCACGCGGAAGCTTGGCAGAAGGCACTTGGTGCGATGGGCATTCCTCTGGAGCTTGAAGACGTGCGTCGCCAGATTGGCAAGGGCGGCGATGAGCTCATACCGGTTTTTGTTCCGTGGTGGAAGCACAAACATGTTGAAGAGCCGCTGAAGAGTCTGCGGAAGTTCCTGTTTTATGCGGACTTTCGCGAGCGTGTGCAGCCTCTTCCCGGTGCGCGTGAATTTCTCGTCAAACTTCAGCAGTCCGGGATTCGCGTTGCGCTAGCAAGCTCTGCGTCGAAAGAGGATCTGCTGTTTTACAAGCACCTGGTCGGCATCGACGATCTGGTGGACGCCCAAACCTCGGCCGACGATGCGGACCGCTCGAAACCCCACCCGGACATCTTCGAGGCAGCGTTGAAGCGCCTGTGTTTGAAGCCGCACCAGGTGCTCGCGCTGGGCGATACGCCATGGGATGCTGAAGCTGCGGGTAAAGCGGAGATCTGGACCATCGGGGTTGAGACTGGAGGCTGGAGCAGACAGGAGCTCCTGGCCGCAGGCTGCGTGGAGGTTTACGCTAGCGTGGCCGATCTGCTGGAACACTTCGATCAAAGCGCGCTGATGCGCTAGCCTCGGTCAGCTGCGCCTGCAGACCAGACCGCATCCTGTAAATTCGTCATCCTGAACGCAGTGAAGGATCCCTGTATTTGCCAAACACTGTACACCTTTACCAAATCAGCGCTAGCCTCGGTCAGCTGCGCCAGTGCAGCGTAACGGGCCCGCTCAACGGATGCGTTCCTGAACCTGTGAGCCGCGCCTGCTTCAACGCAAAGTACCATTTGGCAGGCTTGTCCGCATCATCAATCAACATCAGGGCGGGATGGAATCTAAGCCCCTGGGCCTGCTCGACCATGGTCTGCTGGTCCTGCCTGACAAAACGCGCACCAAAGAACGTGGTGATCTGTTTGACCAGCGGGACGTGATAGAACACGTTCCACGCAGCCACCACATCAATCCGGCAAGTGCTCGCTGTCACGGGCGTGACGGTTGTCAGGGATGAAAACCAGCGCTCGCCGCAGCGGATTGTTTCGTAGCGCCGGTTGGGCAGCACGAAGTCGATCGTCGTGGTGATCGGTTCGCCGTAGACACCCAGCAGCTTGTATGGCGCGGAGTTGCCGGAAGGCGCGTGGGCCGACATGCGAAAGCCCTCGGGGATGGGCTCGAAGTGCTTAGACTTCTCGTGAATGGATGCCTTTGACCGCCACCACCACGCCTGGTGCACGAAGGGCCCGTGCGCAGGATCCATCAGCCCGATGATGCCGTGATCCACATTGCAGGGCAGGTCCGCCGTCAGATGCGCGGAACGAAACTGCGCGGAAAGCTTTGGCGTCTCGGGCACAGGCGGCAGGTCGTTTTCGGCAGGCACACGTCCGGCTCCCGCAGCGGGAAGGTAGACCCAGGCATGGCCGTCGCGCTCGCGGCACGGGTAGCTGCTGGCGTAAATCTTTGTGGGCTGCAGAAGGTCGAAGTCAGTGAGCGAGGGAATCTCCGTGCATTGTCCCGAGCACGGCTCGAAGCGCCAGCCATGGTATTTGCATTGCACAGACTCGCCGTCGAACCAGCCGGCCGACAGCGGAATCCCGCGATGCGGACACAGATCGCGCATGGCAAACAGCGCACCATCGCGCTTGCGGCCCAGCACCAGCGGCACACCCAGCAGCAGCGCCGTCGTCATCTTGCCGGGGCGCAACGCACTCACCCGCGCTGCGGGATACCAGTCGCCGAAGATCAACTCCGCCGGTGGCCCGGCAGCCCGTGCGTTGTCGATGCGTTCCACTCCGCCATGATACGGCGAGGCATGCATCCGTTGGCCGGTAATGCCTAACCCGCCATGTACCCTAGAGCCGTGGAGCCCCGCACACAACCGAACGCAGTCTGGCGCAATCGCTTGGTGCTGGCCGCGCTCTGGCTCGTGTTCTACGGGACGTTCACGCTGTTCACGCCACCGCTGCTGGACGATGCCGACTCCGTCCACGCAGAGGTTGCGCGGGAGATGCTGCTCCGTCACGACTTCGTTACGCTCTACGCCAACGGCATTCGTTATCTCGAAAAGGCTCCGGTCTTTTACTGGACGATGGCAGCTTCGATGAAGCTGTTCGGCGCGACGACGGCTGCCAGCCGCGTGCCGCTCGCGCTTTCCATGCTTGCACTTGCGCTGCTGCTGGAGAGCTTTGCGCGCCGCGCCTTTGCTTCCAGCCGCGCGGGATTGTTGGCCGGGCTCATCACGCTTTCAAGCTTCGGAATATTTATCTTTTCGCGCATCAACATTCCCGACGTGATGGTCTGCGCGCTGCTCTCTGCGGCCCTTTACTGCTACTGGCGCACCGATAACGAGGCTGAACCCGGCCGCACGCTGTGCTGGCTTTTTGCCGCAGCCTGCGCGGTCGACGTGCTTACAAAAGGTCTGATCGGCATCGTCTTTCCGCTGGCGATAGTTGGCCTGCATCTATGGCTGACGCGCGGGTGGCGCGCAGGCTGGGGGCGCGTAAGCAAACTGCATCCATGGTCTTCGCTTGCGGTCTTTCTGCTGATCGCAACGCCCTGGCACATTCTGGCTGCGCTGGCCAACCCGGGCTACGGAGACCCTGGCCATCTCGGCTACGTTAGTGGCCACTGGCAGGTGCCGTTGCCTACCGATGGCAACGTCCACGGTTGGGCCTGGTTCTACTTCATCAACGAGCAGATCTACCGCTACCTGGATATCCGCGTTCCCCACGATTACGACACAGTGCCCCTGTGGTTGTTTCTCGGCCTTATCTTTGTCTGGCTGATGCCCTGGTCCGCGTATCTACCGGGTGCGATTGCGCGGGCCTGGCCGAGGCGCTGGCGAATTGGCGTTGCACCTTCTGAGTTCCAGGAGGAAAGCAGCAACGCTGCGCCCTTAGCTTCTGTGGATCGCACAAACATATTGCTGCTGATCTGGGCCGCGCTGCCTCTGCTGTTTTTCACCTTTTCGACCCGGCAGGAGTATTACGTTCTGCCCTCGCTACCGCCCATGATCCTGCTGCTCGCCGCCGCGCTCGCGGAGAGCGTGCATCCTGTGCTCGGCCCCTTCGTGCACAGAACAATTGCACGCGGCGCACTGATTCTCGGCGTCACTGGAGTATTGGCCTCAGCCGTGTGCCTGTTCTTCATCCTGCACACGCGCACGCCTGCTGCCAACACCAGCCTGGCCAGCCTACTGCAACAAAATCCCGGCGAATACGCGCTTTCTTTCGGCCACTTTCTCGACCTGAATGCGCAGGCCATGGGTTTGTTCCGCCTGCCGCTCGCGCTGGCTGCGTTCGCGCTTGGAGTGCTGCTGCCTGCAGCGTATGCCCTGCGCACTCGTGCCGCACGAAGGTCGCAATATTGGCCCATGGCGCAAGCTTCTGTCCTGACCACGGCGGCCGCTGCGTTCGTATTTGTCCTGGCGTCGTGGCTGGGGCTGAAGATTTTCTCGCCCGTGCTCACGTCCTACAAGCTGGCGCAGGCAATACGCCCGCAGCTCCAACCTGACGACCTGATCGTTTTGCACGGCGAGTATGAATCAGGCTCCACCCTTGGCTTCTACCTCCGACGTAACGACCTGCACATTGTCGAAGGCCGCAGCTCAAACCTTTGGTACGGCAGCTTCTTTCCGGACGCGCCGCGCATCTTCGAATCGCGCCAGCAGATCGCGGCGGAGTGGCAGGGGCCGCAGCGCATCTTCCTGTGGCAGGATCCCTCGGATCGCGATCGTCCGCCGCTGCAACTGCCCGGACCCGTTTACGTCGTCGCTGAATCCGGCGGCAAACAAATGTTGTGCAATCGCCCGCCGAAACGTTAGCGCCGAAATGCCAGCAACAAAAAAGTGGAACGGGCTAAACTGGCACATCATGCCCTGCACCGCGTTCGAACTTCGCAATGTCCCCCTGTTCTCTCTACTTGATGAAGATGAACTCTCTGTCCTCGCCGGTCAGGTGGAGATTCGCCACTTTGCCGCTCGCCAGCGCATCTACAAGCTGGGCGAGATGGGCAAGTGTGCCTACATCCTGCTCGAAGGAGCGGCGCAGGTCTCGGTCGTAGACGGCGATGAGCAGCAAGTCGTCATTCACGAGCCTCAGCACGGAGATTTCTTCGGCTTCGCTTCCATGCTCGACCAGGTTCCACATCAGACCTCTGCAGTTGCGATCGAGGATTCGAAGTGCCTCGAGATCGATCGCCACGACATTGCAATGCTGATCGAGAAAAAGCCGATGGCAGGCCTCGACATGATGACCGTGCTCGCGCGTCAGTTCCACGCCGCGCAGCACTTGGTCAGAATCCGCGCCATGAAGAATCCCAACCTGGTCATTGAAGAAAAAGAGACCACCGGCGAGCGCGTTGCCGACCGCGTCGCCAGCTTTGGGGGATCGTGGACCTTCATCATTCTTTTCGGAGTCGTACTGGCCGTGTATGCGGGCATCAACGTGGTGATGAAAGGCCGCGCGTGGGATCCTTATCCGTTCATCCTGCTCAATCTTTTTCTCTCCATGCTCGCGTCCATTCAGGCGCCGGTGATCATGATGAGCCAGAACCGCCAGGACAAGAAAGACCGCCTGCGCTCGGAGCTGGACTTCGATGTGAATGTGCGTGCGGAGAGCGAAATCCAGGCTCTCAGCCGGCGCATGAAGGAACTGCGTGACAAGCTCGATGACTTCGATGAAATGGTGCGGACACGTTAGCAGCGGACGCGCTCAAGCTTTTGCGATGCGTCCACGTTTGAGGCGAAACGTTTCCCCACGCCATACCACCGTGTCTCCGGCGTAGCTCCATGCCCAGAACACGAGCCCGAAAAGATCGCGCGCGGGCAGCAGCCAAAGGTCGCGCAAGACCTGTTCGTCCCGGAGAATGCCTACACCGACCACCAGCGCGACCGCGACCCGCGCCAGCAATGCAAAGCTAAGCAAAGTGAAGCTCCAGAGTGCGGCACCGCTGGCAGTCACCGTCGCTAGCGCCCAGGGGACGCAATAGGTCAGTCCCAGACCGACATAGCCGAGCCGTCGCGAGTCGCGCGTTGAGCGCGCCCAGCGCATCTGGTGGTCCCAAAACCCGCGTAAATTGTAGGCGGGCACGCTGGTCTCAACCACCTCGCCGGCCAGCGTGACCGTAAAGCCGGAGTGTGTGATTCTGCGCCCAAGCTCGTAGTCATCGGCCAGAAAATCGATCAGTGGATTCAGCCCACCGGCACGGTCGAGCGCCGTCTTGCGCAATGCCAGGGTCGATCCTAGACCGAAGCGTATGCCGCCTTCGAGTTTGCGCGCGGTCAGCACGCCGGGCATGAAGTCGGTGGAGACTCCCAGTGCTTCAAGCTTCCCCCAGACCGTGGTTGCCGTGCCGGTTCGCCCCAGGTAAGGTGCAGTTACCATGCCGACGGTAGCGTCGGCGAACGGCTGCATGACACCGCGCAGGTAGTGCGGGCCGACCTGGATGTCGGAGTCGTTGATGATTACAAAATCGTAGCTCGCGTGCGGCAACATCTGCACCAGATTCGAGACTTTGCCGCTGGTCCCCAGGCGTTCAGGACAGTGCACCAGTTTGATGGCAGCCGCAGGAAAGGCAAGCTGCAGCCTTTTGACCTCAGCGACCGCCGGATCGTCTAGCGCGGAGACGCCGAAAATAATTTCGTACGCTCCGTCGTACTGCTGTTCGCAGTGGCTGACCAGACCCGCAGCCATGCGCGGATCAACGCCTTTGAGTGGCTTGAGCACGCTCACTGCTGGCGCAAACTGCACGTCTTGGGTGCGTCCACGCTGGGTGCATCTTGCAAAATCGCGCGCGCCCCACAGAGCCAGCAGCATGTAGGCGATTCCGGCCAGGGTCAGCAGCGCCGTGAACACCTGAATAGCCATGCTCATGCCTTCAGTCTATCGAAGCCCGGATTGTCGTCTGGAAAACAAACAACACTGGTAACAGGACCGAGTTGCATTATGCGGTTGACGATTGTTGTCCCAAGACAGCAGAATACATCCCGGTTTAATCCACGGGCGATAACCTTCTGCAATTCGAAGCATCCAATCCGTGGCACCAGGAGTTGAACAAAGTGAATCTACAGAAAGCAACGTTTGGAGCAGGCTGTTTTTGGGGCGTCGAAGCACGTTTGGCGGAGATTGCAGGTGTCGTCGATACCTGCGTAGGTTATGAAGGCGGGTCCATTGAACACCCGACATACAAGGAAGTCTGCAGCGATCGCACCGGCCACGCAGAGGTAGTGCAGGTAACGTTTAACCCGGCCCGCGTGAGCTATGCAACCCTGCTGGACGCGTTTTTTTCGCTGCATGATCCCACGCAGTTGAATCGCCAGGGACCGGACTGGGGAACGCAATACCGCAGCGTTATCTTCACCTACTCGGACGAGCAGGAGCGCACCGCTCACCAGTGCATCGCCGACCTGAACGCCTCCGGCACCTTCCGTCAGCCGATCATGACCAAGGTGCTGCCCAGCACCGGGTTCTGGAAAGCAGAAGAATATCACCAGCGCTACCTCGAAAAACGCGGCATGGTCGCCTGCCACATTTAGGATTGAATTCGCGGGAGCTTGCCTCCACTCTTTAGGAGAGCAGCCGCTCAGCCTTGGGGGGCAGGCGGAGCGGGCCCATTCTTTCACGTAGCCCGTCGAAGAAACCGCGCAGCATGAAGCGGCATTTAATCCACTTGTCTGGCTCTGCGAGTAAAATTTTCACGGCGTCTTTCACGCTGTAGAAGAACAACTTTGCGCAAAACGCTGGGAAAGAACGCAGGTAACGCCGAGTCACCCAGACCTTGTTGCGCTCCTGATAATACCGTCGAACAGGGCTGTAATTTGCGGTTCGGAAACGCTTTCGCCCGAGAAAGGAGTGCACGACTGGAGCACCAGGTGCATGCAGCAGCATCGCACTCTCGCATTGATCGATTACGTAGCCAGCACGTCGCAGACGCAGGCTGAACTCGTAATCGACTGCATCAATGAACAAAGCATCAACGAAGGCCCCATGTTTCACAAAGGTACTGGCGCGGATGAGGCTGCCGGATGTGATTGCCGCTTCCAACCCTTCCTGTACGCGTTCCTGAGGAATGTCGGTGTGCAGCCGGCGATCATGATAACGCGGCACCAGAATACCCAGCCGCGCGCCCCAGCCACTGTGCTCAAAATCGTACAGCATGGTCTGGACGCAGCCCTCGGTAACGCAGCTATCCTGGTCGAAAAGCATGATCCACTGCACGCCCAAGCTCTGCGCATGGCCGACGCCGAAGTTGAGAGCAGACGCTATGCCAAGGTTAGCTCTGTTTTCGATCAGCTCGGCATCCAGCTCGCTGCAGATGCGCCGCAACCATTCCACCCGATGCACAGAGGAACCGTTATCGACTACGACTAGACAATTCACCTGCTGCCGCACCGCTTTTAGATGTTCTTCTACGCTCTCTTCGGGATGAAATGTGACCACCACGGCACCTACGCCGTCGACCGTCTCGTCGGACATGCTGCTTTGACTATCTTGGTTGCACACCGGTCCAGTATACCGAACCGGGTTCGAGCCTACAGTTACATCCGACCCATCAGCTTATCTGGTGGCTCATGGAGAACCGTTATCTCGCGTTTGCTCGCGTGACGGCTCACAGACCTGTCTGCGAGGATACCTCGAAACTCAGAAGCAGCGGCACGCATGAAGCGGATCAACCCAAGGTGCCTGATCGTGGATCGGAAGAAGCGCATAGCTTGCAAGATCCTCCTTCCTTTTACGGATGGTATTGCATAACTTACAAAGTTCCTCAGAAGCGCAGCGCTCTTTAGTTCGGGCGGGCACAAAAGGACTAATAGCTGCTCAATTGTTTGGAATTGCCTACATTCATTTCTTGAAATATTGGCCGGGTGCCGACGGTAGAAGCAAGCCATGATTTCCGGCCTGAATTCGAAGTCTTTTCCCATTGCTGAGGCCCTGGACAACATCCTTGTGAACATCGACATATCATCCAAGATGATGTCTTCTCTCCAACCATCAATATTTTTCAAGGTCGCTGCTCGGAACACGGTGCTCTGAAGCAAAATCGGCTGGGGGTAATTCAAAAACAGTTCCTTAAAGCGCAAATTGTCGGGTAGCGAAAAGAAACGTGTATGAGCTTCTCCGTAAGTCGTATGGAACACGTGCTGCTGTTCAGATTCCATGGACAAAGCGTTACCCAAAGCAAACTGAAGCTTCGGGTCTGCTTCGAGGATTGAAACAAGTCGGGCTATACCTTTGGAGATTGGGATATCATCCGAGGCTACGATATAAAAGTACTTCCCCTGTGAGATTGATAAGCCCTGGTTCAGCGTTTTCACTAGTCCACGGTTTTCACGTGCAATCAGTCGAATGCTGCTGTTTACCCCTGACGCCGCGATGTACTCCTGGATCAATTTGGCTGAATCGTCCGACGATCCGTCATCAATAACGATAATTTCCTTTTCCCGAACGTCGATGGCTGCGGCAGCTCTAATTGTAGTCAGAACAAACTGCGCGTGATTGTAAGACGGGATGATGATGGACAGGAGCATAACTTCTCTACATTCCTAATATCTCTCTACAGTAACTGCTATCTTGCAAGGCGCGCGGTCAATCGTCGCGCCATAGCACCAATGCGCCCTGCCTGGCCGTCAACATCAATCATATGGGAGAGTCGGCCTGCCGCGTGGATGCCGAAGATAATGGCTGCAATGCATCCGGTGAGAGCTCCCCAAGGGGTGAGGCGGCCCACGATGCCCACTCCGGCGCAGACGACGAACGTGATGGTCAGCAGACGAACTACAGGCAAGGACCATGCGAATTCGATCCGCTTTTTCGCCAGCCAATGCACCAGCGGAAGATAGAAAACATAGCAGGCTAGGTAGGCCATGCCTGTAATCTCCAGGCCGGCCATCCGCAGAAAGCCGGTGATTGAGATTCCCATCACTAAAAACGCCGAGACCTCGGTCCAGAAGAAGGTTTTGCCGTCTCCGGTGGCAAGAAAGATGAATCCGAGTGGCCAGGCCGCCACCTTGAGGACATCGCTCAGGATCTGCCATCGCAGTACATCGACTGCGGGTGCGAACGCTGCGGTGTAGAGTAGCCGAATCAGCCATGGAGCGAGGCCCATTGTCGCCAGAAAGACAGGCGCACTCAAGAGGAGTGCGATTTCGGTCTGCTGATTGATCAGATTGATTGCCGCTTTGCGGTCGTGCATGACACCGCTCAGACGGGGATAATAATCGGCACCCATTGCGGCCAGCACGAAGCCGATGTAGGTGATAGAGATGGTCGAGGATGCCTGGAACTGGCCGAGTGCCTGCGCACCGAGAACCTTGCCGACGTCCACCCTGATCCAAAGTTGGATAACCGACATGGCGAGCGTCCCACCCATGAACGCACCGCCGATTCGCAGCAGCATCGTCCACTGATGCGTCATTTCCGGCACGGAGATTCGAATCGGCTCAGGTTTCGGCAGACGGGAGGCGTACCACCGGCTCATTAAAAAGGTGGCGAGCGGCATTGTAAGGACGTAAAACACCAGACCACGCTCACCCCATCGCCAGATCAGGGCAATTCCGCTCACCGTATTCAGGACCGCACTGTAGACCGAGATGCGGGCCATATCGGCGATACGACGCATTCCCTGAACCAGCGCACCCTGAGAAGCGGACACCACCGTTAAAGCCAAACCCACTGCAAGCCATCCAACGTCTTCGGAACGTCCGGCACTCCCCAGCACACGCGTTGCAAGCAGCCCGCGGAAGCACCACATTATGATTGCGCCGACACCCGCGAGTCCGAACGATGCCCATGACATGGCGCGTCGCGCGACTGCGAGCGCGTGCTCATCCTCCCGGGCATCGGCCTCGGCAATCTGCCGGGTGCCCACCGTATCCACGCCCATGGTTGCTACTGTGGATGCGGTCGTCAGCAGCCCGCGATACAGGCTGACGAGGCCAACCCCCGCAGGGCCCAGCAGAACGGCCAGAATTTTGGTGCGCACCAGGCCGACGACGATATTGAGAAACGAAGCTCCTCCGATGATGGAGGAGCTCTTCAAAATACGTCGATAGGATGCGGAGGACTCAGACATGGTTCAGGCGCAAGCGGCGCAGCGCATTCATTACTGTGGCGATTACCGCTTCCACCGAGGAATCGTCCAACTGCGGCCCAATGGGTAAGCTTAGTACCTGATCGGCGAGTCGCTCCGCGATTGGAAAGCTTCCCGCTGCAAATCCGCTCGCGGCATACGCGTTTTGTAAGTGGGGTGGGATTGGATAGTGAATCAGCGTCGCAATGCCTGCGTCGGTCAGGAATTGTCGTAGAAGGTCGCGTTGCCGATGCTGAACGACGTAGAGGTGCCAGGCAGGTTTGGCCCAATCCGGCACCACAGGCAGGACAAGCTCTGTTCCCGCGAATGCAGAAGTATAGCGAGCTGCGATCCGAACCCGTCGAGCGTTCCACTCATCCAGAGTGTTCAACTTGACGCTAAGGGCGGCAGCCTGCACCGGATCGAGGCGGCTGTTGTATCCCTGGGCTTCGTTAACGTACTTCACTCGTGAGCCGTAGTTCCGCAGAATGCGGATGCGGTCTGCCAAGGCCGGGTCGTTGGTCGTGACCGCGCCGGCATCGCCCAAGGCACCTAAATTTTTGCCGGGGTAGAAGCTCCACGCCGCCACGTCTCCATGGCTCCCGATCGGCTTGCCTTTGTAGGCTGCGCCATGCGCCTGAGCAGCATCCTCAACTACGCGCAAGCCATGCGCGCCGGCAATGGCGAGGATCGGCTCGAGGTCTGCCGGCTGACCATAGAGATGCACTGGCAGGATGGCCCTGGTGCGCGGCGTGATGGCGGCTTCGATCTTATCGGGGTCGAGATTATGGGTAGACTCCACCGGTTCGACCGGCACCGGTATCGCTCCGCATTGGCTGACTGCCAGCCAGGTGGCGATATAGGTGTTTGATGGAACGATGACCTCGTCCCCTGGACCAATCCCAAGCGCGAGCAGAGCAAGGTGCAGTGCATTCAGACCGTTGGCTAAACCGACACAATGTTGTGTCTGAGTGTAGGCGGTGAAGTCGCGCTCAAAAGCTTCTACATCCTCACCGCCGATGTACCAGCCTGAGCGGAACGATGCGAGAACGGCCGCTTCGAGTTCCGGTTGCACTTCCTGGTACGCTGCTTGGAGATCAAGGAACGGAACTCTCATTGCTCTTTCCGTGCTCTTAAAAACTGCTGATAATCCCGGTAGTAGTCAGCTTCATCGTATTTGTTGGAAGCAAGGACCATGCAAACGGATCCTGAAGAAAAATTGTCCAGCTCTCTCCAGATCATCGGGCAAACATACAGCCCACGATACGAGCGATTGAGGTGAACCCGCTTCCGTTCAATGCCGTCATCCAGCACGACATCAAAGCTGCCGGACATTGCTACGATGAGCTGCTCCAATGCTTTGTGCGCGTGTCCACCGCGCTCGGCGCCACCCGGTACGTCGTATAGGTAATACACCCGCTGAATGTCAAACGGAATGTGGCGCTTGCCTTCAATGAATGTCAGATTTCCGCGAGGATCAGAGATCTTGGGCAGGTCGACGATTGTGCAAAGTTCGACGGACGCTCTCGTCATTCAAGAAATCTAACATGTCGTGCCGGGCTGCCACAGACAAGGCTTTTCGGAGCGACGTTCCTGGTCACTACGGCTCCAGCGCAGACCATCGCTCCCCGTCCGATCACCAGACCCGGCAGAATGACGGCTCCTGCCCCGATCGAAGCACCGTTCTCAAGAATAGTTTGCAAAAAGCTGTCCGGATAACACTGACTTCTGGGAAACTTGTCGTTCGTAAACGTGACGTTGGGTCCGATAAACACATCGTCACCCACGCGCAGCCCATCCCATAGTTGAACACCGCTTTTGACCGTAACGCGATCCCCTAAGATTACGTCGTTCTCGATGAGCACGTGAGCACAGATATTGCAATCGGCACCGATCCTGGCGCCGGCAAGCACCACCACAAACTGCCAGATTCTCGTGCCCTTCCCAATGTCATCACAGGGAGCGTCGGCAAGCCTGTGAATGAAGACCTGTTCCATCCAGCTTCGCTCCAAAGTCAATGTTTAATGATTCAAGACAAAACCAAACGAAGGCACCCTCCAGAGCTATAACGGTGGGCCCTACAAGCATGTTCGCTTCAGTATAAATTCAACGGGCACCTTCGTGGTATGCTCAAAGAGCGCGTAAGCGTAGGGCACCCGGGGAGAGACTTGAACAGGATTGCATTCCTGGACATCAGTCTGGCCAGAGACCGCGGTGATTTTCCCTTGCCACCGGGCTTCTCCTTGCAACGTGGAGAGCTACGCTGGTTGCTCTGGCTGAAGGCCTTGAGTCAACGGACTCTGCCTCGCCGTGCAGCAGCGCTTCGGGACTACCGCGCAGCCATGCTGATCAATTGAATTGAACGCGTGTTCAGCCTCCAGGCTGTCATGCTCCGCGTTTGCACACCAGCGTGCGCTCGCTCACCTGTAATCGACAAGGAACACACTTGACTTCTGCAACGCTTGCACCACAGAGCTTCCTCCCTTCCAGCAATCACACCGGTGACATCAGCCGCACCATCACGGGCTCCAATACGGAGATTGATCCCGCGACAGGCCTGCCCATGCTGAAGGATGTCTTCTTCAACGACTTCAACGTTTCGGACTCGCTCAAGAGCCGCCTCGCTGCGGCCGGTTTCAACACGCCGACGCCAGTTCAGGCCAAGGCCATTCCGCCAGCGCTCGAAGGCCACGACATTCTCGCCACCGCCTCAACCGGCACAGGCAAGACGCTCAGCTTTCTCATTCCCATGATCGAGCGCATGGACGCGAATTCCGTGCCATCCAGCAAGGGCAAGCGCGGGCCAATTCGTTCGCTCATCCTGCTGCCTACGCGCGAACTTGCCATGCAGGTGCTTGAGGCTTACGGAAAGATCTCCCCGCAAGCTAAGTCCGACTCCGTGCTGGTCTGCGGCGGGTTGAGCGAAAACACGCAGCTCGACCAACTGGGCCGCGGCCCGCGCCTGGTCGTGGCCACGCCCGGACGGCTGGAAGATTTCCTGCGCCGCCGCCAGGTCAATCTCAACTCGGTCGAAATGCTGGTACTCGATGAAGTAGACCGCATGCTCGATATGGGATTTCTGCCGGCAATTCGCCGCATTGTGGGCGCGCTGCCGAAGAATCGTCAGACCATGTGCTACTCGGCCACACTCGACGCCAACATCACCGAGATCGTCAAGGACTACGTGCAAAAGCCGGTGCGCGTTGAGATCGGCACCACGTCCAAGCCATCCGACCGCGTAGAGCTCCGCGTTTACACGGTCATGCAGGACCAGAAGCTCGGGCTGCTCGACAAGATGCTGAAGGAGGAAGAGGGCACGTTCCTCGTCTTCTCGCGCACCAAGCACGGTGCCGACCGCATCGCCACCAAGCTCGAAAAGCTTGGCCACGATACGGAGAGCATTCATGGTGATCGTTCGCAGTCGCAGCGCACTGCGGCGCTTAAAGGCTTTTCCTCGGGCAAGCACCGCATCCTGGTCGCGACGGACGTGGCCGCGCGTGGCATCGACGTCAAGGACATTGCGCACGTCGTCAACTACGATCTGCCCAACGGGTCGGACGATTTTGTGCACCGCATCGGCCGCACCGGACGCGCCGGCAAGAAGGGCGTAGCCACAACCTTCGTGATGCCGCAGGAGCGGTCTGACGCACGCAAGCTGGAACGCGAGTTGAAGACAAAATTCGAGTGGCGCGAAGCCGACAAAAATCTCGCCAAGGAAGAGCGTAACAAGCCAGTAGACTTTGCCGGCGCGCCCATTGATTCCTTGATGCAGATGGAGACGCGCTCGTGGAAGACCGGCGATGTTTCGGCGGAACGCCAGACCGGAATCCCGTCCACACCATATCGCCCCGGCGGCAACGGGTCGCGCGGCCGCTCCGGCAATGGCGGTGGCGGCGGTTTTGCGGGCGGACGCGGACGTGGTCCATCCTCAAACAGCCGTCCAGGGTCCAGCCGCTCGGGTCCCGCACGTCGCGGGCGCTAACCTCACTTTTCGAGCGTAAACTTGCCGGGTACCAGAACGCTGTCCAGGAGGAATTTGCTATGCGTAACAAATTGATTGCAGTTCTTGCTTCCACGGTTGCCGCTGCGGGCATGTTGGTCGCGCAGGCGCCCAGCACCATCCACGGTTTTGTCAGCGAGTCGAAGTGCGGCACCGAGCATTCCACGCCCAGTGCCGAAGCCACCAAGTGCATCAACAAGTGCATCAAGGGCGGAGCGAAAGCGGTAATTGTCAGTGAGGGCAAGGTCTACAACCTGAAGGGTGACGTTGCCGATGCCACCAAGCTGGCTGGCCATAATGTCACCGTCAAGGGCACCGTCGAAGGCGACACACTCACCGTGCAGTCCGTCAAGAAGTCGTAAATATCGCTGTAAAGTTTGCTGAATCGCGGGCCTTCCACTTTGCTCCTATGGGGAAGTACCGCGATTCAGTGACGGCCCAGAGGCACAGCCGCCTTGGTTGCGGTGAAACTCCCTCTCCCCAGGCCAGCGTCGAGTGTGGCAAAGCCTGCCAGACAGGCTGAATACGGCGATGAGTTGCGCGGGTGGAAGCGCCGTCTCGCAAAAAAAAAATAAGATAAAGGATTTACTGAGCAGATGATTTCTACCTCCAATGTCACGATGCGTTACGGCCAGAAGCTCCTCTTTGAGGATGTGTCGGTCACTTTTACCGACGGCCGCCGCTACGGCCTGACCGGGCCCAACGGCGCCGGCAAATCCACCTTCATGAAGGTGCTGACCGGCGAGATCGACGCGCAGAAGGGCACGGTCGTGCGTCCGCGCAAATTCGGCGTACTCAAGCAGGATCAGTACGAGTTCGACGCCTACCGGGTCATCGACACGGTCATCATGGGCAACAAGGGTTTGTGGGCTGCGCTCGAAGAGCGTGAACTGATCTACAACAAACCCGAAATGACCGATGAAGACGGCTCCCGTCTGGGCGAGCTGGAAGGCGTTGTGGGCGACGAAGACGGCTATGAAGCCGAATCGAATGCCGCGGTGCTGCTACAGGGGCTCGACATTCCCGACGAACTGCACGACCGCAAGATGAGCGAACTCCAGGGCGGCCAAAAGGTTCGCGTGCTGCTGGCCCAGGCGCTCTTCGGACAGCCCGAAGCGCTGATGCTGGACGAACCCACCAACTATCTCGACCTCGAATCCATTCACTGGCTGCAGGACTTTCTCGTTCGCTACACGGGCACAGTCATTACCATCTCGCATGATCGCCACTTCCTCAATGCGGTCTGCACGCACATCGCCGACATCGATTACGAGACGATCATCACCTACACCGGCGGCTATGACGACATGGTGTTGCAGAAGACCTCCATCCGCACCCGGATCGAGAGCCAGAACGAGCAGCGTGAGAAAAAGATTGCGCAGTTGAATGACTTCATCGCGCGCTTTTCGGCCGGTACGCGCTCCAGCCAGGTGAACTCGCGCAAGAAGGAAGTCGAGCGCCTCGCGACTTCCGAGCTTGCCCGCTCCAACATCGCGCGTCCGTTTATCCGCTTCGATATGCTGCGTCCGTCGGGCAAAAACGTGCTCGAGTTTGAACACGTCCACAAGACCTACGTCCAGAAGGACGGCAAGGTGGAACACGTTATCAACGACTTCTCCGCCTCCGTCAATCGCGGCGACAAGGTCGTTCTGATGGGCCGCAACGGGCAGGGTAAGACCACGCTGATCAAGGCTCTGCTGGCCAATGGACCCGGCATTGAAGAGAAGGATGTGTCGATCGATTCAGGCTCAGTCAAGTGGGGACACGAGACGCAGATCGGCTACTTCGCGCAGGATCACAAGGGTTCCATCCAACTCGGCATGAATGCCGCCGACTGGCTGCACCAGTACGATCCGCAGGCCACCAAGGAAGAGATTCGCGGCATCCTGGGGCAGATGCTCTTCCGCGGCGAAGAGGGCATGAAGAAGACCGACGCGCTTTCGGGTGGCGAGGCAGCGCGTCTGCTCTTCTGCAAGATTATGCTCCAGAAGCCCAACGTGCTGGTGCTCGACGAACCGACCAATCACCTCGATCTCGAGAGCATCAATGCGCTCAACCAGGCGATTCAGAAGTACGAAGGCACCGTCTTCCTGGTCACGCACGACCAGGAGTTGATTGAAGAAGCAGGCACCCGCATCTGGCACTTTGAAGGTGGCCCGTCCAACTTCCGCATCACCGACCACAAGGGTCCGTACGAAGAGTACGAGCAGCAGCTCGCGATGGCGGCGAAGTAGAGGGCAGGGAACACGTGGCAGAGACACACGAGCAAGCGAAGAGTAAAGGCAAGAATGTTCTGGGCCAGCCGCTGGCGACCTGCGGGTGTGAGCCGATGACCGGCTTCTACCGCACCGGCTGCTGCGAAACCGGCCCGGACGACTTCGGCGTCCACACCATCTGCTGTGCCGTCGACCGCGCGTTTCTTGACGCTTCCAAAGCGCTGGGCAACGACCTCTCGACGCCCATGCCGCAGTACGGCTTCGCCGGGTTGAAGCCGGGCGACCGCTGGTGCGTCTGCGCCGCGCGCTGGCTACAGGTCCAGCAGGCCGGCGCCGCCTGTCCGGTAATCCTCGAAGCCACGCACGAAAACACCCTCCGCATCGTGCCCTTCGAGCTCCTAATCCAGTACGCCGTCATCCCCGAACAACTGCACTGAGTCTACTCCGCAACAGTGATTGATGAGTGTACCCACTTCGCTTCGACTTCGATTTCAACTGAGGTACTTACTCTCCTGTTCCGGAGCGCATCCACTCTGCGAGGGCATTTGCATAGGTGCGGCTTGAACGATGTTCCGACCCATCGTGAAGCTTGATTCGATGCTCCCCATTGTCCAATGGAATCAGCTCGCGAATTTGGTCAACACGAACGATGCGCGAACGATGGATACGCATGAACTGCTTATGGTCAAGCCTCTGAGCCATCGAGGTCATGGTATCTCGCAGAAGGTGCGTGGAACGCTGCGTATGAAGCTCCACGTAGTCTTTTGAGGCTGCGATCCACAGCACCGTCTCGACAGGAACGATCTCGACCCGGTTTCCGTTTCGCACCGCAAACGTGGTCGCGAGCGCGGGTCGCTCGACCTCAGACAGCTTTGCAGCCACTCCCGGTAACGTAGGAATTAAACTTTTGCGCGACTCCTGCAACGCATTCGATTGCCTGACTCCCAGGTACAGCACTGCCCATAAAAACAATACCAATGAGCACTGTACGCCGCTGAGTGTCCAGTAGCTGAGACGAAAGCCGCGAGCACCGAATGTGATGAGGGAGATGACGTAGGAAGCGACTGATCCTACCAGGAAGCAGAGACCAAAAATGCTGCTCTGGAGCTTCAGCCAGGAGTTTTGCCAGCGACCGCCGGCAGACCGGAGCACCGGACGAAGTGCGAGCGTGACCGCGAAGAGAACGACAATATCCCAGGTGTTGTAGGCCAGGATAAAGGATTCACGAAGATGCGGAGCGGAAGCGGCAAGGGACAGCAGGTACAACAAAAGCCATCCACCACATTGCAACGCCCAGAAGCCTGGACTCCGACGCTGGATCGCTGCGACCATACCTGGATTGTAGCGAACCGTTAGTCGTGTATGGCGGTCAATTCGCCGCAAATAACGCTCGTACTGCCTCATTGCATGTCCATTGAACTCGTCTGGCGCTAACGTCGGCAGATAACTGGAGAGGAATGCAATGACACATACGGAAGACGAGCACAAATTTCGACAGGGTCGGATGGCAAGTTTCTTCAAGCGTGAAGACCCAACCTACGATAGGTGGGAGCGGACATGCCAGCCAAAATCAGCCTTGGGCAAGGGTGCGTATTTGGCACTTTACTTTTTGCCGGGGCTTCTCGCCGCGATTGTCATCGATGTCCCCGCAGTGTTCTCTACCGAACTCCGGATTACCCACCTCTCGCCTCGTTACCTCCAGTTCGGCTGGCTTTTGATCATCACTCTCGGCTGGCATCTTCTGTCCCCCTTTATCTTTCTGCGCCTGCTCGACGGTCTTACAATCCGCGAGTCTCTGAACTACCTCGGCCTGGACCGGATCGATCTCAAAGGCATCTTTGCTGTCCTGCCCGTCTTTTGTTGCGGTTTCGTTCTGGTATCCGTTCCCTACATGCAGTTTGTCTGGAATCCACTGAGTACCTTCCTCCAGGCCGTTCCTCTGTTTCACGTTCCCCGCTGGAGCATTTTCGGAGGTGATCCGGCCGGGCTCTATGCCTTTCCCCCGTACGCTCTCGCGGTGCTGTTTGTCGGGAACTTCGTCGGCGAAGAACTCTATTACCGTGGCTACCTGATGAAGAAAACAAGCTTCCTGGGGAGGGCTAACTGGTTTGTTAATCCCCTGCTATTTGCCCTGTACCACCTCTGGCAGATCCCGTTTACCTGGCCGCTTATTGGTCTGGTCTTCGCGTTTGGTCTCCTGATGTGGCTTCGCAAAGACCTTTACGTGCTCATTGCTTTCCATTTCTTCTCGAATATGTGGCTGAGCTACGGAGAGTACCCGCTGGCCAGGTTTTTACACCTGGCGCACTAAGCGCCGCTTTACAACAATCCTGCTGGGCCGGCATGTCTGACCTAGGTGACTCGGGAGCCCTTGGCTATTGGCTTTACCAGCGATAGTCATCCTGCCACGAGATCAGTTGAGCGCCCGGCGTGGGTTTTGGGGGGTGCCCACATCCCACAAGCGAGATGTGGGCATCCCGAACGGCTAGTCGTGGAAGGAGGCGAAGGCGTTTAGAAACTCCTGATACTTGCCGTCCTTCTCGGCCCAGCGCAGGGGTTTGACACGTTCGACGAGAATCTCGCCCTTCTCGATGGTGTTGTTCTCGAGAATCTGCATCACCTCACGGGTAAATTCGTCGAGAGGCATGGCACGCGGGTCGCTGGCTTGCTGCGGGCCACCGAGTTCAGTCTGCACGTAAGGCGGGGCCAGTTCAAGCACCTCAACGCTGGTCTTGCGCAACTGCTCACGAAGGGCATCCAGCCAGTTGTGCATGAATGCCTTGGTGGCGCTGTAAACCGGTCCCGGCGGATACGGGACGAAGGCAAGCCCGGAGGTGGTCACCATCAGGGTGGACCGGGGTTGCGAGCGCAGCACAGGCAGCAGCGCGGCCGTGAGTTGTACCACACTGGTGATGTTCGTCTGGATTGTAGTATTTGCACGCGCGAGATCGACGACCTCCGCAGTGTAGTCCTCCAATCCGGCGATTCCAGCGTTGTTGATCAGGACGTTTAGCTTTGGAAATTCCGCTGTAACTTTCTTTGCGAAGATTTCCACTGCTGCGGTATCGCTCAGGTCCACGGCGACACCAACCATTCCTTTGTTGCGGCCTGTAACTTCGTCCAGCAGACTCTGCCGGCGGCCAGCAACAATAATTTTGTTGCCTTTCGCGTGAAGTGCTTCTGCAAGCGCACGGCCAATGCCGCTGGTGCCGCCAGTGATAAGAATCGTGTTGCCCATTATGTTCATCGCTAACTCCTGAACCGTAGATGCGCAAGCTTCTCGCAAGATGCACGGATTCAAGATCATGAGCAATACCGCGACGAGGTCGTCTTCGACTATCACCGCTAGGGAAGCTCTGTATAGGTATGCGTTTTAGCTGAAGTTCGAGCGGTTGTGCTTGGTTGGTGAGCTTTTTACGTCACACCGGGTTTTCCGTGCTGGTTGAACAGTCAACCGGCTGATTTCAGGCGC
>JAABUJ010001296.1_pt1 | contig 37913 bp, 36 predicted proteins | sample 5559131 | NCBI WGS metagenome assembly JAABUJ01 (sample SAMN10711875, study PRJNA513366) | rock metagenome | isolation source: Antarctica rocks | place: Antarctica: Victoria Land, Mt New Zealand nord | collected 2016-01-07 | reverse complement strand
GTCCATCGGTACCCTCTCCGGGCACGCTAAGGGCGTCTCTAGCGCCCGTGCCCGTCGTGAGGGTACCGCTTTTGTGCCGGCCTCAGCCACCCGCTGCCGCTGTCCACTATTTTAAGGTGCACCCCTTCTTCTGTCAACGCCTTGACAGTCGGACGCAGATGGTTGATAATCGAAGCGCATCGGTTTAAGAGAAATCAATAGTGTTTCGACCAGTGAAACACATCATGCACTGTCCAAGGAAGAGTATGATCCGACCCCTGACCCCGGAGACCCTGGCCTATGGCCTCTCCACCGTGAGCGACCCCCAGGTGTCGCCGGACGGGACGCGGATCGTCTACGCGCTCCACACCATCGATCCCCCTACAAAACAATCGCGATGCCAGGTCTGGCTGTGCGGGATCGACGGCGGGCAGCCCTGCCCTGTGACGCCCGCGGAGGAGTGCGCCGGCGGCGCGCGATGGTCGCCGGATGGGACGCGGATCGCCGTCACGTCGGCCCGCGCCAGAGGGAGCGCCATTGTCGTCAGCACGGCCGGCTCAGCCGGGACGGCGCAAGAGATAACCCACCACGCCCAGCCGATTGGCGACCTGGCGTGGTCACCGGATGGCCGGCGGGTCGCCTACACCACGCTCTACGATCCCGCGAACCCGGATGAGCAGACACCACCCGCCGGCGGCGCACCCCCGGTGCGCGTGACGCGCCGCATCGACTACAAGGATGATGCGCGGGGCTATCTCAACGACACGCGCACCCACGTCTTCGTCGTCGACGTCGCCAGCGGTGCGTGCTACCGCGTCACGACCGCACTGGTTGATCACGCCTGCCCGCAATGGTCGCCGGACGGTCGGTGGCTGACGGTGCAGGCGCCGACACAGCCTGAAACAGGGGCGCGCCTGCTGCTCATCGGGGTGGGCTCGGGCGAGGCACAGGTGATCAGCCCGGACAATTGCCCCATCCAGCAGTGGGCGTGGTCGCCGACGGGGGACCGGGTCATCTACGCCGGTGACCCGGGCCATACGTTCCAGCCGGACTACTTCCTGTATGATGTAGCGAGCGGCACGACACGTCGCCTCACCGACGACCTCTCATCGTTGCCCGTCGCGGCAGCTTGGGGGCCGCCATCACAGCCGGTGTGGCTCGACGAGCGGCAGGTTCTGGTCCACTCGATACGCGCCGGGGCGAGCGGGTTGGAGGTGATCGACACCGAGACCGGCGGCATCGAGTTGGTGCAGCGGTGGCAGGCCCGCCACACGGGGTTGAGCGTCGACCGGGCCGGGCGCTACGTCGTGCAAGCACAGACGACCCTGACCTCGACCGGCGAGATTAGCGTCTACGACCGCGAGACTGCCACCACGCGGACGATCACAGCTTATGGCACGCCGGTGCTGGCCGCACAACCAGCCGCGCAGTGGGAACGGTTCCTGGTCCGGCGCGGTGAGTTCACCATCGAGGCATGGCTGCTCAAGCCGCCTGACTTCGATCCCGACAGACGCTATCCCGTCATTCTCGACGTGCATGGCGGTCCAACCGCCGACTATGGCTACGGCTTCATGGCCCATCAGCAGTGCCTGGCCACTCATGGCTTCCTGGTCGTCTATGCGAACCCGCGTGGCTCCAGTTCATATGGGCGGCGCTTCGCGCGGCAGGTAATCGGGGACTGGGGCGGCGAGGACTACCGGGATCTCATGGCGGTGGTCGACGCGGTGCTGGAGCGCCCCTACGCCGCTCCTGAGCGAACAGGTATCTTTGGCTTCAGCTACGGCGGCTACATGACGGCCTGGACGATCAGCCAGACCCATCGTTTCAAGGCCGCGGTCTGCGGCGAGCCCTTCTTCGACCTGGAGTCGGCCTATGGCACCAGCATGAATGGCCACGGGGGGATCGCGGCGCACGCCGGCGGCGCGCCGCACGAGCGGCGCGAGTGGTACGCGGCGCACTCTCCATCCACGTTCGCGCATTGGACGCGGACCCCCACGCTGATCATCCAGGGCGAGGCGGACGAGATCTGCCCGATCGGGCAGGCCGAGCAGATGTTCGTGACACTGAAGAAAGCGGGCTGCGACGTCGAGTTCGCCCGCTATCCAGGCGGCTCCCACATGTTCTTCGCTTTTGGGCCGCCCGAGCACCGCGCCGACTTCCTCGCCCGGACGCTGGCCTGGTTCAAGAAGCACCTCGGCGAACCGGTCTGAACGGAACTCTACCGCGCGGCGCACCGGCTTAGGGCGTCGTCTGCACAGCACGTGGCGCGTAGACCGCCGCGCCGAGCACCAGGAGGCCGCTGAGCGCCAGCACAACCGGGTTGGTCGCCCACAGGATGCGGGCGACGAGGTCGGCCGTCGAGAGCGCCGACTCACCGCCGATCAGGACAACCAGCGCGTGGATCAGGCACAGCCCGCACGCGCTCGTGGCGCCGATCGCGGGGCGCGCGAGCAGCGAGAGGAGCAGGCTCACCGCAGCCAATAGGAGGACCGGCCCCAGCCAGAGTGGCCCCAAGGACCAGGGCTGGCCACCACCCGCCAGCGCCACCGCAGCGGATGTGGCGGATACGAGCAGCAGGATATAGCCGAGCGCGAGGCCGCACCGCGTGAGCACCGCGAACCGGACGGTCGCCGCCCCGGACGTGGGGCGCGTCCGCAGCGCCGGGCCGACGAGGCCGGCGACGCCGAGGGCCGCGACGAGGGCCGCGACGGTGGAGAGGATGCGCCCCCCGGCCACCACCGTGTGCGCGTGCCCTGCGACCGTGCCGGCGACGAGGAGCGCGGCGGCCGCGCCGATCCAGAGCGCGCGCGGGATGGCGCGGCCTTGCTCCCCCAGGAGGCGTGCGACGACCACGAGCCGATCCCGCGCCGCGGCGCCCGGTCGCGGCGCTGCGTGCTCCCCGTCTATCACGGCCAGCGCGCGCACGAGCACGCGGGGGGACGGTGGTGGTAGCGCCGCCTCGCTCTCGCGCAGCGCGCCGGCGACCTCGCGCCACGCGGCGAGGCTCGTTCGGCACGCCGCGCACCAGGCGAGATGTTCTTGCGCCCGGCGCGCGGCGTCGGGGCCGAGCGCCCCCGCCACGTACGAGGGCAGTAGGTCGTCGACATGGGTGCGCGGGTCATCGAGCCTCATGCGTCGTCCTCCTCCTGTTGCGTGAGCGCCAGACGCAACGCGGCCTTGGCGGTGTGCAAACGGCTCTTGATCGTGCCCAGCGGCACGCCCAGGACGTCCGCCACATCCTGCTGGGGCAATCCCTGGACGAGCGTCAGGGAAAGTACCGCGCGGTGCGCCGGGCTCAAGCGGGACAGGGCGCGGATCAGGTCCGCCCGCGCCGCGCCCGCTAGAGCATAGTCTTCCGGCCCGGGGCCGGCATCCGGCACGTCCTCCGGCCCCGCGGACGCCTCCGCGTCGGCGCGCGGCACGGCGCGTCGGCGCAGCGCGTTGTGCGCCTGGCGGTGCGCGATGCCGAAGATCCACGTCCGCGCGCCGGAACGCCCCGCGAAGCGCCCCGCGCCCCGCCACAGAGCTAGCAGGGTGTCCTGCAGCACCTCCTCCGCCAGACCACGATCGTCGGTGAGGCGCAGCAGGTACCCGAACAGAGGGCGCTGGTAGCGCTCGTACAGGGCGACGAGGGCGTCGCGATCGCCGGCGGCGAGGCGCGCGACGAGGCGGCCGTCCTCATCGTCGGCCCCCAGACCCGCGGAGGTCTCAGTCATCCCGTCGCGCCCATCGTTGACGACTCTCGGCGCCCGCACCATCGGCGGTCCCCCCTCCCTCACGCCCCGCCCAGGGCGGGCGCGAAGCGTGCCAGCCCCGCCAGCGCGTTGGTCGCCATCAGCGCCCCGACCACGACGAGCAGGATACCACCTATTACGCTCAACGGTCCCGTGTAGCGGTTGATCCGCTTGACGACGCCGCGGGCGCGGTCGATCAGGACGCCCATCAGCAAGAAGGGCAGGCCCAGCCCGAGCGCGTACACAGTCAGAAGCGCGATGCCCTGCCCGAGCGTGCTCCCGACCGCCGCCAGCGTGATCATCGAGCCAAGCAGCGGGCCGACGCACGGCGTCCAGCCAGCCCCGAAGGCCAGGCCCACCAGGCCCGAGCGCGCGAACGACACGCGCGACAGCGTGACCGCGGCGCGCCGCTCGCGGTAGATCCACGACAGGACGGGCAGCCCCGGCGCCAGGTAGGCCAGCGCCATGGCCAGGCCGAAAAGGACGATCACGCCCCCGGCTACCTGGCGCATCGCCGCGCTGTGCTGGAGAAGCGTCTGCCCCAGCGCGGTCGCGCCGGCGCCCAGTACCACGAATATGGCCGTGAAGCCGAGCACGAAGGCGAGCGCGTGGCCCGCCACGTACCAGCGCCTGCCTCCGACCGCGGCCGCCCCCTGTCCGGCCGTCCCGGCCAGGTACGAGAGGTAGCCGGGGACGAGCGGAAAGACGCAGGGCGAGAGGAAGGAGGCGAGTCCGGCCACAAACGCGCCGAGCAGTCCGATACCGCCGATGGAGATCATCAGCTAGATCCCCGCGCTGTTTTTCCGGAGCTGCGCCAGCGTGAGCGGCCCGACGGTGAGGGCGCGGATCACACCGGCGCGGTCGACGAAGGCGTTGGTGGGGGTGCCGCGCACCCCGTAGAGCGCGCCCACCGTCCCCGGCTGGTCGGGGAGTAGGGGCCACGCGACACCGCGCGTGCGGGCATAGCCGGCGATGAGGGCGCGCGGCTCGCCCCAGGTGTTGACGCCCAAAATGACGCCACCCCGGCGCGCGAACAGGGCGGCGAACCGCTTGAGGTCGGGCAACTCCTGGGCGCAGAAGGCGCAGCCGACGCCCCAGAAGTTGATCAGCACGGGGTGACCGCGGTAGTGGGTGAGCGTCACGGGACGGCCCCGTGCGTCCGTCAGAGCGAAGGTGGGGGCGCAGCCGCCAATGCGTGCTCCGGCGCCGACGCGGGCGCCGCAGACGGCCATGCTGGCCGCGCGGGTCGCGGGCGTGTGCGTGGGGCCGACCCCCGCCAGGGCGAGCCCGAGGGCAAGGGCGCCGAGCCCCGCGCGGAGTGCCAGCCTCCACATCGTTGTGGTGGTCGCGATCGTCGTATGCGTGGTACGATTCGTCATCATCGTCGCCATCCTCTCCTCTATGGGTCGTTATCTCTGTGTCTTCGTGTCTTCGTGCACTAACACTACTGACAACTACTTTGGCGTGATACCGTTTTCACGGCTCAATATCTGGACATCGTGATTGGTAGTAGGGTTCTGCAACCCACTCATGGTCATATGCTTAGAATGGGGATCCGGGGACGGGGTTCGTTTCGCGGACCGGGACGCCCAACTTGTGCTGCGCGGCCTCCGTGTGTAGCGTCAGGCCGATGGTTCCGCGCATCCCAATCGCGCTGACGGTCCCGCTCCGGAAGGTCGCGGCGAGGGCCTGATACCCGTTCGCCATCCCGCCGACCAGGGGGGCGAGGGGCCGGAGCGCGGGGTCTCTCCGGGCGATGATCAGCGCCGCGCCGAGGTCTCGCTCGGTGGCAAGCAGCGCCGCGGCGGCTCTGCCCAGCCGCGCGGGACGGTCGGGCTGGCCGAGGGCGAAGTAGCCCCTCTGGTACGGGAGCGTCGCCCAGTGGCGGAAGACGCCGTAGGCCACGCCCATGTGCGCCGCGAACCGTGCCGGAGTCGTGTCCGCGCCCCCCCAGGCGGTGGTGGCGTGCGCCGACCCGACGAGTAGGCCGCCCCCGGATAGGCCGGATAGGAATGTCCCTGCCACGAGGAGGGGGGCGATGAGAGGTCTGGTCCTGGTTGTCATGATCTCCTCCATAGTGTGAGCGGGGGATACGGGTGTATCCCCTCGGTCCATGTCTCAGGTCGTCGCGCAGGTCACGCATGCACGCTGGCGCGCACGAGGCGCACGCCGCGCCATGTCCCGGCGGCCCACACGGCCGTGATGGGCGCGGCGGCGAGCAGAGGGGCGTGGTGCAGCGCCGCGCCGAGTGCCGTGCCGCCTAGCACGCTGGCGAGCACCGCGAGCGTGAGCGGGAGGTGGCAGGGGCAGAGCAGGAAAGAGCCGGCGACCCAGGCCAGCCCGCGGCGTCGGGCGCGCCGCGTGGTCGACGCCGTCGCAGGGCAGGCAGCGCGAGGGGCAAGAGTGGACACGGGTGACGATCCCGCGCGCCGGGGCATGTCCCGCGCGGTGAGGGTGGGGGATGGGGAGGTCACGAGCGGCCTCCGCGCATCACCCACAGCCCGACGCCGCCGCGCGCGGTCGTCGTGGCCGTGCGGCGGCGTCGGGACAGAGAGCGCCAACAGCCCGAGGGTCACGGCGGGAGCGAGGGCACGCATAGGGCATCTCCTAACGCAACGGGGAGGGGTTGCCGTGCGCGATCGACCCGCGCCACTCCGGTCCCGTCCGTAGGGTGAGTAGCGCGGCGCCGGCGAAAGGTTCAGATCTGTCAATGGTCACGTTAATCATGGCCAGTGACAGGGCATTTAGGTGTGTCCAGCCAGCCCTCCGTCGCTTCCGCCAGATAGACGACCGCCTCGTTGTCGTCGCCGATCCCATCGTAACCCGGCAGGTGCGTGGGTGGCTTGGCTCCCAGCAGATACGCGGGGACATGGGGATTGGCTTTCAGCGCCACACCACACGACCCAACGGAACCACTACATATCATCCAACGGGTAGAGGGGCCGGGTAACGCGCGTGAACGCGACCTTGCGCAAATTGGCGCGGGTCGGGCCGGGTGTATCCGCAACCCACACGCGCTCGGCCAGCGGAGCGAACGACGCGCGGAAGTTCCCCGGCGACTTGACAAAAACGAGAGCCGCGTCCGTGGGGTCCAGACCTACCGCGTAATACACCGCCGAATCATGCTCCGTCGAGGGCCGCGATCGGACGCACAGCCGGATAGCGCCGATCGCCAGCACCGCCGTTAATCCAAAATTCACGCGCACGCCGGCATCACCGGGACCCTTGGTGCGGGACACGCCATCAGCCAGGACGCACACCCGCCCGGTGATGGTCCGCGGCTCACCAGCAGCCGTCGACACTTTATGCCCGACGCGCAGCGTGACGTCGCGACCAATCCCGGCCTGAGCCGCCGTTTGGGCCGCCTCGGCGTCACACAGCGTCAGGTACGAGGGGCGGCTGCCCCGATCAGCCCCGGCGGCCAGCAGCGCCTGCAAGACGGCCACACTATCGGCCGGCGCGCCGCCCGACGGCGCGTCTCCGGCATCCCCGACCACGGTGAGCCCGCTCGGCGCGGCCAAACCGCCGCGGATCGCATCCTCGAGCGGCAGCAGATCGGGCTCAAAGGCGGCCCGCGCCGCCCAGACCATGTCGGCCAGCTCGTCGGCTGCCGTCTGGGCCGCCGTGGGGTCGCCATCGGTCACCACCAGCGCTGCAAACCCTAGCTCCGGCACATCGAGCCAGGGCTGCACCGGGAAGAGCGAGGCATGCAGCACGCGGCCCGACCTCTCCATCGTCCTGGCCACCTCCGCCACATGGTGGAGCGGCCCCTCGGTCGTGCGGGCATTCACTGGACTGAGAACCAGCGGCCGCCTGGCCAGCGCCATGGTGGGGTGACGCCGGCCGTGCAGCGTCTCCAGCAGCAGGTCCGCCGTGCGGGCTCCCGTCTCATAGGTATCGACGTGCGGGTACGACTGAAAGCCGACAATGAAGGTCGCCTGCTCTACCATGCGCGGGGTGATATGCCCGTGCAGGTCGAGGCTCACGCCCACCGGCGTCGCCGGCCCGACGACCGCGCGCACGGCCTGCAAGATGGCGCCTTCGGCGTCCGGCTCGTCCTCCACGACCATCGCGCCGTGCAGGGCCAGCACGACGGCGTCCACTGGAAGGGCGGCTCTCAACCGAGCGATTAACCCCCCCAGCAAATAATCAAACGTGGGGCGGGTGAGCGGGCCACCGGGGGTCGTGGCGGCGGCGAGCAAGGGTACGGGGGTAGCGCCTGCCCCTCGTAGAACATCTAGGAAGGCCGGAACCTCGACGCGGGCAACCTCGTAGCCGGTGAACAACTCCTCACCCTGCAACAGCAAACCGAAGCTGTCCAGGGTCGTCTGAGTTGGCACGAAGCTATTGCTTTCCTGCTTGATTGATCCAACGGCGATGCGCACTGTATCCCTCCCGATGCTAGCGCTCAGGCGTCATGCCCTGTTCCATTGATCTGAGATGACGCTCAGCCCCTCGGCAACACACCACCAGCGTGCTCAGTCAGTCGCCAGCGGGGAGGGCTGAGCCCACTCATCACGATGATGCGTCTCTATCGATGCCACCGCACCGATATCGTAGCAGATAGCGTTATATTTCATCCTATAAAACAGCTGATCTATTATCTGAAGCATGATCTGCTTAGATTATAGAGCGATCACCGCTCCACGCCAAGCTGCCCCTTGACAGATCACGTCGCAGGGCGAATAATAGGTGGAGGAGCCAGGGCAATGGATAGACGTTTCGCTAATTGAAACGATACTGTCGCCGAAGGAGTCCGCGATACATGGCCCCGCGTATAGCGGGTGTTCTCATTCATATGGATGGGTACTACGATGCAATGGAGGCAATCCATGATCAGGAACCGGCTGCTTCACCTCACCGTGGCTACCGCTGTGTTGACGCTGCTGGCCGGCGCAGCCGGTAGCGCTGGCGCGGTGAACGCCCGTACTGGTACGCGTCTCGCGCTGCACGCGTCCACCACGCTCGTCCTCGGCACCACATCGGAACCGGATACGCTCAACCCCGAGATCACGCAAGTCGGCTTCGATTTCACGTCGGGTATCTTCGACGCCCTGGTCAAGGTCGACGCGCACGACAACTTTATCCCCGACCTGGCCACCAGTTGGAGCATCTCACCGGACAACCTGACCTACACGTTCCACCTGCGCCATGGGGTGAAGTGGGCCGACGGCACGCCGTTCACGGCCAAAGACATGCTGTTTACGTACCATCAGATCAAGAACCCCAAGAACAACAACTACAGCACGGGAGAATGGAGCTACGTCACCCGCGTGGATACGCCCGACGACTACACGCTCATTCTCCACACCGCCAAGGTCTACGCGCCCTTCTTACTCCAGATGGGGACAACACCCATTCTGCCCGCACACTACTTCGCGCACTCGCCCTCGTTTCTAAAGGCCGGTACCTACAACCACGATCCGTGGAACCGCAAGCCATTCGGTACCGGCCCCTACATGGTGACGGAGTGGAAGTCGGCCGACCACATCACGCTGACGCCCAACAAATACTACTGGGGTCAGAGGCCGTACTTCCAGAAGCTCGTCTACAAGATCGTGCCCAGCCCCAACACGCTGCTGGTGCAACTGCGCACCAACGACGTGGATCTCGCCCCCGTCACGCAGCAGCAGGTCAAGCAGGCCCAGAACATCCCAGGCACGGTGCTGATGAGTGTTGCGAGCCAGGGGTGGTACCACATTGACCTCAAGCAGTGGGGCTTCCTACGTGATCAGAAGGTGCGCGTAGCGTTGGACGACGCCACGCCCAAAGACGAGATTGTGAAGACGGTCCTGCACGGCTACGGCCAGGTTGCCTACGGCGATATCGCCCCCATCTCCTGGGCCTACGACCCCAACGTGCCCACGCATCCCTTCAACCTCGATACCGCGCGGGCGCTGCTGGCCTCCGACGGCTTCACCAAAGGCTCCGACGGCTTTTTGCAAAAGGGCGGCAAGGAACTCTACATCCAGCTCTGGTACGCCAGTGACGACGCGCCGGGTGCGCAGATTGACCAGATCCTCAAGTATGAGTGGGGCCAGATCGGCGTCAAGGTCGACCTGCACAATCAGGACGTCAGCACCATCTTCGGCCCCAGCGGACCGCTCTTCAGCCATCAAATGACCGGCATCAGCTATGCCTGGTTCAACAGCGACGACCCCAACGACAGGTTCTACTGGAATAGCGCGGAGATTCCCAACTCACCGACGGGCGCCGGCGGCAACGATGTCGGCTACTTCTACCGCTTCAGCTTCCAGAAGCAGATCGACAACCTGACCAACGCGGGCCTGGCCACGGTCGATCGTGCCAAGCGCAAAGCCATCTATGCCAAGATCGAGACACTTCTGGCCCAGCAGGTACCGGTTATCTTTATCGACTGGCAGCCTTTGCTCTTCGTCGCGCCCGCCAAGCTGAAGGGCTTCACCCCCAACGCCTTCCAGTACGGCCTGCTCTGGAATATCCAACAATGGCATTACTAAATGAGTCGGGAGCAAGGAATAGGGCATTGCAGCCTACGTCCGACTCCCGACTCCCGACTGAACGATGAGCCAGTACGCTATTCGCCGCTCCATCCAGGCGTTGCCGCTGCTGTTCGGCATCGTCGCCATCACGTTCGCCTTTATTCATCTCGCGCCAGGCGGTTCGCTGGCCCTGCTCGCGCACAGCCCGAACATGACCCAGGCCCAGCTCAACAACATCAAGGCCAACCTGGGCCTGGACAGGCCAGTTGTGGTACAGTTCGCCCTCTGGCTCGGCGGCATCGTCCACGGCGACTGGGGCTACTCCTACGTCGATGGCCGCCCCGTCCTGCAGGTCATCCTGGAGCGCTTGCCCGCCACCCTCGAGCTGATGGGCGCGGGCTTCGTGATCGCCTTCAGCCTGGCCATTCCGATCGGCGTGCTCGCCGCCGTGCGCCCGTACAGCCTCTTCGACTACGCCACCACCTTCTTCTCCTTCTTTGCCCTCTCCATGCCCGTCTTCTGGTTCGGGCTCATGCTGCAGCTGCTCTTCGCCGTACGTTTGAGTGTGCTGCCCCCGGCCGGTCAGTACAACGCCGCGGCCGCGACCGTTACCCTGGGCGACGCCCTGCGCCACCTGGTCCTGCCGGCCTTCGCTCTCGGCATTACCGGCATCGCCGGCTGGAGCCGCTACATGCGCTCCTCGCTGCTCGAAGTGATCGGGCAGGACTACATCCGCACGGCGCGCGCCAAGGGCCTGTCCAGCTGGGTCATTGTGCTCAAACACGCCGCACGCAACGCCCTCATCCCGCTGATCACGGTCATTGCCCTCGATGTGCCCGCATACTTCGTCGGCGCCGTGGTGATCGAGGATGTCTTCTCGTGGCCGGGCATGGGCCGTCTCTTCGTCAGCTCGCTGGGCAAGCGCGACTATCCGGTGCAGATGGGCCTGCTGATCATCGCCGCCTTCCTGATTATCCTGGGCAACCTGCTCGCTGATCTGGCCTACGGCTGGCTGGATCCGCGCGTCACGTATTCGTAGAGGAGGCGGCGCCATGGCTCGACTGGTGGACCTGGCTGCGGAGACGACGGAGCGAGACGAGTTGGCGAGCTCCGGCAGCTTCCAGAGTTGGCGACGCTTCCGCAAGCATCGTCTGGCTTTCGCCGGGGCCATTGCGCTCGCGCTCATCATCCTGGGGTCGATCTTTGCGCCGCTGCTGGCCCCTTACAACCCCTACGTGCCCGACCCGTTCAACATGGCCGCCCTGCCCAGCGCGCAGCACTGGCTCGGGACCGATCAGAACGGCAGCGACGTGCTCTCGCGGCTCCTGTATGGCGGCCGCTACTCGCTCGGTATCGGCGTCTCGGCCGCGGTCATCGCGACGGTCGTCGGGCTGGTCATCGGCGCGACGGCCGGCTGGATGGGCGGCTGGGTCGATAACGTGCTGATGCGCTTCGTGGACCTGATGCTCTCCTTTCCGGCGCTGATCCTGCTGTTGATTCTCTTCTCCATTACGGGCGGCGCCTCCGTGGTCGTGCTGATTGCCTTTCTGGGCCTCTTCGGCTGGATGTACATGGCGCGTATCGTGCGGGCACAGATCCTGGCGCTCAAGGAGCGGGACTTCGTGCAAAGCGCGCAAGCCGTCGGCGTCTCGTCCGCGCGTATCGTCGCACGGCACCTGATACCCAACATCCTGGCCGCGGTGATCGTGACCATGACGCTGTCGATTGCCTACAACATGCTCAGTGAGGCCGTCCTTGACTTCCTGGGCTACGGCGTCCCGGCCGACACGCCGACGTGGGGCAACATGCTCAACAGCGCCGAGCAGCACCTGCTCGACGCGCCGCAGCTCGCCATCGCTCCCGGCCTGATATTGACCATCACTATCCTGTGCATTAACTTCATCGGTGACGGCCTGCGCGATGCCCTTGATCCCCGGCCAACGTAGTAACCGGCACCTCTTGGCCTCACCAGAGGGAGGACTGAGGGGATCCGTTCGTGGGAATCCTGGTCAAAGGATACCCTCCCGCGCGGATACTACAACGTGATGCATCGAGAAAGGTAACCATGATGCCCGACGACTTTCTCAACGCCATCCTTGGCCTGCCGCGCCTCGCCCTCCCACGGGTTTCCCCGGATGGTCGTTGGGTCGCCTGGACTTGGTTCGGCGCGGGGCCGGTCGCCGACGTGTTCGCCGCGCCGACCGACGGCTCGGCCGGCCCGACCCGTCTGACCACGACCGCACGGGATAGCATCCTTGTCTCCTGGACCCCCGACAGCGCCACCGTCCTCGTGGCCGAGGATAGCGATGGCGACGAGCGCTACCAGCTATCCCGCGTTGACCTGGATCACCCCGGCGAGTTGCGTCCACTCACCCCGCCGTCCCCACCCTACTTCTTGCGCGGCGGCCAGCTTCATCCCAATGGCCGCTGGCTGATCTACGGCGCCAACTACGACGTCGCGTCCGGGCGTGAGATCGAGCCGACGTGGGTGTACCGCCATGACCTGGCCACGGGGGAGCGGGTCCCACTGGCGCATCCCACGCGTAGCGGCTGGGCCGCGCCGGAGCTGAACGCGCCAGGGACGCACATCCTGTATAGCCGCAACGAAGCAGACCCGGCCGGTCAGCAGGTCTGGTTGGTCGACATCGAGGGTCGCGACGACCGCGAAATCATCAACGTCGGCGCCGCCAGCAAGGTCTGGGCGTCGTGGCTCCCCGACGGTACGCGGGCCCTGGTGCTTGCCGAGACGGACACGCACCGACGCGTCGGCCTGTGGGAGCTGGGGAGCGGGAGCTTCCGTTGGTTGCTTGACGACCCCGCGCGCAACGTGGAGCGTGCCCACATCCCCCACGGCAGCGACGCCGCCGTCGTGGTCGAGGTCAAGGACGCGCGTACCCACGCCTCGCTGTTCGATGTGGAGACGGGCCGCGAGACCCTGCTCCCCACCATCTCGGGGGAAGTCATCCCCCTGGCCCCGGCCGGTGATGGCGCCTGGGTCGGCAGCTACGGCAGCGCGCGGCACGCCGACGACCTCGTGCGCTTCGTCCCCGCGGACCTGCGAGTGGATCGCATGGTGAGCCTTAGCCGTGTCTGGGAGCACACGGAACTCACCGCGCGGGACCTGGCGCCGGCCGAAGACATCCGCTGGCGCTCTGTCGATGGCCTGAGCATCCAGGGTTGGCTCTACCGACCACGCGGCCCTGCCCGCGGGACTATTGTCTACATCCACGGTGGCCCCACGGCCCACAGTCGCGACCGCATGAACCCGCAGATCCAGTTCCTCGTCGCGCAGGGATTCACCGTTCTGGATCCCAACTATCGTGGCAGCACCGGCTTTGCGCGCGCGTTCCAGGAGGCGATTAAGGAGGACGGGTGGGGTGGTCGTGAGCAGGCGGACATCCATGCGGGGATCGCGGCGCTGATCGAGCGCGGCATCGCCGAGCGTGGAAAGATCGGGGTCACGGGCGCCTCCTACGGCGGGTACTCCGCGTGGTGCGCCATCACCCGCTATCCGCCCGATGAGGTCGTAGCCGCCGCGCCGATCTGCGGGATGACCGATCTCGTGGTGGATTACGAGACCACGCGGCCCGATCTGCGGCCCTATAGCGAGGAGATGATGGGCGGGCGGCCTGACCAGGCGCCGGAACGCTACCGGGAGCGGTCGCCAATCAATGTAGTGAGCAACATCAAGGGTCGGTTGCTCATCGTGCAGGGGCTGAAGGACCCCAACGTCACACCTCAGAACGTCCAGATCGTGCGCGAGGCGCTTGACCAAGCCGGCGTGCCCTACGACGTGCTAGCCTTCGCGGACGAAGGGCACGGCATCATGCGCCCTAAGAACCAGAAGGTGCTGTATCGCCGCCTGGCCGCGTTCTTCGTCGGCGCATTCGCCTCATGAACCGGCCGCCGTCCGAGGCGGTGATCGTGCTCCACATCGGCGGCAGCCAGTTCTATCGATGGGTCCCGCCAGCCTGCCTCTTGACAGACGGGGCGGCGTGGCTAATAATAGGTGAAGGAGCGATGGAAGTGGACTGGTGTTTTACTTGGTAAAACAATCGGCCTTGCCTTCTAGTGAATCGCAAGAATACCGCATAGAGGTCATGACCAACGATCTTGTTGTTTTAAACGTCTGTGCCGGTCTCAGCGCTGTCAACGACATGCTCCCGGTCAAAGAAGGGGGCGGCGCGCGACCACACCAGCGTCACATCCATCGACGTAGTCGGCGTGATCTCAGGGGCGTGATAGGGGGAGAGGCCAGTGGCAGGAAGGCTTTCGGGAAAGGCGGCGCTCATCACGGGGGCGGGATCGGGCATTGGCGCGGCGATGGCGCATGTCTTTGCCGATGAAGGAGCGGCCGTGGCCGTGCTCGACGTCGTCGGCGAGCGCGCTATGGAGGTGTCCGAGGCCATCAACCAGGCCGGCGGCGAGACCTTTCACATCGCGGCGGACGTGAGCCGGGCCGCGGACGTCGAGGGGGCGGTCAGGGCCACGGTCGAACGGTGGGGCAAGCTGGATATCCTCGTCAACAATGCCGCCATACAGATCATGGGGCCACTGCACGAACAGCGCGAGGCCGACATCGACAGGCTCATCGCGGTAAATCTCAAGGGCGTCATTCTGGGTTGCCGCTATGCTCTCCCGGTGATGCTCGCGCAACGGAAGGGTGTCATCCTCTCGACGAGTTCGGTCCTCGGTGTGGTCGGCGACCCGGACCTTGGCGTCTACGGAGCGACGAAGGGCGGCATCATTGCTCTCACCAAATCGCTGGCCGTCGCGTACGGACCGCGGGGCATCCGCGTCAATTGCGTCTGCCCCGGCGATGTGAACACCGCAATCGGCAAAGAGTTTTTCGATTTTCAGCACGATCCAGAAGCGGCCCGGCAGAAGGTTGCGAACGAATATCCGCTGCGCAGAATCGCTGAGCCGGTCGAGATCGGACGCGTGTTTGCGTTTCTCGCCTCTGACGAGGCGTCCTTCATCAGCGGTGCCCATGTGCTCGTGGACGGCGGGCTCCTGGCGGACGTCTACTGACCTCTCGCTACCGCGTGCACAGGCCTCCGTCAATCGTGAAATTGGCGCCGGTGGCGTAACTCGACTCGTCGGACGCCAGGAACACCGCCACGCCGATCAGATCCTCGGGTGTGCCGAGGCGTCCCAGCGGCACACCGGCAGCCATGCCGGCACGCTGTCGTGGGTCGGCCAGGAGCGCGTCGACAAGCGGGGTCTGGGTCGTCCCCGGCAGGATATTGTTCACGCGAATGCCATCGCGGGCGTAGTCCATGGCCATGACCCGCGTCAGCGCCATGACCCCTCCCTTAGAGCTCGAGTACGCGTCATAGCCCATGCCGCATCCGGTCAGTCCCGTCGGCGAGCCGCAATTGATAATGGACCCGCCGCCGCTGCGCAACATCAGGGGGATCGCCTGCTTGCAGCACAGGAAAACGCCGGTGAGATTGATGGTCAGGGTCTGGCGCCAGACCGCGAGGTCGAGCTCGTGGGCGCGGGCATCGCGTCCGTGGAGCTGGACGGCCGCGCAGTTGTACAGGACATGGAGCTGGTCGGCGCGGCGCTCCACCGTCGCGAACGCCTCCCTCACGGTGTCCTCATCCGTGACGTCGGCCGAGAGTGGGAAGCTGGCCGGCCCCAGTTCATCCGCCAACCGCTCAACTGCCGTGGCGTTGCGATCAAGCAGGCCGACCGTGGCTCCCTCGGCAACGAAGGCACGCGCGGCGGCGCGACCGATGCCGCTGCCCGCCCCGGTCACCACCGCGACCTTACCCGCGAGTCTGGTCATGGCCTGGCCTCCTGCCGCGTCTTGATGCCGCCTATTGCTGCCTCGTACAGTCGGGGTGCAGTACCCCCGATGCGTGGAGCGGCCACCTCCACGCGCCTTGTCGCGGCGAGGGCTGCCAGGCTGACATCGAGAGCGCCGAGCGCCTCCTGCACATCGGCCTCGGTATGCACGATGGAGATGTACCAGCGCCCGTCGGGCAAAACGAGGATGCCGTGCGCGCGCAGTTCGTGCGCCAGCGCCGCGCTCAGGGCGGCGTCACACGCCACAAAAGCACGGTAATCGCACACCGCCGTCTGTGCGGTAAACAGGATCTGCAACACCGGACCAGCTTGATGCACAAGGGCAGGCAGTCCGTGCCGCGCCAGCAACGCGCGCGCGCCCTCCGCGAGCGCGGTTGCACGCGCATGGAGACCAGGGTAGACACCTGGATGGCTCAACTCATCAAGGGCCGCGTCCGCTGCGGCCAGGCTGATCGGGTTGCTGTTGTAGGTGCCGCTGTGCGCGACGATCCTGTTGGCGATCAAGTCCATGACCCGGCGCCGACCGGCGATGACGCTTAGGGGAAAGCCCGCGGCAATTGCCTTGGCGTAGACGGCGAGATCGGGCACGACGCCGTAGACTTCCTGCGCACCGCCAAGCGCCAGGCGGAAGCCAGTGATCACCTCGTCAAAGATGAGCAGGGCCCCAGATCGGTCGGCCAGCGCACGGGCTACCTCCAGGTAACCGGGTAGCGGGGCGATCACACCCGAGTTGCACAGCACGGGCTCCATCAGCACCGCCGCCACCTGCGGCCCATGCCGCTGCAGGATGCCTTCCAGCGCCGCCACGTCGTTCCATGGCGCCACGATCACATCGGCAAGGGCGGCAGCCGATTGTCCGGCCGTTCCAGGAACGGGCCACGGCTCCGTAGGCGGTCCGGCGTCGGCAATGGCGGGGTGGTAGCTGACCAAGGCGGCGTCGCTCCATCCATGGTAGTGGCCCTCAAACTTAATGACTTTGGGCCGGCCCGTGTAGGCGCGTGCCAGGCGCACGGCCACCTGGACGGCCTCAGTCCCAGAGTTGGCGTAGGTGATCAACTCAGCACAGGGCACGACGGCCTGGACGCGCTCCGCTACGCGGGCTTCCAAGGCGTGTTGTGCGCCGAACATATGGCCACGCTTCAACTGCGCCTCCACGGCGGTGACCACAGCGGCGTGGCTATGGCCAAGGATGAGCGGGCCCCAAGCCAGGGTAAAGTCCAGGTAGTCCACTCCGTCCACGTCGACCACCCGTACGCCCTGGGCATGATCGATGAAGAGGGGTTCGGGTGTGACGGCAGCACGAAAGGAACTGCCCACGCCCCCGGCGATGGATCTCTGAGCACGGGCGTAGAGTTGATGCGCGCGCGTAGACGCGGTCATGGTCACTGGCCTTCTCCTTGTCTTGTCGTCACCGGGGTCATGATGGATCATGGATCTCGTCGGGACCGCTGTGAGTCACCGCGCTTCGCTCGCGACCGCAACCAGGCGTGGGCGGTAGCCCAAACCCTGCGAAACGGCAGCGCACGCGGCGCCCACGGCTGCGCCAACGCGTGGAATGACGTCGTCCGTCAACCGCGCCGCCACCGCGGAGATACTGATTGCTCCTTCCACGGCGCCGTCCATGCCCACGATGGCTGTGCCCACGCAGCGCGCCCCTGGCTCTCTCTCTTCGTCGTCAATCGCGAAGCCACGGGCTCGCACGCGCTGCAACTCCTCGCGCACGTCCGCTCGCGTGGTGAGGGTGCGCGGCGTGAAAGCAATCAGGCCAGCGGCGTCGAGCATGCGCGCCAGATCCGGTTCGGGCAGTAACGCGGCAATCGCCTTGCCAGCCGCCGTGGCATGCATCGCGGCACGCTCGCCCGGCACTGTTTCAAAGCGGATCGGATGCAATCCGGGAAGCACGTCGATAAAGAGGGCTTCTCCCCGCGAGAGCGCCGCCAGATTGACGCTGTGCCCGAAGTCGTCACGGAGACGGCGCAGGTGTGGCTTGGCCAGGTCGCGTAGGCTGGAACGCGCCAGCACGCCGGTGGCCACATGCACGAGGTGCAGACCCAGGCGGTAGCGGTCGGGCTGATCAGCAGGTTCGAGATAGCCGCGATTGACAAGCGTGGTAACCAGGCGAAAGACGCTTGGCTTGGGTTGCCCCATCGCGCGCGCCAATTCGCTCAGCGACAGACTGTCACAACCATCGAATGCCTCCAGCGCATCGAGGGCCTTGCCCACCACCGCGATGTCGTAGCGCCCGTCCCCCTTATCACCCATGCGCATCGCTCCCTTCGTCGTGTCCATTCATCCGCACCTTCGTTTTACTTGTCGAAATATATCTCCACGTTGTGTTCAGCCGCCGTGCACCCCGTGCGCTCCAATTATCCGCGACTCGCGGGCCAGTGTCAAGATGTTGACACGGCGTTGAGCCGATGCTATAGTTTGGCATAACAGCAGCGTGGTTCGTTCGGTGATATGTTAATTCACTAGCGTCCGACTGTGGAGACTATATCTCCGCGGGAGGTTGGCGAGCCAGAAACCACTGATCCGCGGAGACGATCGGGGGGCCGTACGCGTGTTGTTGACCATTGTCGGCGAGAAGGAGGGATAGTGCTACACCTGCGAACAGGCATCCGCGTGTTAGCGAGCGCGATCATTGTTGTTGCTGTGTGTACGGCTCGAGGCTCCACTGGCGAAGCCACGGCCGGCGGTCACCAGGGTGGAACGATGATCGTGCTTACTGTGAGCAACCCGGGTACGGTTGATCCCGCGATCAATTACGGCACCGGCTGGTATGAATTGGTTATCACCAACGATGGCTTGACAGCTTATCGCAAGGCCGCCGGCGCCGCCGGCACACAACTCGTTCCCGATCTTGCTACCCAGCTCCCGACGGTGACCGACGGGGGCTTGACCTACACCTTCCAGGTGCGCCGCAACATCCGGTACTCGAACGGAACGGTGCTCAAGCCGAGTGACTTCAGGCACGTCTTTGAGCGGATGTTCAAGGTGCAGGGGCCGACCACCGGCCCGTTCTATTCGTCCATCGTGGGCGGCAGCGCGTGTTTGGCGAAGCCGGCGACCTGTACGTTCGCCAAAGGAATCGTGGCGAACGACGCGACGTACACGCTCACCTTCCATCTCACGCAGCCAGACGCCGAGTTCCTTGACCAGCTGGCGCTTCCCTTCGCGTCCGCGGTGCCGCCGTCCGCGCCCAACAAGGATGTCGGAACCAATGCCCTGCCCGGCACGGGCCCCTACATGTGGGCCGGGTATACGCCCAATGGGCAGATCAAACTGGTACGGAATCCGTACTTCAAGGTCTGGTCCGACGCTGCCCAGCCGGCCGGCTACCCAGACGTGATTGTGGTCAAGTTTGGGGTGCCGCTCGAGTCGGAGATTACCGAGGTAGAGAACGGTCAAGCCGACTGGGTCGCGAGTACGACCGGGCTACCACCAGATCGCTTGAACGAGATCAGCACCAAGTACCCGGCCCAAACACACGTCAACCTGGCGACGGCCATCTACTACATGGCGCTCAACACGCATGTTCCGCCGTTCAACAACCTGAGCGCGCGCCAGGCGATCAACTATGCCACCGACCATAACGCCCTGGTCAAGATCATGGGCGGCCCGAACGTGGCGGTTCCGAGTTGTCAGATCTTGCCGCCGAACTTCCCGGGCTACGTCCAATACTGCCCCTACACCGCACACCCGGCGCCGGGTGGGCATGGGCCGTGGACGGCCCCCGACCTGGCCAAAGCGCTGCGGTTGGTGGCTGCCTCCGGCACCAAGGGTGAACATGTGACGATCGTGAACCCGACGACGCCCATCGGGCGGTCGACCGGCCTCTACTTCGAGAGTCTGCTCAACAAGTTGGGCTACAAGGCAACGCTCAAGTTGCTGGCGCCCGCCGTCCAGGACCCGTATGCCAAAGACTCCAGGCATCAGGTGCAGATCAGCTTCTCTGTCTGGTATCAGGATTACCAGGCCGCGTCAGACTTCCTGAGCGTGCTGACAGGCTGTGGCTCGTTCCAGCCCGGCTCCGGCTCCCAACCCAACATCTCCGAGTTCTGTGATCCGCGCATTCAGGCCTTGATGAACCGGGCGCTGCGCCTGGAAGCAACGGATCGCGCCACCGCCAACGTACTGTGGACCCAGGTGGACAAGGAGGTCACCGACCAGGCACCAATGGTCATGATGTTCAACCCCACGATCATTGACTTCGTGTCCAGGCGGGTGGGACACTACGAATTCAATCCGCAATGGGCCTTCCTGCCCGACCAGGCCTGGGTCCAGTAGTGACCGGCCGAGCCCCGGAGGCAACCGCGGGCGCCATGAGCGCGCCTGCGGCGCCTCTGGACGTGGCTGAGTAAAGATAGAAGAGCAAAGAAGGTGAGCACGCATGGCTGAAGCCGAAACGGCCGGCGACGTCACATCCTGGGCCAGAACTGATGGGGAGAGCCTTATTAGTCCAGAAGGTCCCTGGACGCGAGCAGCGCGGCGGCTGCGTCGAAACCGCGCCGGGATGGTCTGCCTGCTGATGCTCGCGGTCATCGTCGCACTGAGCTTCAGTGCGCCTCTGTACGCCCGCTACGTTGCCCATACGGACCCGTTTAACTCGAATCTGTCGGGCGCCACCATCGTCAACGGCAAGACGGTGGATGTCATCCAATCGAGCGGTGGGCTCGGGAGCCTGGGTGAGACCCCGCTCGGACCGACCTGGGATGTCCAGCACTACTTTCTCGGCGCCGACAGTGAGGGCCGCGACGTCGCCGCACGGGTGCTCTACGGAGGCCGAAACTCGCTCGTCATTGGGATCGGTTCAGCGCTCCTATGTTGCGTGCTTGCCACAATTCTTGCGCTGATCTCCGGCTTCGTCGGCGAGTTCACCGACACCATTCTGTCGCGATTGATGGACATCGTCTGGGCCTTCCCGGTTTTCCTCCTGGCCATCTTGATCTCCACGGTGTCGCTCACGCAGAGCCTGCGTATCGGCCCCGTGCCGATCAACACCAACAGCATTCTGCTCCCGATGGTGATCATCGCCGTCATCTATGTGCCCTACGTCTTTCGGCCGATCCGCGGTCAGGTCCTGGCCATTCGTGAGAAGGAGTTCGTGAAGGCCGCTACCATCCTGGGGGCGTCTAACCGGTGGTTGGTTTTCTCGGAGATCTTGCCCAACGTGGTCACGGCGGTGATCGTGTTCGTGCCGCTCATGATCGCGGTCGACATTCTTACCGAATCGGGGCTGTCATTCCTGGGCATCGGCGTACAGCCGCCCGATGCTAGCTGGGGCACGATCATCGCCGACGGAGTGACGCTCATCTACACGCGGCCCTGGGTGACGCTGGCGCCAGGGATCATGATTACCGTGACCGTGGTAGCCCTGAACTTGCTGGGCGACGCTGTCCGCGACGCGCTGGATCCGCGGGCCAAGCTCCGGGTCGAGGCGTAGGACATGGGGACATTCGCGGTGCGCCGCCTGCTCTGGACGCTCATCGTCCTGTTTGCGATCACCGTGATGGTGTTCATGGTTTTCTTTGCCATTCCCGGCATCGACCCGGTCGTGGCGCTGGCCGGACGCAACCCGAATCCCGCCACGGTCAGTGCGATCAGGCATGCTTTCGGCCTGGACCAATCGTTACCGGTGCGGTACCTATTGATGATGCGACACCTGTTCGTGGACCGCGACCTCGTTTCGTACACGACCGGCCTGAAGATCTTGCCACAGATCACGGCCGCGGTCCCGGTCACCCTGTCGCTGGTGAGCGGTGCGGCGGCGATCTGGGTGGTCGTCAGCATCGTGATGGGACTGGCAGCCGCCGTCTTCCAGGGCCGGGTGATCGACCGGCTATTCATGATCCTCGGGCTGATCGGAATCTCGACGCCGGTCTTCTGGCTGGGCGCCGTCGCCAATCTGATCACCCAGAGCCGGTTCCACCACTCGTTCCTCTTCAGTTGGGTACCGCCGGCGGGCTATGTACCGCTCACCCAGGATCCAGGGCTGTGGTTCAAGCAACTGATTATTCCCTGGCTGGTCCTGTCAGTCGGGTTCATCGGTCTGTATAGCCGAGTGCTGCGGTCCAACCTGATCGAGACACAAAACGAGGACTTTGTGCGCACCGCTCGAGCCAAGGGTATCTCGGAACGACGGGTGCTGCTGCGCCATGTGCTCCGCATGTCGATGATCCCCTTCCTCAGTCTCTTTGGGCTGGACTTCGGCGCGCTTGTGGGCGGGGGTGTCGTGCTCGTGGAGGTCGTGTTTGGGCTGCCCGGAGTCGGTATGCTGGCCTTTCAGGCGGCGAGTGGGCTCGATCTGCCGGTGATCATGGTGACGGTTATCTACGGCGCGTTCTTCATTGTGCTTGCCAATATGCTTGTGGACATTGCCTACGCATGGCTTGATCCCCGCATCCGGCCCAGTTGATAGGAGGATGATGAATGTCTGAGCCACTGCTCCAGGTGAAGAACTTGACCGCCTCGTTTCGCACGCGGGATGGACTGGTCCGCGCCGTCGACGGCGTCTCGTTCACGCTTCACAAGGGCGAGGTGCTTGGCATCGTCGGCGAGTCAGGATCGGGCAAGAGCGTCACCATGATGTCGATCATGAGACTGATCAGGGATCCGAATGCCCTCTTTGGGGGCGAGGTTATCTACAAGGGGCGCGACCTGATGGGACTGTCGCAAAAGGAGATGCGCGGAGTGCGCGGCGCTGAGATCGCCATGATCTTTCAGGATCCGATGACCTCCTTGAACCCGGTGTACCGTGTCGGCTGGCAGATCGCCGAGCAGATACAAGCTCACGAGCGCCTATCCAAGCGTCAGACCCGCGACCGCGTGATCGAGTTGCTCGGCGCGGTGGGTATCCCAGGCCCGGCGGCGCGCATCGACGACTATCCGCATCAGTTCTCCGGCGGCATGCGCCAGCGGGTGATGATCGCCATGGCATTATCCTGCCATCCCGAGTTGGTGATTGCCGATGAGCCGACCACGGCGCTCGACGTCACCATTCAAGCCCAGATTCTAAAGCTGCTCAAACGCCTCAGCGCCGACTTTGGCTCGACCGTGGTGATGATCACACATGACATGGGCGTGATCGCCGACATCGCGGATCGGGTGCTCGTCATGTATGCCGGTCGTGTGATCGAGGAGGGTAGCAAGCAGGCACTGTTCTATGATCCGCAGCATCCCTACACATGGGGTCTGCTCGGCTCGATTCCGCGGCTCGACCGGCCGAAGTTAAAGCGCCTTCGCTCCATTCCGGGCGCGCCTCCCTCGCTCATCCACCTGCCGGCAGGCTGTACCTTCGCACCGCGCTGCCCTCACCGCTTTGACAAGTGTGGCGAGAACCCTCTGCTCACGGACAAGCTCGGAAACGGTCATCGTGATGCGTGTCATTTGAGCGTGGCTGACAAGAAGCAGCGTGCGCTGCGACTGGGAACGGAGTCGGCATGACCAGCGGTGATCAGGTGTTGCTCTCGGTCGAGCGGGTGAAGAAGTACTTTCCGATCAAAAAAGGCCTGCTCGTCCAGCGCGTCGTCGGGCAGGTGCATGCGGTCGACGACGTGAGCTTCGAGGTGCGGCGCGGTGAGACGCTGGGCTTGGTCGGCGAGTCGGGGTGCGGCAAGTCGACGCTAGCTGGATGCATCGTGCGTCTGCACGAGGTGACCGGCGGCCAGATTGCGTTCGAGGGGCGGGATATCTCCCGACTGTCGCGACGGGCTCTGCGGCCGCTGCGGCGCGACATGCAGATGATCTTTCAGGACGCATTTGGCTCTCTCAACCCTGCCAAGCGGGTGGGCACGATCATCGGAGACCCGCTGCGCATCCACAAGGTGGGGGGCGAGAAGCAGATCAAACGCCGAGTCCAGGAACTGATGTCACTCGTTGGACTGGCGCCTGAGCATTTCAACCGTTACCCTCACGAGTTCTCCGGCGGTCAGCGCCAGCGCATCGGGGTCGCCCGGGCGTTGGCGCTGGGACCCAAGCTGATCATCGCGGACGAGCCGGTCTCGGCTCTGGACGTCTCTATCCAGGCACAAGTCGTCAACCTGCTAGCTGATCTACAAGAGACACTCAATCTGACCTATGTGTTCGTCGCGCACGACCTGGCTGTGGTGCGACATGTCTCCGACCGCATTGCGGTCATGTATTTGGGCAAGATTGTGGAGGTGTCGCCGGCAGAGGCGCTCTACCAACGTCCCATTCATCCATACACCGAGGCGCTTTTGTCCGCTGTGCCGATCCCGGATCCCCACGCCTCGGCATGCCGCGAACAGATCGTGTTGGAGGGCGACGTCCCCAGTCCGATCACGCCCCCCTCTGGCTGCCGCTTCCATCCCCGCTGCCCTTACGCGACCGAGATCTGCGCTCAACAGGAACCGCCGCTGGTGAGCTACGATAGCGACCACATGGCCGCCTGTCATCACCCGCGCAACGTTGGCGGCATACCAGCAGCAAAGAGAGCGGCAGCAGGGCCAAGCTACCAAGAGCGTATAGTGTGTGAAACGTCGTAGCGTCTACCATAAGCGAGGATAGCCAGCTATGCCGAGCACAAGCTTCATGGGCGCCACCATCAGGCGCCGCGAGGACCCCCGTTTGATCACCGGGTCGGCTATCTATGTCGACGACATCACACTCCCCGGCCTCCTGTACCTGATGATCCTGCGCAGCCCGCACGCCCATGCGCGCATCCTCGCCCTGGACGCGGCTGCGGCCCGCGCCCACGCCAGCGTCGTGGCCGTCATCACGAGCGACGACTTGGGCGATCTCCTCCTCTCCGGTGCGAGCGTCGAAGCCGAGGGGACGCAGGAGGGCGTGCCGGCCGATGCGCCGGCCGACGCGTCGCCGGCCCGTCCGCTCCTGGCCAGGGGCGTGGTGAAATACGTCGGCGAGGGCGTCGCGGCGGTCGTGGCCACGTCGCGCGCGGCGGCCGAGGACGCGCTGGCCCTCATAACCGTCGATTACGAGCCGTTGCCCGCCGTCGTCGATCCCGAGACGGCGGCGCGGCCGGATGCTCCGCTGGTCCACGACAACCGCGCCGACAACGTCACCGGCCGCGCGCATGTGAGCCGCGGCGACGCCGACGCCGCGTTCGCGGAGGCCGACGTGGTGGTGACGCAGCGCATGGTCAGTCCACGCCTGGCACCGAACCCGATGGAGACGCGCGGCGTGGTCGTGCGGTACGAGCGGGGCAGCGGCCTGCTGACCATGTGGACGTCGACCCAGTGGGCGCACGGGGTGCGCGATGCCCTGACCGCCCTCTTCCACCTGCCGGAAAGCCGCGTCCGCGTGATCGCGCCCGAGGTCGGCGGCGGCTTCGGCTGCAAGGTCGGCCTCTATCCCGAGGACGCGCTGGTGGCCTGGGCAGCGCGGCGCCTGGAGCAACCGGTCAAATGGATCGAGGGACGCGGCGAGCATTTGCTGGCCACCAACCATGGCCGCGGCCAGATCGCCACCATGTCCCTCGCGGCGCGGCGCGATGGGACCATCACGGGGCTGCGCTGCACGGTACTGGCCGACCTCGGCGCGTACGGCGAGGGCTTCCTGGCCACCATCACCGCTAACATGGTGACCGGCTGCTACGATATCCCCAACGTCGAGTCCGCATGCCTGAGCGTCTACACACACAAGACGTTCCTGGGCGCCTACCGCGGCGCCGGACGGCCGGAAGCCGCCTACTATATCGAGCGCGCCGTGGACCTGCTCGCGCGCGATCTGGGGATGGACCCGCGCGAGATCCGCCGCAAGAACTTCATCGCCCCGTCCGCCTTCCCGTACCAGACGCCAGGCTGGGCCACGTTCGATAGTGGCGACTATGCCGTCGCGCTCGCCGCCGCCGCCGAGGCGATCGACTATCCAGCGCGGCTGACCGAACGCGACCGGCAGCGCGACGCTGGCCGCATCGTGGGCATCGGCCTGGCCAGCTACGTCGAGATCGCCGGCTTCGGCTGGGACACGGCGTCGGTGCGCGTGGAGCCGGGCGGCGGTGTGACCGTGTACACGGGGGTGTCGCCGCACGGTCAAGGGCAGGAAACGACCTTCAGCCAGATCGCCGCCGATGTGCTGGGCGTGCAGCCCGACGATGTGACGGTGACCTACGGTGACACCCAACTGGGTGTCGGCTACGGCACCATGGGCAGCAGGGGGACGGCCATCGGCGGCTCCGCCGTCTACAAGGCGGCCGGGGAGGTGCGCGAGAAGATGCGCCAGATCGCGGCGCATGCCCTCGAAGCCGCGCCCGACGACCTGGAGCTCGAGGACGGGGCATGGGCGGTGCGCGGGACGCCCGGCCGCGCCATCACCGTCGCCGAGGTGGCGTGCGCGGCGCACAATCCCTTCGCGCTCCCCGCCGGCATGGACCCCGGCCTGGCCACGACCACATCGTTCAACGGCGGCGGGACAACCGCCCCGTTCGGCGCCCACATCGCCGTTGTGGAGATCGACCGTGACACGGGTGCAGTCGCCGTGCGCCAGTACGTGGCCACCGACGACTGCGGCACAATTATCAGCCCGCTGCTGGTCGACGGGCAAGTGCGCGGCGGCGTGGCGCAAGGGCTGGCGCAGGCATTGTACGAGGAAGTCGTGTACGACGAGGAGGGGCAGCTCGTCACCGGCAGCCTGCTGGACTACGTCCTGCCGCAGGCCGACCAGCTCCCCAACGTCAATGCGCGGCACACACACACGCCGAGCCCACTCAACCCGCTGGGCGCCAAAGGCATCGGCGAGGCCGGGACCATCGGGTCCACGCCGGCCATCGCCAACGCCGTTCACGATGCGCTGGCGCCATTCGGCGTCCGCCACGTCGACATACCGCTCACGCCGGAAAAGGTGTGGCATGTCCTGGCCGGGGCGCGTTGACGCCTGCCGTTGATGACGCCGTAAGACACGCCATGTTCGTCCACCACATGTGACCGTGAGGGCGTCTGGCCCCTTCGTTCACGTACGCGGGCGGATCGCGCGCGCACCTACTGCGGTGCAGGTGACCCTGCGCTCCTCCCCTGACCGCGCCTTCACGCGATCTGACGCGGCTGTATGAGCGCGGCGTCGCCACCCGCCCCTGCCTCCCCAATGGGCGGCTGTTGCCGGGATGTGCAGGCCACGCCACCCGTGCAACTATGAAATTCAGGGATGCGCCGGTACGCGGGGAGGATCTGTTCGTGCGCGAGGCACGTCGCCTACTGTGCCGGCGAGGTGGCGAACGTATGCCGATTCGTTCATTATGCGCCTTCACGGTAGGTCAATGAAGTGGCATAGGTCGGTACCTCGCGGTACTCTCGCCGGGTAGCAGGGTGACGTTGCCGCCACCCCGCCCCCTAAGAACTGCTCGGGCGGGTTTCCCCGCAAGCAGCTCAAGCCTTTCAAACGCCCGTCGCCGGGCGCGGTTTCGCCACAGAGAGCTGTTGGCTATGGACTTGCCGATGGCAGGTGGGATGGAGGAGCACGCGGTTGTCCGCGCTGTCGCTACCGCCATGCGAGCGCCAGACGATGTGGTGGTTATGCCACCCTGTCAGCCTGGTGATCTTGTCGGAGCACACAGGGCAGATGCCGTCTTGCTCCTTCCAGAGGTGCAGCAACCGCCGTTTCCCGATCAGGTTGCTCTCCATCGACACGCCGAGGCGTTCCTCGAAGTAGAGTTCCCAGGTCGGGTCGTACGGATTCGCGGCTCCCGTGATCTTGCGATGCCGCGTAATCGGCATGCTCGCGGCAGAGAATAGCCGGACGCTCTGGGACTGCCCCTCCCGTCCCGCCATTTCGCCCTGGAAGACCCAGTTGCGGCCTTTGTCGGAGCGAAAGTACGTGTCCTTCACCCACCGCACAGGCTTCTTGGGATGCCTCCGTTTGGCCCAGCGCCATAGCGCCTGGAAGATCGCGTGGTCCACGCTCACGAAGGTACGCTTGCTCGACACATGCCGGTGGTAGGCCGCCCAGCCCCGGATCAACGGGTTGAGGTGGACGATCAGATGCCCGGTGGTGGCTTGCTCGTTCGCCTTAATGAGGGCGCGAACCTTCGTCAGGAACGTCGCCACGTTCTTACGGGACGGTTTCACGAGGATGACGCCGTGGTAGTCGCGCACCTGCTGCCCGAGGAAGTCGAACCCGTCCTCGATGGGCGTGATGACGGTCTTCTCGGGGGAGAGTTCCAACCCACGGTCCCGCAGGAAGTGCTCGATGAGCGGCTTCACCTCGTGTTCTAGGAGGTCTCGCGACGCCCCTGTGACGCAGAAATCGTCCGCGTAGCGTACCAGATTGACCTTCGCCCTTCGGCTCAGGGCCGTTGCCTTGGGATAGTTCTCCCGCAACACGCGCTCTAGGCCGTCGAGGGTGAGATTAGCCAGCACAGGGCGACAAACGGATCGCGCCGCGCGTAGGCCACCCCCTCGCCCGCGTCGCGGAGCCAACTCGCCAATCCACCCCCGCGTGACGATCCCTGTCGCGCGGGGATGGACAGGCGCGCGAGCATGACCGCCGAGAAGGCGAAGCTCGCGGCATTGACCAGGAACGCCGGCGTCGTGCCGGCCCAGGCGATCAGGCCGCCCGCGACGGAGGCCCCGATGATCTGGACGAGGCGGCCGCTGGACCACGCCACAGAATTGGCGGCCAGACGCTCCTCGTCGGTGAGCAGGGCCGGGATCACGGCCTGCAGCGCCGGGTTGAACAGGGTGGAGCCCACGGCCAGGAGGGCGGCCAGGAAATAGACGGCCCAGAGGGCATGCGTGAGGGCGAGCACGAGGACGAGCACGGCGCGGAGGCTGTCCACCACAATCAACACGCGCTTACGGTCGAAGCGGTCAATCGCGACGCCGGCGATGGGGCCGAGCAGCAACGTGGGCACGATCTCGGCCAGGACCAGCGCCGAGACGGCCAGGCCGGAATGGCTTAGCCGGAAGACCAGCACGACGAGGGCAACGTAGTTCAGGGTGTCGCCGAGATTGGAGATGATCTGGCCGAGCCAGAGGGGGAAGTAGCGCGGGCTGCGGATCACCCGCAGGTAGGGCACGCGAACAGTCTGCTGGCTCATGCTGTCCGCAATCGACTCCTGCGCCGCCCGGACCAGGCTGAGAGGACGGACGCGAGGATCAGGATTGCCAGCGCGATCCAGTAGCCCGTCTCCGAGACCGTGATATAGATGGAGGCGTAGAGGACCGCCGCAGCCGCGATGATGAGGAGGGCGAGAGCTAGCGCCGGTATGGTCCGGGCGCTGCGTGCGCGCCAGAGGGTGGCCCCGATGGCGACGAGGAGCAGGACAAGCAGGAGCGGTTGCAGCACGGCGTTGGGGATGTGCGTGAGCGCGCCGAGTCCCACGGCGCGCAGCACGTGTGTGACGGCAGGGACATGGGTCGTCGTGGCAGCCGCCGCACCCATCCCGGCCATGCCCGCCGTCGCGCCCGCCGTCGAAGCCGCGACCATCGCGCCCATACTTGCCATGCAGACGACTGAGGCCCCTCCGGCGACGACCCCGCCGATCGGCGCAGCGATGCGCGATCCCCTCATGGACAGGCCCGCGCTCCGCCTGTTTCGGGGGGCAGGGGACGGTGCCGTAGGAGCAGAAGATGCAACAGTCGCCCGGACGCGGGCGCAGGGTGACGCCGCAGTGGCCGCAGGTGTAGAGGTACCGGCAGGCATTTATGGGCATCAGTTCGGTCGCCGTGCCCCCACAGGCGGAGCAGGTGATCGTCGCGGTGATAGGGGATCTGTTCATCGGTTTTCCTCCAGCGTGGCATGACACGGGGAACGCTCTGTGCGTCCTCCACCTTCTCTCCCAGGGGCCGCTGGCTTTTGCCATGCGGAGGAATGGGATCGTCGCAGGCGACGGGCCGTCGGGGTCGCCACGCCGTGGGGAGTGGCACGGAGTACGCCGGCGTGCACGCATTCACTGGCCCCCATAGTATAATGACGGTGCGCGGTTAGGCACACCCCTTGGGTGAAACGGCTTCAGCGCATCAGACAACGGGGTCACGCCTGTTGTTTTATGTTGGGGTCACTCCCAACGGGCCGGACACGAGACATACGTGCCATCGCATCACCCGGCCCCGTCGCCTTGCGCGGCGCGCGTTGGCCTCGGCCAGCGTGGAAGCCCGAAAGTCGTCGCTCCGACGGTGAGTGAGGGCAAGCCCCTGGATTTATCCATGGGGTAGGTGACCGGAGTCTATACCTTCTACCTGAGTGGAAGGTCAAGGGCGCGTCGGCGTTGTGCTCTCGACCGCGAGGCAGATCAACGACCCCTCGACGCACCGCGCCTCGACCGCCTCCGCGAGATCGGCCAGGCGCGTCAGTTCATCCCGCAACACCCCCAGTTCGGCGATACGCGCGTCGATCGCCGTGGCCTTCGCCAGCGCCACGGCGCTCACATGCCGGCAGGGTGTTGTCCCGGCCTCGCGCAAGGCGATGACGTCGGCGATCTCCGTCAGCGAGAGCCCAAGCGCCTGGGCGCGGCGGATGAAGGACAGGCGGGCGGCGTCCCGCTCCGTGTAGAGGCGATAGCCAGCGTCCGTGCGGGCGGAGGGCACGAGGAGGCCAATGCGCTCGTAGTACCGTAGCGTGCGAGGGTTGACGCCGACCCGCCTCGCCAGCGCCCCGATGGTCATTGTCTCGGTCATCATCGCTACTGTAGCGCACCGCGAAGGACGGCCGTCTCACGCGCTACCGCGCATGCTATGTCCCTGCCACGGCGTCGCGATTAGCCCCGACGCATCGTCACGCGGAGGAGACGACGCGGTAGCTCGCCTTCCTCGAAATCGGTCATGTCGAGGAGCGCCCATCCGGCAGCGAGGCGATCCACCAACGCGCGGCTGAAGAAATGAACGATGAAGCCGCCGTGCTCGTACATGGCGTCGCCGCGCGCGATACCGGCCCCATAGTGGGCGTCATTGGTGGTGCGCACGGTGTAGACGAACAACCCTCCAGGCCTGAGGACCCGCCGCACCTCGCCCACCAGGCGCTCGATCTCAGCCGTGGTCAGGGCCATGCACAAGAGCATGTGCGCGTAGCAGGCGTCGAACGTGCCGGCGTCGAAGGGCAGGAGATCGCGCGCATCGTGGCGGAGGGCGGTGAGCGCTGCGGCGAGCCCGGCGGCGGCGGCCTCGGCATCGATGGCGGCGGTCGCGGCCGCCGCGATGTCGAGGGCCTGCACGCGGAACCCCTGGCGCGCGAAGAACAGCGCATCGCGCCCCTGGCCCGCGCCGAGTTCGAGGAGCGTCGCGACGCCGTCCACCTGGAACAGCGTGGTGGCTGCCCGTGCAGGGGCGCTCGGCTCTCGCCCATACATGTCGGGATGGGCCGCGAAGGTGTGGGTCCAGTGCTCTTGTTGCCCCCGCAGAATCGCGTGATCTACCGACAGCTCGACGGGTGTGCTCTCTTGGCTCATCGTCAGCGCTCCTTCAACGATTCGTGGGCGCGGGCGCCGCATCAACGAGCAGCAGACGCGCGGCCGGGTACCCCGCGTCTGAACACGGCTGCACGGCACAGACGGGGCGGGCCAGGACGATGATGCGATACACCACCGTACGCCCGGTCTGGAGGATCTGCGGCCCCGGGATGGCCGCCCCTACGACAGGGAGTCGCCGCAGGACGGAGAGGACCGCGTCCTCCGGCCAGAGGGCGAGCGGAGCCGGTGTGTCGAGCGACCCCGCATCGCCGATCTCCACGACACAGTGCCGCCCCGCGCCATCCACGCAGTACCGCGTACCGGCCATGGCCCGCACCCAGACGGTCTGCCCCGCCCACGCACGCGGGTCGTGCTGAACGCCGCGCTGCACCTGGGCGACCGTATAGATCCGCGGCGCGGCAGCGTTTCCGACCATTGGGACAACGATGGAGCCGACGGAGAGGATGACGCCACCGAGCCCGATGATGAGGAGCGAGGGCACATATCTCATGAGTCATCGTCCTTCGCCTCTGCAACAGTGCACGACGCGCGAGGTGCGGGCTAGGTCTGGCGCTCCTCTGTGGTGTCCAGGCCCGTTTGTTGTCCCACGCCAAGCGTAGCCCGTGCCGCATTGATCTGTCCAATACACCGTTTGGATGAGTATCATAACGGTAGGTTATTGATGGGAGGGGGCGCAGATGACGGGAGACAAGACCGGGCGACCAGGCTGGCTCGATCTCAATAAGCTGCGCGCCTTCGCGGCCGTGGCTGAGCACGAGCACTTCTCGCGCGCCGCCGCCGTCCTCACCATCAGCCAGCCGGCCCTCTCGGCCCAGGTGCGCGACCTGGAGCGGTACTACGGCACGCCGTTGTTCGAGCGGGCCGGGCGGGGGGTCCGGCTCACCGATGCCGGGCGCCTCGTCCAGAGCTACGCGCGCCGGGTGCTCGCGCTCACGGGAGAACTGGACGACGCGATGGCGGACCTGCGGGGTCTCCGGAGTGGGTTGCTGCGCGTGGGGGCAAGCACCACCATCGGCGACTATCTGCTGCCGGCTGTCCTCGGCGCGTTCCGTCGCCACTACCCCGGTGTGGGGATCGTGGTGGAAATCGCCAACACCCGGCAGATCGCGGACCGGGTACGCCACGGGGAACTGCACCTGGGATTGATCGGTGAACCGCTCGACGACGCCGACATGGACGTGGAACCGTACCGCGACGATGCCCTCGTGCTCGTCGTGCCCCCAGGCCACGCGCTGGCGGGGGCCACGGTCCCGGCACGGGTGTTGTCGACCGAGGTGTTGATCGCACGAGAGCGCGGCTCGGCGACGCGCGACGTAACCGAACAGGCTCTGGCGACGGCGGGCGTGCGGATGGAGATCGGGATGGAGTTGGGCAGCACGGAGGCGGTCAAGGGAGCCGTCGCGGCCGGCCTCGGCATCGCCTTCGTCTCCGCCTGCGCCGTCGATCACGATGTGTCCGCCGGCCGACTGGCGCAGGCACGGGTCAGCGGCTTGGACATGCGCCGACAATTCCAGATCGCGCGCCAGCGTGGGCGGCGGCTGACGCGGGCTGAACGCGCCTTCATGTCCCTACTGCGGGGTGAGGACGACAGCGGTGACGTGCGCATGGACGGGCAGCGGGCCGACCCTGCGACCTATGGTTGAAGTGAAACCGATCGGTGACTTGGGTTGCCTACGGCGCACCACACACCACGATTATTTCACGAAAACCGCTCCAGCATATATACCGAAATGTCCTTTTACGGAATAGCCGTTGCCACAACTATATCGGCAACGATTGTCTTGCCGTGTAAAAGATACGGTGAACACTTTGAATGTCAGTGACCCCACGCGTAAACGCGGGGGCTTGCCCCTAGACTCCACCGCAACTCCGCACAACGACGAAGGCGTGCGGCTTTGGCTTCAACATCCGAGACATCAGGGCGCACCGACAAGACGCCCGTACCCACCCAGTCCTGCCGGGTGAGCAGCGTTCGTAGGGCGACGTTCCTGGCCCCGATCAGGTCCGCGTGCAGGGTATACCGGCACATCTGGCACACGAACAGCAAGCCCTTGTTAGGGTGGTTGGCGCGACTGGTATGGCCGCACATCGGGCACATCTGACTGGTATAGTCGGCGTCGATCCACACGACCTGAGATCCGGTCAGTGTCGCTTTGTACGCGAGCATGGCCTGTGTCTCGGCGAACGACCACTTCGACGTGACGCGATTGGCTTTGCGCTGCTTCACACTTGCCCTCTTGCCACGTTTACGGGGGCCTGTCCGTTCACGGATATGGGTGAGGCGCTCGACGCCGATCAGGGTCATTGGGTTAGCCGCCACAATGCGTCGGACGATAGTGTGGTTGGTTGCAGCCTGTTGCCGTCTCTCTCGCTGGCCGATGGCGACAAGTCGCCTCTTGGCCGCACGGGTGCCTTTCTGCTGCAAGCGTTTCCGCACCCTCGCCAGGTGGTTTGCCTTCTGTCGAGCCGCCTTCCCGCTATGGAAAGCGGCCTGCCCTGCTGTATCGCTTGTTACCGCCAGATAGCGCAGCCCCAGGTCCACGCCGGCCACAGCCGGTAGGTTGTTGGGGGTAGGAGCGGCGATCTGAACCGCGAGCGAGACCAGCAGATAAAACCGCTTCTTGGGCTTGTCGTACCAGAGCTTGGCAGCCCCGATAGTCGCTCCTTCCCGAATGAGGGCCGTGTGCGTGTCGTAGCCGCTATAGGGTAACACCAGCCTTCCCTCCAGCGTCAGGATGCTCACGCGGCTGTCGCACTTAAAGCCATAGTCGCGTCCGTAGTTGTAGGTCACGGTCGGCTGGCTGTAGGTGGGTGGCTTATCCAACCCCTTGTGCCGCTTCTTGGTCTGGCCGGATGCACGGGCTTTTGTGTTGGCCGTCGCCTTCGACCACAGCCCTTTATAGGTGGCTGCGACCTGTCGGGGGATGTTGCACGCCATCTGCGCCGGAAGATTGTACTGCGTTCGTACGTCGGCGTAGGTCGCCTTTTGCAAGCGAGCGGCGCTGCTTATCTTCCCGTGGTCGAAGGCGTACCGACTGACATGGTTCAGCCCATCGCGGTAAGCGAGTTGCGTGGAACGCAACCGCGCACACTGCTCCGGTGTCGTGTGCAACTTCAGCTTAGCTGTGATGATCTGCTCCATGCGTACCTACTCGCAACAAGGGCCGAAACAGCGGAAAGGGCTTCCTCCCCATAGATAAAATCCAGGGGAATCCACCCTTATTTCAGTTGAAATCGAGAGGAGTCTTGACATTATTAAAATGGCGACCTATGGTGGAGATAATAAACATGTGTAGGATATATCATCAAAATCCTCTGTCGCGACTCACTTCATGAAACGTATATCCATAGCATTTTTTGTTGTTTTGTTCGGCGTTGTGCTCTCAGCCGCGCTTATTTTCGGTGCTCTAGGTCATCACATAGCGGCCCCTAAAGTGTATACAGTGTCCGAGTTGCACACAGCGATGAAGCTTAACCCCAAAACTTGGGTAGGGCGCACTATATTGGTGCGAGGAACTGCTCTCACTCTACCTACGGCTGGATGCCATGCTCATGTCGCGCGTAGGACAGCCATGTGCCCGCCTCAATGGATTGTGTATGATGCAACAAAGATCGGATCTGGGGGACTCATCCGATTAACCCTCGTGCTCCGTCACCCCATACTTGCCCTTCTGTCCAGTTTTCCTGTGCTCAGGGCTTTTGTGCCACACGCCCAAGAACCGCGTATGCTGAAGACAGCGATCTATCGGGTTCGGATCTTGGGCAGACGTATCAACTCGCCTCCTCATTTACCAGAGATTGACGCACTATTGCTCGACGCCGCACCAGGAGCTATACCACCAGTTCCAGCAAGCATGGTGGAAATTTCAGACGCATAGCTTGCCCAGGGGCATGACTACGACCCTCGCGCTCGCTTCCGCGGACGGCGTCGTCACGTGGCGCGGCATCCTCGGTGGCCTCATCCACGATTATGACCGAACTGCGGCCTGAAACGCCAGCTTCCGCATCAGTACAGCCTGTTAAACAACAGCCAGCGCGGGTGTCCCTTGGGCTCGCCACGGGCGGCGAGTTGGGGCGGGCCACGGTGTCTCGACCACGGCAAATGGTGGTGACGTCGGGGTTAGCCCGGGTGTTCCTGGTCGGGGCCGTGGCGGGTGTGCTGCTGCTCGGTGACCTCTTGGAGGCTGCCCTCCTGGGGTTCTACGGGGGCGAGGCCGTGGCGCTGCTCTACCTCGCCGCCGAGGAGTTGCGCTCCGAGGCCACGAGGGGCGGGAAACTCCGTGGGCGACGGCGACTTTCCTGAGTGGGTTTCTCGTATTGCTGACGATCGACTCGTTGAGTTGACGACCGAATACAGCCGCCTGGCGGCGGTGTTTGATATCCTGTATCTACAGACGTGGAAGGGGCGCGCAGGGGGGAGGGGTGATCATGCGTCAGGTACGCGCACGGCGTCGGGTGTGGTTGCCCCACAGCGTCTTCGGCGCGCTGATCATCGGGGTCAGCGTGCTCGGCGTTGGATTCCTCGGCTTCGCCGTCTGGATCGGCGTGTCCTATTGGGCCATGTTCCATACAGCCCATGACCACGACCACGTTGCTGATGTGCGCCCGTTGCAGAGCCTCATTGCGACCTCTCTCCCCACCGGATCGACCATCGGACGGGCGCGGGCCGTGCTGCGTTCCCACGATGTCGTAGCTCTCATAGCGAGCCGAGGGTTCGGCCCGCTCACGCCCGATGCGTCGTTCCACTCCGTGCCCTCGTTCGACCGAGCCCTGGACGAGTCGCAGGTATATCCGCGCGGGACGGTCCTGTTCGCGGGGGCTTGGAACGGGGGCAATGGCGCCCTATGGGGTGAGCGCTACCTCACTGTGCGGCTGTTCTTCAACGCGACCGGACGCTTCACCCGCTACGCGGTCGATGAAAGCGTCGCGATGATGTAATTCATCCACCGTCGCCAAAGCCCGTTTGCCCGCGCGCCCCGCCTCCCAGAACCAGGACACGGAGCGCGCGGTATGGCGCGTCCGCGCCGGGGCGTCGCGTCCACCGCCTCCCTGTATCAAGATTGATGGGGAACCGGGGCGCGTGGCGATCTGGACTACTCCGGGTTGTTCCCCGCGGCGCCGCCCAACTGGGCGAGGCGCGGGCTCCCCTGGTACTGCAGCAGGGTGTCCATGCCCGCCGCCGCGTGGTGCAGCTCGTGGCAATGCAGCATCCAGACGCCGGGATTGTCGGCCGTGAAGGCGACCGTCGTCGTCTTGCCCGGCAGCACCATGACGGTGTCCTGGTACAGCGGCGCACCCGTCACCGGCTCACCGTTGAGCGAGAGCACCTGCATCCGGTGGCCGTGCAGGTGCATCGGGTGCGCCGCCACGCTCTTGTTCACGAAGCTGATCTCGACGCGCTGGCCCCGCCGCACCACCAGCGGCGCGCCCTGCATGAACAGCTTATCGTTAATGGTGTAGGTATCCATCGACATGCTCGTCATGCCGCTCGTGCCGCCCATCGACATGGCGGGCTTCGCCCCTTGCAGGACCAGGCGGAACACGCGGTCGAAGCGGCCGCGCGCGGTGAATGGCGCCGGGGCGGCCACCCCATAGCGGGCGAGGTCCAGCAACGGCGGCGCCGCGGCGCGCATCGCGCGTTCGTCCGCGGCGCGCATCGCGCGTTCGTCCGCGGCGCTCGGGCGCGCCCCCTGTCCTACGATCACGCGCATCTCGCTGGCGTCCGCCAGGGTGTCGTGGTCGTGCAGGGACCACGCGCCACGCGGCATGCGGAACTCGATATCCATGCGCTGTGCGGCGGCGATGGGCAAGAGGTCCGTGGTCTCCTGGGGTCGATTGACGGCGCTGCCGTCGGTCGCCACCAGGCGATAGGCCGTCCCGTGCAGGTGCAGGGCGTGGGTCAGGTAGCCAACGTTAATCAGGCGCAGCCGCACCAGGGCGCCGGGCGGGGCCTGGACCGGGGCGGTGTCCGGATAGGCATGGCCGTTAATCGTGAAGGTTTGATAGGCGCCCATGCCAGGGTCGGCCAGGTAGGGACGCAGGGCGACCGAGGGACGAGACGCCGCGCCCATGGCGCCCGTGCCCGTCGCCGTCGCACTGGGCATCGCCATGGCGCCCATGCCCCTCGCTGTCGCGGTCGACATCGTCATTCCCGGCATGCCCGTCGCCATCGCGCCCGTGAGCGGCCAGTCGTCGAGGACGAGCGTCCGGTCGACGGCGGGGGACACGGCGGCGCGGTGCGGCAGGACGACGAGGGCACCGTAGAGCCCCTTGTCTACCTCCTCGTCGCTCTTCTGATGCGGGTGGTACCAATAGTTCATCTTGGCAATAGGAGGAGAGACGCATGGCCCCCTCCCCGTCGCTCGGGTTACGCCGCCCGGCGCCGCTGTTGGCGGTCGAGGCGGCGGTTGACCAGACCAACCACGGCGCGCGTGCGCTCCGTGTGCGTGGTCCGGTGGTGCCGGTCGGTCTGGCTCAGGCATTCGTAGCGGCGTGCGCGCCGGATGCCGTGCTCGACCACGATGCGCTCCCGCGCGAAGGCCCGGTTGT
>JAABUJ010001292.1_pt1 | contig 37952 bp, 49 predicted proteins | sample 5559131 | NCBI WGS metagenome assembly JAABUJ01 (sample SAMN10711875, study PRJNA513366) | rock metagenome | isolation source: Antarctica rocks | place: Antarctica: Victoria Land, Mt New Zealand nord | collected 2016-01-07 | reverse complement strand
CCATGATCGCAGCCCGGAAGGCGGCAGGGTATCCCCGATGAGGAAACAACCGACTGGAGAGCCGGATGCGGGAGATCCGCATGTCCGGTTCGGTGGGGAGGGGGCTTCGGCCCCCTTACCCAATCGGAGGATCGTGGCCGGGTGGTAAACCGGTGTGCGCACACCCTCACCAAAGGGTCCGCTCACGGAGTCATGAGCCTCGGGCGTGCGCGGTCTGCCATGCCGAGTGCGGCCCACTGCACGATGTCGTGCCCAAAAATCACGCGGGCCTTCTCGTCTTTGGCAATCTGGTGGAGGCGAGCGATGCTGTTCCGGGCGGATGTCACGTCGGCCACCGCCCCGAGCTTCCCGGTACGCCAGTGCTCTTCGGTGTACACCGCGTCCCAGGTGAAGAGCCAGGGCTGTTTCCCCAGCCGCACCAGCATGGACTGGTGACCGGGCGTGTGGCCGGGCGTTAGCAGCATTTCAACACCGGGCAGAGGGCTCCAATCGCCCTGCACGGGACGAAACTGCAAGCCGGGAGCATCCCACACCGGCAGATACTCCTGTTCACGAGCGACGGCCAGTTCCGCCTCCTGCACGGCAATGGTCACGCCTGAAAAGAGCGTATTGCCGCCTGCATGGTCGAAGTGCAGGTGAGTATTTACCACCAGATCAAGATGTGCGGGGTCGAAGCCGGCCAGGCGAAGCTGCCGGTCCACACGCTCCTCAGCCGCCACGTTGGGACGAATCCAGCTTGGGTCGATATCGTAGTCACGGTGCAGCGCGTCAGGACCGCCGGCCGTGCTGGGCGGCAGGCCGGTATCGATTAGCACGGCGTGCCCATCCCGCTCAAGCAGCACCTGCATGCAGGGCAGGGTGACGCGCCGGTGCGAGTCATCGCCCGGATGGATCACCGAGCGATCGGCGTCCAGCGTGCCGCCGGAGAGGAGATAGAGGTTTAGCTCTCCCACTCGTCGCCCTCCTCTTCGTCATAGAGACGGTCCAGGCGCTGCTCGAGTCGGGCCACCGTGGCCCAGAGGGTCTCCACCGACGCTACCAGATGTGCCAGCACCCGCAATAGCTCGACCACGGCCGGCTGCGCCTCTTCCCAGGTACTGGATTGTAGGTCACGAATTTGTTGCAACAGGTAATCGCGATCGGCCGGAGCACCTTCGGCCTGCCGAATCGTGGCCTGGCGCAGTAGGCGATCAATCTCCTGCTCACTGAAGACGCGCCGCAACTCGTCCAGCACCTCGTCGAGTGGGCGATTGGTATCCATGGGTCATTATGGGGCCATAGCCACCAGATGAACGTCAGTTTTGACACCACCACCTGTGGTTGCTAGTGTAGAGTCATGCAGCATGATCGTGTTATCGCCGACCTCACCAAACTTGGCCTGACCAGCTATGAAGCACGCGCCTATGCTGCCCTGACCGGGCGTGATTCCTTCACTGCCGCCGAAGTCTCGCGGGTAGCCGGCCTACCTCGGCAACGAATCTACGATGTCCTGGCCAGCCTCCTGGAGAAAGGGTTAGTCTCCACCCGCCCTGGCACGGTCATCAAATACTCCGCGACCGAACCGACTCTGGCCATCGAGCAATTGCTCTCAGTTCGGCGGCAGCAGTTGGAAGCGCTGGAAGAGCAGGCAACCGCACTGGTGGACGAGTTGGCGCCGGCCTATCGCGCCGGAAAGCAGGAGACCGACCCCCTGCAGTACATCGAAGTACTCCGCGACCGCGGGGCGATTAACGCTCGCTTCGACGAATTGCAGGCGGGAGTGCAGCGCGAGATTCTGGTCTTCACCAAACCACCGTACGCCAAGATGCCGCAGGAGAATGTCGAGGGACTGCGGGTAGCACGGACCGTTACTGCCCGCAGCATGTACGAATACTCTCTGTTCGACGATCTAGCCGCCACGGAGGGCGTCCGTCGCTTCGTCGAGGCCGGTGAGCAGGCGCGGGTCGTCCCTGAACTGCCGCTGAAATTGGTGATCATCGACGAGACGATCGTCATGTTTGGGATGGAAGATCCCATCGCCGGTAGCTCCGATCTCACCATCGTGGTTGTGGACCATCCATCGCTGGCCACCGTGTTGAAGATGGCCTTTACCGCCTACTGGAATCAGGGCGTGTCCTTCGAGCAGGCTTACGAGCGCCTGGTGCTGGCCCGCTCGCAAAGCGCCTGATCCTCCCCGAGACACCGTGCCACGGCGCCGCTTGTTGCAGGGACACCAGACAGTCATACTATAAGCTGTCGATCCAAGAACAGTACGGCGCCTCCCTGCATCCGGGGTGATGGTCGCCGGGGAGAAGCAGCGATGCCCGATTCACCTGGCTCCGTGATCCGCCATCCAGAACGGCTCGCCGCGCTGCGGGACACCACTCTCCTGGACACACCGGCCGAAGAGGCCTTCGATCGACTCACCCGTTTGGCGGCCCGGATTCTTCATGCGCCGGCTGCCCTGGTATCCCTGGTCGACGAGGACCGCCAATTCTTTAAAAGTCGCCTGGGGCTGCCTGAACCGTGGGCCTCGCTGGGCGAGACTCCCCTCTCGTATTCGTTCTGTCAGCATACCGTGGCATCCGGCGAGCCGCTCATTATCCAGGACGCTCGCGACCATCCACTGGTATTCGACAACCTGGCGATCGCCGAGCTCCAGGTCGTGGCCTATGCGGGAATCCCCCTAATTACCTCCAATGGACAGGTGCTGGGCAGCTTCTGCGTGCTCGACGACCATCCACGCATCTGGACTGAGGACGAGATCGCCATTTTGACCGACCTGGCCGGCGCCGTGATGAGCGAGATCGAACTGCGTGCCGCCACCCTTGAAGGACAGCGGCAGATGGCAGAGCGTCACCAGCTCCAGGCCGAGCGCGATCTGCTGTCGTCGAGCGAGCATGAAGCCCGCATGCGCGCCGAAGCGTCGGAAGTGACTCTGGCCGCCGTGGTCGAGCGGGTGCCGGCCGGCATCGTCCTGGTAGACCGCGAGGGTACGGTGATGCTGATCAACGAGGCAGGACGGCGCATCAGTGGTGGGGCGCCGGACGGCTCACTTCCTATCCTGGATCAGGTCGGCCTCTATCGCCCTCGTGAGCTGATGTCTGGACGGCTGCTCCAGCCGGAGGAAACACCCCTCGGTCAAGCCTTGCGCGGTACGGCGATCGAAGGGGGCGAGTACGTCTTCCAGCGCGCCGGAGATACGTCGGAGGTGTGGCTGCAAGTGTCCGCGGTGCCGCTGCTGAACGCCGGGGAAGAGATCATTGGAGCCGTGGCGGTGTTTACCGATATCACCGATCGCCACGTGCTTGAACGGCAGAAGGAGGCGTTTCTAGCCAGCCTGGCCCACGATCTGAAAACACCGCTCACCTCCATCAAGGGCTTCGCCCAGTTGCTTGAGCGGCGGCTCGGGCGGGAGGATACCGTCGATCTGGAGCGGACTCAACGCGATGTGGCTCAAATCGTGGCCACCTCGGCGCGCATGGTTGCGCAGATCGACGAGTTGCAGGACATCGCGCGGCTCCAGGTGGGCGAGGTGTTAGCCCTCGATCGCTGCCTCACCGATCTCCCCATGCTGGTGGAGCAGGTGCTCGACCACTATCGGTCCATCATCGGCGACCATACCGTTGTCCTGAACGCGCCACCAGCGCCGGTGATCGGGACCTGGGACCCGGTCCGGCTGGAGCGTGTGGTGGTAAACCTCCTCTCCAACGCCGCCAAATACAGCCCGCCAGACAGCAGTATCACCGTGGAGATCGATCGCGAGCAATCGCCGGACGGCCGCTCCTGGGCGCTCTTGCGCGTCAGCGACCAGGGCGTCGGAATTCCTCAGGCCGAGCTGTCCCGCGTCTTCGAGCGCTTCTACCGGGCCAGCAACGTGCAGGAAACCACCCCCGGCGCCGGCATCGGCCTGGCCGGCGTCCGCCAGATCATCGAACAACACGGCGGCGCCGTTACCGCTGCGAGTCCCGACGGCGCCGGCGCCACCTTTACCATCCGACTCCCCCTCGACGAGGAAGATACCGCGGCACGCTAGCCTTCATCCCGGTGGAATAGATCCTCCGGAGCCGCCCGAAGGCAGGGTCCACGCTCGCCAGCGCTGTCAGGTTGATCGCGTCTGCTCCACCCACCGCGCCCGCCACGTGGCCGGCTCGAAAGGATCGGGCCAGTATTCGGTCTGTCGGACGATCCGGCCGTCGCGAACCTCGGAGAACGTTATCGCCCGACCGGAGACGGTCCCGTCCGTGACCGTAACATCGGTAACCACGCCGCTGCTATCCGCCACCAAGCGGTGCAGCGTGAAGCGCCAGCGGCCGGTCGCCGGATACTGCTCGTTGATCGCCACGAAGTTGGAACGACCGCGGATGCGCTCGCCCGACTGCGGCCACTCCAGCACAAACTCGTCGTGCAGCAACTCCCCGGCTGCCTGGAAGTCATTCTCGCCCATAGCCGCCCAGAACCGCTCGACCACCTGCCGGCTCGCCACGTCGCTCATGCCTATCACTCTATCACTGCCCTTTGGAAGATGATGAGCGGACAGGCAGGGGAAGCTCTGGCAGAACATCGAGAGCGATCATTCTTTCCAGCGCCGCCATAGTGGCACGTCCGTATGATGGAGCAGGCACCGGCGCGCTGATCGGTCCCTGTGGTTCCAATGGTGACAGAGAATGGAGGTACCGGTGCCCACACATGTGCTGCAAGGCTCACTGGTCCTGACTGACCGGGTCGTCAGAGGAGGGCAGGTGGTGGTCGAGGGTGGCCGTATCCAGGAGATCGTGACGGAGGCGCCTCGCCATCGGCCGACCGACGACTACGGCGAGGCGTTCATCCTGCCCGGCCTGATCGACCTGCACGTGCACGGCATCGCCGGGGCCGACGTCATGGACTGCTCGCGGGAGGCACTCGCTCTCATGGCGCGGCGCTTCGCCGCGCATGGGGTGACCGGGTTCCTGCCGTCGACCGTGACTCAGAGTCTGGATCTGACGCGGCGGGCGATGGTTTCCATCCGGGACTCGATGGACGCGCCGGGGGATGGAGGAGCGCGGGTGCTGGGGATCCATCTCGAGGGCCCCTTCGTCAACCGCGCCTTCAAGGGGATGCAGAACGAGGCATATATCCAACCCCCCGACGAGGATACCGCCCGTGATCTCATCGCCCAGGCTCCCGGGCGCGTGTCCCGCGTGTCGCTAGCGCCCGAGCTGCCGGGGGTGGATCGCGTCATCCGGCTGCTTCGGGCCGAAGGCATCTACGTCTCCATCGCGCACACTGGGGCGACCTACGAGCAGGTGCTCGATGCCATTGATCTCGGCGCCACCCAGGTCACGCACTGCTTCAACGCGATGACCGGCCTGCACCATCGCCAGCCAGGCGTGGCCGGCGCTGCCATGCTCCGCGACGAGCTGTATGCCGAGCTCATCGCCGACGGCGTCCATGTTCACCCGGCCGTGATGCGTCTCCTGATCCGGCTCAAGGGGCGCGAGCGGGTCATGCTGGTGACCGACTCCATGTCCGCGGCCGATATGCCCGATGGTCGCTATACGTTCGGCGGCCACGATGTCACCGTCCGAGACGGCGTGGCGCGTCTGGGAGATGGCACCCTGGCGAGTAGCACCCTGACCATGGACGCCGCCGTGCGCAACCTGGTCCACCTCTGCCAGGCGTCGCTGGTGGATGCGGTGTATTTGGGATCGACCACCCCGGCCGATGCTATCGGTCTGGGCGCGAGGAAGGGGAAGTTGGTCGCCGGTTATGACGCTGATGTCGCGATCCTCGATCCAGCGCTCCAGCCGGTCGCCACGTGGGTCGAAGGCCGGCAGTGTTGGCATCGGGATGCGCCCATAGACCCATCATCTTCGGCAAGTCTCACTGGGTGATCAGGTCTGGATCGTCGAACGGGATGGTGTACCGCACGAAGCCGTCGGCCGTCCCGAAGCGGTCGTAGAGCTGGCGCGCCGTCCTGTTGTCCTGCCGCGTCATCCAGTACAGCCGGCCCCAGCCCTGCTCCCCGCCAAGCGCGATCAGGCGCTCGATGAGCGCACGCCCCGCGCCCCGGCCCCGCGCCTCGGGGCGCACGAAGAGGTCTTCGAGGTAGCAGGCGGGCCTGTCGCTCCAGGTGTACGCGTGGACCACGTAGTTCGCGAACCCCAAGGCGCCGCCATGGGCGTCCGTCGCCAGGAGTGACTTGATCGGGCTGGTCGGATCGAGGATGCGAGCCCACGTCGCCGCCGTTACGTCTGCTGACAAGGAGACCTGGTAGAAGGCCGTGTAGCCGTCCCACATCTCCGCCCACGCGGCGCCGTCCCTCGCCTCGACCGATCGAATCAGCACTCCGTCCGTCGTGTCGGATCCTCCTTCCCTTCGCTCATTCATTATCTACACCTCCTCAACTCCACCGACGAAGAGAAGACGCCGGGTGAGAGCGGTGCTCGCGATCGCGCGCGCTTCCGCGTACTCAGGCGAAGCGTACCACTCCCGGAGTCGTTCCGTGGTCGCAAACTTGACAACCACGACTCGCTGTGCCTGGGACCACTCACCCTCGGGAACCTCGGGCTGTGCTCCCCGGACGAGGTAGGAGCCGCCGTACCTGGCGATCGATGCGGCAGCCAGCTCTCGGTAGCGTTGCCCCAACACTTCATCCAGCACTTCCACTTCGGAGATCACGTATGCGGTCACCTGCGGGATCCTTTCCTCGGGGTTGCCCGAGTTCATTGTTACTCATGGGCGCCACGATGACCAGCGCTGGGGTGGTCGTCCACATCTACCTCCCGGAGGGACAACCGCGATAACGCGAAGCAGAGGATCGGCGTGGTGGAGCGGCCGGCACATCAGGCGAATCCTCGCCCTCCGTATCACATACTCTCTGCCCGTGTTGCAGTTCGACTCAGCGTAGGCAGCCGCCCCTGCGAGATAACCACGCCCAGGATGACGACCAGAGCGCCGACCGGTTCGTACCAGGTGAGCGGCTCGCCCAGGACCAGGACCCCGGCCGCGGTGGAGAAGAGCGGGATGAGATACGTGACGGTCGAGGCGACGGTGGGGCCGGAATCTCGAATCAAACTGTAGTTCAGGAGGTAGCCGATACCGGTTCCAAGGACCCCAAGGACGAGGATACTGGCGATGACCTTGAGCGGCAGGGCGGACGGAGCGTGGGTCAGAAAGGGCGTGATGATGGCGAGTTCGATCGTGCCGCACAGAAGCTGACCGGTAGCCAGGGCGAGCGTCGATTCGCCTCGATCCGCCAGGTATTTGCGGGTGTAGGGGAAACCGAGACCGTAACTGGCCGCCGCCCCGAGGCACAGCAGGTTCCCTAAAAGGGCGCTGCCGCCCAATCCCTGCCAGACACCAAGCACGATCAGCACCCCGATGAAGCCGAGGGCCAGGCCGACCAGCCGATCCCGCGACAGGCGCTCCCGTGGCAGCATCAGGATGGCGAGCGGGGCCGCGAAGAGGGGCGTGGTCGCGTTCCAGATGCCGGCCAGGACCGATGTGGTGTGCAACTCGCCATAGGCGAAGAGCGAGTACGGCAGGGCGTTGAACAGCACGGCGGCCGCGGCGAGATGCAGCCACACCTGCCGGCCGCGTGGCAGGCCCTCTCGTCGGATGGCCATGAGCAGGAGCAGGGTCGCTGTGCCGAGGATGGTGCGACCGAGCGCCACCTGCAGGGGCGCGAGGGCGCCATCTCCGACCTTGATGAAGACGAAACTCATGCCCCAGATGGCAGCGAGCAGGATCAACCGAGCCTGCCACGGAATGGCGAAACGGGATACGCCGGCTTCTCTCGGTCTATTCTTCTCAGCATCGTCGAGCCGGCGCGGTGGTCGGGGCATTGCTTCGTCCTTGCTGGCCGTCACCGTCATCTCACCCCCCGGCGGCCCGGCAGCTGCGCGCATGCCCCGAGTGGACGTTCTCAGAGGGTTCGTCACAGAGAGGAGCCGGTTTCCATTCTGGTCGAAGCGTTCGAGCTCTTCATGTTGAGGCGCACGCCTTCCAACTGGAGAAGGCGCTCTTTGAGGTCGAGGCCGCCGCCGTAGCCGGTGAGGCTCCGGTTACTCCCGATGACGCGGTGGCAGGGTACGACGATCGGTACCGGATTGTCGTGGTTCGCCATACCCACGGCGCGGACGGCGCGTGGCCGCCCAATGGTGTTGGCGATGTCGGCATAGCTGCGCACCTCGCCGTACGGGATCTCGCCGAGTGCGTGCCAGACATCGAGCTGGAACGGCGTGCCGCGCAGGTCGAGCGGGAACGAGAATTGGTGGAGCGAGCACTCGAAGTAGGCAGTCAGCTCGACCGAGAGGGCGGCGAGGATCGGATGGTCGCGGAGCACGTGTGTCCCCTGCTCACGGGTGCGGATCCACGCCTCACACCCTTCCAGCGCATCCGTGGGGAACGTCAGGCACGCCAGGCCTCGGGCGGTGAAGACGGCGCGGAAGGGGCCCATCGGCGTGTTGGCCAGGCCCAGGACCATCGCGTCCTCGGGGATGGCGGGGAAGGTGATTGCCGTTCGGACTGCGCTACTCATTTGAATCCTCCTGAAGGTGGACGTGGCTCAATAGCGTCCCGCTGCGGTCGCCCCGGCTCAAGGGTAGCATCGGAGACAATCCGGGCTAGACTGCGCGTGACAGGGCATCCGACCCGCTGTTGATGTCGGCCAGCCAGCGTCGCATGGCCGCGGCGTTCTGCATGTGATCCATGGGAGAGCCCAGAACTGGATGCCCCTCGAGCAGGTGCACAGTGAGGAGGGACGGCAGCTCCCAGCGCAGAACTCGGGCCAAGGGCACGGTCAGCCAGGTCAATCGCACCCGCTCGTCGACCCGTACCAGGCGGTGAGGCAGGGCTGCCCAGAAGACGGCGATCTGTCCATCTGCGATCTGAACGTGGGGCGCCCCGAAGAGATACGCGATACCGCCCTCGGCAAAGTTGATCTCTACCTCGTGATGGCGATGTGGCTGCCCCATGAGCCCTGGGTGCTCGCAGCGAGCAGCCAGTCCGACCACAGAGACCTGCTGTTTGGTCATAACCCTTTCCTCTGCCCAATCGATTCGACGCACATCCGTGGAGGGAATCGATCCATTGTCCGTCTGATTCAGTCTAGGATTCAGGAGTAATTCAAATTATTCGAGAGGAATCGCCCGTATTATCTCTTTACAGCAGAGGTAAGGAAGCATAATCACCGCAAGGAGCACATCATGCTGAATACAGACGTTGCACAACCCACCGCTATCTGGCCCGACCCCTCCGCGTGTGCTGGGCGTTCTCCGTATCACCTGACCGCTGAACAGATCCAGTCATTCGACGAGCATGGCTTCATCGTCCTCCGTCGTTGGATTCCGCGGGATCTGCTGCACAGGGTACAGGACGCAGCTACCGCCTGGATTCGCGACGGATGGAGCTTTGCCGCGAATGACCCGCGGCGCCAGGATATCCGCTTTGCCGACCGGGCTGGCGAGCCGGTGATGTTTAAAGTCAATTACGTCCACGACAAAAGGCAGGCCGCTCCGGAGTTCAAGGTCCAGCCGGGAGACGATGAGGAACAGGAACTGCGGATTGCGCACGAGGCGCACACCGCTGGCTCATTCTGCAGCGCCGGAAACGCTGGCTAACGCAGTGAGCTCTTCGGCACTGCCAACACGTTCAATGATGGAGAATCCGTCTACCCGGTCGGATGTGCGTCCACTTCGAAGATCGTCTCAAGCCCGTCCTCGTCGTCCCACTGCTCGCCCACCTCGACGAATCCGTACTGCACCACCAGCAGGCGGGAAGCCATGTTGTCCGGTCGGATAGTCGCTCGAACCGTGCGGACCGCTGGTTCACGCTCGGCGCGATCGAGCAGTGCCACGAGTGCCGCACGGGCGTATCCCTGCCGGCGGTAGGTCGGGTCCACGGCATAGCCGACCTCCACCATGCCGGCAGAATCTGGCGGCCCGTGGTAGCCGGCGAAACCGACAGCCGCCTGCCGTCCAGCGTCAACGGTGGCGCGGGTGATCCATTCCGAAGTGGTGGGGTCCGCATCGACCTGCCTGCTCCGCCGTCGCCAGGTGCTCCTCCACTCGGGCGCCACGAAGTACGGCGTCAAGGTCACTGGCGCAGCTCGGTTCGCCGCGCTGAGATCGCCGGCGGCCAGAGCGTAGATCACGGCGGGAGCCAGCTCAACGAGTTGCACGACCTTCTCATCAGTCATGACGCGTCACAGGGGCAGTCGTACCAACCTGCGTCGCGGGTCGGCATCGCATGGTAGCTGGGTAGATTGAGTTGAGAATCAAGGCACTCACGTGGCTCGATAGATGTCGTCCGCGGCGAGCAGTTCGGCGATCCGGGCCTGGTCTCGGTCGCCGGCGGTGAAGGTGACCAGCTTCTGCTCTGGATCGTCGGCAATCTGGAGCACGACATGCTGAAGTTCCAGCTCGCCCAGGGCTGGGTGGCGGAGTCGCTTGGTGCCAGAACTCAACGCAACAATGTCGTGTCGCGGCCACCAATCCCGTACCTCCGGGCTCGCGGCCTTCAGCCGGTCGGCCAGCATAGCAAACTCGGGTTCGTCGAGGTGTCGGGCAGCCGCGGCACGGAAACGAGCGAGGAGTGCGGACGCTTCGGCTTCCCATTCGACCAACGCCGTCCGCGCTGCCGGGTCGGTGAACGTCCACCACAGCATATTGCGCTCATCATCCGGCAGTACAGGCCAGTTGGTCCATAGAGCTCGTGCCGCTCGGTTGGACGCCAGCACATCGAAGCGTCGACCGGTGACGTAGGTCGGGTAGGGGTCGAGACGTTGGACGAGCGCGGCAACAGAGGGAGCGAGCACCTCAACTGTCCTCCCGGGGACGGGCGCTGGGTTCCCATGGGCGAGTTCGTGCAGGTGAGCACGTTCACCTGGACTGAGCCGCAGGACTCGGGCCAGCGAGTCGAGTACCTGGATTGATGGGTGGACGTCGCGGCCTTGCTCCAGGAAGGTGTAGTACGTGGTAGAGATCGCCGCGAGTTGAGCAACCTCCTCGCGGCGCAAGCCTCGAGTTCGGCGCCGGGCGCCGGCAGGGAGCCCGACATCGCCAGGATGCAGCCGCTCCCGGCGAGAACGCAAGAGGTCGGCGAGTTCCTGGGCACGGCTCATGGGGCCGTCAGCTGCGATGGTAGGGCGTTGGGCGAATTGATCGATTGTCATTCTGATACCCCCAGTACCAGTAACAGCAGAGTATGGATACCGGTCTAGGACGATTGTACCGTGGAACTATGAACACACGAGGAGCGGAACTATGACCACGCGAACCTTTGCCGCGCAGGGCGCCACCCGGTCACGCGCATGACGATCCAACTGTCTGATCAGTCCGCCAGGTCGAGAGGAGCAATCATGGAGATCGAGATCACCACCGAATGGATCGACATCGCAGTCAACGACGAGGACCAGATGTCGATGATGGACGCCTACCTGGCTCGACCGGCCGCCCCGGGTACCTACCCCAACGTGCTGGTGGGCTTCGAGCTGTTCGGCGTCACCGCATATGTGCGGGGCGTCGCCGAGCGCCTCGCCGGCCTGGGCTACAACGCCCTGGTCCCGGACTTCTACCACCGACTCGGCCGTCACATCGAACTGACCGAGGATGCGGAAGGGCGTTCCCGGGGCTTCGAACTGCTGGCCGGCATCCAGCGTGATGGCGTCCGCCGCGATGCGCAAGCGGCGATCACCTATCTCACCAAGGAAGCCGGCGGCAGTAACCGCACCGCTATGCTCGGACTCAGCGTGGGTGGCCACATCGCCTACTACGTTGCAACCCAGGCGCCGCTCGCTGCACTGATTGTGTGCTATCCGGGCTGGCTCACCGGTACCGACATCCCGCTGAGCCAGCCGGAACCGACGCTGACCCTCACCTCAAGGATCGCTGAAATCGGCACACCAGTACTGTTCCTCGTCGGCGACCAAGATCAGCTTCTCCCCGGCGAGCAACGCGACCAGATCGCCCGTCACCTGCATGATACAGGAGTCCACCACGAGCTGGTCGTCTACCCCGACACGCCGCACGGATTCCTCTGTTCGGAACGCGCCACGTACCGACCAATTGCCGCCGAAGACGCCTGGACCCGCATGACCACCCTGCTCGCCGAGGCCACGCATCAGGATGAGTGACGCCGCGGAGTATGGTCCCAGGGATCACGAAACGTGGTAGGCTGGCGCGGACGACCGGGCGCGTAGGGCGCGGAGGCGCGCGATGCCATCTCCTTTCCCTGGAATGGACCCATATCTCGAGGGCGAATTATGGCAAGAGTTTCACGAAACCCTTGCCGGGTCTATTCGCGCGCTGCTCATGCCCCTGCTGACCCCGACCTACGTGGCCCTGTTGGCTAAGCGCTACGTGCTCGATCGGCCGGCCCTGGGCGTGTTCGATGTCCCGCCGCGCGCTGTCTATCCCGATGTTCATGTGGTTCCCGTACTCGGCGCGGCGCCGGTCGCCGTATCCGAGGCCCCATCGGGCCTCACCGCGCCATCCGCTGAACTCCCCAACTATGTCGAGGTGCCGCAGTTGAGCATCGAGATCCGTGACGTGGCACATCGTCGTCTTGTCGATGTGATCGAGATCATCTCGCCGGCGAATAAGTACGGCGACGGCGCCCGCGAATACCTGGACCGGCGCCGGGAGTTGTTGCGCGCCAACGTGCATCTGCTGGAGATCGACCTGGTGCGCCAGGGCGCGCGCATCCCGCTGGTGGGCGCCGCGCCGCCCGCCGCCTACTACGTCTACCTGAGTCGCGCGCAACGGCGTCCCTTTTCGCAGTTATGGGCCATGACCTTGCCGGATACCCTGCCCACGGTCCCCGTCCCACTGCTGCCGCCCGATCCCGACGTGCCGCTTGACCTGCAAGCGGCCGTCGACGCCTGCTTCGCCCTGGTGGGATACGAGCGGTTGATCGACTACGCTCACACGCCGCCGCCACCCGTACTGGCTCCGGAGGACATCGCGTGGGTCGACGCGACGTTGCGCGCGTCGGGCTTGCGCGCGTAGCGTTGGTACGCGTCGCTCGTGGCTACCATCGGGCCGCAAGATCACCTACCGCCGGCTGCGGCGCTGACGTACACCGTAGGCGGCCGCCAGGAGTGTGGCGCAGCTGAACAGCAGGGCGGCTGAGGCCGTTCCCACCGCCAATCCCTCGGCATCCACGATAACGCCGGCGGCGATTGGGCCGATCAGCTGACCGACGGAGAAGATCGCCGTCATCAAGCTCAAGCTGGTAGCATAGCCCTCGCCTGGAACCGCGCGCTTGAGGAGCGCGGTCACGATGGTGGGCGCGCCGAAGGATCCCATACCGATGAGGAACGCGCCGGCAGACTCGATGGCCAGTTGCCCGCTGAGCGCCGTCATGGCGCCCACTGCTGCCAGGGCCAACGCCATAGCCAGGATGAAGCCGCTCGGCCAGCGATCGATCGCCCGCCCCCAGGCGAGACTCCCAAGGACGCCGCCGGCGCCGGCGAGCGACCAGACCAGACCCGCCAGAAGCGGAGGCAGCCCTTGATGGATAACCAGGGCGATCACAAACGTGAAGTAGATGATGTACGCGAACGCGGCGGCGAAGTACGCCAGGGTCAGGGCGAGCAAGCGACTCGGATGCAGCAGCTGGCTCAGGCCGGAGCGCCACTCCGTGCCGGCCCTGTCTGGTTGCGAATCGGCTCGCCTCTCACCACCGACTCGCGTGGCATCGACGGAGCCATCCTCCCGACGCATCAAGCCGCGAAGTGGTGGGCGAGAGCTATCGCGACGCAACGAGCGCCGGACGCCCCAGGTCGTAATCAACCCCACCATCCCCATGCCCACCCAGAGGAGGCGCCAGGCGCCCGGTAGGCCGGCGCCAATGACCAGGGGAGCGAGCGCTCCGGAGACCACCAGGCCCGCTGAGCCGCCCATCCAGAGCACACCGGAGGCCTGGCCTCGTTCCGCCGGCACAACCCGCTCCAGGGTCAGCGTGATCGTCAGCACCGTGGCAAAAGCCGACCAGACGCCGATCAGCAGCCGCCAGAGCGCGAGATCGATCAGGCTGACGCTCAACGCCGAGGCGATCATGGTCAGGCTCAGAGCCAGAAGCGCGAGGGTGTTGAGTCGCCGGCGATCGTGGATGTGGCTCAGCAGGATCGGAATCATCAGCATGCCGAGGAGATAGCCACTCAGATTGGCGCTGCCCACCAGTCCAAATACGCCATAGGAGCCGTGCAGATTGGTGCGGAGCGCGGGCAGGACCAGGCCGTAGGAGAGGCGTGAGAAGCCGACGATGACGGCAAACGCCGCCGCCGCCCACAAGGTGAGCCGGCTGTAGGCCCGTTGAGTGGGGACCGCGGCGGGCGGCCCCTGGTCACCATTGGTCAGGGGGTGGTTTTCTAGCTGCTGTGCGGTCACGGGCCACGTCCTTCTTCGATGCGCAGCGGAAAGACATTGATGTCCGCTGTTGTTATCTCTACCGTAGTCGCCGGTGCTATATTCAATCAAGATGAAGTAACTGAGCTGATCGTTCATTGAAAGTGATAGGAGGGCCGGGTGGAGCTACGCCAACTGCAGACCTTTGAGACCATCGCCGAGCTGGGGAGCTTTGTGCGCGCCGCGGAGGCGCTGGAGTACGCTCAGTCGACCATTACCCTGCATATCCAGCAGCTGGAGGCGGAACTGGGGGTTTCCCTCTTTGAGCGCAAGGGCAAACGGATCAGGCTTACCGAGGCCGGACGTACCTTCCGCGACCAGGCCGGTCAGATCCTGAGTCACACGGCGGCATTGCAGCAGAGCATGACCGATCTGGTGGCCGGGGAGGCAGGACACCTTCGCGTTGGCGCCACCGAGCCCACGGCCAGTCTCCGCCTGCCGCCCTTGCTCGCGACGTTCTGCTCGGAACGGCCCAAGGTCCGGCTCACACTCGAGGTTGCCGCGGGAAGAGGTCCCATCAGTCATCGTGTTGCCGCCGAGGAACTGGACCTCGGTCTCTGCGCGACACCCTCTGCTGTCCCAGGTATCATCTTTGAGCCGTTCTTCACCGAGGCGCAGGCCCTGCTCCTACCGGCGACCCATCGGCTGGCCTCGAAAGACTCGGTGTGCGTCGCGGATCTGACGGGAGAGCGACTCCTATTGAAGGAAGAAACCTGCGCCTATCGTCAGGTGATCGAGCGGGAGCTGCTCCAGCACGGCATGAACCCGTTCGCCGGCATCGAGATCGGGAGCCTGGCGGCGCTGCAGCGCTTGGTGCAGTGTGAGCTGGGTCTGGCCATCGTACCGGTTGCCGCTGCCAGCCCACCGTTGGCTGGAACGATCCTGCGGGAGTTGCGCGATGTGGACCTCAGCCTCTGCATCGGATTGGTTCGTCGTATGGATGAGGGTGGATCAAGCCCAGCGATGCAAGCGCTGGTGGATTGCCTGCGCCGCGGCCTATCGGTCTCGGTGGGTGCAAGAAATGAAGTAGTGCTGGGGCGGATAGCGAACGGCTGAGAGAGACTTCAGCCGCCGATGCCCATCGTGGCCGGCGCGAGCCAAAACCTCGGTGGCGCTCGCGCTAGAGCGGCGACGGCCTCGATTTCGACCAACCACTACGGCCGAGCGAACGCCCTGACTTCCACCGTGGTGTGAAGGTCGAACCAGGTGAGCACGTCGGGGCCGTCGACGAAGGCCTTGTGGATGACGATGTCGGTGACGATCTGCCCCATCCCCTTCAACCCCTGGATGCAGGTCTCGGCGTCGTCGGCGCTGCCGAGCGACCCACGAACGGTGGCGTCGTCAGCCAGCACGGAGCGCAGCGTGGCGAAGTCCTTTGCCTTCCATGGCTGAAAGTAGGTGGCGACGGCCATCAGCGGCTGAGGCCGGCTGCTCATCCTGATCCGGCGCTCCAGCAGCTCGCCGCCTTTGAGCCGCCGCAGCCGGGCTTGGAGTCCATTACGTTTGACTTACGGGAAGCGCCGACGGGTACCCGTTTTGCACTGGCATCACAGTGGGTGGTTGAAGTGCCACTCGCACAGGCGAACGTGCTGGTCTGCGGACCAGTCCGGCCAGGCTACCCCGCCATGGGGGGCACAGGCAGGCCGGGCTACCGGCACCGTGGTGTACATCGGCCTAAGAGCCGCTTAAATCAACCGTAATAAGCTACAGGTCGAGCCTCAGGTGCTGGCCCTCCTATTACACCATCGATGAGGTCGATAAGCGGTGCTCACTCTGCCACCGCCATCGCTGCCGGGCGGCAGACCTGGCAGGGGCGGAACCCGGCACTGGCTGCCTGGGTCTCGGAGCGGAAGGGATGACGGTGCTTCGAGGTGATGCGACGCGCGTTGCGGCAGGTGGGGAAGCAGTAGATCCTGGTGGTGTTCGAGCCGATGTAGCGCACGCCAGCCCGCGCCAACTCTTCGAGCTCCGTCGGACTGGTCCCCTCCGCTGCGAGGATGGTTTGCTTATTGGCCGGGCCGCCCAGCCCGTACTCACCGATCATGCCATCACTGCGGACGACTCGGTGGCAGGGGATGAGCAACGGGATCGGGTTGTGGGCCAGGGCCGATCCAACGGCTCGTACCGCGCGCGGCCGCCCGATCTCGGACGCCACCCAGGCGTAGGGACGCACCTCGCCCCGCGGGATCTCCAGGGCTTTCCGCAGCACCGCCTGCTCGAATTCGGACACGCCGCGTAGGTCGAAGCGCAGATCGCGGCGTTTGCCCTGCAGATGCTCGGTCACCGTCCGATGCAGCGTTGCCGGCGGCTCCGCCGTCGAGGAGATAGGCCGGCCGAAACGCTCCCGGAAGGTCTGCTCGAAGGTCGTCCGATCCTCGGCCGGCATGACCGCCGATATGCCATGGGCGTTGTAGGCCACGAAGACCGGGCCGATGGGCGTCTCGATGGTGAAGTAGGAGTCCACCAGCCCAACCCGGGCCAGGGTCGCGGGGAGGAGGGTGTGGGGCGCCCTGACTGCACGCAGCCCGCGCAGGCGTTCTTCCAGCTCCTCGGTCTCATTCAGTGTCAATGGGTTGTCGGTCATACGAGTACCTCACTTCTTTCCATCTCCTGTCGTAAGAGCCGGATACCGCGGTGGATGTTCGACTTCACCGTCCCCTCCGGCTGCCCGAGGACGGCTGCGATCTCGGCGATGCCGAGCTCTTCGATGTGGCGCAGGACCACCGCTGCGCGGAAGCGATCCGGCAGGGCGGCCAGAAGGTTCGCCAGCTCCCGGCTCCCTTCGGCCGCCTCGACCAATCGCTCCGGCCGCTCCCGATCGCTGTGCTCGGGGAGATCACCGTCCAGCGGTGTGAGCTGGAGCGTGCGGCGGCGGACGCGGTTGCGGAAGACGTTCAGGCAGATCTGGTACAGCCAGGGACGCAGAGCCAGAGCCAGGATGCGCTCGGTCGGGTACCGAGCCAGCGCCTGGTAGGCGCGGACCAAAGCGTCCTGAGCAACCTCCTCGGCATCCTCTGGGTTGCCGGACACGCGCAGCGCGAAGCGGTAGAGCCGATCCTGGTACAGAAGGACCAATGACTCGAAGTGGCCGTCCAGATCGTCCGCCAAGCCGGCGATCAGCTCGCTCGTTTGGTCCATGCGCTCTGGCCGGCTCGGGTCCGGAGATAGCCTTCACGGAGTAGAAGTTCCCGCTTCACCCGCACTCCACCGCTCGCGTAGCCGCCGAGGCTCGCATCGCTGCGCACCACGCGATGGCACGGGATGAGATACAGGATCGGGTTCCGGCTCAAGGCAACGCCCACGTCCCTGGCCGTTCCTGGCTCGCCGATCTGGCGCGCGATCCAGCCGTAGGTCTGCACCTCTCCTCGCGGAATGTCGCGCGTCTTCACGAGCACCGCGCGTTCGAAGTCGGTGGAGGCCCGCAGGTCCAGCGGGACACGGCGGTCATGCCGATGGAGCTGCTCGCGAATCGCTTCGGCCAGCTCTTCCGGGAGCGTCGAAGATCGCGTCAGTTGCCGGCCGAGCTGGCTCCGGAACCACGCCTGGAAGGTGGTCTCATCCCTCCCGGGCCGGACGGCTGAGATGCCGAACGGGCTGTAGGCGACGAAGAGATGCCCGGTGGCATCGTTCAGCGGGGCATAGCGGTCAATCGGTCCAGGTCCATCGCCGATGGTGTGCAGGTCCATGTGTCTCGCCCTCCCGTGGATGGTGTGTGATAGCCTTACACCCTCTTTAACACGCCATCTCCCGAACCGGTTGCACGGAATGCAACCTCTGTAGGTGGTTGTTTCAGGCGTGGGTGGAGCGGAATGCCATCGCGGTGGCCGGCAGGGTGATGGCCGCGAGGCCGGAGGTGACGACGGCGAAGGCATTGGTGACCTGGGCAGAACCGGCCTGGGTGGCCAGGCTGAAGTAGAGGGTACCCAGGGCGGCGACACCGATGGCTCCGCCAATCTGGAGGATGGTGGTGGTGACGCCGCTAAGGTCGGGGGCATAGCGGTCGGGCACGGCGCAGGAGCGCAACGTCCCCACGTGCAGCACCCCTCTGATCTGATGGGGAGGTATGCTCCGCGCCACTCATGCTCGGCAAACGGTTCAATCGAGGGAAGGTCAAGTAGGAGGTTGGGCCGGAACCGCGCGGCGTGGAACCGGTTGACCTTGATGGGGTGACTCGATCGTATGACTAGAATTGTCAGGTATCGAGGGGTGGCAGCCGAGATGATTCACGTCGGCATTGCAGAGTTGAAAGCTCGGCTCAGCGAATATGTGGCACGGGTTCAGACTGGCGAGGAGATTGTGGTGACAGACCGTGGTCGCCCGGTTGCGCGACTGATCTCTCCCGTTCCGCGGAGTGCGAGCGAGGAGGACCAACGACTCCTGGACTTGCAGCGGAAGGGTCTGCTGCGAATGGGTTCTGGTGTCCTTCCCGACGACTTTTGGGACCTCGAGCGTCCAGAAGACTCTCGGGCTACTGTCCGGGCAGCGCTTGAGGCGGAACGAAGCGAGGGCTACTGAGTGGCCCGGTTCTGGGATACGTCGGTCATCATTCGTCCGACTCAGTTAGGCAGCGCGCAAGGAAGGGTTCGTGGTTCGTCCGCTGGCCTGATGCAATTGGCGGCACGGCCACGCCATGCGTCATTCGCATGTCGCATCCAAGTGTCACCGGCACGTCAATTCGAGAAGCGAGCCCTCCAATCTATCCGCGAGACCTACATCTGCCTCCCGGAGTTCGCGCAGCAACTGTGTGGCTGCCATACCGAGGGCTCGCCGGAGCTCGGACGGCGTTAGCGTCCGCACCAGCGCGTCCTTGAACGGCATCGTTAGCTCGGGCGGTAAACTCTCTACCCCCTTGGCATGGACCGCGGGTAGGCCGAATCGAAGGCAGGCCAGCGTCAGCGCATAATCCCGGACGGCGCTGATCCAGTACTCAGCCTGCCACAATTTATTCCGTTCAATACAGATCCGGGCATGTAGCACGTGGTGCCAGGCCAGCCGTCAGGGCGACGCCGAGCCGGCCCGCCAGATGGTCGTAGCAGGTTCGCGCGGTGCGCAAGGCCGCTGCCCGTGTACCCTCACGGAGGGAGCGAATCGGCGTGGGTGGGGCGATGCGAGCGATGCCCACAAGGACTCCGGCCACCTCGGATCCGGCCAGCTGGAAGAAGCGGTGCCGGCCGTGATGCGGCGGGGGCAGGACGGCGACGAGGAGACCTCCCTGGACGAGCTTGGCCAGATGAACGCTGGCGGTCGAGGGGGCGACGTCGGCCTCGGTCGCCAGCCGGCTGGCCGGTAAGGCGCGGCCATCGGCCAGGGCAAAGAGAATCCGGCACCGGCCAGGGTTGGCGAGCAGCGAGGCGATCGCCGCGATATTCGAAGCACCGTTCATACTCTCAGAGTACCCGAGAGATGCTCCGTTCTGGAACGCAGTATTTCGCGGCCAGAATGGATGGAAGGAGGAGGACACATCGAGCGGCACAGCGCGACTCCAATGCTGCCGCTCGGTCTGTTCCGCACGCCGACCTTCTCGGCGGGAACCACCGTTGGATTCCTGATCAACTTCGGCTTCTACGGCCAGCTCTTTCTGCTCAGCCTCTTCTTTCAGCAGGTTCGCGGCTTCTCACCGCTGCTGACGGGATTTGCCCTGCTGCCCGAATCCGGCATGGTGAGTATTGCCTCCACCCTCTCCGGCCGGCTCACCGGCCGCCTGGGACCTCGTCCCGCCATGGTAATGGGCCTTGCCCTGGGCGGGGCCGGTCTGCTGTCCCTGGCCTTTATCGGGACGGGGACAGCCTATCTCATCCTGGTCCCGATGCTGGCCGCGGTCGGCTCTGGCATGGCCTTCACCATGACGGCCGCCACCACGGCGGTGGTGGATGCCGCTCCACCGGAACGCGCCGGCATCGCCTCCGGCGTGATCAACGCCAGCCGTCAGCTGGGCGGGGTGCTCGGTGTGGCGCTCCTCGGCGGGCTCGTCAACCAGCACGGGTTCTTTGTGCCGGGGATGCACGTAGCCCTCGCCATCGCCGGTGGCGCCTTTTTGGTCGGGTGTCTGCTCACACTTCGCGCCGTCTCATCAGGTCCGTCCCACGGTGACGCACCATGATGCCACCAGGGCGTGATGACGCACGCGCGCGAGCCATTGACAAACAACGGGGGCTGCTCTCGGTCAGACGGACTCCCGCTTCAGGTGATTAGACTGGACTCAAGATAGCAATGAGGAGTAAGCGATGGCGCAGACAATCGAGAAGGTGAACCTGGCCGAGAAGTTCAGCCGTTTCCACGAGCAATGGAGTCCGAAGGTCGTCGGTGAACTCAACGACGCCCACGTGAAGCTGGCAAAGCTCGAAGGGGAGTTCGTCTGGCACCAACATGAGGCCGAGGACGAGTTGTTCCTCGTGGTGAAGGGGCAGTTGCTGATCAAGCTGCGGGACGGTGAGATTCACCTCGACCAAGGGGAGTTTGCGATCATCCCTCGCGGGGTCGAGCACCTTCCGGTCGCGGAGGACGAGGTGCAGGTGCTGTTGGTGGAGCCGAAGTCGACCCTGAACACGGGCAACGTGCGAGACGAGAAGACTATTGATCAGCTCGAGCGTCTCTGAATGTGGAACGGTGCATGAGCGAGTCAGAGACCAGAGACACGAGTGTATACTTGGCCGGCAAAGTACTGGTGAAGGAGCACCCCGATGTGTCGAAATATCAAGACCCTCGCGAACTTCGAGCCGCCCGCGAGCGACGATGAGATTCGAGCGGCAGCCCTCCAATTCGTGCGGAAGCTGGGTGGCACGGCCCACCCAGCGCGCGCCAATGAGCCGGCGTTCGACCTTGCGGTCGATGAAGTGACGGTGGCAGCCACTCGCCTGATTCGCTCGCTCACGACGAGTGCGCCGCCGAGAAACCGAGAGGAGGAAGCGCGGAGAGTTCAGGAACGGTCACGGCAGCGCTTCGCGTGAGTCGTTACGCATCCATCAACGGCCGTTAGCTCCACTCACCTACTGGTACGCCCACCCTTCCGCTTGGAGTAGGCACTGGAATGCCTGCGAGGCGTGACGAAAGAGGTCGGGGCCGCTGAAACCCCGGTACGGGCCGGCGCTCCCCAGGTGCGGCTCCAGAGCAAAGACGCCATCATAGCCGTCCGCCTGCATCTGTCGTAGCAACTCGGGGAACCGACCTTCACCCTCGCCCGCTGCAACCACCGCGCCATCCTTCGCGTCTTTGCCATGGACGTGCCCCAGGCGAAATCGGACTGCCTGGTAGCCATCGGGGTAAGGGGTGCCGTCCGACAGGAGGTAGTTCGCCGGGTCGAGCAATGCGGCGAGGTGTGGATCCCGAATCGTTTGCAGCACGTCAACATTGCGCGCAATCGTGTCCCCATAGAGACCTGAATCGTTCTCGTGCAGGAGGGTGACGCCCGCGTCGGCCGCTCGATCGGTCAGGGCACGGAGATTGGCCATGACGCCGTCGCGGTAGCTGCCTGGATCGGCGTCCGGGTTGGACGCCGGTGGATAGTACGAGAAGATGCGGATCAGCGGTGTCTCGAAGGCCGTGGCCAGGGTGATGGCCCGATCGAGGCGTTCGAGCTGCTGCTCGAGCGGCACGTCGACCGGTACCTTCCCGATAGGCGAACCTATGGCGGCGACGCGGATGCCGCCGGCGTCCAGTGCGGCCTCGATGACCCGCACCTGCTGGTCGGTCAGATCGAGGACATTGGTGTTCCAGACGCCGCGCAGATCGAGATGGCGAAGGTTTTCTCCCTGGAGCACGGCAATCTGTTCATCCAGGTCGGGTGAGATTTCGTCGGCAAAGGCGGATACTCGGATCATGGCAGGAACACCTCGCGGTGGGTACGGGCCGATTCGTAGATGCCCAGGATGATTTCGACCGGGTGTCGCGCCGAATGGCCGTCGACTAGTGGGGTTCCGTTCTCACGGACAGCACGGATCATGTCAGCAATCTGCAGCGCATGTGTCCCACCCGGCGGTGGAGTTTGGCCCTCGTCGATCTCGGCCTCGGTGCTGACTGTGGTTCCGTAGTCGCCTGCCTCTTCCTGGTCATCCCGAGCGAGATGAAGATGGCGCAGTCGGTCGTTCTCGATCACCGCGGAGCCGCGATCACCCAGGATTTCGAGGCGGGCGCCGAGGCCGGGATAGGCCGCGGTAGTGGCCACAATCGCTCCCAGTGCGCCGCCGGCAAAGCGCAGCGCGGCCACGGCCGTGTCTTCGGTCTGCATCTGGTGGGCCAGGGTATCGGTGTATGCCCGGATGCTCCGTACCGGGCCCATCAGCCATTGCAACAGGTCGATGGTGTGGATGGCCTGGTTCATCAGCACGCCGCCTCCATCCAGCGCCCAGGTGCCCCGCCAGGCGCCGCTGTCATAGTAGCCCTGCGAGCGCCACCAAGGAATCTGCGCCACGCCCAGCGTCAGCCGGCCAAATGCGCCCTCACGGAGCAGGGCATGAACGCGTTGCGCGGCGGGATCGAAGCGGTGCTGGCTAATCACGGCAAGCTGGACGCCGACCTCCTGCTGCACGCGCAGCATCTCAGCGATCACCGCCAGCGAAATGTCCATCGGCTTCTCGACGATGGCATGCCGGCCGGAGCGCATGATCTGACAGGCGTGCTCGCCATGCATGCCGCTCGGCGTGCAGACATCGACGACGTCCAGCTCCTCCCGGTCGAGCATCTCTTGCAGGTCGGTGTAGACCGGCACCCCGTAGCGCCCGGCCAGACGCTCCGCCTGTGCCACCGCTGCCGGCACGTCGGCAACCGCCACCAGCTCGGCGTCGGATAGCCCAGCAATGGCCTCCGCGTGCGTGGCCCCAATCACGCCGCAGCCAACGATCCCGAAGCGTAGTTTGTCTGGCATGTCACCCGGCCATTTCTGTGAACCGCCTCGATCCGGGTCTGTCCCTGCGAGATCCACCGCTCCTATGGTACCAGGTCGTAAAACTCGTTCTTGAACAACGCATGGAACGCCGTGTCCTCACTGATCTCCCCCTCTCCCCCTACCCCTCGCGGGGGGGAGGGGCGACATCTTGCCTGGGACGCGAACACCTACAGGTCCGGGCAGCGTCGTTCCTCTTGCCGGTACTCAGCCGTGAGCGGCCGGACCGACCTAAGCATGTGCAACCGTTGCGGCATATCCAGTGTTCATACCGGTAGATCCATGAGATCCATTCAGCAAGGAGAATACCGTGACGATCATGCCCGCTCCGTTTCGTATCAGCGCGATCCCAGCCCAGATTCTCGACCGTATCCGAGCCGCGGGGAAAGACGATTTCGGCAACCCATTGGAGGAATTCGTGGACGAGGAGGGCGGCTCTCCGTTGCGGTGCTGCCTGCAACCGGCGGCGCCGGGCGATCGACTGGCGCTGATCGCCTACCGGCCGTTCAGCCGTTCCGGCCCGTATGCCGAGGTCGGACCAGTGTTTGTCCATGCCGAGCGCTGCGCCGGTTACACCGAGCCGTCTCGGTACCCAGCCGGATATCGAGACTGGGCGACAATGATCTTCCGTCCGTATCATGAAGACGGTCGAATGGCGTATCCGGCAATCGCCATGGTGGAAGGTCCCGAGGCCGAGCAGGCCATCGACGAGATCTTCGCCGATCCTACCATTGAGATGATTCACAGCCGCAATGTCTACGCCGGCTGCTACATGTTCGCCATCCACCGGCCGTCGCCCGAACAAGGTGTGCGGTGACGGTGCATAGCCCCGCTTCTATGCGCTGGAAGGGCATTCTGGCGGGCGCCCCTGGCCGTTGTCCTCGACACGGCTGGCAGCCGTCGCCGTGAAGTTCTCGAACGCCCGATCACACTTGGCCAGAATCTCGAGCCCGCGTGCCGAGCCCTCGGCTCCGAAGTAGTCGCGCTCCTCAATCTGCCGGTACCAGCGGTGCAGACGCCCCAACTCGCTGTCTAGATTGTCCACGTCAGGGAAACTGAAGTCGTCAGCATCGACCTCGTGCAACACATCGCGCAGAAAGCGCACGCAGGCGTGATGGACTTCGCGGTATTCCGCCACGCGATCCTCCTGGAAACGCTGCACTAACTCCACCACGCGCTCAGCGGCAAAGTGCGGCGAGATCACCAGGTCGGCGGTTCCCTCAAACTCTGCAATGCGCGCCACCATGGTCGTCATGCGGTGTTCAAGTTCGGCGCGACGGGGCAACAGGGCGACGCCGTCGCGCAGGTAGACCGCACCCAGCTTCTTCAGCTCGCGCCATACCGCGGCGCGCTTCCTCGACGGCTGCGACGGCACGGTATAGATGAGTAGCAACCACTCCCGCGTCATTCCGTGCCCCCTTTCGGGGAATTGTACTCGGGGCACACGGAGAGCGTGGTTAGAACAGACCGTATCCCTGGACGAAGAAGGCCGTGAAGGCGATCCCTTGCCAGAATGAAACACAGAACCACGCGAACCTGAATCTGGGGTGCGGCGCCGCCGCGATCGCGGCGAAAACGGGGAAGATCGCGATCACATAGCGCTCGATACGATTGCTCTCGAAGCCTTCCTCCGGCTGCGCGAAGTGGATTCCCATCAGGGAGCGATGCAGCAGCGGCGAGGGGACGGTCCGGCTCGCGAGGAGTGGCAGCGCGAATCGCCGAGCGCGTACGGATCACGCGCCGCTGAATTACAATAGGTTGCATGGAAGGTATGAATCTTGAAGAGGATGTCCTCATGCGTCTTCGCAACCTCTGCCTGGCGCTGCCCAAGGCTGCCGAGGGAGCTGGGGTGGGGAATCCCTCCTTCCGGGTACGGGATAAAATCTTCGCCATGCAGCATGGCCTTGAGGGCCGGCCGACCATGTGGTGTAAGGCGCCTCGTGGCGCGCAGGAGGTGCTGGTGCAGGCTGCGCCGGACCGCTTCTTTGTGCCCCCCTACGTGGGACACCATGGATGGATCGGGGTGCGGCTGGATGTGAAGCTCGATTGGGCTGAGATTGCCGATCTGGTGGAAGATAGCTATCGGATGACGGCGCCAAAACGGCTCGGGAAGTTGTTGGATCGTTGAATGGTCGAAATGTTCCTTGTCTATAACCAGATCGATCACTATACGGTTACGAGAAGGTGGCACGCCGTGCGTGGACGTGATGTACTCCACCGAAAGGAACACCGCTCTGACCGACTATGAGGCGCCCGCGCTGCGTGAAAACGAAGTCGATGCGGATCCGTTCGTGCAGTTCGACGGTTGGTTTCACGCCGCACTGGAAGCCAAACTACCGGAGTCGAATGCGATGACACTTGCGACGGCCACGCCAGATGGGCGCCCCTCGGCGCGCATGGTCTTGCTGAAAGGGTACGACACGCGCGGCTTCGTGTTCTACACCAATTATGAGAGCCGCAAGGGCCATGAACTGGCGGCAAATCCGCGGGCCGCCTTAATTCTGTTCTGGCCGCAGCTTCACCGGCAGATTCGGATCGAGGGACGCGTGGAACGGGTAACGGAGGTAGAATCGGACGCTTACTTTGGCAGCCGCGCCCGGAGCAGCCAGATCGCGGCGCGGGCCTCGCGTCAGAGCCAGGTGCTGGCCGGACGGGCGGAGTTGGACCGCCGGGTGGAGCAATTGGCGGCGGCGTATCCGGAGGGCGACGTGCCGCGTCCTCGGTACTGGGGTGGCTTCCGGGTACGCCCGGAGGTCTTCGAGTTCTGGCAGGGCCGCCCCAGCCGGCTGCACGATCGGCTGGTGTATCGCCTTTCGGGAGACGAGTGGCGGATCGATCGTCTCTCGCCGTAGATCTCACGCGCGGACAGTTTTGAGGCATCGTGGTCACCTGCTATGTCAACCGGCCGCAGTGCTGCAGCGGCACTGTCCCGACCGCCTGTAGCATGCTCTCGTGGTGCCATACCCCATTCGGGGCACAAGTTGGCTCCTGATCGGCGATGGCCTGTCCCTAGGCACCATGATCACGTTCGGGGTACCCTACAAAATCGTTGAGAGCTGTGATGCCGGCAAGCGGTTACACGCCCTCTACCACAAAGATAGTCGCCGTGGAGTTTCGCCGCCGAAACGGGATCGCTGCCTCGTACTCTGGTGAGTTCCACCAGCGTTTCGCCTGCTCGAGTGTGGGGAATTCCATCACTGCCACCCTACCGGGTGCGTTATCACCCTCCAGCGTCTCGCTCTCTCCGCCCCGCACGATATATTGCCCACCGTACTGAGCCACCGATGCCGCGGCCAGCGGCTTGTATTCCTCGTAGCCCTCAGCGTTGGTCACGTTGATCTGCGCGATGATGTACGCGGGCATAGAATCCTCCTACCGACCAATCGATGGTCGTTTTCATCTTACAGTCGACTCACACGGGGACCAAAGTCCTCCATCAATCGGGACCGGGGACCATATCGGAGAATCCGGTGGCGTGGTGTAATAGCTTCATTGAAACCAATCACACATCACCATCACATCTGAGGAGAAGTCACCATCATGAACACCTTTCTGATCGACCAGCAGACCCGTTTACAGACCCTCATTGCTCGGCTGAACGAGCGCGAGGAAGGGCAGGACATGGTTGAATATGCGCTGCTCGCGGCGTTGATCTCGATCGTGGCCATCGCCATCATCATCCTGATCGGTCCCTATCTCAAGGACCTGTTCCAGGATGTCGTCAACGGTCTGGGCACCGCCTAATCCCTCCGGGGGCATCAGGAGGGGGAGCACCGCAAGCGGTGCTCCCCCTCTTTTTTATGTGGATGGAAGCAGCGGGTGGACTCAGACTTCGCTACAATCGGGTGACATGCCGGACATTACGCCTGCCCTCTTCTTGCCAATACGGGAGCTGTTTGGCCGCTTCCACCGCCGGCGTGAGGCGCTGTCGGATCGGCAGGAGGAACGGGAGGGAAGTTATAGACGGCTTCCCGATCCGTGGGGACAGGATAGCCGCTGGTATCCGCACGACTTTGTGCCCCACCAACACAACGAGATCTATCCCCTAGCGGACGGCGCGGCGTATTTCGCGGATCTGGTGGAGCAGCTGGCGACCGCACACCAGCGGGTCACTATTGCGGCGTGGTCCTGCACACCGCTGATGCCGCTATTGCGGGGCGAACGGGAGCGGGAGTCGGTGCTGGCCGAGGTACTGAACCGGGTGAGCCAGCAGGCCGAGGTGTATCTGCTCCTGTGGGCCGGCGCTCCCAAACTGTTTCATCCCGAGACCAAGGATGTGGAGGAGGTACAACGCATTCTGGGCCGGCGCGCCCCGCTGGTGCACTGTGAGCTGGATCGCCGCGCCACCTTCTCGCACGACCACCATCAGAAGGCAGTGACTATCGATGGCCGCGTTGCCTACGTGGGCGGCATGGATCTGACTACCTATCTGGGCGATCGCTGGGACACCCAGGCACATCCGCTGCGCTATGGCCCCAACTGGCACGATGTCCAACTTCGCCTGAGGGGCGAGGTGGTATCCGACGTAGAGAGGAACTTTTGCCAGCGGTGGAACGCGTCTACTGGCGGTGAGCTGGAGCCACTCCCCACGCCGTCCCCCGATCCCAACTGGAATACGCCGGCCCAGGTGATACGCACGGTGCCCGCCGGCTTCTACCCGTTTGCAACCGATGGTATCTTTGGCATCCGCCACGCGATCCTGGCCGCGATCAGGCAGGCCAGGCAGTACATCTATCTGGAGAACCAGTACATCTGGGCGCCGGAAGTGGTGGATGCGTTGATCGAGGCTATGAATCGCCCACACGATGATCCGTTCCGGGTGGTGGTGGTGCTTCCGGCCAACGCCTATACGGGCAAGTACGATAACGACCAGCACGTGGAGAAGCTGCGCCAGGCGGATGCCGGACGGGCCATGTTCGAGACGTATTCGCTCTGGGCGGCGGGACCTGGCTCCGGGCTCACCGGCTACCACTACGATGCGACCTATGTGCACGCCAAAGTGTGCCTGATCGACGACCAGTGGCTCTCCATTGGCTCGGCCAACCTGAATAGCCGTGGTCTGGCCACCGACACCGAGATGTGCGTGCAGTCGATCGCGCCGGATATCGCCCGCGACCTGCGGATCTCGCTCTGGGCGGAACATCTGGGATGCGAGCCAGAGGAGATTGCGCGGCTCGCTCCGGCGGAGGTGATCGACGGCCTCTGGAGGACCACCGCGAGGCAGGTGGCGCGCGGCCATCACGCTGGAGCGGAACCTCCTCGGGGCCAGATCGAGCGCTACGATGTCAGCCGCAGTGTCAGGGGCAGGACGCTCGACTACGTCCAGGAGATGACGCTGGAGCACTAATTTGTTGTTCCTCTCTCGGCCATTTCTCAGTGCCTGCCCGGTACACTTCAGGGAATAGATGTACAACTCCGGCTCGATGACGAGGGACACGATATGGATCGAACGAGAGCACCTGGCCGTTTCGTCGGCATGGCGACACTGCGTGTCGATCTGGGCAGTAGCGGAGCAGCGTAATGGGTCTGGCGGCTCGACAGCGCGTGGTCGCTTCGCGCGTGCATCCGCGTCTGGCCCACGGTCAGGTGCGCCGCATCGCGACGGCTACTATGCTCTGGCTGGTGTTCGTGGCGAACGCGGCGGTCATTGTGGTGCTCTGGCTGCGCGGCGGTGGCGTCTCCGGCGTCCACCACGTGGGGGATCTGCTTACCAGCCTGGGACGGATTACCGGCTTACTCGGCGCCTATCTCCTGCTGATTCAGGTGCTGCTGCTGGCTCGCCTCACCGTGCTCGAGCGGCTCACTGGATTCGACCGGCTCACTGTCTGGCATCGTCGCAATGGGAAGCTGGCGATCTATCTGGTGCTGGCACATGTGGTCCTCATCACCACCGGCTACGCGCTAACCGACCGCCTCTCTATCCCAGCCGAGTCCTCGCAGTTGCTGGGCAGCTATCCCGGCATGGTCACGGCCACGGTGGGGACAGGCTTACTGGTGCTGGTGATGCTCACCTCGCTGGTCATCGTGCGGCGTCGTTTGCGCTACGAGGCGTGGTACCTGGTCCACCTCATGGCCTACGCCGGGATCGTGCTCACCTGGTTCCATGAGGTACCCACCGGCAATGAGTTCATCACCAATCCCGGCGCCACGGCCTACTGGACCGCGCTCTACCTGGCTACCCTGGCAGTGCTCGTACTGTTTCGGTTCGCGCTGCCCATCGTTCAGGGGTTCTGGTATCGCTTGCGCGTGGATCAGGTGATTTCCGAAAGCGCCAGCGTGGTCTCGCTGCGCATCACCGGCCGGCATCTCGACCGGCTGCACGCTCGGGCGGGGCAGTTCTTCCTCTGGCGGTTCCTCGCGCGCGGACGCTGGTGGGAGGCCCATCCGTTCTCGCTCTCCGCGGCGCCGGACGGCCGTTCGCTGCGCATCACGGTCAAGCACTCCGGAGACTTCTCCAGTCGTATCGGTCAGCTGCCTCCAGGCACCGCCGTCCTCGCTGAAGGGCCGTTCGGTGTCTTCACCGATCAGATCCGCCGGCGCGACCGGGTGGCGCTGATCGCTGGTGGCATCGGCATCACCCCCATCCGGGCCCTGGTCGAGGAGATGGCCGGCGATCTGGTGCTGATCTATCGGGTGCTGCACGAACGCGACCTGGTATTCCGTGCCGAACTCGAGCAGTTGGCCCGAGATCGCGGCGTCGCACTGCACTACGTCATTGGCGACCATCGTGCGCCCGGCTGCGAGCACCTGATGTCTCCGGAGCACCTGCGCCGGCTCGTGCCCGACATCGAGCAACGCGAGGTCTACCTGTGCGGCCCGCCCGCCATGGCCGACTTCATCGCCCGCAGCGTGCGTCGCGCCGGCGTGCCGCGTACCTCCATTCACACTGAACGCTTCGCACTGTAAGAAGGAAAGGAACAGACATGAAACAGGTATCGATCCGGCGATCCGGCCCCGTCCTCCTGATGGCGGCGCTGACGGCCATCCCAGCCGCGAAAGCCTGGAGCCCAACCCCGACCATGGCGGCAGCTTCCCACAAATCCAAAACCGTTACCCATACCTATAAAGGCCCCGAGGTGGATATGCGATGGGGACCGGTGCGGGCGACCATCAAGGTCAAGGGAAAGAAGATCACCAGCGTCAGCATCGCGACCTCCCCCGAGAACCAGCGATCGCAGTTTATCGACGATCAAGCTGTGCCGGACCTCCAGACGGAGACCTTACAGGCCCAGAGCGCCCAGATCGACGAAGTGTCCGGCGCTACCATGACCAGCGACGCCTACATCGAATCCCTCCAGGCCGCGGTCAAGAAAGCACACCTGCCCACCAAGCAGGGGGCGTAAGCCCCCTCTCCCCCAACCCCTCCCCCTCGCGGGTTCATGAGGGGACAGTTTCACACCGCACAGTTCCCGCCCAAATGCGTGCCGCCAACATGCGTAGCAACGATCTTCAGATCGTCCGGTGGAGGCGCCGCGCGCAAGCGCCGGCGCCGGCCCGTCCCACGGCAGTACCGCGCTCCCGATTCTTGCCGGACGGAGAGCCCCGAACGGCGGCACAGCACCAGCGTCCGCCTGACACGCTCCTCCCCGGCGCGGTACCATGGTCGCCTGCACCCGGGTCCGGTCTCGCACCACGGAGCGGGGCAGGGAAGTACGTCGGTGGGTGGCTCGACCACTCCATCTCGCCAGCATAGTCGAGGAGCAGCATGGTGGGACGGCCCAGGACCGGCGCTGCCGCGCGGTCCTTCCCGTGACGGTCTGACGACCGATTCTACGGTGGATCGACGGCGGATCGTGGCCGGACGGCGAAGCGGTACGCGCCCACCCTCGCCAAACTGTCCGCTCATGAACCCTCCAGGGGGAGGGGCGATACCTTGCCTGCGGTGCGATTCCCCACAGCACAGGCAGCACCGTTACAGAGCGTTGCATCGGCGCCCAGCCGGCTTCTGCGACTGTTGGGCCGTCCCGTCCCTCGAAGGGTCCCAGTTGTGCAGGGGGCGGGCGTACTCATGAGAGGTTCTCCCTCGGCCCCGGAGAGCTCATGAGCGGACAGTGTGGTGGAACTCACGTGGTCGATGGAGGCAGGCGTGTTCCGCACCCGTGACCCGGCGTGGCACCGGACGCAGGGCGACCAGGTGGCAGAACCAAGCCGATGCCGGCTACAGCGGCTGAAAGGCGCGAAAGTTTGCAATTGCCTTCCAGGACATATACAATTCCATCATCCCGCTCAGAGCGAAGGTGCGTACTACCTTTCGAAGCAGGTGGGTGGGACGAGTGGGCATCGGTGACGGCGTAAACTGAGAGAGGTTGGAGTTCGATGGCAACGCCGGTAAAGGACACGCATGACCCGGGCACGGTTGGCCGGATTATCACCATCTGGAGACAAGCGCCGCCCGATTTGAAGCGGCGTTTGATCGGCATCTACGCCATCCTGATCGGTTTCAATATTGGCGTCTGGGCAGCGCTGCTACTGTCGTCGGCCAGATATGGTGTGCTGCTGGGACTGGCCCCGATTGCCTATGGCTTCGGTCTGCGCCACGCCGTCGATCCCGACCATATCGCGGCGATCGATAACACCACGCGCAAGCTCATGCAGGACGGCAAGCGGCCGGTGGGAGTGGGCTTCTTCTTTTCGCTCGGCCACTCCACGGTCGTCTTTGCCCTGTCGGTGCTGATCGCGCTCTCGGCCTCGTATGTCAAGACCAATCTGCCGAACATGCGATTAGTGGGCGGGGTGATCGGCACGGCGGTCTCGGGTGGCTTCCTGGTCATCATTGCCACCATTAACGCCGTCGTGTTCTGGGACATCTACAAGACCTGGCGTAAGGTAGTGAAGGGCGGAACCTACGACGAGCAGACCCTTGACGAATATCTGAGCAACCGGGGTTTGCTGGCGCGGCTCTTCCGCCCCATGCTTAAGGTCGTCTCCAATAGCTGGAACATGTACCCCATCGGTCTGCTCTTCGGTTTGGGTTTCGATACAGCCAGTGAGGTCGGCATCCTGGGTATGTCCGCGACCGCCGGCGTGGGCGGCATGCCGGTCTGGTACATTCTGCTGCTGCCGCTGCTGTTCGTGGCCGGCATGTCGCTAGTGGACACCACGGACGGCGTCGCCATGCTGGGCGCCTACGGTTGGGCCTTTGTCCGGCCGGTGCGGAAGCTGTACTACAACATGAACATCACGCTGATCTCGATCCTGGTGGCTCTGGTCATCGGTGGGATTGAAGTGCTACAGGTGATCGGCACCGAAACCGGCGCCACCGGCGGCATCTGGGACTGGGCCGCCAACGTGCCCTTCTCCATCCTGGGCTTCTATATCATCGGTATTTTCCTCGGTAGCTGGATCATTTCGATGGTCGTGTACAAGCTGCGTGGCATCGACAAGATGGACGACGAGTTGCGCCTGGCCGGCACTACGGTTCAGCTTCCCGGCTCCGAGTAGAGAGCAGGGCCGGGGCGGGGATGACTGAGCCCATCCACAACCGCGGGCTTCGCGATCACGAACTCCCACACGGTTGCAAGGGTTTGCTGGACGATCCGGTCCTCCCATCGCCCGGCCATCTCCGCTGTGTACTCATTGCTTGCGCCGCTCGCGGCAGGACCAAAGTCAGGACGATGGCCAAGGATCTCCCACCTCAGCTCCCCCAGTAATGCTTCCATCTCCCAGGGCATCATGTAATTCATCCCAGTGGGGGCAGCGACTCCCGGCAAGAAGCGCCGCCATGCACCCCGCTTGACGGGCGAGTTGGCGCCGAGGACGGATAGAACCAGACGACAACCGGGTTTCAGCACGCGCCAGATCTCGCCGAGCGCAGACCCCGGAGAGGAGACGAAGTCCAGAACGTTGCGGCAGATCACCCCGTCAATGCTGGCATCAGGCATCGTGATGCGTTCCGCGTCTCCGACCTCGAACTCACTGATGTCGCCTCCGATACCATGCTCGTCGGCAAGGCGCCGCGCTTCGTCAATCATGTGCGGCGATATATCGATGCCGTGCACCCGATACCCCTCTCGTGCCAAAGCGACGCTCCACAACCCAGCGCCACAGCCAACATCGAGCAGGAGCGCGCCAGGGGGGCAGGCAAGATCGACCACGCGCCGCTGGACATCTTCAGCTCCTGGGAGTCCAAAAGCGCGCCATCGCGCGGCGTCCTGTCCCCACCGCTCGGCGTTGATCTCGTTCCATCGGGCGTTATCCATCGTGGGTTTTATGGCGGTTACTGCTCTTCCCGACACATGGCACAGCGGCCGAAAAGCTCCAGAGAGTGGCTGTCGATGGCAAAATCCGTGGCAGTGGCCACCGCCGCGAATACCTCCGGCGGGAGGCACGCATCAACTTCCACTACGCGCTCACACCGATTGCAGCGGACGTGATGGTGGTGGCTTGTGCCGCAGAGCCGGTAGCGGTGCGTTCCCGAGGCCATCGGTATCCGGTCCAGCAGGCCCTGCTCAACCAGCACGTCCACGGCGCGGTAGACGGTGGCCCGGCCGATGCTGGGGTCCAGCTCGAGCAAATCCCTCCAGAGATCGTGGACCGCAAAGTCGGTTCCGCTGGAGGCGAGTGCCGCCAGCCCCTCCGCGATCAGACGGCGCGGGCGCGTGTTCCGCATGCCCAGATTGTCGAAGAGCAGCAGGATGGTGTCGGCGCTAACAGCCCGCCGTGACGCCTGGTCGACCTGATTGATACCGTGTCTCATTGACATAGCATAGACTTTTTCTGTATCCTGGCGCATCAATAATGAGACGCAATATCAATAAGGGTGAGGAAGATGGGAACCACGGTACGTCCGACCGCGGCCACGGCTTTCTTGCCTGCTCGCTTCCAGCCCGGCGTCTGGATCAGGTACGTCGTCTCGCTGGTAGTGCTTGGCTCTGTCCTCTGGCTGGCCACACACCCGGGGGCCAGGAGCGCCGTCCAGGTCAGTTCCGCGGCCGGAGGCAGCGGCTTCCAGGTGGTAGCCGGGGAGAACTTCTGGGGGAGTATCGCTGCGCAGGAGGCGGGCAGCCGCGCCCAGGTCACCAGCCTAATCGCCAATCCCAACGCCGATCCCCACGCCTTCGAGCCACAGGCAGCCGATGCGCGCACCGTGGCCGCGGCCAACTACGTGATTCTCAACGGCGCCGGTTATGATCCCTGGGGAGAGAAGCTGCTTGCGGCCAATCCGGTGGCGGGCCGTCGGGTGCTGATCGTCGCTGATCTGGTGGGCAAACGAGAGGGCGATAACCCGCACCTGTGGTACAACCCCGCCTATGTCAGGCGCGTGGCTGCCCAGATTACCGCCGATTACCAGCGCCTCGATCCGGCCGACGCGGCGTACTTTGAGCGGCAGCACACCCACTTCGTGCAGGTTGCTCTCAAGCCATACTTCCGGGAGATCAGCCGTATCGCGCACGCCTATCACGGTGTCTCGGTGGGCGCGACTGAGAGTATCTTCGAGTACCTGGCGTCGGCGCTGCGGCTTCGCCTGATCACGCCGCCGGGGTTCATGAAGGCCTTGTCCGAAGGGACCGAGCCGATAGCACAGGAGCGGGCCAGCTTCGACCAGCAGGTGGAACAGCGTCGTATCACGGTCCTGGTCTTCAATCGCCAGAATGCGACGCCCGACGTGACCTCATTGGAGAGCAAGGCCGTACTCCAGGGGATCCCGATCGTGCCTCTAACAGAGACGCTGGCGCCGGCCTCTGCCTCCTTTCAAGCCTGGCAGGTCTCGCAACTCAACGCGCTGGCGCGCGCGCTGGCACGCGCCGGCGGCCGGCGGACTCGATAGAAAGGGTGGTATTCAGGGTGACGATTGATCGATCGATAGCGGACACAGTGCAAGCGGAGAGCCAAAAATGTCCGGCGCGGGTTCAGCCGGCGGATCAGCCGATTGTGCAGATTGAGCAGGCCGCGGTGCGGCTGGATGGGCGCACCATCTGGCAAGACGTCAATCTCGACGTGTACCCCGGAGAGTTCATCGCCGTGCTGGGGCCGAACGGCGCCGGCAAATCGACCCTGATTAAAGCTATTCTGGGCCTGGCGCCGCTCTCCGCCGGCGCCATCCGGGTGCTGGGTAAGCGGGCGCAGCGCGGCAACCCGGCGGTCGGCTATGCGCCGCAGCGGCGCCACTTCGGCGCCGAGGCGCACATTCGTGGCCGTGACCTGGTCCAGTTGGGGCTGGAGGGCACGCGCTGGGGGCTGCCGCTGCCCGCCTGGTCCCGGCTGGGTGGCGGAGCGGCCAGCAGCCGAGAGGAGCGGATGCGGGTGCAGGCGGTGATCGAGATGGTGGGCGCTGCCGCGTATGCCGACCGGCCTATTGGCCGGCTCTCGGGCGGCGAGCAACAGCGCTTGCTGATCGCCCAGGCGCTGGTTACCAGGCCACGTATTCTGCTGCTGGATGAGCCGCTGGACAGTCTCGATCTGCACAATCAGCAGGAGGTGTCGGCGGTGATACGGCGGATCAGTGAGGAGAGCGGGGCGGCGGTGCTGCTGGTGGCGCACGACGTCAATCCCATGCTCCAGTATGTGGACCGGCTGGTCTACGTGGCGCAGGGACGGGTTGCCGTGGGGCGGCCGGAGGAGGTTATCAACTCGGACACGCTCTCGCGGCTCTACGGGGCCACGGTTGAAGTATTCCGTGCCCGCGACGGACGGTTGGTGGTGGTGGGGCAGCCGGAGGGTGTGCCTTGCGTGGATCATCATGCCGGCCACGAGCACTGAGGTGTCGAACGCCTCGGTCCACCCGTCCTGGAACCCTCTGACCGACCTGCACCTGCTCTTGCGATACCACTTCATGCACAACGCCTTTCTGGCCGGCGCGGTGGTGGCCCTGGTGGCCGGGACGATCGGGTACTACATGGTGCTTCGCCGGCAGAGCTTCGCCGGCCATGCTCTCTCCCACGTCGGCTTTACCGGCGCCGCCGGCGCACTGCTGGTGGGCGCCACGCCGCTCGTCGGTCTGCTGGTAGCCGGCACGGTGGCGGCGCTGGGAATGGGCTTGCTGGAGGGCCGGGAAGGCGCGGCGCGCAGTGGTGATGGGATCGCTATCGCGGCGATCTTCACCTTCGGGCTGGGGCTTGGCGTGCTGTTCCTCCAGCTCTACGCAGGCCAGGCGGAAAATGCCTACGCGATTCTCTTTGGCGCGGTGCTCGGCATCTCGGACCGTGATGTGGTCATCATCGCGGTCACCGCGGCGATCTCGCTGGCGGTGCTGGCCGCGATTGCGCGGCCCCTGCTCTTTGCCTCCATCGACCCGAGCGTGGCCCAGGCCCGCGGCGTGCCGGTCCGCGCCCTCTCTACCCTCTTTCTCCTGCTCCTGGCCTTTGCCGTGGCTCAGGCGGTGCAGGTGGTGGGCACGCTGCTCATTTTCGCGCTGCTAGTCACGCCGGCCGCCACCGCGCAGCGGTTGAGCGCGCGCCCGGCGGTGGCCATGTGGCTCTCAGTCATGCTGGCCCTGTGCTTCACCTGGCTGGGGCTGGCCATCGCCTACTTCGCGCCATACTCTGTGGTTGGGTTCTATATCACTACCCTCTCCTTTGGCGCCTATGCGCTGGTCTGTCTGGCTGAGACTGGGTACGCCGGCGTGATACGGCGCCGGCCGCTGCTGGAGCAGGCGGCGGCTTGACGCTTTTCTCGCCGATCGTCGCGTCTCTACCCATCTCGCCGAACCTGTTCGCGGACGCTGCCGGCATGCTGAGCAATGAGTTCATGCGCTACGCCTTTATCGGCGGAACCTGCACGGCGGTGCTGAGTGGCCTGGTGGGCTACTTCGTGGTGCTGCGAGGTCTGGCCTTTGCCGGCGAGGCGCTCTCCCACGTGGCGTTCGCCGCCGCCCTGGGCGTGGTGCTGCTGGGAATCGAGCCGCTGGCCGGCATGTTTGTGATCACCGTGGCGGTGGCGGCCGGCATGGGGCCGCTGGTCGATTCAGCACGTTCCGCCGACGTCGCGGTTGGCACGGTGCTGGCCTGGGTACTGGGGCTGGGCGCGCTCTTCCTGAGTATCTACACCTCCAGCGCCCATGCCGGTAGCAACGGTCAAATTGGTATCAGCGTCCTCTTCGGCTCGATCTTCGGCGTGCAGCTGAGGCAGGTGCAGGACTCCGTGATCGTCGCTGTGCCGGCCGTGGTGCTGCTGCTGGCCGTGGCCCGCCCGCTGCTTTTCGCCTCGATCGATCCCAGCGTGGCGCTGGCGCGTGGCGTGCCGGTTCGCGTCTTGAGAGCCCTGTTTCTGGTGGTGCTGGCCGCCACGGTGACCGAATCGGTTCAGGTGGTGGGCGCGCTGCTGGTGCTGTCCCTGCTGGTACTCCCCGCTGCCACCGCCCAGCGCCTGACCGCACGGCCCTTTCCCGCTCTCCTGCTCTCCGCCCTGCTGGCAGTGGCCTTCACCTGGGCCGGGCTGGTGCTCGGCTACTACACGCCGTATCCGGTCAGCTTTCTGATCACCACCATTGCCTTTGTGACCTATGTGGGTGCCGCCGGCGGCCAGTATCTGCAGCCGCGTTGGTTCATGCGCGGACAGTTGTGAGGTTTCGGGTTGTCGTTAACCGTGCAGGAGTCCCATATTGGCGTCGAGACGCAGTCTAGGTGCCGGCATCGCACCTTCATCCCCGACCCTTCTCCCGCCCGCCTAGACTTTGGCCATTTGGGGTAGTGGTGAGGGAAGAAGAGGCAGAATAAGACAGACCCACCTCATGCTAAAGGAACGATCTGTGCTTACCCTGCCTCCCG
>JAABUJ010001291.1_pt1 | contig 37972 bp, 38 predicted proteins | sample 5559131 | NCBI WGS metagenome assembly JAABUJ01 (sample SAMN10711875, study PRJNA513366) | rock metagenome | isolation source: Antarctica rocks | place: Antarctica: Victoria Land, Mt New Zealand nord | collected 2016-01-07 | reverse complement strand
GATCCTCCCACCTCACCCGCCCCCTCAACTCCTCATTCAACCCCACATCATCCACCCCCCTCGCAACCCCCATAAACCGCGCCTCCCTCACCTCCTCCTTCCGCCTCTCCGCCTCCCGCACCTGCACCTCCCCCCGCTGCGCCCGCACCTCGCCCTCCGCCGCCGCCGCCGCCTCCGCCGCCATCCGCCGCGCTTCTGCCCGCTTCATCGCCACGTTGATGATCCGCCCCGACGCGTCGCGGTAGATCGTCTCCTGCGCCGCGCCCGCGTCCGCGTCGCCTGAGGCCTCGAAGCGGCGTCGCTCTGCTGCGCGTCGTGCTACTAGTTGTGCCGTTACGGCGGCGGCGGTTTGCAGGCCGGCGTGCGCGCCGGATTCCATGGTTGGAAGGTCGATGGCGGGCGCCGAGTCGTCGGCAGCATCGCGCGCTTGCGTCTCGGCGGCGGCGGAGGCGATGATGGCGTCTGCGGCGGCTTGGTCGCTGGAGGAGGGGGCGGGGGCGCCGATGGTGGTCCAGTTGTTTGTGCGGGTTCTGCGGATGGAGGTTGTGGAGGGGTGGAGGCCGACTGTGGGGGGGAGAGGGGTGTGGTGTTAGTGGGATGGGTAGACAAGGCGTGTGATGGGGGGTGGAGGTGGAGAGCGGGTGTGGGTTTACCTGTCACGGGCCCTTCGTCGGCGTCGTCCTTGGCGGCGCCATTGTTGGACGTCCAGCCTAGGGCGTCGTCGTCTGCGATGATGAGGCCTGTTGCGGACGTGGAATGGGTGGTGGTCCGTTTGCGCTTTTTCGATTTCTTGATGGTGCTGCTGTCGGCTGTGAGGTAATTTTTGGCTAGGTAGTCTGCTAAGGACATTGTTGTGGAGTTTGTTGTGAAACTGAATTGTGGTCCAAAGCTTTGTGTACTGTAATGAATGTCTTGGCATGTACAGTAAAACAGAGGCTCCGAGTCCGGAAGAATCCAAAAAAATATAACTCATGAAAATGAATCACCCACTCACTGATCTTTGTTTTGATGATATTATTAATATTATAGGCTTGGAATTGAATGTCTGATAGTCTTATGATAGTCATGGTAATCTATGAGGTGAGGCCTCTGAGCAAGGCCTCTACGGAGCAAGGCTTCTATGGAGTAAGGCCTCTGGGCGAGGCCCCCATGGAGCATCTTCTCCTCCCCGTCCTCCTCCTCGCCGCAGCCGTCGCCGCTGCCGCCTCCGTCCCCTCCTTTACTTCCAATACCTAGTGCTGATACTGTTGTCTCATCGACATCCGATGCACATATCAAATCCAGTAACGGCGCCCTCAAGAATGTTGGACCTGCACTGTCCGGTTAAGGCAAAAAGAAGGCAGTTACAGGTAACGGGCATAATAACGCCAGGTACAATGAAACAAAGGGTAACCCCGAGAGGAAGCAGACAGCCATAAGTGTCACAGTCCGTCGAGAGTCCTCAAGCGTACAGCAAACAATGCAGATTTGTACGAAGATAAGCAAGCCATACCCCGACTCAAAGAAGTCCGATTTGCTGGTCAGGGTTGACGTCTACTGCGGGATGACATTGTCCACTGCGGACTGACGGCCACTAAAAAGACGCGTGTTCAGTTGAATGTCGAGCATGGATGATTCAAGTATGGGTGCCAATGTCTTTAGCATCAGAAGCCGTGTCTTTCGCAATTGGGTACAGGGCGACACAGCTTTGAAAAGAAAAAAAATCAACCAGTTGACCAACCTGTTACGCATCCTAGCAAGCCCCCTTCATCTTCTGACGGCAAAGACAGGCCGGATCTCAAAGCTGCCGATGTGTTCCCTGACAAGCCCTTTGCAAAGCCCTTCGTTGACCTCTAACAGTCTGTACAGTGCTTCGTCGCCAATGTTCTCGCTAACTCCTAAGTCAAAGCCGCCACGCTTAGAATTCCAGAAGAACGACCCTCCTTGTGTGCTCTCGAACTCCCACCGCCGCTGCACCTTCATGTCGTTCTCCGCGAACTGCAGATCCGGCGGCGCGTCAACGATAATAAATAACACTTTCAGATTGCAGGAATAATAAAACATCTCAGGTAGTAAAACAACCTCACTCCGAAGCAGCGCCTCAGGCACGGCGATGCGCGTGAGGTACGTTAGATGGCTGATAAACTGTTCATAGAGATTCAGTTCAAACGGTCGAACGAGAGGCTCGCCGGAAAAGTCGTCCCATTTGTCAAGCGCAATGTATAGTGCATCATGCGTTGGGTCAAAAGAGCGCACGAAGACAGGGTACTGCCTATCCTCGCGGGGGCGTCTCTTGATACCCTGCCCTCGAACCCAGGCCAAGGCGATGCCACGCGCCTCGCGGCTCACGGAGACTAGCGGTACCTCAACCTGGACATCATCTAATAAGTCGTGGCGGAATTCGAAGATCAGATCGTTCTCGGAGTTTGCAGGGTCACCCAACTCGTCGGGTCTTGATAGGGGTCGAGGGCACCAACACCCCTTCTTGTAGAGGTACAGGGCTGGCCCATCTTTGTCAGGCAGGGCGTCACGCCATATCTGGTTGCGTAGCTCTGGAGGGAGGCTCGAGAAGAGAGGAAATGTAGAAGAGTTGGTTGCCGCTGCTGCCATGGTCTTCGAGATACCTGCAGGTATGTGCCGCGACGACAACAGCGCGGCGCTCACCCGATGCCCGATCGGGGGTCTGTCTTCTTGGCGTCCTGCGGAACTTACCGACACGCCTGATGTTTACGAAACACGTGCTTCTGATGTTGTGAGGCTCAGAACATTAGATATTCAGCCATTTCCGACAGTTCTTGCATCCATGCCGCGGTCAGACGAAGCAGAGTGGTGGTTCACAGCCGTCTATCAAGCCGTTCAAGAGATACCCTACGGTAAAGTCACGTCATACGGGCATATTGCTCGACTCTTGGGAAGACGTGAGCGTTTCCCGGACTGAGGTTGTCCCGTTGCTGAGGCTAACACTACGGCTGAACTGCAGCCCAGTGTCCAAGGTGTGTAATGTACAGTTCATGATGTTAAGATGGAGTTTGACTGAGACGACGGATGGTGAACAGACAAGTCGGAGTGTGTTTAAAACACCTGCCGACGTTGACTGCGGGCACGGATCACTACTTTCATGACGCCAATGTCCCGTGGCAGAGGGTGATCAGCTCGAAGGGCATCATATCACCTCGGTAGTATTCTTCTTCCGCTTACGTCCTCGTGTTCCTGAGCGATTGTGTGCTATGGACCATGCTGAGGCTAGGAGCACAGAGGACCAGGTGGGGCTTCACGTCAAGCTGCTGCTCTTTGGCAGGAAGGCGTACAGGTTGGAGCCGGTAGCCTGGGGGAGTTGACCGTGGACTTTGGAGCGTATGGGTGGTTTCCGAGTCGCTTGCCCACCGATGATGCAGAATCCAGCGAAGAGGAGGCTCGTGAGGAAGCGGGGACTTGACCTATCGTGCTGACGCAGATCGGTATGCGCCTTTATTCAATCATGTTCTATTTGCTCGTCACAGGCTTCAAAGGGCGTGTAGGCGTCTAGTCAATAATGATTCGGCAGAACCTGTTTGGAGAACGGCATTCCCAGAGCCGGATTTAAGGAGTGATAACCCCGCGGACGAGTTCAAAGAGCTACTGTATCAGGTTGCCTAAGGTAAATGCTAAATGCAGTAGGGAATGAAAATGAGCTGGGGCGAGAAAGCGTTGTCAGAGGGCAAATCTTTGGGAAGACGTGCTTAAAGCTACCTTAGGTATGTCAATAGAATCAGAGAACTTCCTGGTGAAAAGGTCTCTCAAGAAACAGAGCCCAAGTATCTTAGGTAAGGAGATCAAACTCTAGGTCTATTTTGAGGCGCTGACATGGGTTGCCATAGACTGTCCTGTATGATGCAAAGCTTCCATAACATTCGGTCTGCAAAGCCTCAGCCCTTCAAGATGAATGAGGCACTGTTGAGCCGTCCCAAGGACACCTACAGTACCTCACTTGTTCATGTGATGACTCAGCGATGTGTTGACTCATCTTTCTTATCTTATCTTGTCTTATCTCGTGGTCAACAACAAATACCTCACCTCATGATACCTTCTCTTTCTTTTCTGATTCATCCTCTTGCTCTCCTACCTATTCAAACATTTCTCTCTCTCTCTCTCTCGTGGGCAGGCTTAGGCTTAGGCTTATTCATCAAGTGCACCGCCACCACCTGATAATCCGCCACGCTAGTCGTATCTTTGGTCCGACCAAGCCGTTCTTGCCTTTGTTCAACGTGACTCAATAGCTTACATAAGGGTCATAGTCATACAAAGGCGCGCAAGACTCGTCCTCCTTGACCCGCTGACTCTCTTGCTTCAGTCACTTCATTACTCCGTATATTCCTTCACCTTAAATACTCGACATATCCCCAGAACCCTGCCTACATTATTTCTTTGACAACCACCTAAGACTAAGATTCCTCGCGAGGGGCCTGTCACACTTGTTTTCTCGGAAACTAGTTCATCAAAGCTCACGTTCGTTTCACAACTTTACTTTGCTGCTATGCCTTCGGAACAGTCTCTCTCGACCGAAAGTCTTCGCGACGCTGCGAAAGAATACAAGCTGGAGCAGGATCACAAGCGAGATCTCGACCACAAGCATAAGTGGGCACTCGGGGAGACAAACCAGTCTTCCGGTGGTCGACACGACTATCGGGAAGGATACCGACGTCCACAACGAGCCTGTCCCCAGAAGTACGTATAAATCACTCCGTTAACCTAGATGGCTGAAGGTTGATGCTAAGCTTCCTCGCCACTCGATAGAATCCAGCGGGCGATCAGACGCTGCAACGAACCCGAATTGAACAAGCTCGACCGCATGGCCAAGTCCGCCCGCAGGCATGAGATACTTTACGAAAGCTCCAACGGACCTTCTGATTCGTCCGCCGATGAAGATGTCAACGAGGCCTCCGCCGCTCCGGAGCCGGACGCAGACATCACGTACTCCTACGACGCTACCCGTGGTCCACGCAAGGGAAGCCAAGTCTTGGGTGCAGCCCTCGCCAAGGCCGTCGAGAAGTTTGAGACCAAGCAGACGGAGAAGTTGGTCAGTGAGGAGTATGACGTCATCGATGACACCGAGGAGGACGTTCCTACCGGGCATGTTGCGGATGACGGTTTCGAGATGCTCTGATTGCTGCTTCGAAGCTGTCAAGAGGCGCTTCGGAGCTACAGGTTCGCGGCGTGGGGTTGGATTTCGGAGCGCTTTCCTATGACTCCCTCATCCTTTGGAGTTTGGCACTCTACAGTTGGGCAACGGCGCAAGTGAGACTGATGCTGGCAACAGCAGCTGCCACTAATGGAGGGAGGTTTTGGAGGCTCTGACATCGGATTCGTTTGAGTATACCCCTGGCTGCATCGTTGATCTGAGCTCTGGCGAACATTGTTCCTATGATTAAACAGATTTCGTCTTTACAAGAATCATCATTCCAACGCGAATAGTTTGATCAAGTCTGTGATAACCTGAATGACATCTCCATGATCTAGAATTTTTCATGTATGACACAGATAGACCTTGACAGTCTGCGACTACCTCAAGTGACCTCATCGTGGCATCGAATGTCAACACAAGCAATGCCTGCTTAGTAATCATACCATAGTTGCACCAAAAGCTTAGTCATTGTTTACTCTACGTTTTCTTTTCGCTCATCACTTACTTCACCTTCAACAAGACGCACTTCGTTCGAATCTTGCCAGAAACTCCAAGACTTCCGATGGAGAAACGATCTCATGAGAGTCCCATGGAGTTTGAATGGCAAACTCATGCGCCCGCAGACGCAAGCTCACCCTTCACCAAACACACCATGAACTACTATGAAAGCCAAAAGAATCCTCAACTTAGGAAACGTAAGTGATTTGATCATTGTACATAAGCTCCCCTACATCTGTATCCTTGACCTAATTTGTTACTCGACAGGTCCGTATGGTGTGTTCGAATCACCAGCAAAACCATCCACGCCGTCCCTGCGCGAACCCGCTTCACAACCCTTCCTCTTCTCCCAAACACCATCCACAAAGCCCGCTTCCGCATTCCGCAACCAATCCTTCACGACCCCTCGCAAGGTCGACATCGACTTTTCCTCCGGCCCAGACACACCGGACAACGCCGACAACGAAGACACCCCCGAACCCGCCCGCAGCGCCGCTCCCAAGAGCAACAATGCCCTCACCCACTTCACCAGCAACAAGAAAGCCGACAAAAAGCAACACCCGCTCTTCGCCATGTACGGCAAATTCGCCGCCAGTCCCGGCCGAGGCGAACTGGCCCGCGGCAACGTCTACTCCAACGGCATCACCAAGCGCGTGCGGCGCCAACGCCGAGAGCGCGAACAACGCCTGACGACCCGACGCCCGGACCAAGACTCGGACTCCTCCCGGCCCAGCAGCAGCGACGGGGCACAAGCCCCACCACCGCGCGAGGTCGGGCTCATCCCGTCCGTGCTCTCCTTCATCGACACGCACCCGAACCTCCCGCACGTGCTGTCCTACTACGCCCAACTCCTCCTCAACCTCTTCCTCGTCTTCTTCCTCATCTACATCGTCTACAGCTTCTGGTCGACGATCCGGTCCGACGTCGACAAGGCCTCGGAGGAAGTGGCGGCCGACACGCTGGCGGAAATGGCCGTCTGCGCGCGCGAGTACGTCGACAACCGCTGCGACCGCGATAGTCGTGTGCCCGCCATGGAGCGCGTCTGCGACAATTGGGAGAAGTGCATGAACAAGGACCCGCATTCGGTGGGGAGGGCGACTGTGAGCGCGCATACGTTTGCTCGGATTTTCAATTCGTTTGTGGAGCCGATTTCTTATAAGGCTATGGTATTTCTTCCCTCTGCCACTCCCTCCCTCGCTCCCCTCTCCATTTCCTCCTCCCCCTCCCCTAAACGCATTCCCCGACCCGGTCCTGATTGTGCGGCAAACAGATCTTCTCCCTGACCCTCGTCTTCGGCTGCGTCGCCATCTCCAATCTCGCCTTCTCCTTCTTTAGGAACAGAGCCCAGCCGCTTCCGCCCCAGCCGTATCCGCAGCAACAACAGCAGCAGCAGCAGCACCATGTGCGATATCCGGGTGCGGGGCATGAGCAGGTGTTTTATACGCCGTATCAGACTCATGCCGGTCTGTTGGGGCTGGAACCGGGGCCGGCGGGGAGATCGCCGGTTCGGAGGGTGGGGTATCGCTGAGGGGGTGCGCGAATGGGGGGAAGGAGGGTGGATGGAGGACGTGGAGAAGGCGTGGCGCGGGGAGAGGTGTTGAGATTCAGGGGACTAAGGCGGGGGAAAGTGAGATGGATGAGGGGATGGGAACGGGTGGGACGTGGGGATGGAATTGCCTTGGTGTGGTCTGTTATCATTCCTTTGTATGGCTCCGGGCGTATTTGGGCCGAGGGTGGTTGGAGGAAGTCAATGGCAGGCAGGGTTCTTGGGGGTCAAGGGTGTTGCGCTTCCATTCGTAACAGTTGTGTATCTTACCTACACCGAGAACATCTTCAACGAGGGTGGCATCCTCCAACTGATTAGGGTGCACGCATATTGTACTGTCACGATCAATTACGGTAAGCCAAGTCGGTGCGCCAGTCTGCGTTTGTATCCGTGAATGAGAATACATATACGGCAATGTGCGAGGACTAGGGTTTACCTCCATGGGAACACGCCTCGTCGAGGTCTCTTACGGACAAGCAAATTTGCGACAGCAGCACAGCTATGCAAGCGCAACGCTCAACAAATACCCCCGTATGTAGGACATGGCCACACACACACACACACAACTCAGGCTGGCTCCTCCCTCTCCCATCACCAACCCCAACAACCTACCTATACACTTCCATCCACCTCCACCGCACCTACCTTCAGCCCAGCAGCCAGCCACCTCACAACCGCTTCTTCCCCTCCTCGTCCCCCACCATCCTCTGAATCAACCCAGTCCCCACCATAGCACTCTCCTCCCAACTCCTCTGCCTCCCCCAAAACATCTCCTCCGCCCCACCATAACTCCGCAACGTACTCGCCCTCGCCTCCTCCTCCAAACTCGCCCGCGTAATCTGCTGCTCCCTATGCCTCGGCGGCCTCACCAACGCCTCCTCGCCCAACGTCTCCTGAAGAAAGCTCTTCCTTACCGCAAACCTTTCCGCGCGCTCCGTGCGCATCCCCGGCGAATCGATCTTGGCGACGGCGGCGCGGAGGGCGATGCGGAGGAGGAAGTAGACGTGTTCGGCGAAGAAGATGGTTAGTAAGAGGGCCCAGCCGTGGATGGTGGCGGGCGAGCCGTCGGGGCCGAGGCCGTCGTTGCGGAAGAGGTAGACCAGGGCCGAGGTGGTGAGGGTGCCGAGCCAGGTCAGGAAGGAGAGGTTGTCAAGCCAGGGGCCGATGCTGTCGGCGCGGTGCGGCGTCGGGCGCTGCATTTCGATGCAGATTTTGAGCGCGTCGGAGCGCAGCTCGATCCAGTTGTTGATCAGGAAGGAGACGGGGACGAGTGGCCAGATGACGGAGAAGAGGGCGAGGTAGCCGAACTGGGTGGGGGAGAGGGGGAGGTTTGTTAGCGGTGGGGTTGGGTTGGGGTGGGGTGGTGGGGTAAGGATGGTGGAGCAGGGGGGAGATACCTGGAGACACATCTCCCGGAGGTCGGTCGTGACGTCGTACAAGTCGAGCTCGGCTTCATTGCGGACTTTTGTTAGGAAGGCGGCTTCTTCGGGCAGATCATTGATGGTGACGCTTGGCTTGGCCCCTCCTCTTTTGGCAGCTCGCTCGCTCTTCATTTCTTGGTATTTGACGAATCCTTGACGCTTGGCCCATGGTACAATCACCTCCATTGCGAGACCGACGATTTGTGCGGTGACGGTAAAGTAAATTACCTGCTTGCGCAGTCTCGAGGGGTTTATCTCAAACCCAGCTTTTGGTACCTCAAGCTGCTTCTCGCGTTGGGCGAAAGGTCTCATGGTCAATTTGAAGATATCCAAGGATGGCACGATGAGACTGCCAAAGGGTACGTAGACGAACGCTGTGAGGAAGATAGGGAGGTAAGAGGTGATGAAGTTAAGGACGAAGATCTTCTCGGTCATTGCGGCTTCATAACTTTCAGTGGTCTCGTAGTTCTCGTAATCCGTGAGTCGTGTAGCAACGCCAGTGAGAAGCGTCGTAAGTGTGGGGATCAAAGTTGTCAAGAGACCTGTTGGCAGGAAAACGAGTATGCTTTTTCCTGGCCCATTGTAGATCTCAGAGATGAATATCTCGATCCCAAAACAAGTCGCGATAAGACTACCCAATGCAAGACTGGCAAGGATAGCAAACGGTATCTGCAACAGTTGCCTTTGTAAGCGTTGCATTGTGGGAAAGATTTGAACAGTCTCTCCAGTTATGGGATCCTTGATCTCTTTTTCGTGCTTGAACTCTCGTCGTTTCTCCTGGATCGCTGATACGCCTTTGACGCCCCAGCGTACCCCTAAATCCACCTCCTGACGCTTCCAGTATTCGACAAAGGCCATGCACCATAAGCAGTTCACCACCGCGTAAACCGTGGAAAAGGGCCCAAGAAGTACCCAGGCGGAGAATCCGAAGGCAGCTGGGAAGATAAGAAACGCAAAGTATGACTGTGTGAAGGCGAAATAGAATGCAATCTAGACTAGAGTCAGTCCACGTTCCCTATATGACGGTGATATACTACCTTTTCGCCAAACTTATTCCTGACCTGATCCAGGTCTTCGGCTTTCAGGAAAGTCTGCGAGCTCCACTTCTTTATCCATTCCTTGTTGAAAGTATGATCATGAAGGGGGAAGATTGATTCCACATTCTTCCATTGCCCGGTCTTTGGAGTTATCCCAGCACCACCTTCCTCTCGCGGGCTCGTGATCATGTGATGGACAATGCGAAGTCTTTCAGCTTCGCTCAATGGCTGGCTCGTAAGGGATTGCTCCATCTCCTTAGACGGCTGAGCCGCTCGAACACCGTAAAGCCAATCTTTGACCCTAGACCAAGCGTATCAGCAACGCTCGGCTTTAAGCAAGTGCTCATAAACCCTACCTAGACCTGTACACCTCGTTGTTGAGCCGCTGGTCGGATCCGACCTTGAGCAAAACCAGAACAGAGCAATTGCCTCCGTTCCGCACCTCCATGGCCAGTCCTACGGTAGCTAATGCTTGGACTAGTCTTTCGAATCCTGCCTCTGCCTCATCTCTAGCTAGATAGCAATGTCAGAACAATGCTCTGACTATAGTTCAACACACGAAATACCTGTATCTGCGAAGCGGTAGCTTATAACATAATCAACATCGAAATTGCTATGCAGTGCATTGCCCGCAGCATGGTGTGAAGCCATGATTGGAACCAGGACCCCACCAAGACTGATCCGGAGACTCGCTTTCGGTGGTGAATTTGAGGTTGGATGTGGATGTGAGCACTGGGACTTAGATGTTTTTTAAGTGCTGTCCGGTCATGCACAACACAGTACGGTGGCCGTTGGAAGACGTGGTGAATCAAGTTGGCAGCAAAGCACGCGGTTGTCGATCCGACGTCACCGACATGCACCCGTGCGATGCACGGACCAGCAGGTACCTTGTGGTTTCAAGCGCCTTTAGCCGCTTAGACCATCTGTACCCCAAAAGGTCATTGGATGAATTGCTGCCAATTCACCTACTAAAGGCATATAAAAGCGCCTGATATCACAACCTCTTCCTCAGAATTTCACGTGTAATTACCACATGTCAAAACTAACGTTAAGGTGAAAGCTATCACCATTGACGCACCTACTCCATCTCCACAGCCAATGCAAACCCCAATCCTCCCGCCCCCACAATAATGCCTCTCCTCCCCCTACCCCCGCCCTCCCCCTTCGAGCCGCCATCCCTCCTCTACCTCCTTCTCTCCTCCCCCCTCAAACTCCTCACCCGCCACATCCACGCCCTCATCCTCCTCCTCCGCGGCCCCCCCCACCGCCCCGCACGCACCAACCGCATCCGCCTCGTCTGCCTCTCCGACACCCACACCCACACCCCGCCCACCGTCCCCGCCGGCGACCTCCTCATCCACGCCGGCGACCTCAGCAACGCCGGCACAATCGCACAGATCCAAGCCCAGCTCGACTGGCTCAACAGCCTCCCGCACAGCGAGAAGATCGTCGTCGCCGGCAACCACGACAGCCACCTCGACCCGTCATCGCGGGAGGCCATCGCCGATCCGGATGCCGACGCGGGGAAATCGCTCGATTGGGGTGAGATTCATTACTTGGAGCGCAGGGCCATCACGCTCGCTTTTCCGGGACATGGGAATCGGAGGTTGAGGATCTACGGCGCGCCACAGATTCCGGCGTGTGGGGATCGGAGCTTTGCATTTCAGTATGAGCGCGATGGGGAGGATGCGTGGAGCGGGACGGTGCCGAGGGGGACGGATGTGCTGGTGACGCATACGCCGCCGAGGCATCATTTGGATTTGCCGAGTGGGGCGGGGTGTCGGTTTTTGTTGGGCGAGTGTTGGAGGGTGAGACCTGCGGTACATGTGTTTGGGCATGTGCATGCGGGGTATGGGCGGGAGAGTGTGTTCTGGGATGAGGAGCAGAGGGTGTATGAGAGGTTGTGTGAGAGGGGGGATGGTGGGGTCGTCGGGGATGTGTTTGCCGTGGGCGCGTGGATAGATATTGTCCGGCTGCTCTGGTATGGGGTGCAAGGCGTGCTGTGGAGTAGGGTTTGGGGAGGTGATGGGGGCGGAAGTGTGATGGTCAACGCCTCTTTGGCTTATCGAAACACTGGGAAATTGGGAAATCCGGTTCAGGTCGTTGATATATAGACATCCTAAATATATGTACAATATAAGGGAGCGCAACGATATATGACAGGATAATGCAAAAGATACAAGAAAGTAGCAGGTCATAAATGATCTAACCAAAACTCATAGTCTACAACTTCGCCTTCTCTTGCGGCGCGATTAGGGGATCGTACGCGCCCAGCCCGAGTGTGTCACTGGGAACGCCGGTAGTGTGCATGCTCAAACCCCGTGTATCCACCAGGGTCGCATTCAGTTGCTCCACATTCGAACAACCGATCAACCTCATGTTCATCTCCATCTCGTCCTTGAGGAGCTGCATCGCGCGGTCGACTCCCGGTAGACCGTAAGCGCTCATGGCGTACAAGAAAGGCCTGCCGATACCGACGCCCGTCGCACCAAGGCACAGCGCTTTGATGATGTCTGTGGCACGTCTAACACCGCCATCGATGTAGATTTCGATACGTTTCTCCCATCCACGTTCCCGCAGGACGGGCATCACTTCAGCCAGCACCTCGATACCGGATCTTGCAAAGTCAAGCTGACGACCGCCGTGATTTGACAGGACCACACCGTGTACGCCCATCTCGATTGCTCGGATCACGTCCTCTACTCTCTGTACACCCTTCAGCAGAATGGGCATCTTGGTAATGCTTAAGAACCACGGAATATCCTTCCAGCTAAGCGACGGGTCGATGAAGGAGGAGATGGCCCGGGCAGCACCTTGTGAGCGATCGACGTTGTCTCCGCCGGTGTTTTGCACGTTCGAGCCGACGTCGGAGAATTTACTACGCATGTCTTTCTCGCGCCGGCCTAGCTGAGGTGCATCAACGGTGATGAACAAGCCTTTGCAGCCACGCTTTTCGGCGTGCTCGACAATCCGCTTCGTGATTGCACGGTCCTTGTTGACCTGCACAGCTTAGTATATTAGATTCCTCAATCGCAACCTTCATCGCTTACGTATAGCTGAAGCCACTGCACCTGATCCTCCGCTGCATCCATGATCTCATCGAATGAACAACTTGCAAGTGTTGGGATCATTTGTATAACGTTGTGTTTCTTGGCGCCCCTCGTAAGGATCACTTCGCCCTCGGGATTTCCAAGCTTCCCAAGAGCCGTAGCAGTGACGTAAAATGGTATGTCGACCTTGGTACCAAGCATAGTGGTGGAAAGGTCAATCTTCTCGACATCTACGAGCACCCTTGGCCGAAACCAGATCTTATGAAACGCCGAATGGTTCTCGCGCATAGTCTGCGTGGCGAATTAGTGAGAACTCCTCTGACTGACCCTTGGACCAGAAGAAAGCGCCCCGAGAGGACTTACGATCTCATCATCGGCACCGCTTGAATAGTAAGCCCAAGCAGTCTTCTTCATTACCCTCCTCGCTACAGTCTCAAAGTCCATCAGGTTATAACACTGCTCCAGGATGGGCATGCGCTTGATTCGCTCCTGTCTCTCATCTTCGTCGGGGTCCTTCTCTTTCTGCTCCTCCTGGATCGTGCTCATGTCGACCTCTCCAAGGTGCTTTGATTTATCGAGGAACTTGTCAAGAGTATCCGGTGGGTGGATTGGTTCGTAGGTTTCTGTAGCGTCCTTGCCGGCATACTTGAGAATGATTTGCATCCCACCAGGGTGCTCTGAGGTTATCCACATCAGTTACGTGACACTACCTCCAAGGCCAAGGCAGCCGACGCACCTGGCATGAACTCTGTAACATCTGAAGGTATAATCAGTCAAACACCGACGGTATTTTTTAGAGGGAGCACGTACCGTATGCCCGTCCATGGACGATGACCCCTGTAACACATGGCATGAGACAATTGCGCGTCACCAACGATCTCTGCATGAATTGAACTTACAGCAGCTTTCCTTGCTGTTGTGCTTCTTGACTTCATCCCCGTGTAATTTGACCTGTTGCTTCTGAGGTTCGTGATTCATGTTGAGGGCTTGCCAAAGTTTCGAGGTTTAGAGCTTCTAGCAAAAGGGAGATATACAGAAAATCTATATCGGGGAAGATATATCAGAAGGCAAAAGCAAGATTAACGAGAAGATGAAGTGATTGCTTAGCTTCATGTAGCCAAAGTATGGGGCAACAATCGAGGTAAGGGTAACGACGGGAGATATGCGCAAGCTCAATCTGGGCAGCCCTCGGAGTCTCGGACGGTTGCGGGGTACATTAAAACCTCTTTGCAGTTTGTCCGACCCAATCACCATGCCCTAAATGACATCTAGTTCCTGGAAGTGCCGAGGCTGGAAGCCGGAGGAAGAATGATGATCCGATTTGCCGCTCGAACTTTCGTGGACTCGGCCGGGACCGCTTATCACGCGCAAGTTTGATTACTCAGCAACTTTGACATCAAGCAAACAAATCTGTGACGAGATACTAACCTTATACACCATCTGAACGAGCGATCAAACCCCCCCTGGACTGCCATCATGCCACCGCAGATCAAACAAGACTTGAATCGTTCCGGCTGGGAAACCACAGGTACGACTTCCATCCAACCGTGCTATGACAAGGTATTACTGACGCACGCAGATTTCCCTTCCGTTTGCGAAAACTGCCTGCCTGACAATCCATACGTGCAAATGCTGAAAGAGGACCACGGTGCGGAGTGCAAACTATGCACCCGCCCCTTCACCGTTTTCCGATGGAAAGCCGATCGCACGGCCCGCTCCAAACGGACCAACATCTGTCTCACATGCGCGCGTCTGAAGAACTGCTGTCAGTGCTGCATGTTGGATCTGTCGTTCGGTCTCCCGATTGTGGTCCGAGATGCTGCACTGAAGATGGTCGCGCCGGGTCCGCAGAGTAGCATCAACCGGGAGTATTATGCACAGGAGCACGAGAGGGAAATCGAAGAGGGCAGAGGAGGGGTGGAAGAGTATGAGAAGACGGATGAGAAGGCTCGAGAGCTCTTGAGAAGACTGGCGAATAGCGAACCGTACTATAAACGACAGCGGAGAATAGGGCCTGATGGCGATGGTGCCGGCGGAGGTAGCCCAAAAGTAGGCGATGCGGAAGGACAGAAGAGGATAGGGGCTGCACCGGGACCAATTCGGTCGCATGACAACAGGGGACGAGGTGGTAATCATGGGTCGCGCGGAGGCTCTGTGCGTGGCGGGCGGGGTGGAGGACGAGGGGGCCGGGCTTTCCCTAGTACAGCACAGTTACCACCTGGACCGCAAGACATTCTACCGCCATCCGATCCGAACATCACGTCTCTCTTCATCACGGGCGTGGAGGACGATTTGCCAGAGCACCAACTTCGAACATTCTTCTCACCGTTTGGCACATTGCGATCGCTAGTCTGCTCCCATCGTTCCCATTGTGCTTTCATCAATTACGCCACTCGCCAGGGAGCAGAAGCGGCTGCAGAGGCTTGTCAAGGCAAGGCCGTCATTGCGGGATGTCCATTGAGGGTACAATGGGGTAGACCGAGGCCATTGGACAACATGGAGAGGGACCAACGGGTAGACCAAGCTAGAGCAGGCAGATCTGTTCTCGGGTCGGGTGCTGGTGCACCGCAAACTGGTTGGGGAGACGGCAATGTGGTGGCTCCTGCTCGTCGAGATAACTTCGACGATCTGGCGACTGTTGCTCCACCACCTGGTGATGATGATTTCAAGTACGCCAGCTTGGCGGGTAACTAGGCGTTCCTCTCACATGAGGTTTAGGAGTCGGTCAAAGTTTGGCGCAAAGCATGGGAAATTCACAATAATTCAAACGATGTCGCGTTCTTCATGTTACCGTGATGAACAACATGCCCCAGCTTTAGAGCTTCCTATGCCAGCCATCTTGACCGAATCATTGTCTCCTCTCTCGGTCCCTCCGTGGATCCGTAGTTCTGCCCGCACTGTCAGTATAGGGGCAGCCTCCCACACGGAGCAGCGGTGCGTACGGTACTTCTCGCCCTCCTCATCAACCCGCTGTCCCTGAACAACGTTCTGCTGCAGTATTCTAGCCACGTCCTCCGCATGCGCTATGCCTGCTGCCGCTTCTTCACCTCCGGACGTCAATTTTCGCTTCGAGTCGAACCCTTTGCGCGCTTCATGACGGGCGGCGGAGAGAAGTCGCTGATCACCTAGACAGGAAATCATTCAGCATAGAAATTACGCAAACCAACCTGCAACGCTGTTCAAACAAGTACGGCGCCGGACAGGTCGACGAACCTTGGAAGGCTATACGGGTTGATCGGAGGACATGACGGTATGCCGCCAGCGCCATTCTCATGGGTTCACCCGTCTCGTAGTGTGCTGTTTCCAGTAGTCGCAGAGCATGTCAATTGGCCCCACGGTGACCCAGCTCTGCCAAACTAAATACTGTGAACGGGGGTCCTACACGTACACTCGATTCTTGCCCGGGCAGGTTTAGCCGAGCTCTAGCGCGAACAACGTTGAAAAAGTTCCAACGCTCACATTAAATATTATCGAATTACTTCCATACCTGTCCTTCCTCACGACATAGATTGCTGTGATTATGGCTTCTCCTCAGGTAGCGCTACCGCTACCTATCCTCCCCGAGAGCTGGTCGGGGGACAAAGACTTCAAATCTGCTGGAACTCTATCTTCTGCTTCGCAGCGCAACATCGAGCCCGTTGGACCTCACTTCCTTGCGCACGCTCGAAGAGTAAGCATTGGCCACTGATGCATTTTAAATAGAATGACGGGCTGACTGAGATGCACGATTACAGAAGCGTCATCATCGTACCTTTTCCGAAGATGAGCGCATACAAGCTCAAGAGAATGTCAAGAAAGTCGAAGATGAAGATGCTGGTGAGATAAGTGAACCGGAGGACGCGTTGATGCTTCAGAGAGATGCCAAAGACTGGAAGGTTCGTGACAGCGCTTGCTTGAGTTGCAGCGCATTCTGTATACACGCGTATTCGGGTACTTACTTCTTCTCTCATACCAGGGGCAAGATCATTACGCAGTCCTCGGCCTTTCTAAATATCGGTTCCGTGCGACAGAAGACCAGATTAAGCGTGCCCATCGGAAGAAGGTTCTCCGCCATCACCCTGATAAGAAAGCCGCAGCCGGTAGCACGGAGGACGACAACTTCTTCAAATGTATTCAGAAAGCCACCGAGGTCCTTTTGGACCCGGTCAAGCGTCGGCAATTCGACTCGGTGGACGAAGGAGCTGACGTCGAGCCTCCGAGTAGGAAGCAGACGCAGAAGGGGAACTTTTACAAGTTGTGGAGCCCGGTCCTCGAGAGCGAAGGAAGATTCAGCAAGGTGCAGCCGGTACCGAAGCTGGGCAACGAGAAGAGCACCAAAGAGGAGGTGGAGATATTCTACAACTTCTGGTACAATTTCGACAGCTGGAGGAGCTTTGAATATCAGGATGAAGACGTCCCAGACGACAATGAAAACCGAGACCAGAAACGGCACATCGAGAGGAAGAACAACAACGCAAGGAAGAAAAAGAAGACGGAGGACACGGCGAGGTTGAGGAGACTGGTGGATGATGCGCTGGCTCTCGACGAGAGGATCAAGAAGTTCCGGCAGGAAGACCGAAAGCACAAGGACAAGAAGCGACTGGACAAGGAAGCCGAGGCCAAGAAAGCTGCCGAAGACGCGGCCAAGGCGAAGGAAGACGGAGACCGCCTGAAGAAAGAAAAGGAGGAAGCCGACAAGGCGGAGAGGGCAGACAGCAAGAAAGCCAAGGAGGCGGCCAAGAACGCGGCGAAGAAGAACAAGCGGGTGCTGAAGAGCAGCGTCAAGGATGCCAACTACTTTGCCGAGAGCGGCGCCGCCAGCCCGGGGCAGGTCGACGCGGTCCTCAACGACGTGGAGCTGATCATGGGCAAGATGGACAACGAGGAGCTGGCGGCTTTGGCTGGTAAGCTGGGCAACAAGAAGAGCGCGGCGGAGGTCAAGACGGTGTATGCAGAGGAGATCAAAAGGCTGATTGGTGCTGGAAGTCTGAAGGAGGGAGATGTGAAAAGTCTAGGGTCATGATCGAGTAATGGGACTGTGAGGGTGCATCTTCTCGTAAACCTTGATTAGATTCTAGTTTTCCTATTTCGCATGGGACTCTACTGTTCACTCTCTGCATACCTTAACGTACAGTACAGTGGCCGTCAATTCGAAAGCAGTCAACGATCACTACAAAACTCCTATTGGTACCGTAGTATCCAACCTTGATACAATATGCTCGACTGTCCGCTGTCTGGTACCTCCCGTCGCCACCTCGAGGACAAAGAGCCGAGGGAGAGCTTCTAGAACGCAGCGAAACCGGGGCTCGAGTTGACACGACCGCCAGTCCTGTCGCATAGCTCTGGATGACTTACCTTATGACACCATCTGGCGGTCTGTGTACTTCGTTACATGTGGCGAGGGATCTGCAGCATGACCTGAGAGGCTAAAAGATTTTGACAGGCAGATCATCAGAGACCGAGAAGCTCAACGAAAGACTGCTCAACGTAGGGTACCTTATGAAGTCTATGACTCCGTGGACATCCCTTTACCGTACCTTATCTGTAAGAGCTGAAACGCCACAGCCCTCGCCTGGCTAGCGTGTGCGTGAGCTGATGTAAGCGTGACTGCGACGGTTAATAATATGTCGGTGACGTCATGGCTTGGCCTGTCAGCCTTGGGTCAGGAGGTGCTCAAGAATCAATCCCCACCAATCTTACGAAGTTCCTTACTCCGCTCAAATAAGGTACCTCTTGCTAGCGTGTGGTGGCGTTGTCTTAGCTCAAGAAGTGGAGAGGCCGGGAGTTGTGTGATGCGGCGCCGCGGCAAGGCAGGGTCTTGTCGAGCTCAGGGTCCAGAGCCCAGGCAGTCCAGGCTGGAACCCCTTTTTCTTTTCCCCTTCGAACCTCAACCTCACGAGATCGGATAAGATCTGATAACAATTATCGAGACGGTTAGATATCCAGAAGACCGAATATTCTTTCCTCCATACGTTTGTGTTCAGTTCTCCGAGTCAATCATTGATGACTCGAATTTCAGAAAATAGAAATCTCCGTCCAGGGTCCTTCAGTCTAAACGGTTCCTAGACCTCCCTCGCGCCGTGTACTGTAAGTCTTTAGCAACCGCTGGAATTATCATGATCACCTATAAGTGATCAGTCACTCGTACTGCGTTGGAACAACGAGTCGTATTCATCTATCGTCTGTTATACTGACTACGACATCATTTACAATCAGTTCCTCCCAACGTTACACACAATCGCACGTTAAACGACTATTCCCCAACCACTCTACTCCATACTTCGAAGTCCTTCAGACACCCTACCAGCTCTCCATGTCTGTGATATAAAGTCGGAGCAGCTGTTGGTCTATCTGCTACTTTTGAAATTGCCAGCTTCCAGCTTACTCGATTACAGCCTCAACAGCCACGTTCCTCGCACTATGTCCGCTGCGGCGACCACCAGAATTTCGCCACGATCTCCGTGGACCTCCCACTCACAAATGCGCCCTCCTTCGACGACTCCTCTCGCGCCACCAGCTATCAGCGTTTCTTCGGTCGGGCAGGCAATGCCTCCTTTTCTCTCTTCGACTGCCCGACCTTCTCATCTGACGCCAGACTGCCGCACACCGAGTCCGAACTACTTCGGCTTCTTTTCTGATCCAGCAAGTAGTCCGACCGATTCGAATCCGGCATATCAACAGAAGACAAGTCGGAGCCCTCCGTCCTCTGGTGTCCGGCCAACCATCGCACCTTCACCCAAGGTGCATCCTCTCGATTCCAATTCACGCTATGACGCTTTTCGGCGCCAGTCTGAGACGAAAACCTTTATTCTTGGGCACGGTAGCCTTTCACAATTAAGTATGAACTCGCCGCCGGCGCAGAAACCGACCGCAAGTCGTACAGCAGGCACAGAGGATTTGGATCGGGGAAGAGGTTCGGACATGACTCCGCGCTCAGTCCCCGCGACCGGGATCAAGAGGCAGAAGGACGTCGAGGATCGAATGGAGCTCGACTCTGGACACTATTTCATCCAAGGCTCACAGGAGACCATGTGCCCCGGCCCTTCTGGGTTCGATATTCCCCGCCAGGAATCCCCTGCCCGCCTCCCATCCACCGAATCACCTCAGCAACAAAGACTCCAGCTCTCTCATGCTGAAGAGCGCCATTCACGTCTCTCACTACCCTACAACAAGGCAGAACCGCCGCTCTCGCTGACCTCTCCTAGAGATCGTGCCCAGCAACGGGCCGACACGCTTCCGTCACGTTTGCAAAGCGATGGTCCACTGATGGTGGCCCCTCAGGATATCGCCCATCTGCTCAAGTCTTCGCCCCAGAGTGTTTTACTACTCGATTTACGAGTATCTCCACAATATACGCAGTCAAGGATCACCGGTGCGCTAAACCTATGCATACCTACCACCCTTCTCAAGCGCCCGTCATACAATGTGCAGAGGCTTGTGGACACATTCACTATCGAGAGTGAAAGGTCCAAGTTCTCTCGTTGGAAGGAAACTCAATTCATTGTGGTCTACGATGGTAGTTCCTCGCTCCTGAGGGATGCGACCTCATCTCTCAATACCCTCAAGAAATTTACCAATGAGGGTTGGAAAGGCAATGCCTATGTCGTCCGTGGCGGCTTCGCCGATTTTTCGAGCGAGTTTCCTGACATGATAGATCAACGACCGAGCGGTGACACTGCGTCCCCAGGTAAGAAGACCCTCTCACTCGAATCCGCAAAGGCAGGCCCGGCCGCGGTCGTGGGGGGATGTCCGATGCCCAATGCGAAGACAGCTGGGAACGCCTTTTTCGGGAACATCCGGCAAAACATGGATTTGATCGGTGGAGTCGGTCAGATGCCCATCAAGCGACCCACCCCATTGACCGAGGAAAGCGAGATCAACTTACCGAAATGGATTATGCGGGCGTCCAACGCGAAAGACGGTGGGAAAATGGTTTCGGATCGTTTCCTAACCATTGAGAAGGCAGAGCAACGACGTCTACAGGAAGCTTTATCGGGTAATGTGTCTTATGGCTCGCCAGGGCCAAACACGCCAAAATCGGTTCAGATAGCTGGAATCGAGAAGGGTTCGAAAAACAGGTACAACAACATCTGGCCTTACGACCATTCTAGAGTACGATTACAAGGCGTAGCCAGCGGTGACTGCGATTACATCAACGCGAGCCATGTGAAAGCGGCCTGGACCAACAAGCACTATATTGCAACCCAGGCGCCCATACCAGCTACGTTCGAGGTAAGGCTCTAGAGGGACCATTGACGTCACTGGTACTAACACACGTGGTAGGATTTCTGGCGTGTCGTATGGGAACAAGACGTGCGAATGATCCTCATGCTGACCGCAGAGACCGAGGGCGGCCAACTCAAAGGTCACCCTTATTGGAAGTCCGCCGATTACGGTCCTCTGAAAGTCGAAGCCCTCTCGGAGAAGCGAGTCCTGCTGCCGTACTCCAGAGACTCTCCTAAGCGACCGAAGTCACACGAACGACCGGGTATGGGCCGCCGTCGATCCACGAACCCGACTAGTACCGGCGACGACACGCACAAGGACGCAAAGTCGCCCCCTGCCGCCGACCCGCCGCACGTCATCATCCGCAAACTCGCCCTAAGCCACGCCGGTCATCCTTTCGCTCCGCTTCGTGAAATCACCCAGTTGCAGTATTCGTGTTGGCCGGACTTTGGCGTCCCTGCCCATCCGACACACGTGTTAGGCCTGATCGAGCAATGCAACGACATCGTCAGCAGTTACACTCACAGACCCGATTCCTCGGAGCCCGAACCCTCCGGTCAGCGACCGGTCGTGGTGCACTGCAGCGCCGGCTGCGGTCGCACCGGAACCTTTTGCACGGTCGACTCCGTGCTCGACATGTTCAAGCGGCAAAAACGCCGCCGCACGAGAGCCTCTCAGCAGCAGCAGGAGGGCGCAATGGAGGTCGATGAGGAAGAAGCCTGGCTCGACAGGGACGATATCGATCTCGTCGCCAAGACGGTCGAGGATCTGAGGGGCCAGCGTCTTAGTATGGTGCAGAGCTTGAGGCAGTTTGTCCTTTGCTACGAGACGGTGCTGGAGTGGTTGGTGAGGCAGGAGACTGGGAGGGGGCATGCTGATGGGGAGGAGGGGGGTGCGAGGGGGGGGTCGTGAGGGCTTGGTGTGGGTGTGGGCTTGATCGAACAGCAGATGGCTTCGCTGGGAACAGAACAGGGAGAGATAGTGCATCGAGAGATAGAAATGTGGTGCTTAGACGCGTCATGGGCGGCGTTTCGTCGTGGTTACGACGTTTATATGACTTGAAGTACAATTATCTGACGATCTCTGATATACTCAGAATGGAGGCCTCCTCTTCACAACCGTGACTTCCCTGCCAGCAAGAGACCATTGCTCACTCGAGCCAGCCGCCTGCGAGGTTGCCATGACGCGTAGGTAACATCCAGCCCGACTCCTTCACCACCTTCCTCCGACTCCTTGTTTACATCGTCGCATCAAGGTTAATAAGAATGGCCAAACGCCCCAAGACGCTGGAAAAGAGTCCATTCGGCTTCAGTCGGTCTGTTGATTCCTACATATATGGAAACTTTCTACTGTGCGATGAAAATTCGGTATATGAATAAGTTCTATATACTGTATATCTCAAGTTCAGATCCGAATATAGTGACAAGCTATCTTGGTAGCTAAGATCATATCAAGATCATGAATTTGTAGCAATCGTACAAAATCTCAGGACTTGTGGGACTATGTTGGGCGTACTCATTTGAGATAACAGGATCCTAAGATCCAGGCCAAGACATCGTCGATAGTGATGGGAAGTTCGAGCTACGTCTCGCATTTGCTGCAGTGCCCCTATCAAGCTTACGTAGATTCGCTACAACAGGACTCTCGAATAGCTCTTATTCCCGCTCGATGCGGACTGCTTTGAATATATATAACCTTTACGCTTGGCTAAACCCCCTGTTAAGGTAGGGTGGACTCCTTACACGGCGCGACGACATCTCAGTCACGCCCGATGCAGCGGCAACTCATCCTCCGGTCGCCACGGTACGCGCAAGCGGCGTATGACACGACGGAGATAATACCCGAGAAAATCCCACAGGTGACAGATGTGACGGAAGAGGGAGCTCCACAGACTCGAGATGAATGGAACGGCGAAGATCCAGAACGCGAGGCTGAGGTTGAAGCAGGGCGGGAACGCAGCGAGGTGATCGCTTCGAAGGTCAGGCAGAAAGTGGATGGCCGCCATGGTGAGAGGGACTGCGGTGATGGAGCTGAGAAGCAGCAGGTTGTTTTCGAAGCCCAGACGGACGAAGTATATTAGGACTGTTGTACCCATGCTCCACATCCTGATTGAGTGGATTAGTTGTGTTGAAGGACAGGGAAATCCATTTACTTACGACCACGGGTACCATGGAGAGATGTCGGGATATCGAATCAGGTATAACCACAAATACCAGTAAATCGCTGCCAAAGTCCCCATTACATTTGATAGCTCCCATCTCTTCAGCCTCGCGAGAAACCAACATACGGCGAGTATCACGACACAAAGTATTGGAAAGGACCATTCAGCTGGCGCTGGCCCATTGGGATTCGTGCGTACCGGATTGGCTGTTGTCAGTGGCCCTGTTGTGGGGTTAGGGATTGAACCCACTGCGCTCAAGTCCTCTGGCACGACAGCCACAGCCAAACAGGGTTGCGTAGATAGTAACCATACAGCGCTACCGCAGGTCCTGCTAGGTCGAATGAATCGAGCAGACAAGCTGGGACTGTGCAGCAGAGTATATGCGCCTGTGACAATGCCCCATAATTTACGCCTCAACCGGCCCAGAACCCTAAGCTCACGAGCCGCTTCCGTGCCAGCAACGCCCGTAGAGAAGGAAAGGTTGACCGGATGCTCCAGAGCAGCGTCCGTGTTAGTACCGAAACCAGTTATAGACACGAGCTCACGGAGCTGTCGAAGTCTCTGAACCGTGTTCTTGTCTCCAGGGGCGCAGCTCTTTGCCGCAGTGTAAGGATAGCCTTTTCTCCGCAGAATCGGCTTATCGACGACGGTTACTGCATCTTTAATCGCTATCGCCAGAATCCGCGCAGTCGCGTAACAAACTGCACAGCAGAGCAGTGCAAGATATATCGTAGCCTGCGTTTGTCCTGGAGGGGGGTTCTCGATCGGACTGCGGGGACGTAGAGCATCACTGCAATGTTTGGGTACTGGGGATCGTTTCCGACCATCGCTCAAGGCCAGCGATGCACGGCCGTTGATGTTGTCTGCTCGTAAGTGATAAACCGTCTTTGCAATCGAAAGCCCGTGAAGCTGCTCTTGGACTGCTTGCACCTTGCAGTCGGCCTTTCGATTTTGTCAACCGTGTAGATGCGTTGACGGTAGATGTAGACACCGCCAAAGCTGGTAGACTGAAATTGTCTCCAATGAAGCCAAGAGAAGGAAACAGTTCCTAGAGTGAAGCCCAATTCTGCGCAGTAGCGGTTGCATAGAAGGACTGGTCGGGGTGGGGGGGCTTAGCAACAGCCGGTCTTGTGCGACACAATACTGCCTCTTAAGAATGATAGTAACACAATAGGTCGGAATCGGATTGGGCTTAGATTTGCTGCAGGATGGTAATCGTCCCAGCTGAGCGCCAACACGTACACGTCATTAAGTGTGGGTGCCGTGAGCTGCTATAGGTGGTTGACCTGCTCGAGAGTATCAGCCTTGTTGCCTTGTTTGCTTTGTCTGCCTCGTTTGCCTTGTTTGTCTCGAAAGGCAACGCTTCAACGGATCCAAACGTGTACTTTGCGGCTCTAATGGTGGAGTAAATGAGGCTCTGCGTGTCTTTGGAGTAGAATCGAGGTTTGCGGCTGTCATTCCATCAAAACTCCAGAAAACACCCCATCGGACAATCTGTGCAGCATAGATGGTCATGAACATCGTTGCAACTAAATGCCATGCCAAATCCGACCCAATGTTGGTACTGCGAGACCTATAGGAATTGCGGTGATGGATCCAGTCCCGTTGTAGCGACTTGCTACACGGCTCTGAAAATCATCAGCGATCCCATGTCTATTGGGAATGAAGTGGATAGAGAACCGTTGAATCTGAGGCAAGTGCGACAAGTATGCAAGACTTATGGAGGAATGACAGTAGGTTGTCTGTGAGGACCCAGAGAACTCCTCTGATTGCAACAAGTGGCTAGAAAGGACAGTCGCAAAACCGCCAGATTTGAAGAGACTCATGAAGGCGCTGAGAGAATCTCTATTTGTGGTAGAGACAATGTCAAACATCTCGAGCCATTATGTTATTGACTAACATTCATCCACAGACACCGATTTGGTGCTGGACGAGTCTTGTCTCGTCGCACGAGCGAGGGGTGACGATGCTTCGCAACATCTCAGGCATTTCCTGGAGCATGTTGAACGTAACATCTGAAGAGGCAAGTCCCGTCTCGGACCTCGCAACGTCAGTTCGCGCTAACCATCAGCCATAGACCTGGAAATGGGACAAATGGCGAAAACGCATCTGGCTCGACGTAGTGGAAGATCCATCGCCGCCAGTGCTAGTTGTGAAATGGTTCTCAGTCGCCTTGCTCGGGCTCGCCATCTGGCACAGCCATCTGAACGATCGCTATCAGAACTATTTCCTGGTCGCGGGGTTGGCATCTGCCATCATTATCGCCAATAACTCCTCTCAGGGGCTGATGTGCGGCATCCAGACGTATTTGCCGTTCTGCATCATACTCGCATTGTGTTGGAGCGCGGTGGTGCATAAGCTGGGACGGGCGGTCAGTCGAAACTGGCGCCAACAAGAGGAAACCTCTCAACAGCTTAAAGTCATCAGCTTAAAAGGGACTTACCTTATCTAGGCATTTGACAACACTACATTTTGTTGTTTGGGACAGGGGGTTTTGGCCTCATAAGAAGGAAAGGGAGGAGAAGAGAGACCAGGGCGAGATATCCGTACTGCTTATATCTTGATTAACCCCTGAGTCTGATTTTCGTTTGCAAAGTGGACGCGATATTTGATTTCTTGATGTCTTGATTTCTGACTATTGTTGTGGGAAATGTAAGCTGAATACACAACACTCATTTCATTGATGACACACTTCTAGTCCTTCCATATAGCTCACCTTGGACGTGCTGCAATCCTTGCACCAGGCCCGTCAGACAGAAATGGAGCAATGATGTCGCTCGTGCAGGTAATGGGGATTGTTTCGCTTTCCCCTGTTCAATCTCCCTTTTCCTGAACGACTTCCCCTTGCCACACGAAGAGTACCATAACCTCACACTGGGGACTCGCAGAGCGCGCCGGATCGAGAAGTGCCAAGGTTTTGCAATTCCCTCTACTGAATTAGATGAGATAAGCCGTGGTCACGGCGATCTCATATACCTCTTGTGGTGAGAGACCCAGGCATCCGCGCAAGACATCCTAAGAAACACCGTGCGGAACCTTTGGCAAATAGCCATTCTTCAGGGCATCATGCCTGTGAAGAACATTCATCCATAGACGGACTTGTCAATCTATCAAGCAGTCCGTTCATGTCGCCGGTGAGCTGTTCAGTGGTTTGGTTCTTGTGGCCCTATATCATCAGACAATATCTCGTTTCTTAGCCAGCTGAATATATGAGAATTACCTTCTCCCTCTGTCAAGCAGAATCAATGCAGACAGCTTATTCGGCCCTAATTGATCAGTTCAGTTATTTCACCCGTATCAGCCTTCATCAATCCTGTTCATGCGAATCATACAAGTATCTGTGATCCAGTTTGTCATAACCAAAGGCCTTTTATCCACTCAACAACGGTGTCCATGGGCCCTACTGCTCTGACAATCCTACGTCTTCCGCATGCTATCAGGATGTACGATGACAATGTCTATTACCCTCACACTATGAGCCATGTGTACAGCCAACCAGCGTTTGGCAAGTTTCAGTCCCTTGGCTTCGTCTAGTGTTCCCTGGTGGATTGCTGGGATCTGGGAGTCTTCTATAACATTGTATCATCAGATATCGAATCGGAGTTCTCTATACTACCAACTGTGCTGTCAAACGCCTGATATCTCCTCTCCTGCCTATACAGAAGCACACACGTAGTCCTTCAAAACAGACTAATCGTCCCACTCACATCACACGATCAACCAAGCAATCAATCTGTCAATATAAAATCATAAGCTCATGCATTCCCTAAACTACCGACGCTATGCTTCCAGGTAAATACAAGACTAATAATACAGTACAGTGCGGAACTTTCCCTCGACGCGAGACAGTTTGCCGGAACTTTCGCTCAACGGCAAACTGTCTCAGCGGAGGTACTCGCTACAACGCACGTACAAAGAATGGAAATAAATGAAGAGAGAAAAGAAAGGAAAACACGCCGCCCTCCCGGCCTCCCGCCCCTCCCCTCTCCCCCTCCCCCGCTCCCGCCCCACCAACCACCCACCACCACCCACCACCACCCACCCTCCCCCCGCCAATGAAGGCCCCCAAATCTATACAAAAACGAAAAATAAACAAACAAAAGAAAAAAAAGGAAAAAAATACACCACTACTCGCGGGCCACCCCCGCCGGCGCCGTCAGCACCGAGAACTGCCCCCCCGCCCCCGCCCAGTTGAGGGCGACCGCCCTGACCGCGGTGTTGTCGATCAGGGCGGCCTCCTCGACGTCCTCGTCGGAGCCCTGGCCAGTCTGATAGTTGGCCGAGAACCCCCACGAGAACGCCTTGCCGTCGGCGGTGAGGGCGAGGGAGTGGTCGGAGCCCGCCGTCGCGAAGACAATGGTCTCGTCGGCGAGGTTGGGGACGGGGGTGGGGGCCGTCAGGATGCGGGCCTTGTCCCGCTCGTCGCGCACCACTCGGTCGCCGGGGAGGGCGGCGACCGGGATGCCCGTCTGGTAGCCGTCGACGCGGCCCCAGACCAGGCACTCGCCCGCCTCGGTGACGGCGACCGAGTGGTGCGCCCCGCCCTTCACGCTCGTGATGGTCTTGTCGGCGAGGGCGGTGACGATGGCGGGGGTGAGGACGACCGCGTCGTCTTCGCCGGCGCCGTCCGCGATGCCCGTTTCGGCGTAGTTGTTGAGGCCCCAGGCCCAGACGCGGCCGGTCGTGTCGATGGCGAAGGAGTGGTAGGCGCCGCATGAAATGTACTTGACTTTGTTGCGCGGCAGGCCGAATTCGCGTGGGGTGAGGCCGTTCATGCGGGTGCGTTGGATGATGCGACGACCGAGTTGGTTTTGTTGACCGGCGCCCCAGGCAAAGACGGCACCTTTGTTGTTCAAAGCGAGGACATGGTTGGCGCCGCAGACGAGGTGTGTAATTTTCTTGAGAGTAGGGAGGTGCATCGGGGTAGTCTGGACGTGCGAAGTGGCAGTGAACCCTAGAATGCCTTCGTTGTTCTGAGAGAGCTTGTTAGTTTGTGATGTAAACAAAGTTTGTTGTGAGGTGGACTTACGCGGAAGGTGCCCCATCCATAGACGTTTCCATCATCGGTAAGTGCGAATGTCGCGCTATCTCCAGCAGCTACCTCAACAAATACGGTGTCTTCGGGGAACGCGTCGGTCGGGATCGCGGTTGGGATGCTCTCTTTGGGGTTTAATCCGCTGTCGCTCTCTTCGCTGGCATCACTCTTGTCGTCATCCATATCTTTCATTCCGCCGTCCCAGGTAGTGTCTCTTCCCAGCGCGCCTTGATCGTTGACACCCCAAGTGAGAATCTTATTGTCGCGAGTGAGAGCCGCGCAGTGCATGCCGCCGACAGCAATTTGAACGACTCCGACGGTGTCAGCTGACAGGTAAGGATTGAGGCGAGGACGTTTGACATCCATCGCCTTCTTCGCGGTTCCGAGGCCGAGTTCACCGGAGCTGCCTTCGCCGAAAACGTAGACATTCAGCTTCGTGGTTGGAGCCTTGTTGATGACGGTCTTCTTAGGAGTAACGCGTGCTTTTTTGATAGGACGAGCTGGAGCTGCAGGGGCTTGAGCAGTCGAGTCATCTTCGGTTGACTTGCGTTTCTTGGAAGAGTTCGCTGCAGGCTTAGCGGGAGCAGGAGGTGCTGCAGATTTTCCGGAAGCGGTCGCTTTGCCTTTTTTAGCAGCTGTGCTGGAAGCTTTGGACGCGGCGCTGGTAATCTTAGCAGTCGCAGTGGTAGCTTTAGTAATCGCGCTGGCAAGCTTGGCCTTCGCGCTCGCGGTTTTGGCAGTGGACTTCTTAGCAGGAGCTTTTTTGGTAACCTTAGCAGGCGGCGCCTTGGTTTTGGTAGCGACTGGAGCTTTAGTCTTTGCTGAAGCTGTCGCCTTGGTCTTGGTAGTAGCAGTGGCTTTCGCCTTGGTAGTCGTGGTAGATGGTTTCTTGGGAGCCATCTCGTTTGAAGTGATCGAGTAAGGTTGTTAGTTTTCGGGGTGAATGTATGAAGAAATGTGATAGTGCTGAGAAGAAAGAGGATTGATTTATGATTGAAGTGAGAGCGCTTCTTTTGCGAAAGCTGTGAGTGCGTGAAGAAGAAGAGAAGAGTTGAGTTGAGTTGTTGTTTTGGTTATGATCGAGTAAGGTAGTTTTCTTGGCGAATGTATGAAGAAGTGTGACGGTGCTGAGAGGAAAGAAGATTGATTGAGTCTTGAAGTGAGAGCGGTTGTTTTGCGAAAGTTGTGAGTGCGTGAAGAAGAAGAGTTGAGTTGAGTTGAGTTGTTGTTTTGGTTAGGATCGAGACCTCTAGAATGTATATTTATTTCTTAGCGTGGCTGCATCCGGAAGATCAAGTGTTACGCTCCGAGTTGCACCTACCCGTTACGGCTTTACCGTTATGACAGGAAAATGCACCAGGCACTTGCTGTCGACTTTGGAAAGCGTTCGGAGTTGTGTGAGCAGGTAGGTAGTCGAAGGAAGATGTTTTTAAGAAGAAGAGGAAGAAGAGGAAGAAGAGGAAGAAGGATTATGAAGAATGGTCGACTCAACCACTTACACCTGCCAATAGGAGCCTTGCAAACAATAGGATTTTCCGCAGGCAGCAGTTTGGAGTTGATGTACAACAATTGGACGATCAATAATAGAGCGTAGGGTACAATAATATCATACATTTGGTCTGCACAGTGTGACTGTCTTCTACCTCATATCTATCTTGCTTGGTGTGTCAACATGAATAAAGAAGACTCGATCTCGGATCCCTGCCCTGCCCTCCCAAACTCTCGGGACAGCCTCAAAGCCAAGCCCAGAGCCTCCGGGCTGACATCCCAGTCGGTCCCTACCTTAGCTCGCAGCATGTTCTCCCGGGAGCCGGCTGTCAACATTATTACCCCACACTATCTATGCGAACAAGGTACTCGAGATGCAAAGACCAAGGCTCTTCTGCTTCTGAACAACAATCATAAAAGTAACCCTAAGAATCAAAAACTATCCAAAAGCACATCATGTCCCAAGAACCGATCAAACTGCCCAAACTCTCGGAATTGCCCCTGAAAGAAGGCGACCCCCACCATTCGGCATGGGGTCTATACGGGAAGGACGACGAGCTGGGCACGTTGAACCGCCTGACGGATGAGGTCGTCCTGAGGGCTGCGAGGGAGGAGATCAGGAGTGGAGTCAGGTGCGCGAATTTATTCTACGATTTTTACTATCGAGTGGGGACCATCTCCCCTGTTCGAAGGATGGTCTATGTGGATGTCAAGCAAAGCAAACCAATAGTGGGGTGTTGCAGTTGTGATAGGGCTATTGCTTTTGTTGCTTCGTAGTGTACCCCTAAACTCGATGGCCCTCCCTTCGTGCATCTTCGGAACAGAGATATAAACTTCTTACACGATCCATTTTCCTTCCTCTAGAATCTCACTGAACTGGCCGCTCGACGCGCAAGGAGCCCTGCCATTTTTCGGCCGTCAAGCCTTCCACAAGGACGTCTACCAGAAGCACCCACGGATCGTCAACGACGACACCTGGTCTTTCAACTCGCAGAGCAGTAGCCAATGTCTGCTGCCCAATGTCCTCCCATCTATTACCCTCATCTAGAGCTGAATAGATATGATCATGTCTAGGGGACGGTCTCCGCCACTTCGCCTACCAGAAGGAGCAGAAGTTCTACAACGGCGTCACCATGGACGACATCCATGGCGAGCACAAGACCAACGTCAACGGCATCGGTGGTGAGTATCTGCTGGAAGGCTCCGACTGGACGATAAGCCGGTGCTGAAGAATACAGCGTGGTCGGAGAAGGGCATCGTGGGCCGAGGGATACTTCTCGACTTCCACGCCTGGCGGATCGCAAACGACATCCCGTACGAACCGTTCAAGACGGGATCGATAACGCTCAAGTATCTCAAAGCAACTGCCGAGGCGCAGGGCTTGGAAATTAAGTTTGGCGACATCCTGATCATTCGATCTGGTACGTGGAGCTCATTACCTTGGAGGCTGCTTCCCAGCGTACGCTAATCATGCTGAAGGCTTCATGGCTTCGTACAACGCCCTTCCGAAGCACGAGATCGATGAACTGGCAAAGGTAGTCCCGCCGGGCCTTTCGGGCGTCGAGCAGAGCGATGAGATGATGGAATGGTTCTGGGAAAACTTCTCAGCTGTAGCTGGAGACCAGCCTTCTTTCGAATGCTGGCGTAGGTGACACAGCTACACACATGAACCGTGAGCTGACCGTTGTTGCAGCAAGTCAGAAGCCTTGGCTATTTCACGAGGTATTGCTTGCGGGGTGGGGCTGTCCGATAGGTGAGCTCTTCGATCTGGAAAAGCTGGCGGAACATTGTCAGAAAATCAAGCGATGGTCGTTCTTCATTTCGAGCGAGGTCTGCAATGTGCCTGGAGGTGTCGCAAGGTGAGTGTCAATCTGGACCACAGTGTCAGCAGATACTTATCTGTTCTAGTCCACCGAACATACTTGCAATCTTCTAGAATAGGTGAAATGTAAATCTGATGAAAAGTGTAAACTGCCATGCTCAGCGGTTCACGTTTCTTCGTCCTGCTTCTCCAAACCATCTGTGTGCATGCCATTCTGAGGAAGTGTCTATATCTTTTACGGGGTTGAATTCAGTTTCCCACACATGACGACATCCTCTCCGAGCGGTTGCCACTTGACGTCCGTAAACCTCAAAGCGGCCTTCGGCTTCCCAGCCTCATCTACTTTTCTCTCAGGACTTACCACCACCCCTCCTTTGCCCAGGTATGTTGGAGCCACCGTGACGATAACCCAGTCAATGAAAGCTGCATATTCCGGATTGAGCAACTCGTTGAGGACGACACCACCTCCTTCAATCATCACACTCTTGATCCCCTGGGTACCGAGAGCTTGGAAGATAGCCTCCCACCTCAGTCTCCTCCCAGGGTTGTAGTCTAACAAGCCTAGATAGGTACCGCCGTATTGTTTCAGAAGCTCGATCCTCTGGGGCGCAACATTCGCCCCTGGAGATATCACCATCCACGGCGCCCGACCTTTGCCGTCCCTCACAATTTTGAGGATCCTCGAGTCTTCCGTCAGTTGCCATCGCCCACTGGGATCTACAATCACTGGTCTTGGCTGCCCGTCCCAGCCAATTCCACCATAGCCTCCTACGCCTGCTAAGCGACAGTTCAGCCCTGGATCATCCGCCACCGCCGTGCCAACGCCCACGAGGATGGCATCATGCCTTGAACGGAGGTAATGTGTCATTGCTTTGGATTCGGGGCCAGAGAGTATCGTCTGCATGCCTGGCGCAAGGGTGAGAGCGGAGTCCATGGAGGTGGCATACGTCAGTGTTACCCATGGTAAACTGCGGTCTCTAGTGTTCAAGGATTGAGGAAGGTACTTCTCGAGAAACGTGCGAGACTCAAGCGGAAAGTAAATAGTGTTAGAGGGGGTCTCAGGACCACTGGAGGTATCACGGCTTTCTGCTGTTGATGGCAGCCGGAAATTGGGTTTCTTGACAATCCCCTTGCCTTTCACGAATTGATAAAATTCGTGGCAAACTAATTCAATAGGATGCTCGTGCCGCCAGGTTGCCGTAGTATTGCTAATGTCGCTCTTAATCAGATATTGGCCTCCAGCGGTCACAAGCTTCTTCTCGTCTTCTTTCATCAGCGCAAACACTGAAGGAAGCATGTACCCTTTCATGACCTCGCTCTTTGCAATCTCCATGACGACTGAGTTGCGCTTGATCTTATCTATGTAATCGAGGTCATGCGTATGCTCTGTACAATGGCCGACCTGCGTGATGGTATAGCTCTGACATGGGCCATGAGAGAGAACGACTTTGATTCGCATCTGGCATGTTCCGCCCTCGCGCCTCTGCTTCTTGCGCTTGGGCTTGCACTCGTCTGTAACTCGTTTCGGGTCCGGTTCATAAGTGGCACGGTGTAAGCGACAGGCATAATAGTCTATCTCGTACGGGTTCCGGCCAGTCTCCGGTCTCCTTGTCTGTGTCCTGCACCATACGTTGTCCACATACGGCCAGTAAAGCTTCCAGTCGTCGACGGTGAGCTCGACCTTTTCTTTGACTTCGAAGAGACGCCGGCGTAAGGATTGGAGATGTGGCGGAGGGTTGAATAAGTCGGAGATGTTACGCATGGACGAAAGATTGACACTTCCGGCTACGGCTGATGAGCCCTCTTGGCCACTGTTCACATTCGTTCCCACTTCTGCTTCGACCCCCGAACCTTCGACGTCTAGCCCTTCGGCTTGATCCATCTGGGTTCTTAAAACGTGATTTCAGGTGTTATGCCCTCCGCACCAAAGACAGTCACAGCCCTTGCATCAATGTTCGAACGATACGACAGACCGTTCACGCAGATGCTTTGCTAGCTCAATTGTAGCATAAGGAAGACTTGAGCTGGTTCCCAAGCTGCATAGCCCCAGCTGTATCATCGTACATGTTAGCTGTCACCGTGAAAAGTACTGTCAATGGAACCTCAAGCTCACCCAAGGAAAGTTGAGCAGTGACTCAATTGGCTGTTATGAGAGCGCTGTCTAACTTAGCGTTTGTGCGGGCCGAGAGGCGGTGGCAACACCTAACCTGATTTGTAACACGGGACTAACTGCAATGGGGTTTCCAAAGATGTTCGTCGACCGTCTACCGACTTGGGGACCCTCAACCGAGTCACCGGAAAAGGATCAAACTTTTAAATCTGCTACTGCCCGATCGACCGAATGCCAGATGCGGTACGGTACATGAGTAGTTCTGAAGGAAGCTCTCTATACAACCTACTGTATAAGGCTGGCGTCTGCTTGCCGGAGGCAGCCACTATACACCATGTCGTTATTTACAAGCACCGGCTGGTAGAGGACGAAGTTGAGACGTGGGTGGCGATTCTATAGCCCTCATCCTACTCTGATTGAGCACTGTCGTTGCTCGATCCAGAGGAAAGTGGCTTAGCCTACTGTGATGGTTGACAGGTATTGAGTTAGTTCCCGTGCTTCGAAGTGTACTCGTCGCAAGTGCTGTGATAGTGTAAATGTCCCGTAACGCATCCTTGGTGAATCAGTTAAGATTGCCCATGAGCCGTGACGTGACCTGTACAAGAGCCAGGCAGAACCACAGTCCCTCAATGCATAAACACGAAACCCCACAGCCGGAATCTACCTCTTCTAAACTACTCATACACCCGTCCCTTTACCCATAATCAATAGACCCCATCCAACCCGCTCCTCGCCAGCACCTCAAACACCCTCCCGGGCATCCGATATCGCACCAGCCCCGCAAAAACCATCAGATCCTTCGCCATGCCCAAGAGGTTCTCGCTCATCTCGCGTTTGGTGGCGTCCTCAAACTGCGACGACCGGAGCGCCTCGCGCTGCTTGCCGCAGCACGTGATGGTCCAGAGCAGGAGGTTGCCGACGTTGCGGGCGACGACGGGCGGGAGGGCGTTGAAGGTTTGCGCGGCGGCGCGGATGATGGGGACGGCGGAGCGGGCGCGCAGGGGGAGGATGTTGAGAGTGTCGATTATCTGAGGATGTTAGTTCGCTGATTGGAAGGGGAGGGGAAGGGGAGGATAGTCGGAGGACGGGGAAGCTATAGGTGGGTGGCTTACGTCTAAGGCGTCGTCCCATTGTTCGGCGGCCACTTTGCTCTTGGCTTCATACATGCGGAGTAAGACGCCGCAGGCCTCTCGGTTGGCGGGCTTGATCTTGCGGTAGTACATGGCGTTGACGTTGTAGAGGCCAATCATGTTGCGCGCCAGCTCGGCCGGGTCGTCGACGGAAGTCAGGCTCAGACTACTCCTGTCCTGCCCTTGTTGACCGGCTTGTGCGGTGGCTCGTTGCTTGGATGGTTGTAATCTGACAGGCTCCTGGCCTATATCCGTGGCGATGGCCTCCGAGAGTGCTCTGTTGATAACGACCGTGACGTTGTCGTAATCCTCCGCCAAGTGGTAGAGCAACACTGCGTCGGTCGTCCGTCCGTTGTCGTCTGCCACCACAGCTGCTTGCACGGTGACTGTCTTCAGGAACTCTTCTTGATCCGCAAGCCCGATCAGCTTCAGTCGTTGCTCTATGGCACCTTTGAATCGCGTCCCATCGACCCGAATGTCTCCGAGCAAGCTCGCGAATTCACGAGTCTCAAGCACCAGCTCTCGTAATGCCTCGTGGCACAGAGCCGTTTGCGACTTGCCGAGACTTCCAGGTAGATCGGAGTTTAGACAGATGAGGGCAAGATAGTCGACGGCAGCTTCAACGTTCGCAGTGCGGAAGTCCCGAGTATAGTAGCCGGTCATACGGCCAAAACTGATCTGAGGGAGTTGTTGCGTGGTGAACGTTACTGGAACCATCTGTCAGTAGACCACTATGTATCCGATAAAAACAGTCACTCACAGAGTTCGGACTCTGACACTGAGAAGTCAGACACGCGTAACAAGCCATAAAAGTCTAGCGCAATAGCAAAGTGGACAGCAGCAACGTAGGAGTATGGGTACAAGTACGCGACAGCCTCTTCGAACATCCCTCCGAGAATTTGGAGGAAGAAATATATGCCGTATCCCCCAGCACCTTCTGCACCCTTTGAGAAATGCCGCTGACCAATCTCTTTGATGGTTTGCTGTACTTCTTCGAGAGCAAAGACTTCGCCTGCCACCTCCTCTACCCGATTCACCTCTCTGGCCAGATTGAACTGTAGCCATATCCAGTCCTCAACGCCTTGGCTAACGCTGTCAATATTTCTTTTATTTAGCTCACAGCGCCCAATGATTTTATAGCAAGCCATGCGATAAGGGTCGATGGAATGCTCCGGCGCGATCCTCGAACGTTGTGAATACTCGGCATTAATTCGATCTTGTACGGATCGCGACAGCCTTCGATCCGGACTGCTAGCGTAGCTCGTAATATAGGTGATGAAGTTACGATCAATAGCTCTGAAACTGCTTTGTTTCTTGGTTACGTATTCTGCGGCTTCCTTGACGAAGCCACACCTAAGAAGGTAAAAGATGAGTACCCAGCAATAATCGTCTTCCAGTACCTGTAGGTCGGACCCGTCGGAAGCCAAATCTTTTCGAGCAGCTCGGACTCTAATGTAGGCTCGAACTTTGTTTATGGTTGTTGGTATTCCTCCTAGGTTGGCCTCCCGTGGGTTGCGGGCTATCACAGATTCAAGGTCTCGATAGAAGCTTTATAGCATTAGCCCTTTGAGTTGCAAATCAGATGAGGATCCACTAACTGCTTTTCCAGGGTCTTCCTCGACCCATCAATGATTCTCTTCCGTATCGCTACGGTTTTAGCTGAGTTCCGGCTCTCCTCGAGGTAATCATCGGCATATTGACGTTCCTTAACAGCGTCCGGATCTGTAGGGCTCTTTGCGTTCGGATTCTCTTTGACAATCTCAATCAATGCCTGATACGCGTCGATGAGCTGGCTCGGACTCTGTAATCACAGCATCAGCATAGCGCCGGCACACGGAAAAGCACATAACAAACCTCGCCTCCCGGTTCGCGCTCGACGCTTGCAAACTCCTGCAGTACGGGGTAAACCACTTCCCGCAACCTTGCAGCATTCAACTGTTGAACCTTTTCGGCATATCTGCCCAGCTTTTGTCGAAGGTAACGATCATCCTGCCCTCCAATGCCGTGGCCGGCCTTGTCTGCGACATCCGCGAATAATGTTGCAGTCCCAGCTCCCGTACCTGGTGTACCAATCACAGACTTTTGCATTCCAGTATTGCCAAAGACACTTCTCGTTGACGTTCCGTGCCCGTTCGCCGTCGCATCGTGCGCTCTTCCCCTCCTGGTAGATCTCCCAAAGCTGCCTCTTCCACCAGGACTAGGGAATACGTTCGAATCATCACCCTGCTCAACACCTTTAGGGATCAATCCAAAATGTTCGTATATTCGTTTTCGTTGTTCTTCCCAGTTCATAGTGACATTTTCTTCTAGGAAGGCATCAAAGTCTCTCTCGGCGCGGTTGAGACCTTCCGCTATCATGGATAGGGTGGATTGCTGTTCTAGTTGTCGAACAAACTTTCCATTATCTGGGTCAAAATCGAAAGATTTTGGAACGGCGGTAGAAGTAGACGTCTGGACATTGAACGAGTTAAGATCTCGAAGGGCAGTGCCTGGAGAGATACCAGAAGCTGCAAGCAAGTAGTGTCTATGAGGAACTTTTGCGTTAGAGAGATGACACCAGCCCGGCTAAACAACTGCGTGTGTACTTACGTTTTGGCATCCTGTCCCCTCGCACGCTTTGCCTGCCCGCCAGTTCCGCCGAGCTCTCTCACCCTTCGCGAGATATCTCCTAGCCCTAACTGCAAGCTAGGCAGCTCACCAGAACCGCCGACGCGCTCTCCGCCATTCGTTCTCTTCCTACCTCGTTCTAGTAGACTGTCAAAGTACGCTGGCTGTGGAGTTTGCCCATTCGACTGTTGACCGGTAGGCTGTTGTTGCTGGGACTGTACCGACTGACTTTGCTGCTGTTGCGGTGCTGCTGACGCAAATAGCGACGATTGAAAGGGCTGAGTGGTGGGATTGTTCTGTGACATGAAGAGATTTGTTGTTGCAGGCTGTGGGTTCGTGGTCGTGGAAGCCCCGAAAAGTCCACCAGTACCAGAAGCAGTCTGCTGTTGGGAAGATCCCAGACCAGTAAACAGATTAGGCGTAGATTGAGAGGCTGAAGCTCCGCCAAGGTCACTGAACAGGCCCGGTTGAGATTGGGGTTGTAAGTTGTTTGTGCTAGGATTGCTGAACATGCTTGGTTGCGTCTGCGCTTGCGAGGTACAGTGCCGGTGGTAATTCTGGGCCACACAGAACGCTCACAAAAAAAGAAAAAGATCACTTTTTTTTGAAAGCTCAAAATCCTTAAAACACATAAATACTGTAATTACTTCACAATCACAGTGTATACAGACATTCTGAGTATGCAGAATGATAAATTATATAAATCTCTAATATTTGTGAAA
>JAABUJ010001290.1_pt1 | contig 37976 bp, 35 predicted proteins | sample 5559131 | NCBI WGS metagenome assembly JAABUJ01 (sample SAMN10711875, study PRJNA513366) | rock metagenome | isolation source: Antarctica rocks | place: Antarctica: Victoria Land, Mt New Zealand nord | collected 2016-01-07 | reverse complement strand
GCCATGGCGGGGAGTGACCACCCGATCCCATCCCGAACTCGGCCGTGAAAACCCCCAGCGCCCATGGTACTGTGCCTCAAGGCACGGGAGAGTAGGTCGCCGCCAGGTCATCCAACCGACACACACACCACACCAACACACACACCACCACCGCGGGGTGGAGCAGCCCGGTAGCTCGTCAGGCTCATAACCTGAAGGTCACAGGTTCAAATCCTGTCCCCGCAACCAATATCTTATAATGTGACGACCTTCTTTACCGCCGACACGCATTTCGGCCACGGCGGGGCGCTTGGCCTGTTCCGCCGGCCGTTTCCCGACGTAGCGTCCATGGACGCGGCGATTGCGCAGTTCTGGAACGAGACTGTCGGGCCGACCGACGAGGTTTGGCATTTGGGCGATGTGGCGGTGCAGCCACGCTCGCCAGGTTCGGCGTCGGTTTTTGTCGACCGTCTTCTTGAGTTGCTGTCTCGACTGAACGGGCGCAAGCACCTGATCCTTGGCAACAGCGACCTGCCAGGCTGGATCTCCTGGCCAGGCTGGACCAGCGTGCAGCCATACACGGAAATCTCCGTGGATGAGGTGCCGCTGGTGCTTTGCCACTATGCGTTGCGGTCTTGGAACAACATGGGCCGTGGGGCGATCAACCTACATGGTCACAGTCATGGATCCCTGCCGCCCCTGCTTCGGCAGCTCGACGTGGGAGTCGATGTTCGTGGCTTTCGGCCGGTGACGCTCGACGAACTGCGCCGCAAACGGCAACGCAATCAAACGGCCGGCATGACGCCCGCCCCGACACGCGGCGGTAGCCAGGCTGTGTTGACGTAGACCCGGAACTACCCAGCCCCGAGCGCCTTTGAGCCCTGTTAGTTGATTGACACGCAAAAGCGAATGGGATTCGGCATACTCGCAAGGCGCCGCGTTCGGCTTACTGGAATTGCCTAAGACAGCAGATACAGAGGTCCCGAGGTGACGCGCTCATGCCTGCGTTCGGCAGCGATGGGATTGTTCGTAGCTCTTTGCTCCGGTTGTGCCGGCCTGGGCGGCGGCTATGGGTATGATGGCGGCGGCGGATACGGCGACTACCAAGCATTGTCCGGAACCGACTATGGCGGATGGGGACCCGGCTATCGTGAGAGGCCATATCGCCAGGGGTTTGGCGGTCTGTACCGGGACCGCGGCTTTGACCGAAGGGAGGGTTTTGGCGGCCATCACGGCTATCGATCCGCGCCCAGGTCCCATCATGGAATGCCGTTCATCCCGTGGCACCACGGTGGCGGTCATGGCGAAGGAGAGCACTTCGGCGGCGAACATTTCGGTGAGGGGCGGCGGTAGTCACCCATGCTGGCAAGGGAGCGGTGGCACTGATGGCCAGTTGGCAAGCCTACCTGATCGGGCAGGTGCTCAGGTTCAGGTTGAAATCGAAGTGGCGTGGTGAGTTCGACGTCGCTCAGGCGCGTTCCACGGTCGACAAGGCCCGGCCCGGCGTGCCGCGTGGCCTTTCGGCGTCCACGGGCAGCGTCGGTGGGGTCGCGGGCGAGTGGATGCGTCGCACCCAAGACAAAGCCGCTCCGACGCTGCTCTACCTTCATGGCGGCGGCTACTTCCTATGCTCCGCACGGACGCACCGGCCGATCACCACCAACTTCGCCCGACGCGGGTTTCAGGTGTTCGCGCCGGACTATCGCCTCGCACCGGAGCATCCTTTCCCTGCCGCTGTCGAGGATGCGGTGGCGGTCTACCGTGGCCTGATCGCCAGCGGCATCCCGGCTAGCGCCATCACCCTCGCCGGCGACTCCGCGGGCGGCGGGCTCACCATGGCCACGCTGCTGTTTCTCAGGGATGCCGGAGATGCGCTGCCGGCGGCGGCGGCGCTGTTCTCGCCGTGGACCGACCTTGCCGCCACCGGCAACTCCATCCGAACCAACAATCACCGCGACGTCATGTTCTACGGCGACCGGATTGCGGCTGGCGCCAAAATCTATCTCGGCGAGGCGGACCCTCGCACTCCGCTTGCGTCCCCGCTTTATGCCGCGCTGCATGGCCTGCCGCCGTTGCTCATCCACGCCAGCGAGTACGAAGTGCTGCTTGACGACAGCACCCGGCTTGCCGAAGGCGTGCGGACGGCCGGCGGCTTTGCCCGGCTACGCACCTGGCCAGTGGTGCCTCACGCCTGGCAGATCTTCCCTTTCCTGCCCGAGGCGCAACAATCCATGGCTGCCGCCGCCGCATTCCTGCTCGAAGCCTCAGCCGGGCAGGCTGCCTAGTCCCGGATGCATCGGGAGATGCGCTTCCGGAATCGGAGCAGGTAGAGAATGGTCGTCAGGCATCCGCCGAGCGCAAGGCCACTCCATAGGCCTTGGGCCGGCGCGTGCGTCGTCCAGGCCCACAGGATACCGAGCGGCATACCGATGACCCAGGAGCCGGCGATTGAAATGAGCAGCGGTCCCCTGGCATCGCGCATCCCGCTGAGCGCGCCGCCCGCCGCGGATTGCACGCCTTCCAGAAACTGGAGGCAGGCGGCCAGGGGCAACACCGCCACAGCTGCGGCGATGCCGGCCGGATCTTCATCGCCCAGGAACCAGCCCGCCACCGCGTGCGGATCGGCTACCATGGCGACCGCGACGAGCGCGCTGACCAGGGTGGACAACTGGATCGCGATCCAGCCCGATCGCGCGGCTTGAAGTGGCATTCCGGCGCCAAGGGCATAGCCGACACGCATGTTCGCGGCATCACTGAAGCCGAACGAGAAAACTCCTGTCAGATCGATCACTCGCGTGGCCACGGCATGAGCGGCGATGGCCGAGGCTCCGAAAGGCGCAATCACGAATGCCGCCGCCAACAGCACGCCTTCGCGGAGCATGATGCGACAGGCGAAGGGGATGCCCAGCAACAGGATTTCCCGGTAACGCTCGCCGTCCCATGAAAAGGGGCGGCGGAAGACGCTGCCGAACCCGTCGGGCGCACTGAACCGTAGGATGATCGACAGCATCACCCATGCTCCGAACGGCGTCAGGGTGTAGGCGATGCCGGCGCCGAGCGCTCCGAGGGAGGGCAGGCCGAGACCGCCGAAGACCAGCAACCAGGTCAGGCCGGCATGGAGCGGAACCGAGGCCAGCATGATGGCCGTGGTGACTCGCACCCGCCCCGTCGCGACGGCCAAGCTGCGCACGGCCACGTAGCACACCCACGCCGGCAAACCCCAGGCCGCGCCGAGCAGGTAGTCGGATGCGCTGTTCGCTTCGGCCCCGTTGCCGAGAGCGAGGTCGAAGAGATCGCGGCAGCCTAGCAGCAGGGCCAAACCTGGGATCGAGAAGGTCAGGCCGACCCAGAGGCCCTGCTGCCCGACCCGCCTCAGGCCCGCGGTGTCGCCACGGCCCCTTGCCTGTGCCGCGATCGGGGTGACGGCGGTGACCACACCCAGGGCGAACAGGAACACCAGGAGGTTCACGCTGAGTGCCAGGGTCACCCCGGCCAGGACCTGGACCCCGAGCCGTGCGACGGCCATTGTCTCCACGGCGGAGATGGCCAACTGGGCGAACATCGTGACGGTAACGGATAGCGATATGCCAGCCAGGGCGCGCGCTTCCGCCACCCACTTTTCGTTGATCGAACGCATTCCATACTCACGGATTCGGCGTAACGCGCTGACGAGCGCGGCGGCCTTGCTGAAAACTGCAAGCAATCGCCGAGAGGCGTGAGCCACGCGCGCGAAGCGTCAGTCAGAGCGGGTCCGAAGAGTTAGGACGCAAGAAGCGTCAGATGTGTCGGAGTTCCCGCCCTGCGACGTGCTGTCGCAGGGCCTGCCAGGGGGCACGTGGATGATACTTGCGATACATGCTCATGCCTCCCCTGGGTGAAATGTCGCGGCCCGCGCACCATAACGGCCTTGGACGGAGATCGGCAAACCTGCCTGGTGCCGTTTGCTGCGTCATGCTGCTCGGACCTGAGCTTGGTACGGAACAGGAGAAATCATGGACGATAAACATCGGCTGGCTGTCGGCTTCATCGGCCTTGGCAGCATGGGCGAACCGATGGCGCTCAACCTCGCGCGTGCCGGGACGCCGCTGGTCGTTTGGAACCGAACGCCTGACAAGGCGCAGGCGCTCGCATCGGCGGGCGCCGACGTCGCGGCCAGCGTCGAGGAGGTGTTCGAGCGGACGCGGACAATCATCCTGATGCTCACGGACAGCGACGCCATGGACGCCGTGCTCGGGCGGGGCGCGCCGGCGTTCGCCGGGTTGGTCAGGGATCGCACGGTTGTCCACATGGGCACCACCTCACCTAACTATTCGCGCGCGCTCGCGGCTGAGCTTCGTGCGGCGGGGGGCCGCTACGTGGAGGCGCCGGTCTCGGGTTCGCGCAAGCCGGCCGAGACGGGCCAGCTCATCGCCATGCTCGCCGGCGAAGCGGACGCGGTGGAGGCGGTCCGCCCGTTGCTGGCCTTCATGTGCCGGGAGACGGTGATGTGCGGCCCGGTGCCGAACGCGCTCTCGATGAAACTCGCCTCCAACCTGTTCCTGATCGCGATGCTGACCGGCCTGGCCGAGGCGGTGAACTATGCCGGCCGCCAGGGACTCGACCTCGACCAGTTCGTCGCGCTGCTCGGGGCCGGCCCGTTGTCGAGCGATTTGTTGCGGATGAAGGCGCCGAAGCTCGTCGCCCGCGACTTCACCGTCCAGGCGTCCATCACCAACGTGCTCGAGAGCAGTCGCCTGATTACCGAGGCGGCGCGGGCGGCGGACATCGCCTTGCCGCTGCTCGACACCTGCCATGCCCTCTATAAAGAGGCCTCCAGCCTTGGCCTGGGCGGGGCGGATGTCGTGGCCGTGCTGCGCGCCATCGAAGAGCGTTCCAGCCGGCGGTAGTCCTGAGGCTGGCCTTCCCTCGGCTAACGCGGCCATGTTCCCGGCCCGTGCCGTTCCGCCGGTTCTATGGCGTATCTCCGGCATGAGGAGCGCTCATCATCGACAGCGCGGCTGGCGCCATGTCGAAGGCGCCCGCCGCGAGCCCGGTCGGGAAGCTGGCCGCCAGCGGCAGGGTATCGGCCCATACCGCCCTGATGTAACCCGGCATCAGGTCGGGTTCGGCAGTCGAGTTCAACGCCATGGCGGCAGCGTTGCCGAACGGCGGGGAACGGCGCAGCGGCAGCGCGTTGAACTCGAACTGCATTCGCCACACGGACGTGGCCAGGGCGCTGCTCAAGATACGTGCGGTCGCGCTGCCGGAATACTGCGCCGTCACCGGCTGGGCTGCGATCATTTTGACCTCGCTCTGCGTCCGGCGCCTTGGTTTTGCCGGATGTGGAGCGAGGCTATCGCGCAACGGTTTACACTTCGTGAAAGCCCTGTCGAAAATCGGCCAGACGATTTTTACTTCGCCACCGCCACGCGCAGCGCGTTGGTGGTGCCGGCCTGGCCGAACGGCATGCCGGCGATGACCACGACGCTCTCGCCCGCGGCCGCGAAGCCCTCGGACATGGCCACCCGCACCGCTTTGGCGACCGTCTCGGTCATGCTGTGCGTCACCGGCGTCACCATCGCGTACACGCCCCACACCACCGCCAGCCGGCGTGCGGTCTCGGTCGAGACGGTGAGCCCGATCACCGGCGCCTCCGGCCGCTCGCGCGCGATGCGCAGCGCGGTGCCGCCGCTCTCGGTGAAGGCGCAGATGGCCCCGGCGCCGATGGTGTGCGCGACCTGCCGCGCCGCCGCCGCCATCGCGTCGGCGGTGGAGTGCTCCGGCTCGGGGCGCGAGGCCTCGATGATGGCCCGCCAGCCGGGGTCCCGCTCCACCCTGGCCACGATGCGGTCCATGATGTTGACGGCCTCCAGGGGGTACTGCCCGGCCGCCGTCTCCGCCGACAGCATCACCGCGTCGGCCCCGTCGAACACCGCGGTCGCCACGTCGGACGCCTCGGCGCGGGTGGGCGAGGGGGAGGAGATCATGCTCTCCAGCATCTGCGTGGCCACCACCACCGGCTTGCCCAGCGCCCGCGCCGCGCGGACGATGCGTTTCTGGGCCAGCGGCACTTCCTCGGGCGGCAGCTCCACGCCGAGGTCGCCGCGCGCCACCATCACCGCGTCGGACAGGCGCAGGATGGCGTCGAGGTTGTCCAGCGCCTGCGGCTTCTCCAACTTGGTCATGATCCAGGCGCGGCCACGGGCGATGTCGCGCGCCTCCTCGACATCCTCCGGGCGCTGCACGAACGACAGGCCGATGTAGTCGGCGCCGTGCTCCAGCGCGAACGCCAAATCCTCGCGGTCCTTCTTGGTCAGCGCCGGGATCGGCAGCATCATGTCCGGCACGTTGACCCCCTTGCGGTCCGACAGCGCGCCGCCGACGGCGATTTCGGTTTCCAGATGGTCCTCGCGCACATGCGTCACCCGCAGCCGCAGCTTGCCGTCGTCGAGCAGCAGCGAAGTGCCGATCGAGGCGGCGGCGATGATCTCCGGATGCGGCAGGTTCACCCGGCGCACGTCGCCCGGCGTGGGATTGAGGTCGAGCCGGAACGGATGCCCGGTCTGCAGTTGCACCCGCCCGCCGGCGAAGCGGCCGACTCGCAGCTTGGGGCCCTGTACGTCGGCCAGGATGCCAATGGGATGCGCGACCTGCCGCTCCAGGTCGCGGATGATGGCGAACAGCTTGGCGTGGTCGTCATGGGTGCCGTGGCTGAAATTGAGCCGGAACACGTCGGCCCCGGCCTGCAGCAGGCGCAGCAGCACCTCGGCCGTGGAGCTGGCCGGGCCGAGCGTCGCGATGATTTTGGTGCGGCGGCGGCGGCGCAGCTTGCTCTGTTGGACCATGGCGCAGGCTCCCGGGATTTGGTGCGGAACCTGTCACGATGGCGGCGGATTGCAAGCCATGTACGCCTATGGAATCGCCGCGATACACATGCCATCTGCAATCGGACACAACGCGAGGCCAGCATGAGCATTCCAGACATCGATCCCGCCACCACGACCGAACTGGAGGCTGCCGCGTTCCGGCGCCTGGTGGCGCATCTGCGCGAGCGCGGCGACGTCGCCAACATCGACCTGATGAACCTGGCCGGGTTCTGCCGCAACTGCCTGAGCCGCTGGTATCGCGAGGCGGCGGAGGCGCAGGGCGTGGCGCTGGCCGACTCCGACGCGCGGGAAATCGTCTACGGGATGCCCTACAAGCAGTGGCAGGCGGACCATCAGGCGCCGGCCACCGCGGCGCAGCAGGCCGCGTTCGCCAAGAGCCGCCAGGATTTGTGACCAGGGGCCATTGACCGGCGCGGGGCGCGGCGTCTACTCCCGCCGCCACCAACTCGCTGGAGACCCGCATGGCCCTCGACGCCGCCACCACCGCCGAACCGCCCGCCGACAACGCGCAATGGGGCAACGTCGCCGCCGACCGGCTGCGCAGCCTGATCGAGCGGGTCGAGCGGCTGGAGGAGGAGCGCAAAGCGCTTGGCAGCGATATCAAGGACATCTTTTCCGAGGCCAAGAGCGCCGGCTTCGACGTGAAGGTGATCCGCCAGCTCATCCGCATCCGCAAGCAGGAGCCGGCCGAGGTCGAGGAGCAGGAAACCCTGCTCGACGTCTATCGCCGCGCGCTCGGAATGTAGCCTGGGTAGCTAGCCCTCGCGCGGCGTCGCTGCCGCGGATCGGACATTTATGCACAGGCTGATCGCCGCGACTGCCGGCGCCGTCGCCCATCATCCCGAGCTGGCGTTGCTGATTGCCTTCGCCGGCGCGGTGATCGAGGCGGTCGCCGTGCTCGGCGTCGTCGTACCCGGTACGCCGATGCTGATGGCGGTCGCCGGAGCGGCCAGCGTCGCCGGGATGTCCGTGTGGCCGATTATGCTGGTCGCGGTGGCGGGGGCGGTCATAGGCGATGGGGTGTCGTTCTGGATCGGCCGCCGCTATGGCGCCCAGATACGTACTTGGTGGCCGATCCGCTCCCACCCGGCGCTGATTACCCGCGCCGAGGCGTTCTTCCGGCGATTCGGAGTGCCCAGCGTGGCCCTGGCGCGGTTCGTGCCGGTGATCCGCTCGACCGTGCCGCTGGTGGCCGGCATGACCGGGATGCCGACGCGCCCATTCCTGGTCGCCAACATATTGTCAGCCTTGGTGTGGGCGCCGGCGCATGTGCTGCCGGCCAAGCTCGCCGGGGTCGCCATCCTGCGACTGCAGGCGGGCGGCTGGTGGGTTCCCGTGGGAATTGGCGTGCTGCTGCTGGCCATGCTGGGCGCTGCCGTGGCGCTCCATCGGCTTGGCCGCCCGGCGAAAGTGACAATAGTGACCAAATGTCATTCGTCACCGCGCCCGTAGTTCGGCCATAGCCGGGGCGTTGCCAGTTCGAGCGAATGGCCATCCGGATCGCGGAAGTAGAGCGCGGTGCTGCCGCTGTCCCACGCCAACCGGCTCTCAAGCGTGACACCTGCGGCTGCCAGCGCCACTTCCCACTCGGGCAGGGCGGCGTCCTCGATGGCGAACGCCATGTGCTGCGTGCCGTGCCCGTCATGGGGCGGGATGGCGCCGAACGGCGTGTGGCTGGGTTGCGTCGAGGCGCCGCGCCGGAATAGCAGCAGCACCTGCTGGCCAGGCACGCCCAACGCCGCCATACGCTCGTCGCGCAGGAACTGCGGCCAGCCGAACAGCCTTTGGTAGAATGCGACGGAGCGGTCGAGGTAGCTGACATAGAGGGCGGCTTCGAGGATGTGGGTGACGTTGGGCATGAGGCGTCAACGCACGCGGCTGGCGGCGGATGCCGGCTTGTGTCGCGGGCCTTGTGTCGCAGTCTTGGACGGAGCCTCATGCGCGGACTCGGGTAGATGGGCGGGAACGATGGCAACGATAGACGACAGCCTCATGCACGCGCTGCCGGACGACGGCGCCGAGGCCGCGCTGGCCGGGCGGGTGTGGCGGCCCGATGTCGGCGGCCCCTCGGTGGTGGCGATCCGTGACGGCGGCGTGTTCGACATCTCGGCGGCCTACCCCACGATGCGCGACCTGTGCGAGGCGGCCGACCCCGCCGCGGCGTTGCGGGACGCGGCGGGCGAGGCGCTCGGCCCGCTGTCCGCCATCCTCGCCAACACGTCGCCCGACGCCCGTGATGCCGGGCGGCCCTGGCTGCTGGCGCCGATAGACCTGCAGGCGCTCAAGGCAGCCGGCGTCACCTTCCCGGTGTCGACGCTGGAGCGGGTGATCGAGGAGCGGGCGCGTGGCGACCTCGCCGCCGCCGCCGCCATCCGCGACACCGTGCGGCGCTTGGTGGGCGACGACCTCGCGACGCTGGTGCCGGGTTCGCCGCAGGCCGCGGCGTTGAAGCGGGTGCTGATCGAGCAGGGCGCGTGGAGCCAGTACCTCGAGGTCGGCATCGGCCCCGACGCCGAGATCTTCACCAAGGGCCAGCCGATGTCGGCGGTGGGCAGCGGCCACGACGCCGGGATCAACCCGATGTCGACCTGGAACAACCCGGAGCCGGAGGTGGTGCTGGTGGTCGCCTCCGACGGCCGCATCGTCGGCGCCACGCTGGGCAACGACGTGAACCTGCGCGATGTCGAGGGGCGGTCGGCGCTGCTGCTGAGCAAGGCCAAGGACAACAACGCCGCCTGCGCGGTCGGCCCGTTCATCCGCTTCTTCGATGCCGGCTTCGGCCTGGACGACGTGCGCCACATGCTGGTGACGCTGGTGGTCGAGGGCGAGGACGACTTCCGCCTGGAGGGTCAGTCCTCGATGACCCGCATCAGCCGCGACCCAGCCGACTTGGCGGCGCAGTTGCTCGGGCCGCACCATGCGTTTCCCGACGGCGCGGTGCTGTTCCTCGGCACCATGTTCGCGCCGATCGAGGACCGCGACGCGCCCGGCAAGGGGTTCACCCACAAGACCGGCGACATCGTGACCATCGCCACGCCGAAGCTGGGCCGGCTGGTCAACCGGATGCGCCCCTGCGACGCCTGCGAGCGCTGGAGTTTCGGCGCGGGGGCGTTGATGCGGAACCTGGCGGGGCGCGGGCTGCTGGGGTAACTGTGGTGGCTCAGACCTGGTAACGCCCGTCGGTGCCGAGGCGGGCCTGGCCCAGTGCCGCGAGCGTCTCCAGCATCTCGCGCACCTTGGCGGTATTGGCGCGGGCGAAGCGGCGGGATAGGTCGATAGGCCGGCCTGGCGAGGTCGCCAATACTGCGCGCAACGCCACGAACCGTTCCGGCTCGCGCGCCGGCCACGGCGGCAGGCCAGCTTCCGCAGCCTGATCGACCGCCATCTCTCCCTGCGCGGCGCGGCGCAACTCGGTCGGCGCCTGGAACTCGGGACGCAGCCATTGCACGATGCCCGCCGCCTCCTCGGCCTGCCGCGCCAGGTTCAGCGTGACGACCCGTGCCACGATCTCCGCCGCCGGCAGATTCTGCGGCCAGCCGTAGGCGGCGACGACGGCGGCATCCAACTGGTCATGCAGGTGGCGCAGGATGGAGACGTGTCCGGCGTCGTGGATGTCGCGTTCGGCCGGGCTGAGCGGCTACGCGGCGCGCAGCTTCTCCAGCACGTTGTACAGGCCCGTCATGGTGAGCTGGGGATTGCCGTCCAACCGGGTACGGCGAAGCGCGTCCAGTTCCTCGGCGGTCGCCGCGATCTCGGCGCGAAGTGCCGCGGAGGCGGCGGGAAATGGGAACGGGTCGAAGCAGCGGGTTTTCACATAGACGGGGTCGTTACCCACGCCGAGATGGCCACCTGCCGCGAGCGCCCACTTGGTATGGAAACGTGACGACAGGACACCTAAGTAGAAGGCATCTGAAGTCGCTATGCAAAGTAACTTGTTGTCCGGGATCACTGACGCGGGCAGGAAGCAGAATGGGCGGTGCTTCGCTGTCTCTACGGTGGCGATGTAACGGGGCAGTCCAAAAAGTGCCTTCCGCAGTTCTGGCCGTGGTTTTCCGTGGAGCCACCATTGACGAGCGTATTGCAACGAATCAGGAGTGCGATCTTTCAGCGAGGCTCGCTGGTCAAAAACGTGGTTTCGGAGGTGTTGCCAAACATCGGCAAACTGTTGGCGCACTTCGGCCTCGTCCAAACCGAACAAGTCGATCACCATGACACCACGGCTGCGCTGCGTCAGATCGCGGCCATTCAGATAGGGCCGGATGTGCTGCTCAAGCCCAGGGCCGCCGCCTGTGCCGGTGTGACGATGAAGCCTGCGCCGTGCAGCTTCATTCCCGGACTGCTGATGCGTTCGTTCGCACGCAGCGGCAGGGCCAGATCCGGGTCTGCGCCCACCGACAAATCGGGATTGATGCGCGCCACGGTGGTGGACAGCACCACGTCCGGCACTCCCTCGATGGTCGCGCGTTCGGCGGTCACGCGCTGCAACAGCCCGGCGTCGTCGCCCCCGCGAACCGCCCGCTCGACAACCGTCATCGCGATTCGCACCGCCGCCGAACCCACGCCATCGGACCAGGGGTGGTCGGGGATGGCGAGCACCAGCCGCAACGGGCGCCGCGCGGCCATGGCTGCCGCGATCACCCGGCGGCAGAAGGTCTGGCGGATGCTGTTGGAGGTGATGAAGCCGAAGCGGCGGGTCGCGGTCTTCGGGGCCACCAGCGCCTGCGCCGCCTTCCACCAGAAGAACATCGCGATGTCGGCGGAGTTGGGCACCTTCTTGTAGGTGGCCCAGAGCGCCATCGCGTAGCCCTCGCCCAGTTCCGCGCGCATGTCCTTGCCGGCGATGAACGGCGGGTTGCCGACGATGAAGTCCGCGTCCGGCCATACCGCCATCTTTGGCCTGACCAGCCGCGTCACCTCCATGCGCGCGGTGTCGTCCGGCACGTCCTCGCCGGTGATCGGGTGCGGCCGGTGGGTGCGGCCGTCCCAGCGTGTCACCGGCCGGGCGTGCTCGTCGCGCACCAGTTCCTCGGCGTCCCAGGTCATCAGCGCGTCGGCCAGCCGGATGTTGTGGAAGTCGCGCAGGATCGGCTCGGCCGGCGGCGCCTTGCCGAAGGTGCGGAAGTGCCATTGCAGGTAGCCGATCCACAGCACCAGCTCGGCCACCGGCACGGCGCGCGGGTTATTCCCCAGCCCGAGGAACTGGTGCGGATCGACACTGGCACCGGTCAGCGCCAGGCGGTCGCCCTCGCCCGGCACCAAATTGGCGAGCGCGTCCAGCACCTCGCCCTCCAGCCGCTTCATCATCTCCATCGTGACATACAGGAAGTTGCCGGTGCCGCAGGCCGGGTCGAGCACGCGCACGGCGCAGAGGCGGGCGTGGAAGTCGCGCAGCGCCGCCGCCGCGCCCTTACGGTCTCCGGCTTCCAGCCGGGCGTGCGACGCCGCCTTGAAGCCGTCCCACTCGGCGCGCAGCGGCTCCATGACTGTGGGCAGCACCAGCCGCTCCACGAAGGCGCGTGGCGTGAAATGGGCGCCCAACTGCCCACGCTGGCGTGAGGTCAGCGCGTTTTCCAGCAGCGTGCCGAAGATGGCGGGGTTGACGTTGGTCCAGTCGCGCCGCGCGGCGATAATCAGCCAGCCGATTTCATCCGACGTGACCGCGAGCGGCTCGGTCCCAGCGGTGCCGGTGGCATACAACCCGCCATTGAACCGGCGTACGGTGGCGCCCAGGGCGGCCGAGAAGCCGCCGCTGTTCATCTGCCGCCACAAATCGCCGACCATGCCGGAGAACCGTGCCGGGTCGTGGCGGCAACCCTCCAGCAGATCGGTGAACGCGGTGTGCGTCGGCAGCAGGTCCACCGACTGCGCGAACATGCAGAACAGGCAGCGCATCAGGAAGTGGGCGACCGCATCCGGTGTGTTGCGTGTCTCAAGCGCGCGAGCGAGGCGGGCCAGGTATTCCGCTATCTCGCGCGTCACCTCGGTGCGCCGCCGCGCCGGATCGAGCGAGCGCGGGTCCCGCCAGATCGCCACGAGGCGTTCGCGGATCTTCGGGTTCGGCAGGTCGGTCAGGTAGACGCGGAAAGTCTCGCGGTCGGGAAACTGGACGTAGTGCCGCCCGGTGCCGGAAAAACCCGCGTAGATGTCAAGGCAGAAGCCGACATCGCAGACGATCAGGAACGGCGGCGCTGGCTCGTAGGTCGGCAGGTCGCGCACGTAGCCCTCGGCCTGGCCCTTGGCCCGCAGCATGTGCTGGCCCCATCCCGGCGAGTTGCGCACCGCCTGTCGCCGCGTCGCTTCGCCCTGCAGCGCGAACAGTTCGGGCGCGATGACGTTGGCGCCCTGTTTGGCCTCCAGGATGAAGCAATCATGCTTGTAGAGGTCGATGCGCCGTGTGGTTTCCCGCGCATCCTCATGACCATGCGTGACGCTGCGCTCGAAACGGTAGGAGCCGGTGCCGCCACGGGCCGGCGGCGGCGGTTCGATGCCCAGCAAGCCGCAGAGTTCGATCAGGAAGGGCGGCGCGTTGGTGCGCTCGGCCTGCTCCGCCGCCGTCCACCGGGCGATGAAATCCTCATCGCGCCGGGGATGTCCTGTCTCCTGAAACGTGGTGAAGCCGCTCCGGCGCGCCGTCAGGCGGCCGGCAGCTCCGGCACCTTCATCCCGGCTTGCACCGCCGGCCGCGCGCCGACCGCGGCCATCCACCGCGCCAGGTTGGGCCGCGCGTCGAGCGACTTGCCGAGCCGGTTCACCGCGCCGTTGAGCCACGGCCAGGTCATGATGTCGGCCAAGCCGTACTCCGCCCCGCCCAGATGCTCGCTGGCCGCCAGCCGTGTGTCGAGCACGTCGAGCACGCGGTCGGTCTCCTTCTCGAACCGCGCGATGGCGGCGGGAACCTTTTCGGCGGAGAAGATCTTGAAGAAGCCGAGTTGCCCCAGCATTGGCCCGACATGCGCCGCCTGGAAGAACATCCACTCCAGGTCGGCGCTGCCCGGCAACGGCTGCAGCTTGCCCGCGCGATCCGCAAGATACAGTAGGATGGCGCCGCTCTCGGCCACGATGCGGCCGGCGTCGGGGTCCTCGATCAGCGGGATCTTGCCGTTGGGGTTCATCGCCAGGTAGGCCGGAGTCTGGGTGCCGCCCTTGCCGATGTCGACCGCCTGGACCGCGTAGGGCAGGCCGACCTCCTCCAGCATGATGCTGGCTTTCTGGCCATTGGGGGTGCCCCAGGTATAAAGTCGGATCGGGGTCATGCGCGATCTCCGGCGATTGCTGTCGCTGGGTCATGGAGCGAAAGGCTGACGATGTCCATGCAAAGCTCCGGACGCGGCTGGTCCGCAGTCGAGCATCTGCTCGATGCCGGGGACGACGCGGCGGCGTTGCGGGAGTTCGAGGCTCGGCTGCCGTTCCAGGGCCTGTTCGGCTGCGCGCATCTGCTGCCGCGCCTCGCCGCAATCTGCGCCGGAAGCGGGCGGGCGGATGCGGCGATGCTGCTGGCCGGCTTCGCCGGTCCGGCGGATGACGCGCCGTTAGATCCGCAGGTGCTGGCGATCCTGGCCGATCCGGGGCCGGAGGCCGCGTTGCTGCGCGTCATGGAGCAACTCGACAGCGCGGCCGGGCAGCCGGCGGCGGCGCGGCTGTTCGAGCAGGTGAGCCGCTGCCTGCCGCCGATCTCGGAATACTGGATCTATTTCCGCGCCGCCCGCATCTACGCGGCGTTGCAGCGCGCCGATGCGTGCTTCCTGGTGGCCGCGGTGACGCTGTGGATGGACCCGCGCTCGCCGACCGCGTGGTCGCCGGCGCATGACGTGTTCACCTGGTTCCAGAGCCAGGGCCGGTTCGTCGCGGCGGCGCGGGTGCTGTGGCATTGGAGCGCGCACTTTCCCGGCCAGCCGCTCGCCGACGCGGACACCACGGCGGCGGTCGAAGCCGCTGCCGGCCCGGCCAGCGCCGCGGCCGAGGGGCGGGTCGACCGGCGCATCGTGCCGGCCGAGCAGCGGCGGCCGCAGCCCTGGTTCTGCTACGGCCCCGGACCGCCCAGGGCGCTGCGGGAGTTGTCGCGGGTGCTGGAGCGGCGGGCAATCTGGGTGACCGAGGTTGCCGACGCTGAGTTGCTGATCTCCGACGACGCGGTGGTGGTGCTGTCCGCCGGCGGGGCGGTGCTGACCGATCTGCGCGTGGGCGCGCTGCCGGAGCTGGTGCGGCGTCGCCTGGATGCGCGCGGCGAGGTGGAGCGGCTGGAACTCGACGTCGCGGTGCTGGTCGGCGACAGCTTCCCCTCACCCAATCTGTGTCACTTCATGCTCGACCAGGCGACGCGGCTCACGCTGTACCGCAAGGCCGGGGTGGCGGTCGAGACTGCGACGGTGATCGGACCGGAGCTGGCGACTCCGTACCAGCAGGCGATTGCCGCCCGTTTCGGCGCGGTCGCGTGGCTCGGCACCAACCGGCACGCCAGGGTCAGGGTGCGCCGGCTGCATGTCAGTTCGAGCTGCCGCGCGCTGCAGCATACCGCGCATTGGGGGTCGGAGTGGGCGCTGGGAGCGGTGCGCGCGGCGTTCGGCGTCGATGGCACGGTGCCGCCGCGAGGGCGTCGCCTGCTGGTGTCGCGCGCCGACGCCAGCTATCGCCGCCTCGCCAACGAGCCCGATGTCGCGGCCCTCCTGGCGCAACACGGGTTCGAGCTGATCCAGCCCGGCCGCATGGGCCTGGACGACCAGGTCGCCGCCTTCGCCGCCGCGAGTCACGTCGTGGCGGTTCACGGCGCTGCCCTGGCGAACCTCGTGTTCTGCCCGCCGGGCGCGCATGTGCTGGAAATCTTCCCGGTCGGGCAGGGAACGTGGTCGTACGCGATCTTCACGCCGACGCTGCGGCTGGATTACGCCACCATGGTCAGCCCCGAGGCCGGCGGCGACGTGACCGTCGACCTCGACGAATTGCGCCGGTGGGTCGGCGACGTTGAGGCTTGAAGCTTGGGAAGAAAGCAAGGCCAAGGCTCTGCCCTGGAGCCGTTCAAGGCCAGCCTTGAAAATCCTTCAAAACGGATTCCAAAGGCTTCGCCTTTGGCGGGGTTTGGGGCGGCGCCCCGATCTTGTCACTGGCGGGGCTTGACGGCCAGCAGGCTGGCGATCTCGAACATCATCTGCGCGCCGACCTGGGCGGTGACCGTGGTGGCGTCGTATTGCGGCGCCACTTCCACCACGTCGCCGCCGACGATCGCCAGCCCCGCCAAGCCGCGCACGATGCGTTGCGCCTCGCGTGGCGTGAGGCCGCCGACTTCGGGCGTGCCGGTGCCGGGCGTGAAGGCGGGGTCGATGCCGTCGACGTCGAACGACAGATAGAACGGCTCGTCGCCGACCACTTCGCGGGCGCGGGCAATCACCGCCGCCACGCCCATCTCGTCGACCTCCTCGGCATGGATCACCGTCATGCCGGAAGCGTAGGAGAACTCCCACAGGTACTCGCCGGGGCCGCGGATGCCGATCTGGATGGTGCGCGCGGGATCGAGCACGCCGTCCAGCACCGCTTGGCGGAACGGTCCGCCGTGGTGGAACTTGGTGCCCTCGTAGACGCCGCTGGTGTCGCAATGGGCGTCGATGTGGACCATGCCGAGCGGGCGGCCGCTGCCCAGCGCCTTCAGGATCGGGCCGCTGATCGAGTGGTCGCCGCCGACGCTGACCGGCGCCACGCCGGCCGCGTGCAGGCGGCGGTAGAAGGCCTCGATGTCCTCGTGGCATTGCGTGAGGTCGAAGCGGCTGCGGAACGGCACGTCGCCGATGTCGGCCATGCGCCGCTCGGCCACCGGGGAGACACGCAGCACGTGGTTGAACGGGCCGATCCGCTCGACGTTGCGGATGGCGCGCGGGCCGAACCTCGTGCCGCTGCGGTTGGTGACGCCGAGGTCCATCGGCACGCCGACCAACGCCACCTCGATGCCGCCGAAATCCGCCTGATCCTGCGCCTCGGGCCGGTACGGGGCGGAGATCAGGGTGGCGATGTCGGAATACGGCAGCTTGCGGCGGCCCACTCCGGAGAACGCCAGGGACGCCGCGCGCTGGAACACCGGGTCGCGGGTTTCGTGGGCGCGGTCGTTGGAGTAGGCCGCGCGCAATGCGGCGAGTTCGTCATCGGTCATGCGGATACCCCTGTCACCCGCACCACCTGCCAGGGACGCGCTCCGGCTGCAATCTCCGTCGCGCGATCCTGGCTCGGGCTGTGGAAAGCTACGGCGTCCAGTTGCCCGAGGTCGGGTTGCCCGGCGTGGTGTTGGGCCGCGGGTTGAAGTCCGCCGGCGCCGGATCGAGCAGCTTGCCGCCCTGGTAGTCGGTCGGCACGATGTTCAGCATGTAGCAGCCCTGGCCCGCGTAATGCGGCAGGGAGGTCACCGCCGAGGCCGGGATCTCGGCATACTCGGCGGGCAGCGGGTCGGAATTACCCAGCAGCCGGTTGTTGTCGAAGGCGTTGAACAGGTTGCTCATGGGCGACACCAGGGCGTCGGCCGGACCCAGGTTGGCCTGGCCGAACTCGGACTGACCGAGCCGTCGGCCGCGCGCCTCGTCCGGCAGGTTGGCCAAAGGCTGCAGGTCGAACACCGCGTCGATAAAGCGGATGACGGAGCTGTGCTCGGAATAGGCGTGGTCGATGGCGTGCGCGCGGGCATAGGGCGAGATTACGATGGTCGGAATGCGCGGGCCGCCCGCCAGCGGCGCGCCCTCGGGATCGCGGGAGCGCAGGTTGATCGGCGTATGGTCGTAGAGGCCGTCGGTCTCGTCGTACGAGATGATGATGGCGCTGTCTTTCCAATACGGGCTGGCGGCGATCGCGTTGACCTCGTCGGCGACCAGCGACTCCGAGATTTGCGCGTCCGAGTAGCCGGGATGGTCGTCGTTGCCGGTGAAGTTCTTCTGCACGGCGGGGTTCGGGTCGAGCGGGGTCAGCTTGTCGTTGTTGCCGTAGCCGCCGCGCACGTAGAACACGCCGCCCGACTTGGGCAGCTTGGCCGCCGCGACATCGCCGAAGAAATCATTCAGCCCGTGCAGGTTGGCGGCCACCTTGGTGTTGTCGCCGATGTAGCCGAAATACTGCGGCCCGTTGTGATGCACGATGTAGTTGGCGCCGACCTTGTCCCCGGCGGCGTCGGTCGGCTCGTGGTCATAGCCTTCCTGATACCAGCCCCACTGGATCTGCTTCGGGTTCTTGCTGGCGATGGCGCGGATGTCGTTCTTCACGTCGGACAGGTCGAGCGCCGGGTTCTGGTCGGACTGGATGATCTTGTCGATGTTCGGACCCATGAACGACAGCGGCAGCGAGGCGTAGGTCTGGTTCAACGCCGGTTTCGCCGGGTTCTCGTCGTTCAGGCCATACGGCGGCTTGATCGGCGAGCTGTCGAGGTTGGAGCCGGCGAACGGGCCGGGATCGCCAACCACCGGCTCGCCGCCAGACTTGGACACGGTGGAGCTTGCGGTGTTGTTGCTGCCTTCGCCGGGATGCAACGCCCACTGCGTCTCACCCGACTGGCCGGCGATCATGGCGATGGCGTTGGGCGTCGACGGCCCGATGATGGTCTGGTGGAAGTTGTCGAGCAGCGTGAAGCGGTCGGCGTACTGCCACAGAAAGGGAATGGTGTCGCAATCCAGGTGCCCCATCACCTCCTCGGCCTTCTGCTTCTGGGCCAGTGTGGGATTGGCGGTGGCGGCCAGGCCGGTGCCGCGCGAGACGATCTGGCCCGAGGCGTTGGTGGTCAGGCCTTCCTCGTTCAGGGCGTAGCGGTCGTTGTGCGCGACATTGTTGGCATCGACGTCGAGGCTGTTGTCGATGCCGACATGCGAGTGATCGACCGAGTCGGTGTCGGCCGGGTAGATCGCCACCGTTTGGCCATTCACGTCGGTGACGCTCTGCGGCATCAGGAACGGCGAGACCGTGCCCACGCTGCCGTCGGTGCCGACGATCTGCTGCACGAAGCCCGGCGTCGCCGCGGCGGGCTTCGAGAACAGGCCGTTGGCGCCGGGGAAGGTGCCGAAATGGTGGTCGAAGGAGATGTTCTCCTGGAACAGCACGAACACGTACTTGACCCGCTTCTGCAGCAACGCCAGCTTCGCGGCAGCCGACAGGGCGGGTTCGCTGCGGGCGTCGAACGCCATCTTGGCGACCATGGCGCTCGAAGGCGGCGCGGTCGTCACGGCCGCGTCCTGCGCGTACGCCAACGGCGACTGCAGCAAACCCATTGCCGCGAGCACGGCGCACGAGGATCGAAGGCGTTGTCTGGTCGTCATCGGCACTCTCCCTGTCGTGGATCCCGCTCCCGGCGCGGAATCCACCGTTTACGGAGGTTAAGTCGCACGGCCGAACCAGGCGGCTAAACCGCGCTTCCGCTACAAACGTGTTATTCTTTGGTAACCTTTGCCAACTATCCCGAAACGACGGGATGCGAGGTTAGCGGATGCCGGCGTCGATCAGCGGCACCAGCCCGCCAATCGTCTTGGGCGTGACCACGCCGGCTCCGGTGTTCAGCGCGAGGCCCGGCATCTTGTATTTGGCCGTCATCACGCATTGCAACACCGGCATGAAGCCTTGCAGGTAGAGCAACTGGTCGAGGGTTGCCGACACGTAGCCGGCCTTCAGCCCATCGATGGTGGCGGGGCCGAGGTCGATGCCGCCGACGGTGATCTGACCCGGCCGCTTGCCCGCCTTCTTCAGCACGTCGGCCAGGATGCCGGTGACGCCGCCGTGCTGGGTGCCGATCGCCTTCAGTTGGGGATGCGACTGCACGTAGGCGATCAGCACCGGGATCGCCAGGGTCGGGTCGGAGTTGGCTTCCTGCGTGATCTCCAGCCGGTCGACCTTGAGCCCGGCCTTCTCCAGCGTGTCGGCCATGCCCTTCTCGCTCTGGCCGCGCTCGGCCTGGCTGAACACCCCGTAGACCATCGCCTCGTCGCCCGACTTCAGGCCGCCGGCCTTTATCATCGCGTTGCCGGTCAGCGTGCCGCCGGCATAGAGATCGACGCCGGCATAGCCGAAGCCCGCGGTGCCGAACTCGGCCTGCAGTTGCGTCAGCGGCGAGTTGCCGTCGGTGACCACGACACCCTGTTCGACCGCCTGCTTGACCAGATCGTGGAACGCGCCCGACCCCGGATGGCCCATGATGACGATGCAGCTCGGCTTGGCGGCCAACGCCTGCTTGAACTGCTGGATCATGGTCTCCGGCGCCCAGGTGGCGAATTGGGCGTTGAGCTGCGCGCCGAGCGCCGTGGCCGCCGCCGCCGCGCCGCTCTGGCGGGCCAGCGTGGAGGCGTCGCCGGCGTTGCCGCCCATCTGCATGTAGATGGTGACGCCCTTGCCGGGCGCCTCGTCGGCGGCACGGGCGACGCCGGCTCCCAGCGCCAGCATCGCGACACCGGCCAGCAAAATCCTTGTTGCGTTCATAAAAGTCTCCATTGGGTTCTTGTTTTTGGTTCAGTGCGATCCGGTCGCCGGGGCAGGATTGGGGGCGTACTGCGGCGGCTTGCGGAAGCGGCCGAACAGCGCGGCGCGGCGGGCCGGCTCCTCGACCAGCAGATAGAACACGATGGCGATCAGGAAGATCAGGCCCTGCACCGTCCGCACCCACGCGCCGGTGAGGCCGGAGGCGACCAGCCCGGCCTCCAGCATCCAGATGATGAAGCAGCCGAACACCGTGCCGACGATGGTGGCCCGGCCGCCGAAGATGCTGGTGCCGCCGATCAGCACCGCGGCGATTGCCGTCAGCAGGTAGCCCTGGCCCTGGTTGCCGAAGTAGTTCTTGTTCTCCAGCGTCAGCATCAGCGCCGCCATCGCGGCCAGCGCGCCCATCAGCGTGAACAGCTTGATCTTCTCGCGCGCCACGTCGATGCCGACCACGCGCGCCACGTCGTTGCTGTCGCCGATGAACAGCACATGCTCGCCGAAGCGGTGGCGGTTCAGCACGAACCAGAGGAACACGCCGATCGCCAGCGTCCACACCGCCTGCACCGAGATCTGGTCCTGCCAGGCGTAGGAGTTGGGATCGCCGAAGTTGCCCACCAGCACGGTGTAGACGCTGCTGTCCTCGGCCCCGCGCAACGCGTACGACTTGCCGCCCGAGAGCACCGTCGCCATGCCGGACCAGAAGAACTGCGTCCCTAGCGTCGCGATGAAGCTCGGGATGCCGACGCGGGCGATCAGGATGCCGTTGATGAAGCCGACCAGCACGCCCGAGGCGATGGCGCCGACCACCGCCAGCCAGCCCAACTGGTATTCCTTGAACAGCAGCGCGAACACGAAACCGGAGAAGGCGATCACCGCAGGGAACGACAGATCGATCTCCCCGGCGCCGATCACGAAGGTGAGGCCGATCGCCAGCAGGATCAGCGGCGGCGCGGTCGAGAGCAGCGTCGTGTAGATTTGCGGCGCCAGGAACACCATCGGCGCGGTGTACATGAACAGCCCCAGGATCAGCGCGAACACCACGATGATCGGCAGGCCCTCGATGCGCGACCAGATGGCGGGAGTGCCGGGTTGGGCAGTATTGGATTGGGCCATGCCGCGCGCTCCGTTACCGCTTGTGCTGCAAGGCGATGAGGAACTCGGTCAGCTCGGGCACGGTCATGTCGCGCGGCAGCACGTCGGCCACGACCTCGCCGCGGTCGAGCACCACCAGCCGGTCGGCGACCTCGTGCACATGCGCGAGGTTGTGCTCGATGTAGATGCAGGCGTGGCCGGACGCCTTGATGCGGCGCACGAAGTCGAGCACCTTGCGGACCTCCGCCACCGCCAGCGCCACGGTCGGCTCGTCGAGCACGATGAGGTCGGAGTTGAAGTGCATGGCGCGGCCGATGGCGATGCCCTGGCGCTCGCCGCCGGAGAGCTGCTTCACCATGCTGTCCACGGTGATGCCGACGCCGCGGAAGCCGATGGTGTTGAGCAGGATGTCCTGGGCGATGGCCTTCTGCTCGCGGATCTTGATGAAGCCGAAGCGGTTGGTGATCTGGCGGCCGACGAAGAAGTTGCGCCACAGCGGTTGCTTCTCGCCCAGCGACTTGTCTTGGTACACCGTCTCGATCGACATCGCGTGCGCGGCGCCCACCGAGTAGCTGGAGGTGTCCACCTCCTGGTCGCGCACGAAGATGCGCCCGGCGCTGGGCCGCATCACGCCGGTCAGCGTCTTGATGAGGGTCGACTTGCCGGCGCCGTTGTCGCCGATCAGGCCAACGATCTCGTTGCGCCCGATTGCCAAATTGACGTTGCGCAGGGCGTGGACCGCGCCGAAATACTTCTGCACGCCCTCCATGCGGACGATGTGCTGGAAGTTGGCTGGGATCGTGCCGGCGTCGCGCGCGCCTCTGGGATCGCGAGACTGTGCCGCCACCGCACCAGCCATTCGGCCGCCTCCCTGCTTCGTTGCAGGATTCATCTGACAATAGCGCAGGTCTGTCAACGCGGCCGCCGATGGCTATGATGCGGCAACGGCTCACCAAGGGAGGACAACGCCATGAGCGACGAGACGCACATCATCCTGGACCCGCGCTTCCGCACGCTGATCTTCGGCCACACGCGCCTGGAAAAGCTCTACACCGGCTGCCGTTGGGCCGAGGGGCCGGCGTATTTTCCGGCCGGCCGGTATCTGGTCTGGTCCGACATCCCCAACGACCGGCTGCTGCGCTACGACGAGTGCGACGGCAACGTGTCGGTGTTCCGCCAGCCCGCGCACAACGAGAACGGGCACACGGTCGACCAGCAGGGGCGGCTCATCTCGTGCGAGCACCGCGGGCGCTGCGTCAGCCGCACCGAGCACGACGGCAGCCGCACCGTGCTGGCCTCGCACCATGACGGCCGCAAGCTGAACTCGCCCAACGATGTGGTGGTGAAGTCGGACGGCGCCATCTGGTTCACCGACCCCACTTACGGCATCGACAGCGAGTACGAGGGTGACAGGGGCGAGTCGGAGATCGGCGCCAGCCACGTCTACCGGCTCGACCCCGCCACCGGCCAGCTCGACATCGTCGTCAGCGACCTGCTGAAGCCGAACGGCTTGGCGTTCTCGCCCGACGAGCGCTTGCTGTACGTGATCGACACCGGCTTCACGCACGACATCGGCGTGACGCCGAAGATCTGCGTCTATCCGGTGACCGACAACGGCACTCGGGTCGGCGAGGGCCGGCTGTTCTCCGAGAGCGACAACGGCCTGTATGACGGGATGCGCGTAGATACCGCCGGCCATATCTGGACCTCGGCCGGCGACGGCGTGCATTGCATCCACCCGGACGGCACGCTAATCGGCAAGGTGCCGGTGCCGGAAATCGTGGCCAACGTCTGCTTCGGCGGCCGCAAGCGCAACCGGCTGTTCATCTGCGGCCAGACCTCGCTGTACTCGCTGTATGTGAACGCGCACGGCATCAAGGTCTGCTGAAGCCGCTTCATGTCGATTGTCCACGCCGAGACGGAAAAGTAGGGCGGAAAAGCGAAGCGCCTTCCGGCAGTTGCGAGCGGTCCGAAGTCGGCGGAATGCGCTGCGCTGTTCCGCCCTACGCCGCTGCGAGCGCAAGCAAGTTGGGCAAAAGCGCTCTAGCGGCAGGAGGCTGGCCGGGTGCTCATACCCGGCCAGCCTGCGACTACTTTCCCCAGATCGCCTTGTAGTGATCCCGATACGCATTGTCGGGATCGAACACGTTCTTCGGGCCGCCGTCGAAGCCGATGTTGTCTGCCGTCACCAGATGCACACCCGGCACGTAGCCCGACCATTTATCCTTGCTGAACGCCCGGTTCAGCTCGTCCACCAACTGCCAGCCTTGCAGGTTCAGCGGCTCCGGCACGGTGGCCATTTGGTACTGCTTGGCGCGGATGCGCTGGAAGGCGCTCTCCGATCCGTCGCCTGCCGAGATCGCCTTGGGTGGGCCGTCGCCATCGATCCCGGCGGCGGAGAGGGCAGGCGGCATGAAGTCGAAATACAGGTCGTTGATCGCCAGCGAGTAGGTCCACTTGGCGCCGAAGCGTTGCAGCAGCGAGGTGGTCAGTTGCGGCATCCGGTTGCTGCTCTCGCCGATCGGGCTGTCCTCGAACGCCAGCACGGTGCAGCCGGGGCATTTCTTGATGACCGCCTCCATCGCGCGAGCCTTGAACAGCGCGATCTGGTACTGGCTGTCGGTGAAGATCACCACGCCCGCGTGGCCGTTGGAATCCGCCACCGCCTCCATCGCCGCCGTCGCCGCGACGTCGGCCGAGACGCTGGTGACGTTGGCGAACAGGCCGGCATCGGGCTCGGGTCCCGGCACCGGGCCGGAGTGCCAGCCGACCAGCGGGATGCCGGCGTCGGCGGCGGCCTTGAAGCCGACGCTCTGCTCGTTGGTGTCGAAGCCGCCGACCACGATGCCGTCCGGCCTCAGCGTGAGCGCCTGGTTCAGCGCCGCGGTGCGCGCCGAGACGGTGCCTTGGCCGTCCAGCACGCGAACAGTCCAGCCGATCGCCTTCGCCGCCTCCTGCACGCCCTCGGACACGCCGAGGATGCCGCCGTTCTTCATGTCGCCGGCGACGTACACGATGGTCTTTGCGCCGACCGCCTTCGGCCCGGTGGTGGGACCGTCCCACTTGTCCGCTCGCCCAGTGGCGGCGGCGGCCTTCTGCTTCGACAGGGCGGTGAAGTCGTCGGCGCGCGCGGCGTGGGCCAGCAGCGCCATGCCGGCGGCGGCCAGCAGGATCGGTCGCAAACGCATCAGAAAACTCCCGTTGAAAGTACCGGCGTGGCACCGGTCGTGGTTGGCGCCGGTCGTGGCGCCTTGGATGCCGCGCCGCGCTTGCGCTGCGCGTAGCCGGCAATGCCGATCGCCACCAGCAAGGTGACGCCGTTGAACATCGGCTCGACCCAGAACGAGCCGCCGGATTGCTGGATGCCGGAAATGCCGATCGCCAGGATCGCCACGCCGACCAGCGTGCCCCAGACGTTGACCCGCCCCGGCTTGATGGTGGTGGAGCCGAGGAACGCGCCGACCAGCGCCGGCAACAGGAACTCCAGGCCGACGCTGGCCTGGCCGATGCGCAGCTTGGACGCCAGGATCACGCCGGTCAGCGCGGTCAGCGTGCCGGAGGCGACGAACGCCGCCACGGTGTAGCGCCGCACCGGGATGCCGTTCAGCGCCGCCGCCTTCGGGTTGGCGCCGATCGCATACAGGTACCTCCCGATCGGCAGGTACTCGAGCGTCACCCACAGGATGACCGCGAGGGCGAGCACGTAGAACCCGGTGACCGGCAGGCTGAACACCCTGGTGCCGTTGATGGCGTAGAAGCCGTTCGGCAGCATCCCCAGCACCTGCCGCCCCTGCGAGTGCCACATCGCCACGGCGTACAGGATAGTGCCGGTGCCCAGGGTCGCGATGAAGCTGTCGATCTGCGCCACCTCGACCAGCAATCCGTTCAGCAGCCCGACGCCGGCCCCCAGCAGCAGGATCGCCAGCACCGCGACGGGCCAGGGCAGGTGGAACATCGTCTGCAGGCTGATGGCCAGGATGTGCCACAGCACGATGCCGTAGCCGACCGTGAGGTCGATCTTGCCGGCCACCATCGGGATCATCGCCGCCAGCGACAGGATGGCGATGATCGCCTTGTCGCTGATGATGGAGCGCAGGTTGAGCCAGGTCGGAAATGTCTCCGGCAGCAGCAGCGAGAACAGCGCCGCCAGCGCCACCATCAGCAGCACCAAGCCGTACACCGGCACCAGCCGCGCCACGCGGCCCGGCCACGGCAGCCGGGACAACTCGCTGCGGGTCGGCTCCAGCGCGGTCGAGCGGATGGTCGAGGCCATGTGTTTCCTCCTACGCCGCGACGTTGGCCAAGGCGGGTTTGACCGAAGCGGCATGGATCAGTTGCTGCGTCGTAAGCTCCACGCCCGCGAGTTCCGCCACGATCAGGCCGCGCGAGAACACCAGGGCGCGGTGGCACAGCCGCGCCACCTCCTCGAAGTCGGTCGACACCACGACGACGCCCAGCCCGCCGTCGAGCGCGGTTTCGAGCAGGCGGTAGATCTCCGCCTTGGCGCCGACATCGACGCCGGCGGTCGGGTCCTCGGCGATCAGCAGCCGGCGCACCACCGCCAGCCAACGCCCCACCACCACCTTCTGCTGGTTGCCGCCCGACAGCGCCTCGATCGGCAACTCGGGCGCGTTCGGGCGCAGGCCGACCCGCTCGCCCACCGCGCGGGCGTCGCGCGCCTCGCGCGCCGGGCTGACCAGCCGCAGCAGGCGGCGGCCGATGGCGAAGGGGTTGAGGAAAGTGTTCTCTCGGATCGACAGGCCGGCGGCGGTGCTCTCCTCGGTGCGCTCGCGGGCGATCAGGCCGATGCCGGCGGCCATGGCGGCGCGGGCGGACGACAGATCGGGCGCGTGGCCGTCGAGCAGGATGCCGCCGGTGTGGGGCAGGGTCCCGAACAGCGCCCGGCCGACGCGCTCGTGCCCGGCGCCGCGCAAGCCGACCAGCCCGACGATTTCGCCGCGCCCGATCGCAAAGCTGGCCGGGCCGGCGCCGTCCACGACGAGATCCCGCACCTCCAGCAATGCCGGCCCCGACACCGTGGCGGCGCGCGCCTGGAACTGGTCGAGGCTGCGGCCCACGATCATGTGGATCAGTTCGTCCGGCGTGGTGTCGGCGACGGCGCGGGTGGCGACCACCGCGCCGTCGCGCAGCACGCAGACGCGGTGGGCGATCTCGAACACCTCGTCGAGCCGGTGCGACACGTAGATCATGCCGACCCCGCGCGCCGACAGCGAGCGCAGGGCGGCGAACAGCCGATGCACCTCGTCGGCCGGCAGGCTCGCGGTCGGCTCGTCGAGCACCACGATCTCCGCCTCGGTGGCGAGCGCGCGGGCGATGGCGACCAGCGATTTCTCGGTGCGGCCGAGGTCCTGCACCCGCGCCTGCGGATCGATATCGCCGCCGATCGACGCCAGCGCCCGGGCCGCCGCGACGTCAACGCCCGCCCAGTCGATGCGGCCGCCGGCGCGCGGGTAGCCGAGCGCCAGGGCCATGTTCTCGGCCACCGTCATCCACTCGATCAAGCCGAGATCCTGGTGGATGAACGCCACCGGCTGCCGCTGGCCGAACCGGGGCGGGCGATGGCGGTATGGCTGGCCGCGGTACAGGATGGCGCCGGCGTCGGGTTCGTGGATGCCGGCGAGCGTCTTGATGAGCGTGGATTTGCCGGCGCCGTTCTCGCCCAGCAGCGCCAGGACTTCGCCGGCCCGCAGGTCGACCGACACGTCGTTCAGCGCCAACGTTCCACCGAACCGCTTGACGATGCCGGCAAAGCGCAGCAGCGGCACGTCCTGCTCGGCCATCGTCGCTCCCGGTGGCCCATCGTCGTGAGGCTCGGGTGCAACCGTATAGGTGTGCCGCGCCAGTGCAAGTGGCTTGTAGATGCCGGCGTCAGGCGGAGATATCGAGCGCGGAGGCCGGCGCGGGCAATTCATCGGTGGCGTCCACGGTGACGTACTCGGGTGCGGCGCCGCTCTCGAGCGCCTGGGGGCTTGCCGAAATCTGGAGTGGCACGCCGAGGCTCGCCGCCTGCGCCTGGGATTGCGTTTCACTCGCCGTCAGCGCCTTGAGCGCGCTGGTTCTCTGCTCCAGCATGGCGGCCTTGCCGTACCGGGCGGCAACCTGGTTCCAGTTCGTGTGGCCGTAGCTGTCCGTCAGGCCGTTATAGGCCGAGATGGTGAACAATAGCTGGTTGATTTGGACTGGATCAGGTCCGGGCCTGGCGGCCTTGGTCCTCGCTGAGAGCGTCTGCCGGGCGACCATGGGCTTCACAGCCGCGCGCACCGTTGCAGGCCCGCGCTGCGGCGCAGGCGCTGCGGTTGGACTCGTGGTTGCGATTAAAGTCATGCGAAAACCAATCCCATGGCCTCATTATTGGGATTGTCTATTACGAAACCGTAAAGTTATCCGCTCAGCCGAACAGCTTGAGCGCCGTGGCCATCGTCTTGAAGACGCCCCAGGCGAGCGGCAGGACGATCACCGTCCAGGCCAGCAAGACCTTCACCGAAACGCCGCCGCTACCGACTCCGAAACTGCTGTCGAAAGGGACGCCGGAGCGCTCGGTTCGCGCGGCGGCGTCGGACACGAACCAGCGCCGGGCGACCGGGCGCACCAGGAGGTTTGCCACGAAGCCGAGCGCCAACAGCGCGGCCAGGACGTACATGGCTTGGTCGTACACCTGGTCGCGCGGCACGCCGGCGGCGATGCGGTTGTCGCGCAGGATGCCGACAATGCTGGGGCCGACCAGCCCCGCCGCCGACCATGCGGTCAGCAGCCGCCCATGGATCGCGCCGACGAATTGCGTGCCGAACATGTCCGCCAGGTAGGCCGGCACGGTCGCGAAGCCGCCGCCGTACATCGACAGGATGACGCACATCACGGCCACGAACAGCGCCTTGCTGCCGGCGTGGGCCGCCCAGGGCGCCAGCGCGTAAAGCGCCACGCCGAGCGCGAAGAAAGTGGCGAAGGTCAGCTTGCGCCCGATCCGGTCGGAGAACGACGCCCAGAAGAACCGGCCGCCGATGTTGAACAGCGACAGCAGGCCGGTGAAGCCCGCCGCGATGCCGGCGACCGTTGCGCGCTGGGCGGGATCGAGTTGCAGGAAGCCGACATCCGGCAAGCCGATCAGCCGGCCGGCGAAAATCTCCTGCAGCATCGGCGACGACATCGCGAGAACGCCGATCCCGGCGCTGACGTTGAGGAACAGCGCCATCCAGATCAGCCAGAACTGCGGCGTACGGTGGGCGTCGCGCAGATCGACGTGGCCTGTGGTCACCATCGATCGAGACCGTGTTGCCGCCATTGCTTGGCCAGGCGGTTGCCAGCCCGCGACGGGCACGCGGTAGCCGATAGCTCCGCCCAGCATGAAAACCAGATAGATCGCGGCGAGTATGAGAAAGGTCTCCGCGATCCCCGCGCTGCCCGGGCCGCGCAGCGCATTCATCAGCAGGTTGGCCAAGGGCGCGCCGATCATGGCGCCGCCGCCGAAGCCCATGATCGCCATGCCGGTCGCCATGCCGCGACGGTCGGGAAACCACTTCATCAAGGTCGAGACCGGCGAGATGTAGCCAAGGCCCAGCCCGATGCCGCCGATGACACCAGTGCCGAGCCACATCAGCCAAAGCTGGTGCAGGGTGATGCCCAGGGCGGTCACCGCTAGGCCGCCGGACCAGCACAGCGCCGCGGTGACGCCGGCGCGACGCGGTCCCACGCGCTCCAGCCAACCGCCCCACAACGCCGCCGAGCACCCAAGCACCACGATCGACAGCTTGAACATCCAGTTGACGTCATCGATCCGCCAGTCGCACGAGGTCGCAACCAGCGATTGCGCGAGACCCTGGCAGGCCGCCGGCTTGGCTCCTGCGACCAGATGCGTGAGCGGCAGCCAGAACACGCTCAGCCCGTAGGCCATGCCGATGCAGAGGTGAATGGCCAGGGCAGCCGGTGGAACCAGCCAGCGGTTGAACCCCGGCTTGGCGATGGTCCGCTCGCGAGTAAGGAACCCTACGGCGCTGGCGTCCGTGGCCTTGTAGCTTACGCTCATCGTTGCCGTCCCAAACTTTTATGCGGAACGCGCCGATGAGCGTTTTCCGATCTGTGCGATACAGAACAGTCAGGGAAATTTCACAAGTGTTGGAATGCGCGACCGCCGATCAAATCTCCCGTAGCGCCTGAGCGTCCATGGTCGGCGTGCCACTTTGCGGAGCGGCTCCGGCTAGACGACGGCACTCACGATTTCACGCAAGCGGGCGGCGCCGGCAGCGCCCTTCAGCGCGTCGCGCCACTGCGCCTCGGCCACTCGCTGATGCGCGGCGATGGCCTCGTCGGCCGCGGTCAGCATGGCCACGCCGCCGAGCTGGCTGGCCGGGCTATCCGGGAGGAATGGGTTGATCGCCACGTTGGCCCGGTCGCGTGAGCGCAGGATGACGAAGTTGCTGGTGGGTTCCTGGTCGGACAGCACGCCGAATTGCAGGCCCATCGGCTCGGCCTCCATCAGCGCCGCGACATGGGCGACCTGCTCGGCGGCGGCCTGGCGGTTGTGCCGTCGCAACGGTTCGGACAGCGTGGCCGCGCCGCCCACACCCTGGATCAGGAACTGCCGCAACTGCTGCGGCGAGATCATGCAGATCACGCCCGGGCGGCGCATCCCGTACATGCGCTTGCGGGCCGCCAGGATGCCCAGCACCTGCTCGGCCATGCCGATGGCCGCCTCACGCTCGCTGCCGGCCTCGGTCGCGGCTTCATGGAAGGCGTCGGACAGGGCCGCGTCATAGGCTGCGGTCGTGGTCAGGTAGAACAGCGAGCCTTCCATGATGAGGATCTGGTCGGCGGTTTCCTCAATCTGCCGCAGCCGCTCGAAGTAGCCGATCGGCCGGCTGTAGTACTCGACACCGATCCCGAGCAGCGACAGCGGCGAGATTTTCAGCAGTTCGGCGAGGCGCTGGATGGTGTCCAGCTTGATGACCTCGCCCTTTTCGTAGCGATACAGCGCCGCTCGCGACACTCCCAGCCGCGTGGCGATTTCCTCGGCCCGCATCCCCGATTCAAGCCGATAGGCGCGGAGTTGCTGGCCAATCTCGGTGAAGCGCATGCAGATTTCCGGGCGAAGAAGGAAGAAAATGCGGACTGTGCGAGCTGCGTCGAAGGCGGCGCTGGGAATGTCTCAGATTTCGATACCCATATCCATTTATTAGGTTGCGATTAGTTAATCAAGTCCTATGGTTGCCAAGCGGAATCTTACGCGATTAACCCGCTGTTCAAGGCGCCGCGGCGTTCAGACGCCGTAGCGTCGCCGCCAGCCGAGGCCAGCGACGGTGTCGGCCGCGGGGCGGTACTCGCAGCCGAGCCAGCCCTGGTAGCCGAGCGCGTCGATCCGCGCGAACACATAGTCCCAGCCAATCTCCCCGGTGCCGGGCTCGTGGCGGTCCGGCACGTCGGCGATCTGCATGTGCGCGATCACCGGCATCAGCGCCGCCATCCGCTTGGTGACGTCGCCCTCGCTGACCTGGCAGTGGTAGATGTCGAATTGCAGGCCGAGCCGGTCGCGCCCGATCGCCTCGACCAGCGCCGCGCCCTGCGCCATGGTGTTCAGGTGGTAGCCGGGCATGTCGCGGTGGTTGATCGGCTCGATCACCAGGAGCACGCCGGCCGCCTTCGCCCGCTCCGCCGCCCATGCGAGGTTGACGGCGTAGGTTGCCGCCGCCGTCACCGGATGCAGCCCGGCCGGCACCAGCCCCGCCATGCAATGCGTCATGCCGCAGCCAAGTGCGGCGGCGTATTCGAGCGCCCGCTCGACGCCGGCACGGAACTCCGCCTGACGCCCCGGCAGGCAGGCGATGCCGCGCTCGCCGGCCGACCAGTCGCCGGGCGGCATGTTGAACAGCACCAGTTGCAGGCCCGCGCCATCGAGCCGCGCCCTCACCTCGGCGGCGGGGTGATCGTAGGGGAACAGGAACTCGACCGCCTTGAAGCCGGCCTTGGCGGCGGCGTCGAAGCGGTCCAGGAACGGCGCCTCGTTAAACATCATCGACAGGTTGGCGGCGATGCGCGGCATTGTGGCCTCCTCCGTTTGGCAGGACGCTAGCGACGCGGCGTGCGGTTTGCCAGCCGTTGCGCCGTGGCCGGGCATGGCGGATACAGCGTCGGTGCGAACCAAGCGAACGAGGTGCCGGTGACCGCCGAGCGGCTGCTGATGACCTTGCTGCTGGGGGGCGTCGCCATCGGCTGCGTGCTGGTGCTGCAGCCGTTCCTCTCGGCAATCCTCTGGGCCGCCATCCTGACCTTCACCACTTGGCCGCTGTTCGAGTACCTGCGCCACCACGCGCATCTCGGGCGCGCTGGCACCGCTGCCCTGATGGTGTTGATCATGGCGGTGGTCGTGGTCCTGCCGCTGGCGCTGGCAATTCCCAGCGGCGCCGACGATGCCGAGCGGTTGCGCCACCTGGTGCAGGACGCCGCGGCCGCCGGCTTGCCGAGGTCGCCGGCGTGGCTGTGGGGCGTGCCAGTGGTGGGCCATTCCCTGGGCGGCTTATGGGATAGCTGGGCCGCCGATCTCGACGTCATGGTGTCGTTCTTCAGGCCCTACTTCGGCATGGCGGCGGAGTTCGGCCTGTCGCTGCTGCTTGGCCTCGCGAATGGCGTGCTGAAGTTCCTGCTGGCATTGTTCATGACGTTCTTCTTCTACGTGTCCGGCGACCGGCTGGCGGCGGTGCTGACGGCGTTGCTGCAGCGTGTCGCCGGCCCGCAGGCGGGTCGCCTGATCGCCGTCACCGGAGCCACCGTGCGCGGCGTCGTCTACGGCATCCTCGGCACGGCGGTGGTGCAGGGCATTCTCACCACCATCGGCCTGTGGGGCGCCGGAATACCACGCCCGTTGCTGTTCGGCGTGATCGCCGGGGGGTTGTCGGTGCTGCCGGTCGGCGCGCCGGTGGTCTGGATTCCGGCGGTGCTGTGGTTGCTGTCGAACGGTCACACCTGGCGCGGCCTGCTGCTGGCCGCCTACAGCTTCGTGTTCGTGAGCGGGGCGGACTCGGTGATCCGCCCGTTCTTCATCGCCCGCGGCGCGCAACTGCCGTTCCTGCTCACCATGCTGGGCGTGCTGGGCGGCGCGCTGGCGTTCGGCCTGCTCGGCATCTTCGTGGGGCCGGTGCTGCTGGGCGTGGCCTACACCCTGGTGCTGGAATGGGCGCGGCCGTCCGTGACGATTGCCGAAGGATAGGGGAAAATTGCCGAAGGATAAGGCAGTCCCGGCGGCGCGGGCGGCACGCGGCGTCCGGGCGCAACTGCGTGGCCTCGATGCGGAGACGGTGGCCTGCGCCGCGCTGGAGGCCGATGGCTGGACGGTGCTGGGCCGGCGGCTGCGAACCGAGGCGGGCGAGGTCGACATCGTGGCCGAACGTTGCGGCCTGCTGGCGTTCGTCGAGGTCAAGAGCCGCGACACGCTGGGCCAGGCGGCGGCGTCCATCCCGCCGCGGCAACAGGCCCGCCTGTTGCGCGCGGCGGAAGTCCTGCTCGGGCTGCATCCGGAGTGGGGCAGTGCCGGGGTGCGCTTCGATGTCATGGTGGTGGATGCCCGGGGACGGGTCCGCAGGGTGGCCGACGCCTTCCGCAGCGAAGTCACGCCCGAATAAGATCGACGTCGACAACGCGGAGTCCCGAGGCGGCATTAGCGAATTAACATGTTCCGCTTGCGTTCCAGGTGTAAACCTGTTGTTCATGGTGTTGCAGGCGATTGCAGTAAAATGGTGCTTGAATGCAGAAAACGGTTGGTTTTTTGGCTGGCTTCTCGGATGCTGACGTTATGGTAACGCGTCAGGCAGTGATTTCGCAGGCAACCGCAGTTTCCACTGCGGCCGAAGCGGGCGTGGTCGCCGCGGTGTTGCGCGCACTGGCATCCATGGCGCGCATCAGCCAACGGCATCAGGCCGAAGTCGATGCCGCGCTGCATCGCGCCGGGGTGATGATAGGCGCCGACACCGTGGCCGGCATCCTGCGGCAACTGGGCGATCAGGGCTGTGTCGACGGGCTGATCCCGCTGTCCGACGGCGCTCTGCTGTTGACGGTAACGGCGCTTGGCATGAGCCGGTCCGGCATCGGCTGAGACTGCGCCACCCCGGCGAGGAACGCGCGCCAACTTGCCACTACGCGGTCGCGGCCAAACTCACTCTCGAACCGCAGGCGTCCGGCGTGCGCCAAAGACGCTCGTCGCACTGGCACGGCCATCAGGGCAAAGATGGCGGCACTCAGTGCGTCCGGTTGCTCCGGTGGCACCATAATGCCGTCGATGCCGTCGCGGATCAGCTCGCGTGGTCCCGCCGCCTGCAACGCCACCGTGGGGCAGCCGGCCGACCAGGCCTCGATCACCATGTTGCCGAGCGGTTCGATCCGTGACGAGCAGATGAACAGGTCGGCAGCCCGCAGCAGCGCCGCGGCGTCGGTTCGCCAGCCAAGAAAGCGCACCCGCGACGCCACGCCCACGGACGTCGCCAGCGCCGTCAGCGCCGCGCGCTCCGGGCCTTCGCCGGCGATAGCCAAGCGCATTCCGCGCAGAGCCGGCAAGGCGCGGATCAGCGTGTCGAAACCCTTGTCGGCGTGCAGCCGTCCCAAGCCGAGCAACCAGGGGCCGTCCGACGCCGGCAGGTCGGGCGCAGGCTTGGCGTCGCCGCAATCATCCACGAAATTGGGCAGGTAGTGCGCGCGGGCGGCGGGCCAGCCTTGCTCGATCAGCCAGGCGACCAGGGCGCGCGTGTTGCCCACCAGATGATCGCAGCCGCGGTAGTGGCGCAGATCGTAGTAGCCGCCGAGCCGTCCGACATGCACCCACGCGCCGCGCGGGGTCTGCGCGGTGGCGCGATTCATCCAGCTCACCACCACCTGCGGCGCGAACTGCCGCAGCATACGCCGCAGCCGAGGCCGGGTGAGCAGGTCGTATGGCGGCCCGAACGCCAGTTCCCGCGGCCGCAGGCCGGCGGCGCGGAGCAGGGCGGCACGCTGCGGGTTGCGCCGGATCACCGGAAGCACGTCCTCCCCCGCCGTATGCAGCGCCAGGGTCAAGCGTTCGTAGAACAGCTCGGCGCCGCCATGCGCAGCGCCTGCCATGACCTGTGCCACCCGCATCACGCCGCCTGCCGGGCTGCGAGCAGGTTGGTGGCGGCGGCCAGCGCGTCGGCCACCGCAAGGTCTTCCATCCGCGTGGTGCTCGACAAGGCCACCGCGGCTTGCCGACCGGCCGGCCCATATTCCGCTGCCGGCGTGGGACCGAACAGGCCGAGCGTCGGCGCTCCGGCGGCTGCGGCCAAGTGCATCAGGCCGGAGTCGTTGCCGACATAGAGCGCCGCCCGTGCCAGGCACGCCGCCGCTTGAGGCAGGCTGAGTTGCCCCGCGAGGTCGATTGCCGCCGGCACGCTCGCCAGCAACGGCGCGGCCAGGGCGTGCTCCTGTGCTCCCGGTCCGGCAAACACGGCGAGCCGCGCGCCAGGCAGCGGCCCGGCGGCGAGATCCTGGAACAGCCTCGCGAAGCGGTCGGGCGGCCAGATTTTACCCGACCAGTTGGCGGTCGGCCCCATGGCGATCACCGGGCCGTTGGGCGGCAGCAGCCGGGCGGCCAATGCCCGGTCGCCGGCGTCGGTCCAGGCGACCGGCAACGGCGGCGGATCGAGGCGGAGCAACGCCGCAAGCTGCACGATCTTGTGGCCGCCGCGTTTGCGCATCACGGCGCGTGCCCGCGTCGGCAGCAGGTACGACAGGGCGGAAGCGCGTACGTCGACCACGAGGTCCCACAGCGTGCCGACGCTGGCGGCCCACAGCGGCAGCCAATGGCGGCCGTACGGCTGCTTTTCCATCACGATGGTGCGCTCGTGGTTGGGCATCCGCGCGAACAGCCCCTCCGCGGCCGGACCGCAGGCGATGGTGATGCGGGCATCGGGGTGGCTGCGGATCAGGTGATCGAGCAGCCCGGTCGACAGCACCGCGTCGCCGATCCGATTCGAGGTCACGAAGAGGATGCGCATTGCGCCGCATAACACGCTCCGGCTGAGACGACACAGCCGAGACGACACGGCTGGCTGACGCGGCGCTACGGAGCGTGTAGAGCCGGCGCATGTGCGGATTGGCAGGCATCCAGACCACCGACGGCTCGGCCGCCGACCCGGCGTTGCTGGACCGGATGCGCGTGGCCCTCGCGCATCGCGGCCCGGACGGCCATGCCACGCTGGTGCGCGGCGACACCGGGCTGCTGCACCTGCGCCTGGCCATCGTCGACCTCAAAACCGGCGACCAGCCGCTCATGGGGCCGCGCGTGCAGGGCGAGGAACTGGCGCTGGTGGCCAACGGCGAGATCTACAACGATCCCGAGCTGCGCCGCACGATGGCCGGCACGCCGTGGCGCACCGGCTCCGATTGCGAGCCGGCGGTGTTTCTGTACGCGGACCAAGGGTCGCGGTACGCCGAACGGCTGCGCGGCATGTATGCCACAGCGATCCATGATCCCGGCACCGGCCGCCTCGTGCTGAGCCGCGACCCGTTCGGCATCAAGCCGTTGTACTACGTTCAAACCGCATCGTCGTTCGCGTTCGCCTCTGAACCGCAGGCGCTGCTCGATGCCGGACTGGCGGGGCGCCGCGTCGATCCGCAGCGCCGGGCCGAACTGCTGCAGCTGAAGTTCACCACCGGCGCGCAGACCATCTTTCCCGGCATTTTTCGCGTGCTTCCCGGCGAGACGCTGGTGATCGAGCGCGGGCGCGTCGTGGAGCGCCGGATGCGCCCTGCCTTGCCGGACGGCGGGCCGCGATCCGTCGGGCACGCGACGGCGCTGGCGGAGCTGGATCGTGCGCTGCTCGACAGCGTGACCGCGCATCTGCGCGCCGACGTGCCGTACGGGCTGTTCCTGTCCGGCGGCATCGACAGCGCCGCGCTGCTGGCGTTGATGCGGCGCGCCAGCGGCAGCCGCGTGCAGGCGCTGACCATCGGCTGGGAAGGCGGCGGGGTCGCGGACGAAGCGGAGGAGGCGGCGCGGCTGGCGCGTATCGCCGGCGCGGACTGCCATCGGCTGACCATGACCGAGGCGGATTTCTGGCGATTTGCTCCACGGATCGCCGCCTGCATCGACGACCCGACCGCCGATGCCGCCGTGCTGCCAAGCTGGATGCTGGGCCAGGCGGCGGCGGCGGACGGCCTGAAGGTGACGCTGTGCGGCGAGGGCGCGGACGAGCTGTTCGGTGGCTACGCCCGCTACCGCAAGCAGCGGCCGCCGTGGCGCTGGATCGCCAGGCCGCCTCGCTCGCATGGCCTGTTCGCCGCCGACATGCCGGGCTGGCGCGACGGCATCGCCGCCGCCGAGGCGGCTGCGGGCGGTGGCCGTTCAGCGATGCAGGCGGCGCAGGCGGTGGATTGCGCCGAGTGGCTGCCCAACGACCTGCTGACCAAGCTCGACCGCACGCTGATGGCGCATGGGGTCGAGGGGCGCACCCCGTTCCTCGATCCGGTGGTGGCGGACTTCGCGTTTCGGCTGCCCGATGCCGAGAAGGCCGGGCTGCGGTTCGGCAAGCGGCTGCTACGCGAATGGCTGGCGACGGCGTTCCCGGAAGCCGGCGCGTTTGCCCGCAAGAAGGGCTTCAAGCCGCCGATCGGCGCCTGGATCGCCGCTCGCGGCGGCAAACTCGCGGCGCAGGTCGCGGCTCAGCCCGGAGTGGCCGAAGCGCTGCCCGCCGAGACAGTCCTGGGCGTGTTCGCCGTGGCCTCGGCAACCCCGCAACCGGCCTGGAGCCTGCTGTTCTACGCATTGTGGCACCAGCATCACGTGCTCGGCCATGCCGCGGACGGCGATATCGGCGAGGTTCTTGGGTCCTAGCGGGCCGCAGCCTACGACCCAGGCGCCGGAGCCAAGGCGGCGCCCAATGCATCGTCCAGCCAGGCGAGGTTCGTGCCATGCGGGAACCACGCCGCCCGCGCCGCCGCGAGGTCGGCAGCGTTTCGGGCGAACTCGAGCGCTTCCGGCAGCCCGGCCACGGGCAGGTGGACCGAACGACAGAGCGGGTAGTCGCGCGCGCGCCACTCCGGCCGGTGCGTGGTGAAGAACGCCAGGCACGGCACCCTGAACGCATCGGCCAAGTGGACGATGCCGGTGTCGGTCGAGATCACCAGAGCCGCGTGCGTGATCCATCCGCACAGCGCCTCCAGCGTCATAGCCGACGAAATGACATGCTGGGCAGGGCTGTTCGCCGCGCCCTGCGTCACCGCGGTCCGGCCAGCGCGGGTCACGCGGTGCAAGATAAACGACTGGATTTCCGGCGGCATATCACGCAGGTGCATCGAGGCGTGGGGCGTCAGCAGCACGTAGGCTTCGTCGAGCGGTGGCGCTGCCGGTGATACCCGACTCGCCAGCCAGCTATTGCGGCGACTTGCCGGCGCGATCGCTTCCGGCTCGACGCCCAGCCGGCGCAAGAAGAAGTCGATCATCGCGATGCCGGCGAAGGCCGACTCGAAGGCGAAATCGCGTAATACCAGCCCTCTCGGACCTTGACTCTCCGGAGGTTTCCAGACTGATCGAACTCTGATTCTCTGCTCCATGCGGTAATTCGCTGCTTGGGAGTGACGGATGAGTGCGGCGGTAAAGATCACACG
>JAABUJ010001289.1_pt1 | contig 38007 bp, 36 predicted proteins | sample 5559131 | NCBI WGS metagenome assembly JAABUJ01 (sample SAMN10711875, study PRJNA513366) | rock metagenome | isolation source: Antarctica rocks | place: Antarctica: Victoria Land, Mt New Zealand nord | collected 2016-01-07 | reverse complement strand
AGGCCACGACCCGTGACGCCCTGGAAGCGGCGCTCCCCGCCGCACTGGACACGGTCCCCCCACAGGTCGCTCGTAACTGCTTCCGCCACTACGGCTACTCGGTCCAATGACTCCGCGAAACGCTCTAGTGTCTGGATAGTGGCTGACCAGGGTCACGCGGCATAGGCGGCAGGGATAGCACCCAGGCCTGCGAGCCGTGCGCTCTCGGACGATTCCCTGACGATGAAGGCCGTGACAGTCACGGCGTCCGGTACGTTATCCCCTATGCGGAACGAGTATCGACGGAGGGGACAGTGCGATTGACCTTGACCGCGGCGATCCTAGCGGCTCTGACATTCGCGTGCACACCCGTGGGAGTTCACTCCTCGGCGCTTCCTGTTGCTCAGGGCACCGCCGTCCCGCCGTCGGCTCTAACCTGCCCCGCAAGCACCGACGACCTGGAGGTCTCGCGCATCCACCGAACGTCCCCGCCGCTGTTGCCCAGGCTTTTCGCGATGTCCCCGCTGAGACGGACGATTCAGCGGCGCAGAGCCGTCGTCGTCGGTCTCTATCTCGCCATCTGCGGTCTTCCACTGGCGGATACACGATTACTGCACTGTCCGGGCAGCGACGGAGTCGCCTACCATCTCGCCTTCACCTGGGACAACGGAATGGTGGAGCGGGTGACCTGGGATGCCACCGGCTGCCGTTCTCTCTATCCCGGCAACCATCTGCGTATAGGAGGACCTGCCTACGGCACCTTGCCTCCCTTCTGGCGCCTGCTCGCTCATGCTCTCCGCCTGCCCGAGAAAAAACTCTTCCCAGACCTCCCGTAAGGCCGCGAGCGATCCGGGGCAGTGTATATAGGTTGACCACTTCACGCGGAAGCTGACGCGCTCAGGCGGCTCGGTGTCCGCAAGGAGCAATTGACGCACTTCCGGTGCCGTTTTTAACGGGTGAACGCGGCAAAGCAGGATCGGAGTACACCCTCGGGATCTTCCGCTCGCTCCCGAGCGTCCGGTATCGAGGTCAGTTGCGCGGGCGATCTGGCGACGCGATCCGCGTCGGCCAGAAGGCTTACTACATCCAGGTCCTTTGGCGTCCCATCCGCCGAAAACATGCCCTGTTTCAAACAGCTCCCCGCCGGCTGCAGCAGGTCCACTCGTGCCACATCATCGCCCAAGTCGAACGCTGCATCTAATTCGTAGCCGGCAGCGCCGGCCGACCACACCGCATCGAGGGTTCGTGCTGGGGCCGGTTGCACCTGCCGGGCTGTCTCGGACCCACAACCGGCCGACAACACGGCGGGGAATCCAGTCATTCCTGCCGTGTACGCAGTGAGAAACGACTCCCAGGTCGCGGCCGCATCGGCCGCCCAGCTTGGTCGCCAGTCCACTATCAGCCACGCAGCCAGACCACTACGGCCCAACGCTGATAGGTCAAGGTGTGGATGCAAGGCAACATCCCGAGCAGATACAGCGTGCCACAGCGGTCTAGCGTTTCGGGTGGACGCGACAGACTCAACGACGCGAGCGAGCCACGCTTCAAGCTCCTCGCGGTCCTCCGGCGCCGTCACCGCCGTCATACCATCCCCGAGAACCCAGCCAAGTACGGCCGGATGGTCCGCAAACTCTCCGACGACTTCGCGTATGAGGATGAGCTGCGCCCGCACGGCACGCGGATCTCGAAACAAATTGCGAACGGGTCGATGGCTGGTTGACGAACCACACATGACGGCACCTCTCTGGCCCCCCTCGTCCGCCAGGGCCAGTTCCGGCACAAAGGTCACGCCAAACAGATGCACTGGAAACAGCGTGACCGTCAACGATATGCCTCGATCCGCCGCAAGCCGAAGCACCTGCTCCAGGTTTCGCATGGCAGGCACGGACACTGTTTCCGCCGAGGGTTGAAAGTCGTACCAGGTAAGCGCAATGCGGAGGCGCCGGATTCCGAAGGCAGCAAGCAGATCGAAATCGTGCTGCACCTCGTCGGCGCGGAAAGCACTCCACCAGAAAGGGCCGGATGACGATGGCCAGTATCGGACACCGGCGAGAAACGGAGCAGGCTCGTTAGTTCGGACGGCTGACACGCGCATGTCCATTTGATTCTGGACAGAAGTGGGGCTGACCAGTCAACGGCGTACCGCATAGGGGGCAGCGTGGGCGGCTGCCCGACGCAATCTCTTCGATCTGCCCTCTCATTTCGACAAACTGTTCCCGATGAGCACTGAAGCGAATGGCGACGAGAGCAAACGCCGACTCAAAATCGCCGGCTTCTAACGTAAACAAATGAGACTCGTGGTCGTAGCCGATTGCCAGCGACGCCACTTTCACGTCAAGTTCGCCGACAAATGTTCCGCTCGGCCCAACATCCATTAGCTCCGGGCCATCTGGTGGAATTCGATCGAGCAACTCCTCGATGGCCGAACCCAGCGTGACCATCTGCTGCTTTTCTAACCAGAGCGATACCCGTCCCTCGGCTGTCTCAATCAGGATACGGAATGTTCGCTGGCCTGGCTCACCAAATACCTCTGCTCGAACGGCACGTACCAGCCCGAGATCTAATCGTTGACCATCCACAACCAAGTATAAGCGCACAAAAAGGACGGCCGATCCCCGGTCAAAAAACGGGCTGGGACTACCAACGATACGGCACGGCTTTGTACCGGGGGTCGGGGAAACGACCGGTGTCGAGCAGCCGCTCGACACGGTGCACTAGAGCGCGCCATTCGCCCAGCGTAATGAGCTTGCGTAAACTTTCAGTCTGCGGGGTTGAACATTCCTCGAGTTCATTGGACAGTCGCTTCAGGTCTGTCCGTTCCTCAAAGGGAATGCGAGTTCCGGCAAAGTGCCACAATATAGTCCGTAATTTTGGCTGAACATGAAATGTCAGGCCATGGTCAATCGCCCACATCTTTCCCGTCTCCGTCAATAGACAGTGCTCGGCCTTGCGATCTGCATTGTTCAGCAAGACGTCTAAAAGCGCGAGCCGCAGCAACTCCGAAACCTCGATCTCGCTCCGGTTCGTGGCCTCGATGAACAGTTGGAGGGAGCCCGTGCCATACGCGCCATCAGATACCACAGTAGGGGGAACCAGGTTCCAGCCCAGGATCCAGTCGACGAGATAGCTTCCTACCTCTCGCCGGTAGAGAGAACCCTGAGCAAAATCGTACAGCGGGTATTCGCCGCGGGCCGGTTTGTACACTCCGAGGCTCTCCCCCGCTTCACCGGCATCCAGCGTCACCAAGAAGGTGTGGTTGCTTCCGTAATAAATAGGCTCCGTGTGGCGGTGATAGGCAGCTTGGAGAAGCTGAACGATGTCTGGTCGTAACGGATCCCAGGAATGCCTGCACGGTTGATAGCCATGATCCAGGTCGTCGCGCAGCGCTCCATCCATGATCGGCAGTCCTCCAGGTAGCTCAGTGTATCGCGGCGCAGGGTCGTGCTGTGACTCGGATGCGATGAGACTGATATAGTTTCCAGTACGAGGAGGCGTGTTTCCCTTTCTCGCTGGTCCCTCCCCCGTTCCAGGCCGAGCGTTCGCTCCGGGCGACTGCATCCGGTTTGGCACGCAAGCCATACTGCGGCGTTATCTCCATGTCCACCCACATCGAAGCTCTCCGTCTCCAGGCCCGTTCCCTCCCGGAAAGCCCGGGCGTCTACTTCTGGAAAGACGCGTCGGGGCACACATTGTACATCGGGAAAGCGGTCAACCTGCGGTCCCGCGTGATGTCGTATTTCTATCAAGCGACCGTGGAACGGCGCACACGGGATCTGCTCATGACCGCTCGATCGATCGAGTACGAGTTAACCGCGACTGAACTCGAAGCCCTGTTTCGTGAGTCAGCGCTGATTAAACAAATCCAGCCGGATTTCAATCGCGCGCTTCGGGTGTCCAAAAAGCCATGCTATATCCGGGTCGACCGATCGCGCACCGATCCCTGGCTGGAGGTAGCCCGGGATAACGAGGATGAAAATTCCCTCTACTTCGGTCCCTTTCGGTCACTTCGAGTGCTCCGTGAGACCATTGCCTTCCTGCATGATGTGCTACCACTGCGGAAATGCACGGCTGCCAAACCGCGTTGCAGGCCCTGCATCTACTTCCAAATGCATACGTGCGCTGCTCCTGCGCTCGATGATGAGCACCGCCGCCGGCACAACGAAACCATTCAGCAACTGTTCGAGCTGCTTGATGGTCGAAGCGACCGTGTGTCTCGCTGGCTCGAGCACAAACGGGACCGACTGAGCGAGTCTCTCTGCTTCGAGCAGGCCGCCGAGATGCAGGAGCGGTTAGTGATGCTGCAACACATACAGCGTCAGCATGTGATTCTTGAGGCAGCCATCCAATGCCGCTGCGTCGTCGTACACCACTCACCTAGAATCGGGGAAGACCGGCTACTGCTGGTGGCGCACGGCCACGTGCTCTCGCAGCGAGATGTGAGTGGCGCCGCGCCGAGAGAGGTAGCCCAATGGATTCGGACGCATGACATCCTGATTCAGGCAGTCAAACAACAGCAAACTGCGCTGGATGCCGCCGGCGTCCTCGAACGCTGGATCGCGTGTAACCGACAGCGCGTGCGCTGGGTCGCGGTGCCGCATGATGCAGCGGACAGCGATGTGCTCGAGCGCATGGCATACGTCCTCGGGGCCAGCGTACCGGAACCGGTCGGACACCAACCAGCAGCGCGGTGACCGCACGAGGGGTGCGTGTCGCTAGACCTGATCCGCCAGCTTCTGTGGGGGCACCAGACGGGGCAGCAGGCCCAGACCATTGGCGCTTCGTTCTTTGCGCTCGAGAGTCCGGCAGAAGATCTCGATCTCGCCTGGCGTGAGATTCAGGAAAACGATCCCGCCGACAACCCCTGCCACGGCCACCGCCGGCACGGCGACCAACTGGTTGATACCCAGTTCCTGCCGCATGACGAACTGGTCCTTGCGCGCCAAAACCACAGTGCCGAGTAACTGCTCGTGCGCATCGAACACGTGCATACCGAATTGAATGGGGCCGTTACGGGATGAGCGACGCTGCACGGTATTTCCTCCCTCTTGCCCAGCGAGCGTGACGCTGCGCATTAAAGCGAGCCGAGACACTTCTGTCAAGCGCGGCTCCGACCAGAAACCCGACAGAGCGACCGCGCTCAAGGTTCACTATCCTCTATTTGGGTGCGACTATTCAACCCGCTCATTCCCTCGCTCTTGTGTTTTTCGCGCCCACCGGTCACAATAATGGCAGACTTCATACAAGGAGGCGGCCAGCGCCTGTTGCATTGTCTTCGACTCATCCGTTGAGATAGGGAAGAGGAGGACATGTACAGCATGGCTCTTGTTTTGGAATCCGCACTTGTCGAACAGCTTCGCCGCCAGGAAGAAGACGCGTTCACGGTCATCTATGAGCGGCATCGCGCCCAGATTTACAACTATCTGTATCGCCTGAGCGGAAACCGCGAACTAGCGGACGATCTGACCCACGACACGTTTTTGAGTGCGTACGAGTCGCTGCCGAAGCTACGCCCGGATTCCAACATCTCGCCCTGGCTCTATCGTATCGCGTCAAATCGCTTCCGCGACGTGCTTCGTCGCAAGAAAGTCATCTCATGGCTCCCGTGGGGAGACTCGCCTCGATATGAAGCAAGCCTGGCGGTGCGTGGCGGCGAAGAGTTGTTGCCGGAACGCGAAGCAGTTCAAGCAGCCCTGGGTAAAATCAAGCCTGAGTATGCTCTGTGCCTTGTCTTGCGCCTGGCCGAAGGATTCTCGTCCGAGGAGACTGCACAGATCCTGGGAGTATCACCGGAGGCAGTGCGAATGCGATTGTCCCGGGCTCGTCAAATGTTTAAGGCGGCCTACATAGCCGGCGAGATGGCGCCTCTCTGATGACGTACTGCGATCTCGACGCGCTCTCGCGTTACCTCGACGGCGATATGTCGTTGCCTATCCGACGAGAAATGGAATCACATCTCCGAGGGTGCGCATCGTGCGGAGAAGAACTCCAACAGCTTCAGTGCGCCGACCGGATTCTGGTGCATTTTGGACGCGCCTCAGTCCCCGTGCCGTCCACAGCGGGGCAGCGGATGGTCGGCGCGGTCCAGCGCCGTCGTCGCTTGGCTCCGCTGATCGCACTGAGCCGGATGATGCCGGCTGCCGTGGGGAGTTCGGTCGCCGCCGTGTTAGTCCTATTGAGCGTGAATATGGGAATCCTCTCCCACAATCGTATCGGAGCGCAAGGCAACCTGGCGTCGCCGCCAGGGCTGCAGCACTTCGCCAAGCAGTCGGCGCCGCTCATGAAAGCCCGTCGGACGTCGGCTATGCTGGGAGGACAGTCGCTGGTCGAGGCGCAATTACCCCCTAGGTCTCGCTTCCAGTTCGACTTCAACTGATTTATCCTGAGTACTCCGCTCACAGATGTCAGTTGTCGCCGGCTTCGAGCAGCAAGCGGGAAGGATGTATGGTGCGGATGACGTGGAGAGTGCCGGCCATAGTGGTCGCCCTCTTACTGCTCTTGGTCCCGACGCTTACCCACGCCACACAGGGTGTAAACGCGCCGAAGATTCCAACCATATCCCCGTCCTATGCAACCGGCGGTGTCCTTCGGCTTTCCATACCTGACACGTCACCGACGGTGGATCCAGCACTGGTGGCAGACGAAGAAAACGTCGAGCTTGCCGACCTGCTCTACTCCGGTCTGGTTCGGCTCGACGCGTCCTACCATATTGTGGCGGCGGCGGCGGCGTCCTACATCATTTCGCCCGATCATCGGCATTACACGTTCTATCTGCGTCGATCGCTGCGCTTCAGCAATGGAGACCCGGTCACCGCGCGGGACTTTGTGTTCTCAATTACTCGCAGCCTCACGGCGTCCGTCAAATCCCCGTCGGCGCCAACCTACCTGCTCGACATCTCTGGCGCCCGAGAATTTTTGGATGGGAAGGCAAAGACCGTCGCGGGGTTGAAAGCCGTCGGCAACACCCTGCACATAACAACCTACTGGCCCGTGCCGTACTTCTTGATGGAACTCACCTACCCATCAAGCTATGCGCTCGACCGGAAGCTGGTTTTGAAGGCTGGTCCAGTCGATAACTCCGTCTGGTATACCAACCCGATCGGGAGCGGACCGTTCCGCCTGCAGTCATGGGCGGCAAATGACCATATGACGCTCGTGCCGAACAAGTATTTCTACGGACGGAAACCGGGGCTGACGAAGATCGTTATTTCCTTCGGAGCTCTACCGAGCACCGGCCTCTATGAGTACGTGAGCCACGCCCTGGATGTGGTAAGCCTGCCGGCATATGATCGATCCTTGATTCATCAGGCAGGCATTCATGAAACAAAAATGCTGGCAATTGACGGCATTTATATGGACTTACGCGCCAAGCCCTTCTCGAACCCGCATATACGGCGAGCACTCACGCTTGCTCTCGATCGATCGACCTTGCCGCGGATTGCGATGGGCCCCACAGTCACGCCGTTCGCAGGCTACGTACCGCCCGGCCAGAATGGATTCGACCCCCAGTTACAGTCCTTACCCTTTGACGCGACAGCCGCAAAGCGAGAACTGGCGGCTGGCGGGTATGTAAACGGTAAGACATTCCCCATTACCACGCTCTACTATGCCGATGATCCAAAAATCAGCAAGCTTGCCCAAACCATTACGCGAGCATGGCACAAGAATCTGGGAATTAGCATCGACGCGCTTGCCCTCACCGTCAATACGCTCTTTACCAAGGCACAAAACAATACCCTTCCTCTGTACCTCTTTGGCTGGTCCGCTGACTATCCCGATCCGCATGATTGGCTATCCTTGCAATGGAAGTCCGATGCCGTGAACAACAACGTCCATTACAGCAACAAGCAGTTCGATACCCTGGTTTCCGCGGCTGACGTCACCTGGGATGGCTCGAAACGCTTGAAACTGTACGACCGCGCACAACAGCTATTGATAAACGACGCTGCCTGGATCCCGATGTACATTCCGCATCGGCTGGTATACATACGTCCAACCGTAGCCAATTTGGTACTCACCGGCTATGGCATAATTCCGCGCAGCGGCACCTGGGCGCAGGTGAGCGTGGCGACCATCGCATCCAAAGGGCACCGGCATACGTATGACTCAGGGCTGCATGAATAACCCGGAACGCAAATCCTATGACTTCCAGGAGATCGATCGGCGCATGACCTCTCTCCCGTTTGATTTTCTCCTCCTCTTGTCAGTCGCAGTATTGGCGCCCGCACACTGAGACCCGTGAGCAGATCGGATACTCTCGCCGGGCGGAAGCCGCGCTTTCGCCAACGCAGTGCGATCGCAGAGCCTCGAGCGCGACGTTCGTCGGCGCCTCCAGCTCCTCCCCCCCGTCGCTCACCCGACGTGGCACTACCCGCACGGCCCGAGGCGCGAGCCATTCCGCTTCCGCGGATTACCGTGGAAACCATGCTGTACGGTCTCATCATCGCCGGAGCGTTTACCGTGCGCTTCTGGGCCGCCGGCAGTCGGGCCATGCATGGGGACGAAGCGGTGCATGCGTGGTTGGCCTGGAACCTGTACAACGGCACTGGCTACCAGTACGATCCGGTCTACCATGGTCCACTCCAATTTCCAGTCACCGCGTTGTTTTACTTTCTGTTTGGTGTCTCGAACCTCTCCGGACGGCTCTTGTCCATCTTGTTTGGAACGACCCTGGTAAGTCTTCCGTTCTTTTTGCGGCATCACATGGGACGCTCGGCAGCATTATTGTCGTCCGCGCTCATCGCCCTGTCGCCGGCCTTTGTCTATACCTCGCGCCTGGAGCGCGACGACATGTTGACCTGTTTGTTCGCCATGACCATGGCCATTGCTTTGTTTTCCTACGTGCGGACGCGCCAGACGCGCTATCTGTACCTTGGAGTCTGTTCCATCGCCCTCTCCCTCTCCGCAATGGAAAATACGTACATCACGCTCTTTGTGTTCGGCACGTTTTTGCTGATTGTCCTGGCAGGGGAGTATGCGTCCAGACTCCCAGCGGCGGAAAGGTTTTTTCGCGCCTGGCCCCTGACCGGCCAGCGGCATCTCGTCAGCCTGGCCGCATTGGCAAGCTACCTAACCTTGCTAGCACTGGCTCTGGTACTGACTGTTGCTCCTGTCCCCTGGATACCGGCATTTGTGCCGTTTCCAACCGTTCTCATTCTCGGCCTCGTGGCGTGGACCTTGCGCCAGTCCATGCTGGAGTCCGGCGAGGGCCACGACAGCCGATTTACCGGCGCCGTTCGAAGTGTGTCACGCCAACAATGGCTTAATGCCGGGACCATCGCTCTTGCCATCCTGTTCCTGTTGTACTCCACCTTTGGCACCAACATACGCGGTGTCTGGGATGCCAGCCAGCCGATACTGAACACCAATCACATCTGCGCCGGCAACCCGTTTGTGCTCAACCCCTGCCGCAAAGACATCATCGGCGGGCTGTTCTACTGGCTGAGCCAGCACTCAGTCCACCGCGGCGGACAACCCTGGTTCTATTACACGCTACTTTTTTCGCTGTACGAGCAAATCGTGGTGCTGTTCGGTCTTGGAGGGATCATCTGGTTCTGGCGCCACCCGACGCTGTTCACGACCTTCCTCACGTACTGGGCAGTTCTGATGTTCGGCATCTACTCCTGGGCCGGAGAAAAATTCCCATGGTTGATGGTGCACCCTTTGTTGCCGTTCACCCTGCTGTCGGCGATGTTCGTGGTCGATCTGCTGCGCTTGCGCTCCGCTGTGCGCTATCTCACGCTTGCTGTGCTCGCCATTCTCGTGGCACTGGAAGCACACAGCACATTTGAAGTGAACTTCGTGAACGGCGCGGATCCGGTGGAGATGATGGTCTATGTACAAAGCTCGCCTCAAACACCTCAAGTCGCCAACGACATCCTATCCCTGTCCAATAAAGTGACCAACGGGAACGACCTGCACGTCACGATCGACACCGAAGATACCTGGCCGTTTGCCTGGTACCTGCGTGATATGCCGAACGTGGCATACCCTTCCGCCCAGCAATTGAAGACCGCGCCGTTCTCGACCAACCCGGTGATCATCGTGGACGACTCGCACCTCTCGGACATTTCAAACGCCGTTCAGCAGAACTACAGCCATCACCAGTATCGACTACGCTGGTGGTTCCCCGAGGACTATAAGAGTCTGACGTGGAGTGCCGCCGCACAGAGAGCGACAGATCCAGGCACCTGGCGAGTCATATACGACTGGCTGATCGATCGGCGCCAATTTGGACCGAAACAGGCTGTACTGTTTGACTACTATGTGAGACACGGCCTGGCCAGTCCCTATTGATGGCAAAAGGATCTCGACGTGGCTGAGGCATCGCTGCCGCGGGGCGGCACCCGTACTTCCTGGCTCGATCGCCCGCTGCTTCCAACCTGGCAGCAGTTGGCGGGACTGCTAGCCCACTGGGAGGTCGCGGCCTACGCCTCTCTGATCCTGATTGCTTTCCTGCTCCGCGTCTGGGACGTGGGCGGTCGCGCCATGCATCACGACGAAAGTCTCCATGCCTACTATGCCTGGAAATTCTTCGTGGGCCAGGGGTATAGCTACGATCCGCTGATGCACGGGCCGCTGCAGTTCGAGGTAGTCCCCCTCTTTTACCTGATCTTTGGGGCCAGCGAGACCTCAGCGCGTCTGCTGGCGGTCCTGCTCGGCACTATCCTGGTAGCACTGCCGTTCTTTCTCCGCTCATATCTGACCAGGCCGGGAGCGCTGCTGACGGCTCTGATGCTCACCATATCGCCCTCGCTGGTCTACTTCTCGCGCTTCATCCGCGACGACATCTACCTGGCCTGTTTCTCACTGCTGTTGTTCCTTTGCCTGGTTAAATACCTGGAAGCCCAGCGGCCGCGGTACCTGTACCTGGCCGCCGCCGCCGCCGCCCTGGCACTTGGGTCGATGGAAGCAGCGTACATTACGTTCTTCATTTTCGGCACGTTTTTACTGTTTCAGGCCCTCAAGGAATATCTGGGCGAGCGCACCGGGCCGGTACTACGGGCCGTCAAGGCCACGTCGCTCGACACCTGGCTCACCGCGGCGTCCATTTTCGTGGTTCTAACGGTGCTGATGTACTCCACCTTCTTCACGAACCCGGACGGTATCTGGGATAGCCATCATTCCCTCACCAGCCCGTTGCGCCAGGACATTCTGGGAGGGCTTACCTATTGGAAGGCCCAGCATACGGTTCAACGCGGCGGCCAGCCATGGTTCTATTACCTGCTGGTCCTACCGTTGTACGAGCAGTTGGCCCTGGTCTTCGGAATCGCCGGCGGAGTCTACGCGATTCTGCGGCGCTCGCTCGTCACCACGTTTCTGGTGTGGTGGGCGCTGATGAGTTTCGGACTGTACTCGTGGGCCGGGGAAAAGATGCCGTGGCTTTCCATTCATATCGCGGTGCCGTTGATCCTGCTAGCGGGCCTGGCGCTCGGCAAGGTACTCCAGTCGGGACGCACCTGGCTGGTGGCGGGGACCGCCGGCCTGTTTACCCTGCTGCTGATCCTCGAGACGCATTCGACCTTTGTACTGAACTACGTCGACGGAGCAAACCCGACCGAGCTTCTAATCTATGTTCAGACCTCTCCCGATGTTCCACGCGTCGTTCACGAAATCGCGGCGATCTCACAACGCGAGACGCACGGGACGGCATTGCGCATCGGAGTCGACAACACCGATGTAGGCGGCTGGCCGTTTACCTGGTACCTACGCGACTATCCGAACGTGGTCCAGACCTCGACCTTCAGCACCACTCTCTGCTCCGGTAAACCATGTCCGGTGCTGCTGATGCTGGGACCCGAGTACGAGGCCCGCAGCAGTCAGTTATTAAAAACCTACGTGGCCCAGCAATACCGCTGGAATTGGTGGTTCCCCGAGGATTACAAGACGTGGTTTCCGGACCACTGGACCGCCCTGCTGCAAACGCTCCAGGGAAAATCCCAGCCCGGCGTGAACGCACTCCCGACCGGGGGCGACATGAGCAACGTGTGGAACTGGTTGGTGTACCGCCGCCCGTTCGGGGAGCGCGGCGCACGGTTGCTCTATCTGCTGGTTCGCCGCGACTTGGTGCCCCACGCTCAGTACTTCTCGAAAACGTCCGCCCCCAGCGTCGCGGTAGCGGCTCCGCAAGGCCCACTACTTCCGGCCAGGCTAACAGCGGCGTTCGGCGCCATCGGTGCCGTCCGGCTCAGCGGGCCGCACGGCCTGGCAGTCGCACGAGATGGAACGCTCTTTGCCGCCGATACGCTCAATCACCGAGTGGTCGCTTTCTCTCGCTCGGGTGTCTTTCTGCGGGCCTTCGGTCAAGCAGGAACCGGACCGGGTCAGTTCAGCCAGCGAGACTCGCCGCAAGGCGTGGCCCTCAGTCCAGACGGCAAGGTCTACGTTGCCGACACCTGGAACCAGCGCATCCAGGTGTTCGACGCGCACGGGCATTTCGTCCGCTCGTGGGGGGGAGGACCCGTCGGCGCCGGACCGGGACAGTTCTATGGACCGCGCTCGATAGCGGTATCGGCCACTGGCCGAGTGTACGTGGCGGATACCGGCAATAAGCGAATTCAGGTGTTCTCGCCCACCGGTCACTATCTGTTCTCGTGGGGAACAGGCGGTACGACGCCGGGGCAATTTCAGGAACCGTCCAGTGTGGCAGTCGGTCCCGGTGGCCGGGTCTACGTGGCTGACTATTGGAACCAGCGCATACAATCCTTCACCTCCGCCGGCGCATACCTCCAGTCGTGGCCGGTCAGCAGCTGGGTACCGCAGTCGTACGACGAGCCGTATATCGCGGTCGATCAGCACACCGGAACGGTGTACAGCGCAGAACCGGCAGCAGGGCAGGTCATTGCCTATACGCGGAACGGACGCTTGCTTGGCTCCTTTGCGACGAAATCACTGAGCTTGCCAATTGGAATCGCCGTGGAGCCGGGGGGACGCGTTGCGGTCGGTGACATCACGGGCGGGCGAGTTGGACTCTTCCGACCTGACCTGACCGCGCTGCGGCATGTCACTCCTCACCCCTCATCGACCCGGGAGCGTCCGAAGCAGCCGTAGTCAGATAACTGCTAATGAGTTGACAAGCGCGGCCGAACGCTCCGCTCTCGCTCTCGAGCCAGGTGATGCGATGATCCCGACGGAACCATGTCATCTGCCGCTGGATGTACTGCCTGGTAGCGAGCTGGTACTCGGCAATGGCCTGTGAGTGAGAGAGACGACCGGCCAGAAAATCCAGCGTCTGCCGGTAGGCGAAACCCGCCAGAGGCGGCATGTCCGCTGTGTACCCCATGGCCAGCAGAGCCGCCGTCTCCTCCGCCAACCCCGCTTCAAATTGCGCGATGACACGGCGATTCGCCACCTCCCACAATGCGTGTCGGTCCATACGAAGTCCCAGATAGAGTGCCGGCACGCCCGTCCCAGCCGGGATCGGCGGCACCGGCCCCCCGGTTTGCTCAACCACTTCCAGCGCCCGGATCAAACGAGGGATGTTATGCGGATGGACTCGATGGGCCGAGGCCGGGTCCAGTTCACCCAAACGCTGGTGCAGAGCGTCAGGGCCATGATCCGCCAGTTCGGCCTGTAGTCGAGCCCGTATACTCGGGTCCGGCGGCGCCTTCGCCACCGCCGGCCCGTCGAGCAGAGCGCGGAGGTAGAAGCCAGTGCCTCCGGCCACAATCGCGACCCGTCCCTCCGCTGCGATTCTGCGCAACACTCCCAGTCCTTCACGCCGAAAGCGCTCAGCCGAATAGCCTTCGTCGGGCGCGACCAGATCCAGCATGTAGTGCCGCACCGACGCCTGTTCCGCGCGGCTGGGTTTGGCGGTACCGATATCCATATAGCGATAGACCTGCCGGGAGTCGGCGGTCAGAATGTCGGCCCCAAACTCCTGGGCCAGATGCAAGGCAAGCCGGCTCTTACCGACAGCAGTCGGCCCAACCAGTACCACCGTGGCCGGCAAGCGCGCAGCGTTTTCGGTCGCGTCCGTCCGCGTCACGACAGCGATCTCCTGGCTGGCGGGCGTTCGAGCCCGGACCATGCCGCGACCAGCGGCCCATCCGGGAACCGATGGCGGATCGAACACATACATCTACTCCTATTTCCTCTAAGCGTCAATCCAGAAAGCCGCCGCGGCTATTCTGCACGCACTGTAGCTATGCTAAAATCTTAGGAGCGTCGCCGTCCGTTCCGGCCGACCTGGCCGTTGGGCGGCGACACGTACATTGTGGAGACAGATGACCGGCATGGGTTTATTATCGAAGCTCGGATCCGATCCGAATCGACGGATGTTGAGCAAACTACAAAAGTTTGCTGATCAGATTACTGCTCTCGAGCCTGAGTACGAGGCGCTTGCTGATGATGAGTTGCGCGCCAAGACCATGGAGTTTCGTGAGCGACTGGCTGCGGGGGAGACGCTCGACGCTCTCCTGGTAGAGGCCTTCGCAGCGGTGCGCGAAGCAGCCAAACGGCGTTTAGGACAGCGCCATTACGACGTGCAGTTGTTGGGCGGGATGGTGCTTCACCAGGGAAAGATTGCCGAGATGTGGACCGGCGAGGGTAAAACGCTGGTGGCTACCACGGCGCTGTATCTCAACGCGCTGGCCGGCCAGGGCTGCCACCTGGTGACCGTCAACGATTATCTCGTCCGTCGCGACTGCGGCTGGATGGGAAGTGTTTTTGAGGCACTCGGCCTGACCACCGCAGCCATCGCCGGCGATCTGTCGGTGCAATTCGATGCCGACTATGTCGATGAGCAAGCGGGCGATGAGCGGCTGAAGCACCTGCGGCCGATTGACCGTAAGCAGGCCTATCTTTGCGACATCACGTACGGCACCAACAGTGAATTTGGCTTTGATTACCTCCGCGACAACCTGGCATTGGACTTAGAGGACACAGTTCAGCGGGGACACTCCTTTGCGATTGTGGATGAGGTCGACAATATTCTGATCGACGAGGCGCGGACGCCGTTGATCATTAGCGGCGAGGCCGAAGAATCGTCCGAGATGTACCGGCGCTTCGCGCAAGCCGCTCCACGCCTGAATGCGGATACCGACTATCTGGTGGATTTAAAGGCGCGCTCGGTCTCGCTGACCGACGAGGGTACGGCCAAGCTGGAGCGGCTGATAGGCGTGCAGAACCTGTACGACGAGAACAATTTTCAGCTCGTCAACTACATGGAACAGGCAGTCCGTGCCCAGGTGCTGTACACCCGCGACAAGGACTACGTGGTGCAGGACGGTGAAGTAATCATCGTCGATGAGTTCACCGGGCGGATGATGCCGGGCCGACGTTGGAGCGATGGGCTGCACCAGGCGGTCGAAGCTAAAGAGCGACTTGAGATTCAGCGTGAGAACGTCACGCACGCGACGATCACCCTGCAGAACTACTTCCGCATGTATGACAAGCTGGCGGGAATGACCGGTACCGCCGAAACGGAGTCGGAGGAGTTCCACAAGATATACGGGCTCGACGTCGTGGTTATTCCGACCAACCGCCCAATGGTGCGGCAGGATTATGCTGACCTCATCTACCGGGACGAGGATGCCAAGATCAAGGCCATCGTCCAGGAAGTAAAAGAGCGCAATGAGCGCGGCCAACCGGTGCTCATCGGTACCACATCCATTGAGAAAAATGAAGAGCTGTCGCGGCGCCTGGAGCGGGAAGGCATCGACCACCGAGTGCTGAACGCCAAACAGCACGAACGCGAGGCGACTATTATCTCGCAAGCGGGACAGGCGGGCGCGGTGACAGTCGCCACCAATATGGCGGGCCGCGGCGTTGACATTGTGCTCAGTCCCGACGTTGTGGGCCTCGGCGGGCTGGCGGTCATCGGCACCGAGCGCCACGAGTCGCGACGTATCGATAACCAGCTCCGTGGACGGGCCGGCCGGCAGGGAGATCCGGGATTCTCCAGATTCTATCTGTGCCTGGAGGATGAGTTGATGAAGCGATTCGTCGGCCCACGCGTCAAGACCATCCTCGAAAAGTTCGGCATGGACGGCGACGAGCCGCTCGAGCATGGACTGGTGACGCGCACCATCGAGCAGGCCCAAACCAAGGTCGAGGGCATGAACTTCGACTATCGCAAGCACCTGGTCGAGTATGACGATGTGCTTGCCCGGCAGCGGAAAATCGTGTACGAGGACCGAAATCGAATCCTCAATGGAGAAAACGTCCGCGATATCATGATGGGTCAGATCGAGGTCGAGATTGGCTCACTGGTCGACGAATACTGTCCGGGTCCGCACGGCGATGAGTGGGACACCGTGCAGTTGTACAATGCCGCCGCCACCATGATGCCTCTCCCGCGCGACATCAACCCCGACGATCTTCAGCTGCTCTCGCAGGATGAGGTGACCGATACCCTGATTGAGGCAGCGGTCGAGGCCTATGAGGAACGAGAGCGGTCACTCGGTGAAGCTGTGGTGCGGGCATGGGAGCGACGTGTTTTGCTGGTAACGCTCAGCGGTCTCTGGATTCATCATGTGGATGCCATGGACGAACTGCGTGAGGCGGCAATGTTGCAAGCCTTTGGCCAGCAGGATCCACTCGTCGCGTATAAGCGCCAGGCGTTCGACTTCTTCGAACAGTTCCAGGTCACCTTTCGTAAAAACGTGGTCTATCAGATCTATCATGTTTTGATGCAGCCGCAGGCTTCCCTCATCTTGCATGAGGGGCGCCTCGATGAATCGCCGCCGGAGAGCGATGGGAACAGGAACGGCAACGGCAAGGGTCCATCGCCGGCCCCGATCTCCCCTGCGCTTGCAGATGGCCACGGTAAGAAGGCGGAGTCGACGGCTCATGAGGCAGCCGCGCACGCCAAGCGCGCGCCCGTTGCCGCCGGTGTGAAGCCGAGTGGCAAGATCGGAAGGAACGAGCCGTGCTTCTGCGGCAGCGGCAAGAAGTACAAGCACTGTCACGGACGGACCTGACGACATGGAAGAACTGCAACACCATCTGGACGACATAGCCCGGAAGCTCGACGCGCTACAGGTGCATCTTTGACATTGCTGGAGCCAGACACGAAATCGAACACCTCCAGGAACTGAGCGCAGAGCCCGACTTCTGGGACGACCCGCGAGGGGCGGGTAGGAAGATGCACCGCCTGACAGTCCTCAAAAACCGGGTGGACGAGTGGCAGCAACTGGTGGAGGATACGGATAATCTCCGCGATCTGCTCGAGCTCGCTCGAACCGAGTCGGATAGCGACGTGATTGGCGACATTGAAACCGACACGGCGCCGCTTGCCGATCGGGTCAACAAGCTCGAGTTTCAAACCTTGCTCGCTGGTGAGTATGCGGAGAACGGCGCCATTCTCGCGGTTCACGCCGGCGCGGGAGGCACCGAGTCCCAGGACTGGGCGGATATGTTGTTTCGCATGTATGTGCGCTGGGCGGAATCACACGGCTACCGCACGGATATCCTGGAACGGTCTGAGGGTGAGGAGGCCGGAATCAAGAGCGCCACGGTGCAGATTTCGGGGCCGTACGTCTATGGGTACTTACGGGGCGAGCGCGGCGTTCATCGCCTGGTCCGCCAGTCGCCATACGATTCGGCCCACCGCCGCCATACCAGCTTCGCTCTGATCGAGGTGCTCCCAGACATTGAAGAGGATCCGGAGGGCATCGTCGTCAATTCGGATGACTTGCGGATCGATACCTACCGGTCGTCGGGAGCAGGCGGACAGCACGTGAACAAGACCGACTCGGCGGTCCGGCTCACCCATTTGCCCTCCGGTATCGTCGTAACCTGTCAAAATGAGCGATCACAGTTACAGAACCGGGAGGTCGCAATGCGCATTCTACTGGCCAAACTGTTGGAACGGAAGCTGGAAGAACGCGAGATCGAGCAGGCGCAGCTCAAAGGTGAGCACGTAGCTGCGGGGTGGGGCAACCAGATTCGCTCCTATGTCTTGCACCCATACAACATGGTCAAAGACCACCGTACCGACTATGAGACCAGTAACACCGGGGCCGTGCTCAACGGCGATCTCGATGCATTTACCGAACAGTATCTCCGCGCGTATCCATACATGGCGTGAACCGGTTCGTCCCAGGCCCGGTCCTCGGTCTAGGTTCGTCATCCGCCGTCCTACCGCGCTCGAAATGAGTAAGATCAGTGAATTACCGAAGAGTTACGTTCCTCGTTGGGCTCACCGCAAGTGCGCTCGTGGCCATCGTCTTTCTAGCCGGGTTCGTCATTGGCACAACGGTCGAGCGACAGCGTGCTGGTAGCGGCCTGGCAAGCACCTCGGATCCCAACTTGAGGGACTTTTTCACGGCGTACAACTTGGTGACCCATGAGTCGTACTTCCGATCCCTCAATCATCATCACCTGATCTATGCCGCCATCAACGGCATGATGGCGGCGACCGGCGATCCCCATACCCTGTTCCTCTCGCCGCCGCAGAATGTCTCGGCCAGCCATGAGTTAAACGGCAGCCAGTTCAGCGGCATCGGCGCCATCGTGCTCCCCGCCGGTTCGACTCTGAGCGTCATCACGCCGGTCCCCGGCAGCCCGGCCGCCCGGGCCGGGCTCCGTCCGGACGACGTGATTACGGCTATCGACGGCACTCCAGTGGCTCGCTTCCTTGGAAACTCCGCCGTCGATCACATTCATGGCCGCACCGGGACGTATGTTGCGCTCACCATCGTGCGCCACCATGGCGCTCCGTTCACAGTGCGCGTGCAGCGGGCCCGGATTCCCGCCATCACGGCGTACGGACGTCAGTTGGGACACGGTCTCGCCTACCTGGCTATCGTCAGCTTTGGACAGACAACTGGGCAGGAAGTGGCGAACACCTTGCATGACTTGACGCATCGACCAATTCGCGGCATTATTATCGACCTGCGGGGCAATCCGGGGGGTTATGTGGATGCGGCGCAGCACATAGTAAGCCAATTCGTGACGCACGGTGTCGTGGCATACGAACAGAACAATGACAAACAGCTTTCCGCCCTGCCGGTGGTGTCGGCCGACCAGGTTCCTCACGTGCCCATCGCAATTCTGGTGGATGGCCAGAGTGCCAGTGCCTCCGAAATAACCGCTGCGGCCCTGCGCGACGACGCGCATGCGGTACTGGTGGGAACGCGGACCTATGGAAAGGGTTCGATGCAGAGCGTCTACCCGCTCAACGACGGATCGAGCATCCGAATTACCGATCGATTGTGGCTGACGCCTACCAAGCAATCCATTGGACATATCGGTTTGAAGCCCACTATTGAAGTGCAGACGACGGCCGCGGATGCGGCTGGCGGGATCGATCCGCAACTCAAGGCCGCCGAGCACTATTTGCTGGAGCGCCACTCGCGGTGATTGTTCCGGCGTGGCTGCTGTTCGCCATGGTTCTGGCGCTCACTCTAGCTCTGGCGTACCAACTTGTTACTCGGCGTTTCGGCTGGCGGATTGTTCTCTACTGGGTGGTAATCCTGGCTGGGCTGTTGGGTGGAGAGGCCGGCGCCGAATCTGTGGGGTTAAATCTGGTGCGAGTTGGCGATCTTCGTCTGGGTCCGGACATAGTTGCGGCCGGCCTGGCGGCATCCGCTCTATGGATTCTGCGAATCTGAATCGGTCGAGTTGGTCAGAAATCGCTCTCTGGAAAAGGAGTGCAGAGCCGCGATGCGATCAATGACGTAATCGGGCGGCGGCGTGGACGGTCCTTGCACCGCATACGTCCCCTGTAGCACCAGAACGGTGGTGAAGGTCGTGGGACATTCGCTCTCCAGGGCGGCCAGAATGCGCGGCTTGTCGTCGACCGCGACGTAATGATCCGCCGGAAACTGCGCGAACACGCTGGGAAGCTCCTTTTCCTTATGCACGTAGATCAGCACATGCCCGTCCACGGCACGTTCCAACCCGCTGTATCGAATCTTGTAGGGTTGGAACACGTGATCGCCATCCGACAGGATGACCGGCGTGCCCAGAGTGCGCAGATATGCCAGCATGCCGAGCACACCGGGATACAGGTACGACGAGAATTGAAGCCCCTCCAGCACCGTTTCGAGGCTCGTTCGCAACTCCGGATCATTCTGCTCCTCGGCCATGCGCTTGAAGGTCAGCGGATAATCCACAAAGTCTTCGTCTCGCCGCACTTCCTCGTAAATCTGCCAGAAGCGATCCGACCGTTCCTGGCCGAGGAGCGCTAGAAAGCGGCGCTTTAAATCCGCTTTTAGACGGTCATTGTCCAGCAGCGTGTTGTCGACATCAAGCAGAAAGACGATTGACCGCGGATCGGAAACCTGCGATTCCGCCACGCCCGTCATGGATATCGGGCTGTCGATGCGGCGCTGCCGAGTCCGTGTTCCACGAATTGAGTGCTCACCACGCCCTCCACTGAACCCCTGCTTTACGCCAGTCTTGATTCCACCGCTCGGGCCATCGCTCTGATCGATGCAGTCTATTGTACCCGGCTGAAATGACCATGGTATACTTCGACGGCTCGCGCGGACGGCTCGCGCGAGCGAGATATAACCGACGTGTTCCGAGAGAGATAGATATGAAAAACTCCCTACGTGCCGCCGAGTTGATCCTATCGATCAGCTTGATCGTGTTGATCCTCATGCAGTCCCGAGGCACCAGCCTGGGAAGCGTGTTCGGGCAGGAAGGCAGTGTCTTCCACACTCGCCGGGGCGCCGAGCGTATCCTGTTCAACGTGACGATCGGTGTTGCTCTGGGCTTCCTCATAATCGCGGTCGGCCTGGCACACGTCAACGCCTGAGACACAGCAGACGGGGCAGGCCGCGCGTCGTTAGCCCGCCGCTTGGTTCACGTCCAGCCGAAGCGATAGCGCTCGCGATATGCCCTCGTGGTCCATGGTCATGCCGTACAGCACGTCCGCGGCGGCCATGGTAGCACGATTGTGGGTAACCACTATGACCTGCGTGTTTCGACCGATATCGCGCAGCGCCATAAGATACCGGTCCACATTGCTTTCATCGAGCGCCGCGTCAACCTCGTCGAGGATGCAAAAGGGGGTCGGCCGGATCTTCAGCACCCCAAAGAGCAGCGATGAAGCGACTAGCGCCCTTTCGCCTCCGGAAAAGGCAACACTCGCTCGGCTGCGTCTCCCCGGCAGGTGCGCGTCGATCTCGACCCCGTTATCCGCCTCGACCTGCTTCAGGCAGGCGTGACCGCCGCGCAGCATCACCTCAAAGACACGAGAGAACTCCGCGTTCACCGCCTCGAATGCCACCTGAAAACGGCCGCGCATCTCTCGATCCGCGGCATCCATTATCGCCCGCAGCGTATCAGCACCGGTCCGCAGGTCCTGGACATGATTGCGGAGGTAGACCGAGCGGTTGGCCAATTCGGCTGATTCCTTAACCACTGAAGGATCGGCCTCTGCATACTGCGTGGCGCGACTCCGCAGGCGCTTGATCTCGTCTCCGGTAGGAACCAGATCGTCAGAGGGCGGCAGGGTCGAGGCCGATCGCCCAGTTTCCGCTTCAATCTCTGCGGCGAGTTGCGCGCGCGCTTGCTCCGCTTGAGTGAGCAACAAGCGGCGCCGCTCGTCGTCCGCGATGGCCTGCGATAGCGACGCTCGTGCCACTCGCATGGCGGACGTTTGGTCGATTGCGGGGGCACGGCTGGAACGAACTGTATTCACCTCGCGCCGTCGGTAGAGCGTCGCGGGCTCCAATTCAGCAACCTGCCTCGCATGGCCGCTCACCTGAGCTTCGCGGCTTGCGATCGATCGTGCGACGGCATCGCTCTCTGCCGCCAGCCTGGCAACCTCCTCATTCAAGCGTTGCAACGACCGGACAGTCGTGGATACCTGTTGCCGCATCGACTCCAGGCGCACGGTGTGAGCTTCGCGTTCATGCCTCGCTTGGTACGATTTCTGCTGGGCTGCGTCTACTCGTGCGCGCAAATCGGTCAAAAGTTCATCGGCAGATCTCCAATCGGTCGTAGCGGCGGCCAACGACCCATTGCACCGGGACAGCTCCAACTCCAGATCAGCTCGCCGTCGGACCGCTTCCTCCGCCTCTCTCTCCAACGTCTCCAGGTGGCTACGTCGCGCGTCCCTATCCGCCAGTACCGCTGCTCTGCGTCGCGCCAGATTCGCCGTCGAGTGTGCGAGCCGTCCCCGTGTCTCACGAATCGATTGCAACACATCATGCTGCTTCCGGTGTGTCTCCTCACACTCGGCGACCGAGGTAGATTGGCGTTGAACTGCCAGTTCGAGTCGTGCCTTGCGCACTTGCAGCACCTCCCGCGCGCGATGGAGACGGGAAAAGCGCGTCTTCATGCGCAAGTAGGTCGCGGCGCGATCGTCGGCCATGGGTCTCATGACGCCGTTCCCATCGATCCGGAGACCGGTCCGCATAACCACGCATACCACCGGAGAGCCAACGCGACACGCCGGCTGGCGGCGAAGCCAGTGCCATATGCCTCGGGCCCGCAACTCACCCTGGACAAAGAGTGCTCCATAAAAGAGGCCCGTTTGCTCGACGGCCGGCCCCGAGACCACGGCATCCGCCCAAACGCTAGCCCCATCAGCGGGATTAGATAGCCCCAGTTTCTCACGCCAACTCAGAAACTCCTGGTCGACTCCCGGCCACAAATCGGTGATTCCGCCATCGGCCGCCGAGCTGGTACTCCAGTTGCCCAGGACCGCCGAAACTGCCTCCTCCCAGCCGGATGACACAGACAGACCCGCCAGGACCGTTCCAGAGACCGCGCTCTCCAACTGCTCCAACCGGCGGGCCAGTTGATCGAGCGCGCGGTGGGCATCTTCCGCGCGCGCTCGCGTCCGAGCAAAAATCCGCTCAAGGCGGACCTGGCGCTGTTTGGCCTGCGCGTGCATGGCAACCACCTGTGCCGCCAGGGCGGCAGCGACTGTTTCTTCCTCCCCTGCAAGATGCATGCGTTCGGTCAGGTGACCTTCTTCTCTCTCCAGCTCGCTGATGGTCGTTGCGCACTCTTTGACCCAGGCACGAATATGCTGCGCTTGTTGCTGCTCCGCCTCAAGGCGTGCGGTCAGTCGCATCTGTTCAGCGGTCAAGCGAGCATGCAATTCACGAGCGCTGCGCACCATCGCCTCAGCCTTACCGGCCGCGCTCTGTACGCCGGGGACGTCGGCGGCAAGCTGCTGGGCTAGGTCCTCCGCGGCAGATTCTGCTCGCCGCAATTCGGCCTCCTCCGCCTCCACGCGGTCGGCAGCATCCTCTGCCGCGGAACGATGCTCCTCAGCGTCTCGCGTTTCTTTCAGCAGGTCTTGGCGACGCGCGTCCAATTGCCCTATCGTTCGCCGCTCCTGCGCCAGGCTCTGCTCTAGCTGCGCCAGGATGTGCCGTGCTGAGTCCTCTTCTCGCTCAGCACGGTGCGCCTCAGCAATTGCCGCATCTATCCGGCCTTGCCAGGAACGCTCAGCGGCCAGCTGAGATTCAGCCTCCTCCTCGACTTGCGCGAGAGACGCAGCGGCGCGCTCTCGTTGTTGGGCGGCTGCCACTGCTGCCCCTGAGAGCAGTTCCAGTTCCCCGGCACTTTGATGCCAACCAGCAGCATAATAGCGTTCCAGTGCCGCACCGAGCGCTTGCCGCGCCTCGTCTCTATCGAGCACCGCGCGGGCCTGGCGTTTGAGCATGCGTAGGCGCGGCTCCATCTCGGCCAGCACCGCCTCCATAGTCAAAACGTTCTGTTCTGTCGTCGCAACTTTCTGTTTGGCTTCGTCGCGCCTGGTCCGATAGCCGGCCAGCCCCGCTGCCTGTTCCAGCAATCCGCGGCGTTCCGCCGACGTGGCGGAAAGAAGGGCATCAGCCATCCCCTGATTGACTACCACGTGTTGCCCACCATCGATTCCAAGCTGGCGCAACACATCCAGGACATCCCGCAGGCGGCAGCGTTGGCCATCCACGAGATACTCGCTTTCCCCTGATCGATACAATCGGCGGCCAACCGATCGCTCTGCCTGCTCCCCGGGCTCAGACTGGTCATGCTCGAAGGTCAGCACGACCTCCGCTGCTCCCATCTGGGTGCGGGGCCCGGCGTAAATCAGGTCCTCGGCACGCTGCCCACGAAGGTCGCGCATGCTTTGCTCGCCCAAACACCAGCGCACGGCATCGACGATATTGCTCTTGCCACTCCCGTTTGGCCCCACCAACGCCGTGATGCCAATCGGAAACTCAAAGCGAGTCGGTCGAGCAAAGCTCTTAAAACCTGCGATATCCAGGGATGTCAGGTGCAGAAAGCATCTCCCTCCAGGTTAGCTTGCACATTGTAGGGTCACTTATACCAACGGCGGTGAGTACCGGCCCGCGAACAGGCGCTTTTTGGTACACTGGCAGGTCTTACACCCGCCCGATAGGAGTGACGTGTCGTGTCGAGGCGTCCCCATCCGAATCCGCGCCGCGGTATAATCCGCGCGGCAGTCGCCGTCGTGATCCTCGTACTCTTACTCCTGGTCGCCGTAGTCGTCGTGTCCTCATTTTCGGCCCAGACCGTAAAGGCGCCTACAGTTCAGCCCACCCCAGGCCCCCTGCCGACCCCGATACGCACTGTAAAGCCGGGGCCCACCGTCAGCCCAACCAGGAAGCGTGCGAAGTACGACGTCGGATGGAACCAACTTTCGGTGAAAAAAAGGAGCGTGGCCGAGCAGGCGCCGGCACATGTCCTTCCGATTCTGGCCACTCGTCGGGCTGCAGGCCATACCCATGCTCGTGCCCGCCAATGGCGGACCGTCTTTGCCATCAACACAGTCGATCCCGCGCACTCGGTCCTTTGGGTGCGCTCTCTCCACTCGGCGCGAGCCATCCCGGTCCATAATGTCGATTCGCTGATTCAGCCGGTTTGGGCGTCCGCCGGAAACCGATTTCTGTTCGTTCGCGTTGCAGCGACGGTCACATACCCCGGAGAACGCTGGACGCTGAACCAGTTTGACCTTCGCTCGGGTAGAGCCGTCTCGTTGGCCAATGCCGTGGCTATGAACCTCACCCCGCTGGGCTGGCAAGGAAGTCGCGCGCTCTACGCCACCGCATCGACGACCGATACCAGCATCTACGCCGTTCGGCAGGGGCATGTATCCTTCGTGAGTATCTTGATACCCCAGCCTCTGGTGACGGCCATCATGTCTCCCGACGCCCGCTATGTCGCGTTCGCCGCCCCCACGAATTGTTCGTACTGCACTCTCGACATTTTCGATCTTCAGTCACAATCGCTCTGGATCGGCCCCACGGGTCTGCCCGACGAACATCATCTCGCCTGGACGGCCGATGGTCAGAAGCTGGTAACGGTTCTCAAGCGTCGCGTCGCGACCGTCGACGTCAACTCCCACGAAATACGACTATACGGCGGGTCTGCCGCCCTAGAACGCGCGTGGGCGGACGGCCCCACAGCCCGTGTTGATGCGGCCGCGGTGACGCTGTTCGACCCTGTAACCGGCGCTCACTACCGGTCAACACCTACCAGGTAGCATCGAGCCTGGGCGGAGCAACGATCATTGTGAGATTTTCATCGGCACTTTTGCCGTGTGCGCTGTTCGCTGCCGTATTCTCGCACCCGGCAGCCGCGCCGGCATGGGCATGTGCCCCGCCCAATCAGCAAGCAGTGGCGGCGGCCTTTGACCTGGCCGCCAATGGGCTGCTGGGAACTCCCTGGCCTCAGTATCCCGCGACATCCCCCGTACGAGCGATTCCGCCCTCGTTACTCAAAGCGGTCGGATGGGTCGAGAGCGGCTGGCGGCAATTCACACCGAGCGGCCGACCACTGCTGAGCTTCGACTTCGGCTACGGCATCATGCAGATCACATCCGGCATGGCCGGCGCCTTTGCCAGCCCAACCGGCACACTTGATCCCGATGTGCAAACGGAAATAGCCAGCGACTATCAGTACAATATCGCCTTTGGGGCTCGCGCGCTGGCTGAAAAGTGGGCCAGCGTCCCCAAGATCGGCGACGGCAACCCCAGCGTGCTGGAGAACTGGTATTACGCGCTGTGGGCGTACAACGGCTGGGGCTGGGTCAACAATCCCAATAATCCCCGATTCCAGCGGCTGGGCACACCGGCCACCTCTCCCGCTACCTATCCCTACCAGGAGAGAGTGCTGTACCTGGTGGCTCATCCGCCCAGAGACCGATATGGTAACCCGCTGTGGCCGGCCGTCCCGGTGAGCCTGCCTCTCCGATCGACAATCGGCAGCACCCCCCAGAGCTACCTCCCAACCAAGACACACGGCCAGGCGCCACCGGCGCTCTCGGCGGTCTATGACATCGCCGGGCTCAGCCCCAGTGCGCCAGCCGCGACCCAGGATGCAAAAATCAGCGTGACCAACACCGGAACCTCCCCATGGCTGGCAAGCGGATCCAACGCCATGAGCTTGATGTACCACGTCTTCACCAAGCACGGCGATCCGTGGACATCGGTCTCACCGTTCTCGGCGGGAGTGATCGCGCTGGGACAGGGAGTTACTCCACTCCCTGCCAACGTCGTACCTGGCGAGTCGGCAACGGTGGATGTGCAGGTGCAAGCGCCGGCGACGAAGGGCACTTATCTGATCGCCTGGGACCTGCAGGAAGCCGGCGCGTGGTTGAGCCAGGCGGGCGTGTTGCCCCGCGCCGTGGTCCTTGATGTCACGAACCCGGCGGCCGGTTCAATGCCCACTGCCATCCCATCCAGCACTCCCATGCCGCTCTCTCCCGCTAAAGCTGCCAGTTTCTTATCTGACACGTCCGTGCCAGATGGGACCGTGGTGGCTGTCCGCCAGATACTGCTGAAAGGATGGCTGCTCTATAACAGCGGCAGGGTGACGTGGGGACACAAATGGTCCATCACGCAGATATCGGGGAAGTCCTTCGCCGCGCTGGCTCACTTTCCACTTCCCCCAACGGCTCCTTGCCGAACGGCCAACCTGTTGATTGCGTTACGTGCTCCGGCACGAGCCGGCTCCTATGCGTCCGGTTGGCGCTTGCAAGACGCGCACGGGCACACCTTTGGCGACCGTTTGACCATCAAGATCGTCGTGCGGAACGGCGCCGACGTCCCGCCTCCTCGTCCCACACCACTCCCGACTCGAACAGCTATCGCGCCCCCCACTCCCACCTCAACGCCCGTCGGGTAAACGAGCAGCGGGGCACGAAAATCGGGTGGTATAATCAGCCCGAAGGCGTCGACCGGTCGCCGGCAGAACCGAGAGGGGGGAACCCGCGATGTCCGGACATTCAAAATGGTCCTCGATCAAACGCGCGAAGGGCGCGACGGATGCGAAACGCGGCCAGCTCTTCACCAAACTCGGTCGAGAGATAGCGGTGGCGGCGCGCGAGGGGGCAGATCCCGCAGCCAACAGCCGGCTCCGCCTGGCAGTGCAGCGCGCCCGCGATGCCAACATGCCGGTAGACACCATTGAGCGGGCAATTAAGCGGGCCGCCGGGGGCGCCGATGGCGCCACGTATCATGAAATAACCTATGAAGGGTACGGTCCGGGCGGCGTTGCCGTGCTGGTCGACGTACTCACGGACAATCGGAACCGCTCCGCAGCCGAGGTTCGGAGCGTCTTTAACAAGAGCGGCGGGAACCTGGGCGAGTCCGGCTCGGTCCGCTGGTTGTTCGATTCCAAGGGTGTCATTACCATCGACGCCGATTCGCGTGACCCGGAGGAGATCGCAATGGCGGCCATTGAGGCCGGTGCGGAGGATTTTGAAATCGAGGACGGAGCAGTGGTGGTCTTTACGGATGCTGGGCAGGCCGAGCACGTGCGGGCCTTGCTGGAACAGCAAGCCGTGCCGGTGGTCGCCAGTGAAACAGCACTGGTCCCAAAGACCAGCGTTCAGTTGGACGAACGGACCGCGGACCAGACCATGCGCTTGATCGAACGGCTGGAAGAGTTGGACGACGTTCAACATGTGTACTCCAACTCGGATGTCTCGGACGAGGTAGCCGCTTCGCTCGCAGGCTAGTCCGGCCAGCGACTCGGTCGGCCATGAACGAGAAACAGGTCGCGTCATCCGCCTTTTCGCCGCGAATGAAGCTTCTGCTCATCATCGCGTCGGTCCTCCTTGCGATTGTTGTTCTCCTCCAGCTCCGCGCCATCCTGGCGCCATTCCTCTGGGCTGCCGTCGTTGCATACCTGCTGGTCCCCGTGGTGAACTACCTGAACGTGAGAGGCGGGCTGCCGCGGCTCTGGTCGATTGTGCTGATCTATGCCAGTGTGGCGTTACTGTTGGTAGCCGGGGTGCGCTATCTCTATCCGCTCGTGGTGGCGGAAGGTACCGTCTTTCTGGAGGATATTCCACGCCTGGAAGGCGCACTCATTGCCCTGGTTGGGCCGCGTCCTCTCGGTATCGATATTGCCAGCGTGATTACGCAACTGGTGGGAGCCACCACCGGCTACTCCACCGATACCCGCGCCGCCGGCCATCTGCTGGTAAACGCGCTCGAAACGCTGGTGAAGCTCTTTCTCTTCCTGGTCACGTCCTTTTATCTCCTGATGGACTCGAGGAGACTGCGGGACACTGTCTGTGACGCAATTCCCGAGGTGCACCGAGACGAGCTCACTGCACTGGGCCAGCGCATTCACGAGACCTGGCAACACTATATTCGGGGTGAATTGCTACTCTTTGCAATCATGGCTATCGTAACCGGAGTTGGTCTGACGATACTTCAAGTGCCAGGCGCAATTTTCCTGGGACTGGCCAGCGGCGCCCTGGAACTGTTACCGCTCGTCGGCCCCTGGACCGCCGGCGCCATTGCCGTCTCGGTTGCCTACTTTAATGGCGCAAACCCCTGGAACCTGAGCCAGATTGCATATGCGGGCGCCGTGGCCATGATGTACATTGTCTTACGCCAGATGGAAGACTATTTGATTATTCCCCACGTCCTGGGGCGCGCCGTGCGCCTCCATCCGGTCGTGGTCCTCTTTGCCGTCGCCGCGGGCGGCGTCATTGGCGGACTCTTTGGCCTGATCATCGCGGTGCCGATCGCTGCCAGTCTCAGGGAGATTGTGCTGTATCTCTATAACAAGATGTTTGATCTCCCGGTCCAGCCGGCTGCAGCCATAGTGCCAAACGGAGAGGCCCATGTGCGCCACCTTGATCCTACCCAGGAACCACCGGCAGAAGATCCTATCCAGGCGACGACTGGAACACCTCAGCCGGTCGATGCGTGAGCAGCATCAGCGCCTCGTGTTGACCAATGGGTGCTTCGATCTTCTTCATGTGGGTCACGTTCGCTATCTCCAGGCGGCTCGCGCTCTGGGCGACGCTCTGGCCGTGGGCCTCAACAGCGACGCCTCGGTCCAGCGTCTCAAGGGTCCGACGCGTCCCTATACGCCAGAAGCGGAGCGCGCGGAAATTCTGGTCGCCCTGGAGTGCATCGACTTCCTCACCATCTTCACCGAAGATACAGCCGAGCTGCTGGTCGACGAGCTTCGGCCCGCCGTGTATGCCAAAGGGGGCGATTACTCGTGCGATCCCGACAGCGCCTTTTACCCGCCCGAAGGACATATCGTGGAAAAGTACGGCGGTCACCTTGCCATCATCCCGCATGTCCCGGGCCGCTCGACCAGCGCGCTGATCGACAGGGCGCGGAACCCGTCTGGGACTGACCAATGAAACCCACCCTGGCAGCCCTCACCGGAATACTCCTGCTCATTGGCTGTGGCTCCTCAGGAACACCCCCAAATCACGTAGCCGCAGTGGACGGGGTGCACATTACGAATGCCGAAGTGCAACAGAACATCGAGTATGTCCTGCACTTTTCGGCCTGGGTCGATCCCGGCTCGATCACCACTCATGCCGGCATGTGCACCGGCAAGAAAGTGAGTGCCGGCTGCCTCAGGTTACGGCGTCAGGTCATCAATCGATTGGTGGAGCAGCACATCATTCAGGCATACGCTCGCCAGCATACAATCACGCTCGGACCGACCGATCAAGCGCGCGTCGACAAACAGGCGGCCGGGTTGGCGTCGGCAGATGCTAAAACGTCGTCTCTCTTCAACGGTCACCTTATCAGTCCACGGTTTATGCGTGAGGTGTTGTCGACCGAACTAGTAGTACAGAAAGTAGAGGCGCACCTCTTCGCTCGTCAGAGCCGCGCCGGGATCGCATATCATGTCCGGAAGTACCTCATCCCTACCGGCCGCCGGGCGTACCGACAGGCGACCGATCTGGCCACCGACGGCAAGCCGGTGCCCGCCAGTGCGGTAGTACGTGAGGAGTGGGTCGCGCCCTTCCGGCTCACCGGTCAGTTGAAACAGGACTTGCAGGCAGCCTCCACCGGGGAGTTCATTGGTCCCAAGACTGAAAGCCACGCATACCTGGTGGTCGAACTGCTGGGGAAAGGACATCACCGATACGGCCACCCAGCGCGAGCTGCCCTCGAAACACGCTATTTCCACGACTGGCTAGCGGCTCAGGTGCGGAAAAACGGGGCGCAATGCTACGACAGCCAAACCAATCCGACGGGCTGTCCGGTTCCAGTTCATTAATCCCAAGTGAAGATCAAATGAAGGAAGAGTGAAATCAACATTGACACTCGTGACCGTCGCAAGTAATATAGAGGAGTTGAGGTCGAACGTATTGGTGTCATATCGCGCTGTGTAAACGAAAGGGGGGATGAAGAGAGCCACGAGGGGTTGGCTTTCCTCTATTCTCCGGTCGGAGTGAGGCCCGACCGGAACGGTCTTGCATAACGAGTGTATTGACGAGACCGACTTTACGCGCAGCGATAATGAAACCGCCGGCACGCGGTGCTCGGCGGTAACCAGGCGGCCCGAACGCAAACTAGAGCGCAAGGAGTCCTGAATGAATAGACGACTGACCATTGGCATAGCATTACCGGTATCCGTTGGCCTTATTGCCATCGCCGGCGTGATGCACGCTCCCGCGTCCCACACGTTCGCATCGGCCGCCACACCGCCGCCGCCGCCAACGTTTATCCCGACTACGATCCCGGGTCCACCGGGACCGCCCACGGCGACCTCGACCGTGACGCCGACGCCGCTCCCCACGGCCACCACCGCGCCGACGGTAGCGCCCACGACGGCGCCGTCGCCGACCGACACCACGGTCCCACCGTCGCCGACCAACACGCCGAAGCCGAAGCCGAGCAAGACGCCGGTGCCGACGGCGACGGCGACCACCCCACCACCGGCGCCTACGGCCAGGCCGACTAACACCAAGGTCCCTATCTCCAAACCGGTGATGAATCCCACTCAGCCCCCGACCGGTGGCGGCGGCACGTATCTGTACAGCTCGCACAACTCCGGCACGCTGTCTCACAGCAGCCTGTCGACACTGGGTACGACGACCAACGCCGCGACCCATCTGCACCCGGCCGGTGGTGGCGTGACGTCACTGCCTCGGACCGGTGGTGGTGCGGGCGGTAACAATCCGACCAGCCCACTCGCTCCGCTGGCACTGCTCGGCGCGATCGCCATCGCTGCCGGTCGCTTCCTGCCCCGCTTGCTAAAGCGCTAGGCTAACCGGTGAAAGGCGCCCACCTGATGGTGGGCGCCTTTCCTTATGCTGGAGACGTTTGCCGTGCAGCTCAAGATCAAGATCTTAACCGTCAGCGACCGAGCCTCCGCCGGCGCCCTGGAGGATACCGGCGGTCAGGCCGTGGAGGAAGCGCTCGATCAGCCGGACTGGCAGGTCGTTGAACGGCTGATCGTGCCCGATGAGCGCGACCAGATCGCCGCCGCGCTACTCCGCTGGTGCGACGAAGCCGGGGTCGACGTGATCTTCACCACGGGCGGCACGGGTCTGGGTCCACGCGATGTCACTCCCGAAGCCACCGCCGATGTCGCCGAGCGACTCATTCCAGGAATCGCGGAAACCATGCGAGCGGCTGGTCTGGCGGCAACACCGTTCTCCATGCTCTCTCGCGGCCTGGCCGCGGTACGCGCCAACACGGTCATCATTAATCTGCCGGGCAGCCCAAAAGTGGCCATGGAAGGGGTCGAAGTTGTGCGCCCGATCCTGGAGCACGCCGTGGCCATCCTGCACGGTGGGCGCCACTAACTCCCCGAACCGAGAATCCGACCGCGCAGGGCGGCTTCCTGCGAACTCGTCGTCACCGCGATCAGCCGATCGTTCACCTGCAACAGCGTATCGGCGTGCAGGACCACGGGGCGGCTATCGCGGATCAACAGCGGCACCGCGCTGTCATCCGGCAGGACGATATCCCGCATGGCCTTCCCGACCGCGAAGCTCCCGTCATCGAGTTGCAACTCGACGAATTCAATGCCGCCTTCCTGCAGGGTCAGAAGATGAATGAACGGATGGCTTGGTATCTCCTGCTGGATGACGGAGAGAATGAGATTGGTGGCGCTCACCGCCGCATCGATCCCGAGCTGGTGAAAAATGAACTCATTTCGCGGGTTGTTGACCCGTGCCACCGTCCGCGGCACCTGAAACCGGCGCTTCGCCACCTGCGCAATGATCAGATTATCTTCATCATGCCCGGTCACGGCCGCAACCACACTGGCCCGCTCCACGCCGGCCAGTTCCAGGGTCGCGACCTCGGCGCCATCTCCCTGAATAGCGGTCCCACCCAGCTCGCGCGTGATACGGTCGACCTTTGACTGCTCCTTCTCGATGACCAGCACTTCTTCACCCTCAGCCAGCAGTGATCGGGTCAGGTGATACCCGACCTTGCCGCCGCCAACGACGACGATATACATACTACGCCCCTTCTGTCCGCTCTACCACCAGTTGAAACAAGCGCTCCGCGCCTTTGATGATGGGTGAGATAGTTGTTATGCCCATCGCCGAGTAAATCTCGCTGCGCACTGGATCGTACACCCGTGCCACCACGCGCCGCGCTCCCAGGCGCGCCGCGATTTGAGCCGACATCAGGTTCCGATTGTCTCCGTCGGTGAGCGCCAGAAACAGATCCGCGCTATCCACCCCGGCCTCCCGCAGCACCTCGACATCGATGCCGTTGCCCACCACGGTCTGACCGCTGAATGCAGACGGCAATCGCTCCAGGGCACGTGGATTCCAGTCCACGACGGTCACTCGGTCTGTCCGGCCCAGCCGCGACGCTACCATTGCGCCCACCCGACCGCACCCCAGAATCACGGTATCCACACGTATCCTCCCCTGCAATTATAGGCCCCAGTTCTCGCCGTACAATCGACCGGAGGCTGTCTGATGGATCTCCGTACCGACCAGTTTGATTTCGATCTTCCCAGCGAGTTGATCGCCCAGCACCCGACACCCAATCGTGATGAATCGCGTCTCTTGGTGGTCGACAGGCGAACTGAAACGTTTACGCATCGGCACTTTTACGACCTCCCTCAGTATCTCCAGACGGGTGACGTGCTGGTTGCGAACCGCAGCCGGGTCCGGCCGGCCCGGCTCCAGGCCCACCGCGAGACGGGTGGCGCGGTCGAATTACTGTTGCTCCACTCGACCGCCGGCAACGACTGGATCGCTCTCGCCCGGCCCTCGCGCAAGCTCCGCGCCGGCATGGTGCTCAGCATTGATGGGTCGAGGCTCGAGGCCATCCTGCGAGCGCCGGAGGGCGACGGACGATGGAGCGTGACATTTCGGGGAGAGGGAGACATAGCGGCTCAACTGTATGAGTCGGGCACTCTCGCCCTCCCACCCTACATTCGTGCTACCACCGCGCCACCTGACCGCTATCAGACCATCTACGCCGACCGCGAAGGCTCCATCGCCGCTCCAACCGCGGGCCTGCACTTCTCGCCGCTCATGCTCGACGCGCTGCGACAGCGCGGCATCAGCCTCCAATTTGTGACCTTGCACGTCGGGATCGGCACCTTCAAGCCCATCACCACCGAGCACGTGCAGGACCACCATATGCACCCGGAGTGGGGCGAGGTGGATGCCTCGACAGCTGCGGTCGTGAACGATGCCCGCGCCGCCGGCGGCCGGATCTTCGCCGTGGGCACTACCACCACCCGCATCCTTGAATCAGCCTTCGCGGATGGAGCGCTGCAGACCTTTTCCGGAGAGACTACCCGCTTCATGTATCCCGGGTATCACTTTCAGGCCATCGACTGCCTGATCACGAATTTCCACCTGCCGCGGTCGACCCTCTTGATGTTGGTCAGCGCCTTTGCCGGTCGTGAGTTGATCCTGGAAGCGTACCGGGAGGCTGTGCTGCGGCAGTACCGATTCTTCAGCTTTGGCGATGCCATGCTCATACTGTAACCAGGATATGACTATTCCACCGGAACTTCTCGCGCTGCGGAAAAGGCTGTTGCCCATCGAGCATGAAGATGTCACAGACACGGAGGATAGGACCGGGCCACGGCGCGCCGCCGTCCTGATTCTGCTGCATCCCGTTCGGTCCGAACCACACTTTGTGCTTACCCTCCGTCCGCGGACACTGGCGCGTCACCCCGATCAAATCGCGCTACCCGGTGGCGTGGCCGAGCCACACGACCAATCGCCGTGGCATACGGCTCTGCGTGAAACCGAGGAAGAGATCGGTCTGCGGAGCGACCGATTGCAGCCGCTCGGGCGCCTCCCTCCATTTCATGTCCAGGTGAGCAATTACTCAATCGCTCCATTCGTCGCCTGGAACCCGGTTACCCCATCGCTCCATCCCGACCCACGCGAAGTTGCCGGCATGTTCCACGTGCCTCTATCGATCCTGACGGACCCGGGCGCGGTCGAAGTAGAGACCTGGGATCTACGCGGACAGCTCTATCAGGTCACGTTCTACCGCTTCGGCGAGCATCGCATTTGGGGCGCCACGGCCCGCATCCTCAACGACCTGGCAGAGAGACTGGACCCGCGACGCCCGCGACCGTCCCAACCACCCGGCAGTGTATTGCCGGCTTGAGCCTTGAACATCTGCCTTTCGCTCTAACCGATCGCGACCCGCTATAAATGCACGCCATGAATCCGTCGTCCTCCACCCGCTTCACCCACGGTTTCGCGGACACCGGCGATGGTCGGATCCACTATGCGGAGCTGGCCGGGGATGGCCCGCCGCTGGTGCTGCTGCACGGGATCGGGATGGACTGGCGCGTATGGCAGGCAGTATCACGCCGCCTTGCTCCGTTCTTTCACCTCTTCATGCTCGACTTGCGCGGTCACGGGCGGAGCACCAAGCCGGCCCATGGGTATACATTGGCCCACTATGCGGCCGATGTCGAAGATGTCCTGGATCATCTCCGTCTCGATCGTGTCGTGCTCACCGGGAGTTCGTTGGGCGGGATGGTCGCAGCCTCGGTGGAGGCTCCGCCTGATCTCGTCTCGCACTACGTGCTGGTCGATCCCCCTCTGACCGGCGGTCCCATCCGCGAGACGGCAGTGTTTCGCCGCATACTCGAACTAAAGCACCAGGCCCCCGAAGCACTCGCTCGGTTCCTGGCTCAGAACAATCCCGGCGCTGGGCTATTCTTGCTCAGGTCAATGGCAGAGATGTGGCAAGAGGCCGCCGACGGTGTGATTGAAGACATGCTGGATCGTCCCGCCGACTACTATGCAATCGACGCGAATCTTCGCGCCATTGAGTCGCCCACCTTGCTTATGCAGGCCGATCCGGCCCACGGCGCAGTGCTCACCGACACCGAGGCACAGCGCACCCTCCAGCTGTTACGGCAGGGCAGCCTGGCTCGGGTCGCGGGCACGGGGCATGCTATTCACGCTCACGCGCCGGTCGAGTTCGTCCGCCTATTGACGGAATTCACTGAGGTACGCACGCGTGGAGCGGGTTGACCCGCTGCAATCGCACGGCTCGACCGGTGCAACTCGGCAGGCCATCGCTCGGCTCTCCATCTCGGGCTCCAAACCTCTTACAATGAGTCTACCCAACAGAGGAACCTCACAGTACTAGCCAGGAGCGACGTTGAAACAGCCAAACTGGACCCGCATTCTCACGGTCCTGCTGGTTATTCTAGCCACCTATGCGCTGCTGTACATCGCGGGGTCTACCCTCGGTCGCTTCACGCACACCATCTTCCTCTTCGTCGTGGCGGCGATTGTGGCCTACATTCTGAACCCGATGGTCAATTTTTTGGAAGCGCCCTTTCGGGCTCGCTGGTTGGCGATTCTGTTGTCATATGTGAGCCTGGCAATCGGCCTCTTCACCTTGAGCGTCTTCCTCTTTACGCCGTTCATACAGCAGAGCCAATCGCTCATCGATAACCTACATACGCCGTCTGTTGGAAGTCTCAAGGCAATGAAGTCTGTGGTCGACCAGACAGCCACGGTTCGGGCAGACCTGTCCGGCCAGAAGTCGTTGGTCAGTACCAAAGGTCAGCTGAGCGGCGCCGAGGTCCGCAAAGTCGATCGCCAGATCTCCGTTCTGCAACACGATATGAAGAACCTGGAAAATGGCACGCTTTCCGGATCGTCACGGGCCCACAACGCAAAAATCAAGGTGGGAGCCATCCGGCTTCCGCCCAATCCAGAGCCACAGACGGCCGTGCCCCCCAGCTATATCAGCCCCATCAACAAGCAGATTCAGCAGATGGCCTCGCTCTACAAATTGGCGGTTCAAGATCCGTCCAACATCAATGGCGCCAGTTTCTCGCAAGCCGTATCCCATGCCGAAAAGGTGCGCAGCGACGCAAGTCATATGTATCAGGTTATGTCGACAACCCCCATACTTCTCATCCGCTCGCAGACATGGCTCGATCAACATGGTATAGCCACCGATCTGCATGCCAAGTTTGGACAAGCGGCAAGCCAGGTAAGCAACCAGGGCACCTATCTTCTGGACAATGCGATCACCATCGTTTCCGCCACGGCCAACATGCTGCTCAATACCACCCTGGTGCTGATCATCACCTTCTACTTCCTGAGTGACGGCGGCGGGCTGATCCACGGTGGCCTGAACATCGTTCCAGCCAAATACCGCGAACAGGTATGGTTCTTTATTTTGAGCCTGGACAAAGTACTTGGCGGCTACATACGCGGACAGATTTTCCTGTCGGCTCTCTCGGGTATCCTTGCCGGCGGAGGCGCGGCGGTGCTCGGTGTGCCCTATCCCTTGCTCATCGGTATCGTGACCTTCTTACTCCAGTCAATTCCAGTCATCGGTCCCCTGGTTGCGTTCATCCCACCGCTTGTTATATCGCTCTTTTTTATGCCGGTCACCACCACCGTTGTCTTTGTGCTGTACTTTGTTGCGTTTCAGCAATTGGTTACCAACGTCGTGGGACCGCGCATCAACAGCAGGGCGGTGGGCATCCACCCGCTTGAGGCCATACTGGCGGTTCTCGTCGGCTTTCCTATCGGAGGGATTCTGGGAGCGTTCCTGGCGGTGCCAATTGCCGGCGTCGTCCATATCGTGGTACGCGAACTATACGGATACTTCGCCCACGGCAAATCCCTGCCCACGGCCATGGTCCCGGTGACAGAATCCGAGGCGGAAAAGTCCTCACCCCGCGGGGCCGTACCTATTGAGCCAGGCATTATCGCTCATAACGTAAGGAACAAGCATGCCAGTTCAGAAGGGTAAGCGGCGCAAGCGGCCGCGCAATCGAATCACGCTCGAACGTCCCTTCGAGCCCTCCACCGCGCCATCGAAATCGTCGGGCGCCGACCAGAAGGGATCGGCTCGACCTGTCAGACGGGCCGGCCGGACTCAACCACTGTGGGTGAATGTGGTAATCGGCATCGGTATGCTGGTGCTGGGCGCATTCTTCACCTTCATTATGCCGCAGAAAGGCATGAGCCTGGCGGTAAAGCTCGCGCTCTTCATCGGTTACTGCATTATTGCGGCGTTCTATCTATCCAAGGCCTATCGACAGTACCGGGCGCGTGGAGGCGCCTAACGTACCGCCTGAATTGGGCGCGCTGCCCCCCTCCCCCTACCCCTCCCCCTCCGGGGGGGAGGAGCGATACCGTGTCTGCGACGCGAACACCCACAGGTCCGGGCAGCGCCTTACATCGGCACCCACTCTGCCCCGGTGACCGCCGAGGCCACTCGTCCCCGGGGAGGCTTCCGGTTGTACACGGAGCGCACATGCCGACCAGGCATTCCCCCTCCCCCCCGCGAGGGTTCATGAATGGACAGTTTGGGCGATGAAAAGCCGGGATTGATGGGCACACCACTGGGCATCCCAGGTGGGTGCGGTGATGTCGTGCAGCCGGCGGGGGAGTCGACCGCGCGTCCGTCGGTAGGC
>JAABUJ010001286.1_pt1 | contig 38016 bp, 36 predicted proteins | sample 5559131 | NCBI WGS metagenome assembly JAABUJ01 (sample SAMN10711875, study PRJNA513366) | rock metagenome | isolation source: Antarctica rocks | place: Antarctica: Victoria Land, Mt New Zealand nord | collected 2016-01-07 | reverse complement strand
GCCGCCCGCGCCCGGCGCCCGGGCGCGGCGCGCCGCGCGGGGGGGCGCGGCGCCGCGCTCGCGACCTGCGCCAGTGCACCGACACAGCCTGGGGTGCACGCAGCGGGCGCGGGCGCGGGTGCCTCCCGCCGAGTGCGGGCGCCCAGGCTCAGCCGCCGGCAGATGCGCCGTGAACAACACGGACCGCCACCTTAGGCACAGCATCACTGCCGCACGCGCCCGCATGCATTCTCCAGCACGCAGCCCAGCGAGCGGCGGCGCCGGGGCCCAAGGAGCCCCCCGCCAGCGGCCCGGGCGCCGCACTTGTCCAGCGCGCGCCCGCCCAGCGCGGCCTGCAGCTCGGCCTGCACGCGCGGCACGCGGCTGCCGCCGCCCAGCAGCTCGACCGCCTCCAGGTCGCCGGGCGCCAGGCCGTTGCGCGCCAGCAGCGCGCGCACGGGCGCCGCCGCGCGCGCCCAGAACTCGCTCGCCAGCGCCTCAAACGCCTCCCTGCGGCGCGCGCGCGCGCTCGGGGCCCGCCGAGGGCGCGGGGCGCAGCCGGCCGGTGCCAGCGCTGCAACTGGCCGCGTCTGGCCCTGCCTCTGCGCCCGGGAGCAGCCCAGCCGCGCATGGCCGCAGCCGGCGACCGGAGTCCGGGCCGCCGCCCCGCGCGCGCAGCCGCGCCCCGCGCATGGCGGCGGCCGCGCGGCGGCGCCGACGGGCGGCCGCAGGGGGTTGCAGGGCTAGGGCTAGGGTCAGGGCGCGCGCCGCGTGATGGACGCGCGGAAGTCGATGCCGTCCAGCAGCTCCTCCACGCTGAACGAGGCCTCGCTGTTCGCGCTCAGCACCTCCTTGGTGCGCTTGGCCTGCCGGCGCAGCTTGGCGAGCGCGCGCGGCGAGCCGAGCGCGTCGCGCCCATGCTTCGCTTGGAACTCGGCCGCAAAGTGCTCCACCAGGGCGAAGTCCAGCGCCTCCGCGCCCAGCGCCGCGTCCCAGGCCGCGTCCACCACCTCGAACTGGCTGCGCGCGGCGCCGGCCCCTGGCCTCAGTCGCCGCCTCAAATCGGCTGCGCGCGTGGCCGGCGCCCGCACTGGGTGGCCGGGCCTGCTGCCGCCCTCCTGCAACTGCGCACGGAGACCCCAGCTTCAGGCGGCCGAGCCAGCGCCCCGCGCCGCAGTCGCCCCACACCGGCCGCACGTGCAGACAGGCGCCGGCAGCGAGCGGCCGAGGTCCGCAGCCCGCCGCCGCCCTGGCGCCCGGCAGGGCCAGGCGCGCTGCGGCCGCAAATCAACTGCCACGCCCAGGCTCAGCACATGCGTGCATGCGCCCGTGTCATCCTTCCTGCCTACATGCTCGGTCGGCCGCCGCGGGGACGCGCGGGGATGCACCACGTGCACGGGCCTCTACAGGCGCGCGTGCAGCACTCCTGCCACGCAGGCTCCTGGCGCCGGGGGTTGCGCCATCTGCGCTAGGGAAGGCCAAACCCTGATGCTATCCGAAGCGCCGCGCAGGGCGGGCGGCGCGCCTGTACGTCTTGGTCTTGCCGTACTCCTTGAGCGCGAACGAGGAGAAGCGCACGAGCGCGGCCTCGGTGGACGCGGCGCCCATGTCGTACAGCAGCACCCACGCGGTCCTATTGGCGAAGTCGCGCTCGATGCCGTACTGCAGCGCGGCCGCCGCGTGGCTATTGACCAGCGCCAGCACGTTCACGCCTGCGCGCGCTCCGCGCCATGGGCCACATAATTCGTGGGCGGCGGGCGGCCTGGCGGCCGCCTGCGCAGCGGCGCCCTGCTGCCAGTGCCGGCGCACGCGGGGCGCCGCCGGGCGCCGCGGCTGGCGCGAGCTCAGGCGTCGAAGCTGCGGAGCTCTCACAGCAGGGCTGCGCTGGCAGGGCTTGCCGCAACCTGCTGTGCGGGACAACCACCTCCCGCCGCGGCAGCTGCGGCGGCCTGTGCACTTTCAGGGCTGGGAAGAGCAGGCCGCTGCCGGGAAGTGGGTTGGACGGCGCCTGCCGCCCGCAAGCGCACCCGCCAGCTGCGCCGCGTCCACGAGCGCCTGGCGCTGCGCCGGCCCGAAGAAGGCGGGCACGGCGACGACGCAGTCCAGCACGGCCGCGCCGTCGCTGGCCGCCTCCGTGATCCGCCGCGCGTAGTGCACGATGCTGGCCTGCGCGCGCGGCGGCCGCGTCAGCGCGGGCGCGCAGGCGCGGGGCCCTGCCTGGGCGCGCCGGGCGCGCGGCCACGCCCCGCTGCGCCTGCAGCGCACACGCTGCCGCGCGCGCGCGCGTACGTGCGCGCAGGCTGCCGGCTCCCCAGGAGCAGGGCGGTCAGTCGCTGGTCGCTGCCGCACGCCAAGCAGAGCGCATCCACCTGATGACATGTGTGCACCCCACCCCGCACTCGCGGCCGCTCCCCACGCACGGACCAGCGCGCGTTCAACCTGAACCCTAACCCTATGCCAGGCGTGCGCCTGCGGGCGCCGCTGCCCGTCCGCGCCCCCAAAGCAAGTGGGGCAGCTTGCCCAGCGCTCGGGGAGCGCGGCGCCGGCGCGCGCAGCGCCCGCCCGTGACCTCCCCGCATCCCGCGCCCAAGCGCCCCCACGGCGGCTCGTTCCCCGGCGCCGCGCACGCGGCCGGCCGCGCAGTGCTCCGGGCCTGGGCCCTAACCCTGGACCTAATATCGCCGGGCCCCGGCCGCGCGCGCACCACGAGCTCCTCGGCGGTGTAGGTGGCGCCGTCGGGCGCGCGCACGGTCACGGTGCCCCGCTCCGGGTCCGGCACGATCGCGTATGGCAGCCGCGCGCGCTGCAGCAGCGCCGCCACGTCCGCGCTGTCCGCGCGCTTGCCCAGCAGGTCACGCGTCCTGGCCGTCCCCGGCGGAGCAGATTCAGGCCGTGCGGGCCGCAGGGGTGCGCACTTGATCATGTGCTTGGCGCACAGGGGGGGGGTCCTGGCGCAAGCGCGGCGGTCGGCGAGACGGGCGGCAGCAGGGTGGCCGCTGCCCAGCGGGCTCGGCGGGCCTACGACGGACTGCGTTCGCAAGTATGGGGCGCAGGCGGGGGGCTGGGGCGGGGCCGGCGGGCGCCAGATCGCGCCTGGCATAGACGCGATCTGGGTACCGCACGGCCAGCGCGGCGGCCTCCTCGCCGAGCAGGCGGTCGCCGCCGACGAATGCGACGGCCGCCGTCGTGCGCCGCTTGCTCATCTCGTTAGGCACAATGCTGATTGGCGTGCGGCCGGGCTTGACCACGGACACCTTTATGAACTCGCCGCCAAAGTCGATGGCCATCAGCGGGCCCGCCGCCGCGGCCTGCAGCGCCGCTAGCGCCGCCAGCGCCAGCAGCGCCGGCCGCAGGCCCGCCGCGGCGGGCCGGCCCCCGCGGGGCCTGATCATCACAGCCCCCGCCCGACCTGGGGCGCACAGCGCGTGCCCAAGCGGCCCCCGCCAACTAGCTCCTCCCGCAGGAGCGATCAACCGGCTGCAGCGAGGGGATCAGATGTGCAGAGCCCTTGCTGGTGCAGCAGCGCCAGGCTTCTGTCCCCGTGCAACCAGCGAGCAGCACTTGTAGGCACCCGCTTCAGTCAGGGCATGTGCTCTTAGTCGAGTGCGTCCCTCTCTCCTATTGGTGGTGAAAAATGCTAGGTCTGGCCAGGGTTACACTGGTCCCAAGGTGGCAACATTGCCCTGTAGCGACAGATGACAGAGAGGGCGGGGCGTGGGTAAGCAGCGGAGAGTCTAACTTTGTATCTCGCAAGCGAGCCCCTTTTGCCCGGGAGGCAGATCGTTGTGCTGTACCTCTGACCTGTCTGGGTCAAGCAACACACTGGGCAGGACAACGCGTGCAGCATGGGTCAATGGGACCACCTGCGCCTGCGCGAGCTAGACGTGCTTGATTTCGACAAGGGTGCGCCGGCCGCTGCCAGTCCCTGCCGGGCATCGGAGCGGGAAGGATCTGTCAGGCGCTGTGCTTACGCTCTGGCACAACCCAGGCTTCCTGGACGTCCTGCGACAGCTCACCGTCGTCGGGGATATCACTGAGGCAACGTTCCGAGGCGCGCTTGCTGCAGCCGCTGATGCACAGCCGGTGGCACCTTGCGGAGCGCTTACACCGGGACTGGACGCGCACAGAGTGTTTCAGCGAGCGGCAAAGCAATGGCTGCTACCGGACGCTTGTCGTTGAGGGTGCGGGCTCTGCACGTGCGGCATGGTCACGGGTGCACCAGCCCGGCCGGCAGCTGAGTCGGCTGCTCGCTGGCCGTCGCGCAGACACGGACAAGGGCCGCGTGATAGGCACAGCCACGCTCTTCGTCGAGCGCAAGTACATACGCGCCTGCGGCAAGGCGGGTGACCCAACCGGCTGACCCCGGAGCTCGCTGGGCTCTTGCGGCCCGCCTCCCTGCTCCAGGTCGCTGAATGCTGCGCGCGGCGGCAGGCAGGCCACATCGAGGACGTCGTTGTGGACAGCTCGTACCGCGGCGCGCAGCTGGGCAAGCGGTGCGCAGCGGTGTGTCATCATCTCTCCTTGCAGGGGCGGGGAGGGGGTGGGCAGCGCAATTACTGGAGCCTGCGCCGCAGGCTGATCGCGGAGGCGACGCGGCTGGCCGAGCAGGCCGGCTGCTACAAGGTCATCCTGGACTGCAGCGAGGACAACGTGAGCTTCTACACGAAGTGCGACCTGAAGCGGAAGGACGTGCAGATGGTGAGGCCGGCCGCGCCGCGACGCGCTGTGCTCTAGCCAGCAACAGTGCGCGCCACAGCTCCGGAGGCTTGCACGAGGTTGCTGAGCCGCACTGCGCCGCGCGCAGGTCAAGTACTTCTAGCGCCGCGTTGGTGCCGCAAGCGGGTGTGGGCGAGAGCCGCGGCTATGCCCCGGCGCGCCTGCTACTGTGGTTGCACACAGGCGTCGCAGGCGCGCGTGTGGAGCGTGTCAAACACGGGCCTGGAGGGTTCCAGCGTCGCGCAGCTGTCGCACGCTGCCCTGGGCTGACCCAGTGGCTGTGAGCCCATGACACATGCTGTGCCGGTGCGCATAGCAAGGCGCGCGTCTGTTGATACTGCTGTTCGCCCGGCTAGGTGGCCCCTGCCTAGATGAACTGGTCTGCACTGCCTGGCAAATGGTCTGCCCGCTGCTGCTGACTGCTGTCACGCATGAACCTGTGTCTGAATGCTGTAGACTCTCCAGCTGGCCCTTGGTGGCAAACCGCAAGTTGCAGTGTGCACGCATCAGCACGGCCATATTCCTTGTTGGCGCCACCGCTCCCCACGCTTCCCTGTCTCAACCACGCTGGGCTGCCAAATGCAACAGCTGCATCTATGGCGGTCGCTTCTTATCGGATGGACATCTTGGCCTGTCCAAGGTAGCAAATCAAACCTACCCTTGCCTCTGTTAGGCTGGCGTGGCTGGTTGCGCAATATGCTAGAGCGCGCCCCCTGGTAAGTGCCTGGAAAGTCTCAGGGCGTAAGGCGCATATAGGCTCACAGCAGAGCATGGCGGATGGGAACGGCACAGGTGCGGGCAGCGCGGCAGCTGGTGAGGCCACTCTGCCGCAGCCAGCAATGCCGGTGCGCAGCGATGGATGTGCTGGGCATCTCTGGTTGACCTGCGCTTGAGCAGACGCGCTGCAACGGAGCAACGAGCCGCTCAAAGTGCAGCGACATGGTCCCTTTCCGCCAGTGTTGCGTGTATCAGCATGGGTGGCTGCGCTTGTGCTTCCTGAGGGCCGTGGCCTACCGCCGCAAACCCCCACCGTGTGCAGAGCTGTCGGCGGCGTGTATGGCGTGTGATTGCAGTGCCCACTGTCTGTAGCAGCCAGCCCAGCCTGGTGCCAAAGCGCGCTCGGGCCTGCCACCAGCGGGTCGGAGCCAGTTGGGCGCCCACACACTGCTCAGTGTCTGTGCTGCCACGGCGTCCAGGCTGGGATGGCACGCGCCGACGCCGGAGCACGCTGCGCGCAGGCGGGCCTGGCGGCGCCCTTCCCGCCGGCCGCCTTCCCCGCACCCGCCGCGTACATGACGCCGCTCATGGCGCAGCAGAACGAGCAGCTGCGGCAGTTCTGGCACCAGCAGATGCAGGAGATCCTGGGCGTCGGCACGGACCCCGCAGAGTTCAAAAACCACCAGCTGCCGCTCGCGCGGATAAAGAAGGCGCGCCGTTGCTCGCTGTTTGAGTGCTCGGCCGTTGGTGCTGGAGCGGGTGCGCGCTGCTCTGTTGCGGCAAGGCGCAGCGGGACAGCGCGCGTACGTGCGCGCAGATCATGAAGTCTGACGAGGACGTGCGGATGATCAGCGCGGAGGCGCCGGTGCTCTTCGCGAGGGTGCGCGCACACGCAGTCGGCGCGAAGCACTGCCGCTCCTTCGCTTTGTTGCTGCGGCGCCGTCACAAGCCTGGGCTGCAGACCGACCAGGGCGCGCCGGCCGCAGGCGTGCGAGATGTTCATCCTGGAGCTCACGCTGCGGTCCTGGAACCACTCCGAGGAGAACAAGCGGCGCACGCTGCAGCGCAACGACATCGCGGCCGCCATCACGCGGACAGACATCTTCGATTTCCTGGCGCGCCCTTGCCCGGCCCTCCGCCCGGCGCCGTTCGCGCTGTCTTGCCGCGATGCTCAAGAGCGCGATGCTGATCGGCGCAGCTTATGATGACACACGGGGAAAGCTGTGTACTGCAGAGATGCCTGTCGTGTTTGAGTGCACTGCGGCTGCCCTGCGACTGCGTGCGCCTGCTGTCACGACGGCGATGGGTCGCAAGTGGAGGGCAGCAGAGCTGCGGGGCCGCGCGAAGGAGCAGCCCATGTGCTGCAACCCGAACGGTTGGCGCCTTTGCGCACACCGCTGCCGCGGGGTCTTGAACACACACAGGGGCTGCCGCGGGTTCCTGCACGCACACGGGTGCTGCGCGCATGCAAGCGCCGGCCGCCCATGACGCCAGTGAGGCCGGGGGAGCGGACGCGTGGCGCGCTCCCGCAGGTGGACATCGTGCCACGGGAGGACGACCGCGGCGATGAGGCGCCGCGGGCGGCGGCGCCGCCGGCCGCTGGCGCGCCCTTCTGGCCGGGCGGCCTGGCGCCGGGTGGCCCCAACGGCGCGCTGCCGCGACCGGGCGCGCCCGACCCGGCCATGGTGCAGTACTACCTGCAGCAGCAGCAGGCGTGGCAGGGAGGCGGCGGCGCAGCCGCTGCCGCCGCCGTGCCAGGCGCGGACGCGGGCGCGGCTGGGGGCGCGGCGGCCGGCGCTGGCGCGCCCGCCGCCGCGCCCGCCGCGCCAGAGCCGCACGCAGAAAGCAAGCCCGTGGGCTGCTGACAGCGCTTGTCTGTGTCGCGCAAGCCGACACGGAGCACCAGGGGCAGGGTGTGGGCGCGGATGCGGCTGCCGGCGCTCACACGCCGGTCTGCTGCCTGGGCGTCTGGTGCTGCCAGCGCGGCCAGCATGGGCGGCCGCTGCGCGCCGCTGTTGATCGCGCGCTCTGCGAAGGCGAGCACCTGGCGAGCTGAGGAGCGGCGAGGCCGGAGCGGGGGTGGTACTGGGTGTTTACGAGCGGCGAGGCCGGAGCGGGAGTGACACCCGGTTTGTTGCTGGAGGGCTGGGAAGGGCGGCGGGCGGCGCGTCGGACCGGCGCAGCGAGAAAGCTGCACAGTGTACAGTGCGGGCATGCGAGGGTGTCTGCGCTCGAGTGCACCAGCACGTTGTCTGAGTGTGGTTGTTTCTGACACGCTGTGACCTTTTCTCTCTGCTGTGCCTGTACATGTGCGGGCTTCGCACGCTCCACAACGGTGGGCTTGCGTGCGCTGTGCGCGCGCACATTTTGTCCCCTGCCTTGCCAGTGCGCTCGCGCTGCTTGACTTTGCAGCGCGAGGAGATGCCAAGCGTGCAGTGGTTCGTGCATGGCACTGAGGAGGGGTCAAAGCATGCTTGCCCTCTGATGCAGAATGATGCATGAAACAAGCTCTCATGAGATCATGCATCTTCTCTGGAATCCCCCGCCTACCCAGCAGCCGACCCTCATCCAACGCTGACAGCTACAGTTGGAAGCACCATACCGACCATCTCTCCACAGTTGCTTTTTTGCTTCGCTCCCCTGTGAGACTCACAGCCGCCGGGCGCCAGCTGCTGCAGCTGCCTGCGCGGCTCCGGGGGCCCTGCCGGGACCCGGCCAGCATACTGTGTCTGTTACTCACAGCCGGGCCGGAATGGACACGCTGGACAGAGTCATGGAGGAGGGCTTCTCCATCCCCCGGACGCCGCGCGGCTCCAGCCTGCTGCGGGCGTGCTCAGGCCTGCTGTCGAGCGGCAGCAAGGATGTCATGTACGACGAGGAGTCGGTGCTCCAGTTCTTCTGCATGGCCAATGCGGCGCTGCGGGCGAAGACGGAGGCCAACGCGGTGCGCGCCGGGGTCACGCGAACGGCGGAGCCTGATATTGCCTGCCGCCGAGCGCGGCCGCGTGAGCGCGCTCGGCGCCCGGGCCGGCGCAGGCGCTGCAGCAGGAGGCGGCGGAGGCGCGGGCCGAGCTGGAGGAGAAGCGCGCCAAGCTCATAAAGGTGCGGGCCTGCAGCGGCGCGCGGGGCTGCGCGAGTGCTTTGCCGGGCCGGGCGCGCAGCGGCGCGCGGGCTGCGCGGGCCTTCTGCCGGGCCGGGCGCGCAGCGGGTGTAGAGTAGGTAGAGCAGGTGTAAGGTAGGGTAGGCAACCCTAGCCCCCGCGCGCAGGCGCTGGGCAAGGAGAAGACGCTGCTCCTGGACTGCGCATTCCTGCAGGAGCAGATGGAGCAGCTGCTCACGGTGCGCGCCGCCCTGGCCCCGCCCCCGCGCGCGGCGCGCGGCGCCCCGGCGCGCGGCGGCCCGGCGCTCAGCGCCCCGGCGCGGCGCGCAGGAGCGCTCCAGCTTCCAGGAGCGGATATCGACGCTCGAGAGGCGCGCGCCCGCTGTCGACACCCCAACTCTGGCGCGCTGCTGGGCACCGGCCCCGGGCGCCCGGGCCGCGCTCGGGCCGCGCTCGGGCGCCGAGCGTACCCTACCCTGCTGCGGGCGCAGGGAGAACAAGTTCCTGCAGGCGGAGCGCGAGCTGATGGGCTCCCAGCTGCAGAGTGCGCGCTGCTCTGTGCACACTCGCACCCATGGACGGGCGTCCTGGCGCGGCAGCTTATGTTCACACAGATCTCTTCCCTGCCTGCCGATCTTGCCGGCCGCCGAGCGCACGGCATCCGCGCGCGCACACACTACTCCTGCGCCCTTGGAGCAAAGCGCGAGCGCGCGCCAGGTCCCCGGCTGCGACCCCGGCTCGGGACGACAGGGATGACCCCAGCCGCGCGCGCGCAGGCGCGGCGGAGGAGGCTGGCAGCGGCCCGGGCGGCGAGGCGCTCGCGCTGCTGGAGCTGGGCGAGGCGGGCGAGTTCGACGGCGCCGGCGGCGCGGCCGCCGAGGCCGAGGCCGACCGCCAGCGCGCGCTGGAGGCAGGCACCGCGGCCAAGCTGCTGCGCGCAGAGGGCGACTTTGCGGCCGCCAAGGCTGACTGGGAGGTGCGCCGGCGCCCTAACCATAAGCGGCCGTGGCCGCCAAGGCTGACTGGGAGATGGGCCGCAGTTTGAAACCTGACCGGCACCGGCCGCCACGGCCGAATGGGAGGCGCGCCGGCGCGGCCGCGGCCGTCGCCCGGGGCGCGGGGGGTCACTGTATGGGCGGCTCTGTGCGCTGTGCGCCGTAGGCCGGGGGGGCTGCCACCCTCCGGAGGGCGTGCTCGAGCGCGCCGCCTGCAGGCACAGGCTGGCGCCTGCTTGTCCTGTGCGGGCGTGCGCCCGGGCGGGCCACTCCCGCGGCTGCCAGGCGCGCTTCCCAGGCCGCCCGCATGACAGTATTAGGGCATGGCGTAAGCCGCGGCCGCGCGCGCGCGCAGGAGCGCGAGTCCGCGCTGCTGCGCAGCCTCGAGGCGGCCAGCTTCGCGCACCGGCACGCGCTGGCGGCCGCCGCGCCGCTGCGTACGCCCGGCAGCGCGCCGCAGCGGCCGCGTGCCTCGCCGCCCGGCGATGAGGCGCGCCAGCCCTCCCGCCCTCATCCCTCTCAGCGGGGTGTATTGCGCGTCCTGCTGCGAGCGGGCCCGCGCGCTGGCTCATGGACCCAGGGCCCAGCCGGCGGGGCTCCGTGTTGCACGGCGAGACTGGGGCGACGCGGCGCCATGGCCACACGGGCGGCCGAGCCGGGCTGCTGCACATCAGCCGTGCGCCCTAGCTTCGGCGCTTCTGAACAGGGCCATTGACCCGCGTCTATGCATGCAGGCGAGCGGAAAGGCGCGGCACGGCGACGGCGGCGCCGCGCGGCCCGCCTCCGCGGCGGCCGAGCTAGGCCGGGCGTCGCCGCCGCCCGACACGGCCGGCGCCGAGTGCATAGTCAGCTGCGCGCCCGCCGCCGGCGGCGCCGCGCTCAAGCTGCTTGTGCATTCGCCGCCCATAGGCGGCGGCGTCGGCGGCGCCGGCAGCGGCGGCGGCGGCGCGGCGTGCGGCGAGCAGGCAGTGGGCGGGGCGGCAGCGCCCGCGCACCAAACCCTGGCGCTGAACCTGGACGTCACGCGCCTGCGCAAGGTGCAGGCCGAGGCGCGCGCGTCGCCGGGCTCGCCGCTCAGCGTCTGCCGGCCGTGCCGGTGACGGGCGAGGGGCCGCGCGCGCGCGGCCGCCCCGGGCGCGTGCGCACCATCCCACAGGCCGGAGCCAGCGCAGGCGCGGCGGCACGCGCCGCGCGCCGCCATGTTCTGTTCGCGTCTCCTGTTCTCCCAAGCGGCGGGGCTGGCTCTGCTGCGCGCCTCGATGGCAGCGGCGGGCCGGCCAGGTGCTCGAGCATACATGCTCCGGGCTGGTGTACAGCTTGTCATGTTAATGGATGTGGCGGGTCTATAAGCAGCGCTGCTTCGACGGGGGATGCGTGCTGGCATCTGCATTGGTGGTGAGGTGTTAGGAGTGTACACGAATACAGGGGGTTTCCAGCTTACCAGCCATGGCACGAGGTGCTGCCACAGGGACATATAGTCGTAGTTGCAGATTTTGAAAGCCGCGCGTATCCTGTCTGCGCAAGTTCACCCAGCATGTGATTGTTTTGTATTTGCATGAGGAGCTGCCACAGGCAGGCGACAGACGGACAGGTATGTACGGTGGCGGTGTGGGACTAGCTATACTTATAGCTCGAGCCTCGCCAAAAAAACATTGCCAGCATGGTGGCGGTGACAGCAAGTGTAACAGCATGCGTGTTACAACGCAGTGTGCGCCTCGACCAATGTCGCCTGCCTATACGGCGCTCCATGCGTCGGCCACAGCAAATGTATCAACGGCCTGATGCTCGCCACGAGCACGGCTCCTCTTCTCTTGTGACCCACGGCGCCGACCTATCAACGGCGTATGGCATGCATTTGACCTGTGGCACCAGACGTGCCAACCTCTAAAAAGCCCAGGTGCTTCAAGGCAAAGCACGCGGCTGTACTGCGGAAGAGGGCCTGCACAGGCGCCCCGCAGGTGGCAGCCATGACCCGTGTGCGGCCTGGCCGCTGCGGGGTGACTGGGACAAAGCAGTTTCGATGAAGAAGGGATGCTACCCTACATGTCTGTCTTCCAAGGCTACCCCAAAAAAGAAGGTACATTTGGTGACGGGCTAGAGCTGCTGACACAAGAGAGGCCAGGCAACCGAAAATTAGGGCAGCAAACGCGGCCTGCCCTGCGCGAGGCAGAGCAGCCATGGACCGCCCAGCAAATGATACAAGGCTGTGAGCCTCTGAGGAGGCCGCGCAGGCTCCGCCACAGCAGGCCCACAAGGCCCGGACTATCCACACACACCCTACAAAACCTGAAACCTGGGGCAGCAGGCGCTCAGCGCGCCGCGCAGGGTTGCACGCAAAGCGCTGCGTCCAGCCCCGCGCTGCCGCTGGGCGACCGAGGACCCACAAGGAGCGGGAGCCCCGGCGTTGTTCCGGCGCGGCGGGCGGCACGGGCGCGGGCTGGGAAGCCGCGCACTGGAAGGCCGGGAAGCCCGCGCCCGAGCGGGCCGCTCAGCGCAGCGGCGGCGCGGCCACCGCGGCCGCGAGCGCGGCGCGGTCCGCGGTGTAGTGGTAGCGCAGCTGCGCCTCCGAGAAGCGCCAGGGGTGGCCGGGGCTGGGCGCGTCGCGCACCGCGACCCACTGGCGCCACCGCGCCCGCACGGCCTCCGGCGGCGGCGGCCGTCCGCCTGCAAGCGCGCGCCGCGGCTCTTGGGCGGCGCCATGTTGCGGCACGCAACAGCGCAAGGGTGGACACAGTGCTCCGAACAGGACAAGGGTGCACACAGTGCAAAACCAACAAAGTAAGCGGCGGAGGCAGCGCAGGAGCACGATGCTGACCGGGAGCGCCACCTGCTGCACGCAAATGGCACACGACAGGCCCGTCGCGTCGCAACACGCACGCTTGCATTTGGGCTCCAGACAGTGCGCGCATACCGGCGACGGCCGCGGCATACGGGCCCAGCGCGGAGCGCACAGCCATCCGCAAGTAGGCCTGCGTGGACGGCGGCAGCGGGTTGCTTGCGCGCGGCTTGCGCGGGCCTGCCGCGGCGCGCCGCGCGCGTCAGCCCCACAGGCGGCGCGCCCCGACCTGGTGTGGACGAGGGGGACAGAGGAGCGCGCATATCGGCGCGCGCAGCAGGGCCTGCTCCAGGGGCGCCATAAGGAGCGCATGCGTCGGTCAGTAGCCCGGGGCGACGGCTGCAGGCGCGGCAAGCAGCACTCGCTGACCCTATCCTGTGGTAGGTTTATGAGCCCTACCCTACCCTATTCAAACCTGCACAGCCGCGGGGAGGCCCGCACCCGTGTACTCGACGGCGTCGAAGACGAGCGTCGCGCGCAGCGTGAACCAGGGGCCAAACTTGTGGTGCAGGCACAGGTGGCTGCCGTCCAGGTGCGCCAGGCCGCCCGCCGCCGCCGCGCGCTGCAGCGCCACGTAGCGCGGGGCCCCGCCGGCGCCCGGCTCATGGCCGTAGAAGAGGCGCACGGGCGTGCTGCGGGCGCGCGCACGTTTTGCAGTCAGCTCGTGCGCGCAGCCTCCCCGCTGACAACCACGCAGTGTGGTGCCCGAGCAAATGGTCCCAAGCGCCAGCGGCTGCCATTCACGAGCTTGGGCACGCAGCTTCACCCTTGACAACAACTTGTGCCCGGGCCTGTCAGAGCTCCAGGGCGCCAGCGGCGGCCGGGGGGCTAAAGCCCCTGCGCCAAGGGTCGGCAGAGGGCAGGGTTTGGGACCGGGGCGGACCCCAGGGAGCCGGCTGCGGCGCGCACGCGCTGCTCCACGTACGCGTCCAGCGGGTGCTCGGCCTGCAGCAGGCGCGCGTCGGCGCGGCACGCCGCCAGGAAGGCGTCCCACATCGCGCGCGTGTTGCCCAGCAGCACCGCCAGCCGGCCGGGCGCGGCGTCGATGCGCTGGTCGGGCTGCACCTCCTCGTTGTACCTGCCGGCCGCGGGCCGCTTCCCGCCTCAGCGCACCTTCCGAGTCAGCGACACTGCGCAAAGATGTTCACGTTCAGAGCACAGCGTCTGCTTCAGTCTCAGCTCAAGAGTGTCTGGGTCGCCAACAGGCTTGCTTCGGAAAGCGGGTGGGCCGCTCGCCGCTGGCGCGTGTGCGCTGACCACCCTGGTGGTGGCACAGGGACCTGAAGCTAGCCTGGACGTGATGAGCAACCTGTCATAAGCTCCTGGGACATGTCATGTTTTAAAGAGCGCCGCAGAGGGTGGTCAGGCAGGCGGGCTGTGTGCGCGACTGACTCATCTGGGTCCTAAACACACCTGCGCTCTGAAGTTCTTGTGCCGGGCGCTTTGTAATAAGAAGCGCAGGAGCAAGCAGGCTGACCTCTTGCTGCCGGGACAAGCAGCTTTCGGTGCGCAGGAGTTTGGTACAATTCAGAGTAACAGAATGAAGAGATGTCCCAGTCCTGAGCCGGGCGGCGCACCAGCCCACACACATTGGCTCCAGGATGTCGATGCAGGACTCCCGCAGCTCGCCTCTCAGCTTCTTCATAATCTCCAGCCAGCCTGGATTTTCAGGCGCCGTGCACGGCGCCTGCCGCGGCGCCGTCGTGGGTGAGCCCCGTGCTTGGGAATCGAGCAGGACGTTTGCCATCTTGGTTTCACTGCGCACCGTCCCAGCTCAGCGTTTAAACGTGAGAAAAGCTTGCCCCGTGGGTGCAGGGCTTGCTAAAGGGTCGGGTAGCACGCGTTTGTTAGGCGCGCACACAGGGCTCCCGCGCACTTGCAGCCATTCCTCTGCTCTCCTGTGATCGTTCCCTTTCGACACCGTTTCGCCAGCACTGTCCGCAGTGAATGTGAAGACATGCATCCCCCTGTAATGCCAGGAAGCAGGCAAAGCTCAGTTGTTGACGGTTCACACACATCCTAGTTTGAGCAGTGCGCTGCAGCAGCAGTCTCACTGCGGAGGCTGGCTGCCTGAGCAGCCTGAGCTTGGCTGGTGAAGGCTCCCATTTATGCGCCACAACTCGCTGGTTTAGCCACAGGAGGCGTGTTTGTCACTGGCGTTGTGTGCAAGCTTCTTTGGCACCGTACGCCACGGCGCAGCATGGCCGCGCACGAGGCCAGCGATGATGGAGCAGCTGGGCCTCCAGCTCTACGCCTGGACCAGCTCCCCGCAGAGGTGCGTGCAGGGGAGCGTGCGCCCTGCCTGTTGCGCAGGGGCAGCGGCGCTTAGCGCGCAGGGATAGCGCCGCGCCTTCAAGGGGTGATGCCTAGTCTCTGCAGGTCTTACAGGCATGCGCGGTCCACCTTGCCAAGGAGGGCTGGTGGCGTAAATCTCCAGGCGTGATACAAGCTTTCTTGCTGCCGACAGTGTGCAGGTGCGCGCTGTCTGCTGTTCAGCGATGGGACAAGCCAGAAGCCTGCAGTAGCATGCTTGGTGCTTAGCGCAAGCAGCAGGCGCTTCAAGGAGGCGCTCGAGCAGCCCTTCTGGAGCACGCTGGAGGGTGACCTCGCTGACAGGCTGTGGCGAGCGCTTGGACGCCCCGGTGCGCCCCATCCTTGCGTATCCAAAGAGTGTAATCGTGCCAGTGTTGCGCAAAAGCACGGTGCAGAAGTGGGCACCCCACCTGCTCGGTTCACGCGTCTCCACCGCGTCAACATAGCGCCAATTCAGGCCCTTTCTGATGCGTGCGGCCAGCACCCCGTGCCTGCCGCCGGTACGCCAGCCGGAAGCAGCGCCCAGCGGTGGCTCAGCGCGCAAGTCGGCGCTGTCAAGTGCATCGAGAGCTTGGATGTCGGTCAGAAAAGGGATGCGGACTGGCCTGCCCCCGACCTGGACGCCGGGCGGCTTTCGGCCCTGCTGGCCAGCCTGCCTGCGCTCACGTCCATTTACTTGACCCTGCGCCCGGACCGGCACTGCAGACCTCCCGCGGCAGCCGTGCGGGCCTTCCTGGCCGAGGCCGCGCACGCCATAGGGCGCCGCTCGGGCCTGCAGACCCTGCACCTGAGCATCATCCTGCTTGGCGGGCTGGCGGACCAGGTTCCGGGAGGCGCTGGTGCGGGAGCTGGCCAGTGTGCATACTCTGGAAAAGGTCACCCTGTCCTTGATAGCCTGTCAGAGGGCCGACAGGTCTGAGTGCCCGCCCACTTTCAGCCTAGCACACCTAGTGGCAGGCCTGGCCGGCCTGCCGCGGCTGCGCGCGCTGACCCCTGTTCGTGGCAAACGTCGGCATGGACGCCGCGCTGCCCGCCAGCGTGTCGCGCCTGGCGCAGCTGACATACCTGCGCCTGCGCGAGTTGCACGGGCTGCGCTGCGCGCCCGGCTGGGCGCGCCTGCCCGCGCTTGTGTGTCTGGACTTTCACGAATGCATGTTTGCGGCCGACAGCGAGGCCGCGCTGCCCGGCATGGGGGCGCTGGCGGCCCTGACCAGCCTGTGCATCTGTTGGTGCCCCCGCATGCGCGTGCTCCCCGCGTCCCTGTGGCGGCTGCCGCAGCTCCGCCACCTCAGCCACCAAGCTGACAATGGGGCGGGGACGGGCGCGCCCCGCAGCGAGCTGCCGGGTGCAGGCCTGCCCCTGAGCGCGCCCTGCTTTGCTTCCATGCTTCGCTTGAGCCTGGCGGGGCACAGCCTGCGGGCCTTCCCGCCGGGCGTCCTGGCCATGAAGTGCTTGGTGCTTCTTGACCTGTCTGGCAGCTGCTTTGAGCAGCTGCCCGAGGGCGTGAGCGCGCTGACCGCTCTCGAGGAGCTGCGCCTTGGGCGCCATGCTGCGGGCGAATTGGAGATCGGGGGCAGCTTGGACGCCCGCGCCCTGGGCAGCCTGGCCGGCTTCCCGAAGCTGCGCAGGCTGAGCTTTGCAAACTGCAGCGTTTTGTTTTGTTCGCACTTCCTGGCCGCGGCCGCGCACACCCGCCTGGAGCGGCTGGAGTTGCGCGCCTCGCATCCCGTTCTTTACCCGTCGTGCGGCGCGTTTGTGGCCTTTGTCATTACCCTGCTGCAGCAGGGCCGCGCGGACAAGTTCAAGCTGACTGACGGCGCCATCAAAGGCGCGGGGCAGCATGACAGCCAACACTTTCGGGCCGCCCTGCGGGCCGTGGATATCCGCTGAGTGCGGCAGACTCCCGTGATCTGCTGTAGGTGGTGCATGCGCCAGCTTCGGGGCAGCGCGGGCTGTGCTGAGCTTATACTGCATGGGACGGCGGCAGGGTCCAAGTATGCTGCCGACCAGGACCTTTCATTGTCTCATGAAGCAGGCCTGGTGCCAAATGGGATGTGTATCTTGTGTGTCGGGAGTGCATGCCAAGTGTGTTGTTAAGCCTGTTTGATTGCTGTCGTGCGGTTTGACAAGGTAACCTGTTTTCCATTGACAGCAACGTCAAACTTCCTCAACTCCTACAGCACTACGCCGCACATCCACGGGCTCTGGCGGCGCGTGACGTCCGGCGGAGGCCGTGGCTAGCAGATGCCTATTTCCACCAACATCGCGCAAAAAACCTGCCATGGCATGGGCACAGCACACATTCACCATTTTGTGAGACCTTCATGAGAGCACGCCAAGACAAATTACAGACGAAACACAGACAACCCTGACTGACATAGCTAGCACCGTCAGGCCACTTCCCAACAGGACGCGAGGCAGGATCGAGCAGCGGCAGCCGCGAGTGACCCATGCCGGGCCGCGCACGTGCCGCTCAAGAGCAGGCGGCTTCGTGGCAGCCTCCACTCAGCCGGCAGCGTTTGGCGGCGCGACGTTGGCCAGGCCGCCATCCACGTGCAGCGTGGCGCCTGCGCACGCGGCAGTAAGCGCTGGCTGCTCGCGCGCGTCAGGACACCCTCTGCTGCCAGGCTGTTGCAGGCGGCCAAGGCAGGCCGGGCTCCACCAGCACTGGCAGGGCTCCTCAACCCCCACACCAGCGCGCGCGCCCACACACACACAGACACACATGCTTCGGCTGCACTTCACTCAACTTTTCATCAAGGGCCGCCGCAGCGTGCGGCCGCGGCGCAGACCGCGCGAGCACCTGTCACAAGGGAATTAGGCGAATTCGTTCAATGGAGGCCGCTGCAACGCGCAGCCGCGGCGCGGACCGCGCGCGCACCTGTCACGAAGGAGTTGGCGGGGTGCAGCAGGTACTCCAGCGCGGCCGCCACATCGGCGCTCTCGCCGATGCGGCCCAGCGCGTGCATGCGCGCGGACAGCTCGGCCGCCTCCTTGCTCTCCGTCATACGCTCGGTCATCGGCGTGCGGATCTGTGCGCGGTCCGCTTGCAGCCGCTCATGCCTCCCGCCCGCAGCAGCCACAAAGCAGCCTGAACACCCCCTCATGCTGGGCATGTCGTTTGCATGCAGGCATGGGAAGCTGACATGCGCAGGCAGCCTGGCATGCAGGGACCAGCGCAGCCCGGCGCAAGCGCTCCTGACAGGCAGGCGAGCAAGCACGCCCTGCAACCCCCGAGCACAACGCGCCCTGGTTGCCTCGCTGATGGATGCTGCAGCATCGCCATGCATGCAGTCCGCTCTCTCTCGACCGCCGACAGGCCGCGGCCCGTGGCCTCCCCAGCTCTGACAACCGAGCGGACGGCGAGGCCCCTGGACAGCATAATCGCCATCTCCGCAATGCTGGCTATCGGGTGCCTCAGTCGGGCCTGGATCTCATCGACCTCCGCGCACCAGGCCCAGCGAGCAGACGTTGACGCCCAGCTCTCACACCCAAGCCGACGGTGAGGCCGCGCGCACCAGGCCCGGCGAGCAGACGTTGACGCGGATGTTGTGCGGCGCGTACGTGCTGGCCGCGCTCAGCGCCAGCGCGTTGACGGCGCCCTTGGCGGCCGAGATGGCCTCGTGGTTGGCATACCCGCGGTACGCGACCGACGAGGACACCAGCACGATCGACCCGCCGCCGCTCTTCATCAGCGGCTGGACCTGCGGGCGCCCCAGGAGCGCGCTCGCGCGCCAAGGCCCCGCCTGCTGCCGCTGCTCTTCACTTAACACGCCCGACAGCCACAGCCGCCCGATCCCGGCGTGGCCAGATACAGACAGGCCATGCTGCTGCCCCCATTACCGTGTCGCTTCTGTGGCATGCACCAATGCGCGCTCCGCATGATGCAGACGCCCGCACGCAGCGAGGCGCAGCACGGATGGCTCGTGCGCAGCATATGGCGCATGCGCAGCGGCCGCGCCGCCCGGGCCCCGCCACGCGCATGCAGGCCTGCCTGCCCGGGCGGCGTGCGGCGCGCACCGCGGCGGCGATGACGTTGAACGAGCTGAGCGCGTTGATGCGCAGGCCGTCCATGAACTCGTCCTCGCCGGTCAGGTGCGCGGGCTTGATGGTCATGTCGCCGGTGCAGTTGACCACGCCGTCCAGGCGCCCGAACTTGTCCATGGCCGCGCCCAGCGCCTTCTTCACCTGCCGCAACGGCAGATTTGAGTCAGGGCCCAGAAAGGAAGGGAAAGGCTCTGAGTGCAAGCGCTCGGCGCATGCGTGCAGCGCGCAGCACGCAGCACCACGCACAATGCCACACCTAGCCGTCGTCAATGGGCAGGCTGCAGTAACATGCACACCTTTAGAGCGCACGCCGCATCAAATGTGCACCTGTTCTGCGGTCGTACTGCACACTTGTGCGCACAAGTGAACAAGGCCTGCCGTATGCAGCGTTGCAAGGGCCGCCGACGCGCGCATGCGCCTGCGCCGCACCGAGTCACGCTTGAGCACGTCGCACTCGACGGCCAGCAGGCCCTTGACCTCATCGCCCAGCGCGCTCAGGCCGTCCTTGGTGTTGGCCGCTGCGAGCACGTGCGCGCCCGGCTGTGCGGCCAGGCGGCGCGCGAGCTCCGACCCGATGCCGCCCGTGGCCCCGAAGATGGCATACACTGCGCCACATAGGCGTGCTGTTAGGTACTGACGACGCAGGCCTCTTTCATAAGCCTACTGAATGTCTAGCAAGGCCGAGGGAAGGGCTTGATATGGCCAGGGAACAGCTTCACGCCTGCACGCAAACTCGACGCAGGTGCAAGCACTTGGTGGTTCCTGCATTAAACACATACTCGATTTACTCTGCCTGCTGTGCGGGTACCAACATGTCGTGTAAGTGAAGCACCGCGGGCCGAGCGCAAACATGGTCAACGGTATTGGACAAGCGCGGCTGCCGCGCACCAGGGGACATCTCCTGTGCGCTGAAGGCCCGAAAGTGTCCAGCTGCGAGCCTTGAAGGTCCTGCGCTCTCCAGCAGGCGCAGGGCGCAGCGCCGTAGGATGCTCATTGTGTGTCTAAGGCCTCACAGTAAGCCTCACAAAGAGGTGACCAGTAGCTGCGACAGCCTTACTGACAGCCTTACTCAACAAAAGCTGTTCCCGCCGTTGGTGCACTCAGAGCGACCTCTCCAGTTTGCTTGCCAGTTTGCTTGCCGCAGTGCGATGGCAGTTTGCTTGCGATGGCCGAGAATTTAATTCAAATGGCGTGGCTGTCGCTTGTATTTTGGAGCTTGCAACCCTAGAACTCCACGCATAGTCCAGGCCCAGGGCCATGAGCAGCACCTGCTTTTCGTGTCCTTCTGTCACCTGCGTTTGTGCTGAGTTGCGCACCTGTTCACGCCTGGGCGTACCATGCTGGTGCTCACGGCAGCAGCGGAGCCATTTGCGGCGTTGCTTGCCTCATCCGGGCCTCGAGGTCTTTCTTGCATGATGTGCCGGTCACCTGCCTGTGGACATATTATTGGACGATACTCCTTGCTTGTCTAACAAGCCGGTCACCTAAGCCTAGCAGGCTGAAACAGGCCAATAATTGATGACGCCGAAGGGCGCGCGCACTCAGAGCCTTTCCTTTACTTTCCTGCATGTTTGTGCCCTTTCTGGAGGGGGAAACCTGCTACTGTGCCGTCCTCTAAGAGCTGGGCTGCTAGCGCTGGTAGCGCTGCTCCATTACTTACTACAAACTCTCGATTGACTCGCGTGGGCGTGGCCTCGCGGCACTCACATTTTCAGACCTTGCAGCAGTGCGAGGTCGCGGAGATCAGGCAGTTTGCCTGCCTGGTGCATGCAGCAACACACTCTTGGCCGGAACCATAGGGTAGGGTGCTACACACCCGCCCTGCTACGCTGGCTCGGCAAGCAGCATGCGCCCCCCGCCGTTGACCGTGCTCGGCTTCCCAGGCCCTGGGCCGCCGCCGCCGCGCCCGTCTGCCGCGATGACCGCATCTACCGCGGCCAGCACCTTTTGCGCCAGCGCCGACTGGCCCGCTGCCTGCCCCGCCGGCGCCTGCGCAAGCGCCTGCTCCGCCGCCTGCATACGCGCGAGCGGCGCCCTGTCACCCCGCGCTCCGAGCTTGCGCCCCGGTGCGGCGCGCAGGGCAGGGAGACGAGCTGCGACACATGCGCCAGGCGGAGGCCGAGTCTGTGCATGTTGTACCATGTACATGCACTCGGAGGCAAGAGCCGCCACCGCACTGACCCGTCCCTGATGAGTGCAGCGGCGGCCGCACAGGCGCAGCCGCCCTGGTCGGCCACGACCCCGCTGGGTCACCGCACTGCAACTCGGCACGCCCATGCCCTGGTAGCACTGCGCCCCGGGTTGTGTGGGTAGGGTGCCTTAGGGTAAGAGCCTCCTGCGCCCTCGCCAGAGCCAGGTTGGTACGCACCGCAAGGAGCTGCGCCGCGCTGGGCGGTGCCGGCGCCGGCGCGGGCCCCGCGGTCGCGCACGCGGCGCGCAGCCACGCGGCGCGCTCTGAGGCCGCGCCCAGCTTGCCGCCCGCGTCCGGTGGCGGCCCCGCCGCGACCTGGGTCGTGCCGAGCGCCCAGTCAGTATTCTCGCACTTGCTGGGGGCCCGGAATACACCCACGTGCGCTGACGCCCACGTGTCAGCCGCTGCTCCGCGCCCATCACGCATGCGCTCGCCATTTCTGCTCGCGCCGCACGAACACATGCACACCCCGGGTACGAGTGGACTGGGGGCGCCAGGCGTGGCAGCCCACCATGCGCGGCGGCGCCAGCGCGGCCAGGGGCAGCGGCGCAAAGGGCTGCGCTGCGGCCGCGGCCGCCCCGCCGCAGGCCGCCGCCAGCAGCTCCGCCGCGGCCGCGCGCGCGTCGGCCGCAGCCGGCTGCGTGGCTGCCGCCGCTTCGAGCGCCCTGGCGGCGGCGCCGTCGTCCTCTGGCGCAAACAGCTGCTCCGGCGCCGCGGCCGCTAGCCCCTCCGCGCCCGGCGCCTCCCTGCGCGCCCGCGTGCCCTGTCAGCGGTTAGGGCCGCTCGACCCATGGGCACCCAGCGCTCGTCATGCAGAGCACATCAGTGAGGCGCGTCTGACGTCACAGCATTCGAACCGCGACACCCTGACCTGAGACCCTGATAGCTCATGTGGAGACGCAGCAAAGTATGCAGCGGCGGGCGCGCCAGACGTGCGGCGACTGTGCGGGCGGCAGCCGCAGCCGCAGCGTTTCCAGCGCGCCCGGCGCGCCGGCCGCCGCCGCCGCGCGGCCCGCCAGCGCGCCCGCCAGCGCGGCCACGGCCACTGCGCGCGCCGGCCCCGCCGCGCCCAGGCGGCCCGCAGCTCCGGGGCTAGGGTCTGCGGCAGGGTTAACGGCGGGCGCGCGCGCGGCGGCGAGCGCGTCCTCACGCAGCGCGAGCGCCGCAGCCGCGGCGTCCGCCGCGGCCGCGCCGGCCGGGCGTGCAGCGGCCAGCGCGGCGGCCAGCAGCGCGTCCGCCGACAGGAATGACGCGGCCGTGTTGTCGGGGAGCGCCGCCTGGGCAGCGCAGCCGGCGGTCTGTCTGTGCGGCACCCTCCAGTGCGCACTTGCTGGCAATCGCCCCAGCCCATAAGGAGATAACAATTAAAAATAATGATCGGACGGCGGCCGCGCAACAGGCGGGCGCCCAGGCGCGGAGGGGCGGGCGCGCGCGGGCGCGCCTCGTGCCAGACGGCGGACAGCAGCGCGTGCAGCTGCGCGGGGCGCAGCCCGCCGCGCGCGACCGGCAGCAGCGCGGCCAGCAGGGCGTGCGCGCGCGCGCGTTGCGGCGGCCGCGCCGCGGCCATGACGCCCAGCATCTCCGCCAGCAGCGCCTGCGGAAATGCGCCTGCGACGCCGCGCGCCTGCCGCGCGGCGGCGGCGCGGGGTTACGCGGGGCGCGCCGCGCTAAGCCGGGTCGGGGGCGGCGCCGCGGCGGTCGCAGCCGCCTGCGCGCTCCGCGCCGCGCGCGCGGGGCGCTGGGCATCGCTGGAACGGGGCTCAGGCGCGCATGCGGTCCAGTCGTGTCCGCAGGAGCGCGCCCGCCAACCAAGCAAGCCTGTGCTGGGGCCCCATACCCCATACCCTACACCCTGGATGCAAGCTGATCCCGGCCCATGTCACTTGGCGTGGCCGCAGCGCACACGATCACAGGCCCAATCGAGGCCGCGCCTCCAGCGGCAGCACCTCTAGCGCGCCCTACCCTCACCCACACTCTGACACACCCTAACAAGGGCCGCACCTCCGGCGGCAGCGCCTCCAGCGCGCCCGCCGCCGCCAACAGGCAGTCGAGCGCCGCGGCGCCCAGGTCGCCGCCGCCGCCGCCGCTGCTGCCCGGGCCGGCTTCCGAGCCGGGGCCCGGCAGCCGCGCGGCCACGCCGCCCAGCGCCTCGAGCAGCTGCGCCGCGTCGCCCATGCGCTGCGCCAGGTCGGCCACGAGCCCGAGCGCCAGCGCGCGCAGCGCGGCCGGCGGCGGCCGGGGCTTCGCCGCAGCAGCCGGCACGCCCGCCGGCTCGCAGTTGGCTGCCGAAATGCCCGCGGCGGCGGCGCTCTCGTCGGCGGCGCCGGACGCCGCAGCGGCCCCGACGAGGACATGCGGCAGCTCCTGCGCGGTCTCAGGCGACTGGGCGTCTGCCTCGCTCTGTTTTGGGAAGCGGGGATCCACTGGGACAGCAGGCTCGCAAAGCGCCCTCTCTGCGACAGGTCTGTGCATTCGACACAGCCTCTTCGGCATCCTCGCACACGGGGCGTCTTCCAGGTGCCCCTGGGCACACATGACGCCCGTCAGACCCTCTGGGCCCCAAAGCCGCTGGGAGCGAGGGGTCTGCCTGCGCTTCTCACAAAGAAGCACGAGGCGCTGGCCTCCCAGGACAGCTCCCCTGCTCTGCCGCGGCCGGCCCGCCCCGCGAAGGGCCCTCCCCTCGCGCCCCGCCCCTACACCCGGGCCCAGCCGCACGCGCCTTGAGCGCCAGCACGAGCGCGAGCGGCGCGAGCGCAGGCCCGAGCGCGCGGCCCTGCGCGGCGGCCAGGCGCAGCACCGCGCCGCGCTCCGCCGGCACCAGGCGCGCTGCGGCTGCGTGCCGCAGCAGTGCGCTGAAGAGCAGGTGCCGCTGCTGCTCGTCGCCCGCCTACGCGCGCGTGCGCGGCGCGTAAGAGCGAGCTTATGGTGAGCGCGGCGCGGCCAGGGCGCACGCGGGCGCGGCTGGGCAGCCAAAGGCGGGCGGCGCTGTTGGGTCGCCGCGCGCACCCTGCCCGCGCTGGCGGAGCGCCGCGCGCCAGCCTTGTTGGTGCGGGTAGGGCACCATAGTCAGCATTAGGGTTTTTTTACCAACAGCCTAAGACTCTGGCAGGGCCTCTGGCAGCGCTAAGCGCGGCTCTGCCCTGCAAAAGCCGCCGGGCGCTGCGCCAGCCGCGGGCAGAGTTTGCAAGGGGGAGCGGGCAGCGCGGGGGTGGCACCTCCGCCGCAGCGGCCGCGACGGCTGCCGCCAGCCCGCCCGGGCGCGCCCACTGCTGCCCAGCATCCAGGTGCGCCAGCACCGCCGCCAGCACAGGCGGGCCCTCCGCCAGGCCCTGCCACGCGCGCGCCGCCCCGTCAGCCCGCCGGCGCGCCGGGGGCTGCCGGGCAAGGGCGGCGGGCGCTGCCACGGCATGCAGCACAGACAAATGTGCGTCTGCATGCGGACCTGCCGTGGCTGCCATGCGACTCGTGCTGTGCATGCCGCGCATTTTGACGTCAAGCGATCTGGTGCTACGCGCGGCCATGCTCGCAACCCAGCTTCAACCCCATGTTCATTCAAGGTGTGGTTTGGGAGCGGCGCGGCGGCGCGCCTGCGTCAGCCGGAGCAGCTCCCGCAGCGCTGCGTGCGCGGCGGCGCCCGGGTCAGAATCCCTGGCTGCGTCTGCGGCGGCCGCGCGCGCCGCGCGCGCCCCGGGCGCCTCCTCCTCCCCGCGCTCCGCCGCGGCCCCGTCGCCCGCCGTCTGCAGCCCCGGCGAGCGTTCATGACCAAGGCATAGTCACCCTCTGGGGCGGGCCCTGCCTCCTGCTGCCGGGCGACCACGCATGCGGCCCGGCGGCCCCAGGGCCGCGGCACAGCCTGCACGACATTTTGCGGAGGATGTGCGAAGGTTGCGCAAAATGTATGATAGGGAACACTGCAACTGCGCCCCGCCGGAGGATGTGGCAGAGGCGCACAGCGGCGGCCGAGCACCCGCCATAACAAGTCCAGAGTAGGGTATAGGGCGCAGGGTATGGGTTAGGCCGCCCAGCCGCCTTGGGCGCCGGCGCACCGCGGGCGTGGACAGCGGCAGCTGCTCGCCGGCGGGCGCCAGCGCGTCCAGCACGCAGCCGACCACCGCCGGCAGCGCGCCGCGCGCCCCCGGCACGCGGCCCCTGCGGCGCGCCCCGGGCCTCGGCGCTCCGCCCGGCTCGGCACAGGCGCAGTGCAGCGGGCGCGACTGCGCTGCACGCGGGCGACCTTTCCCGGGTTCCGGCACCGCGCAGCCGGACGGCACAACCGGCAGCAGCGCGCCGGCAGCAGCGCGCCCCCGCACCAGGAACTCCCACAACAAAAGGAACGAAGGGGGGTGGAAGAAGTCAGCCAGCTTCAGGTCACGGGCGGCGAGCGGCGCTGTGCCCGCGGGGCGCCAGGCCGGGCGTGGTAGGGTCAAGCCACCCTACCCCTTGGGCACCGGGCTGGGCGCCGGGTGGGGCGCAGGGCGGGGCGCGCACGCGAACGCCAGGTAGTCGCGCAGCGCCCACAGGCACGCCGCCTGCACATAGCCGGCGGGCACGCCCGCCGCGCCGGCGTCGGCGGCGCCGGCGCCCTCGCGCAGCAGCGGCACGGCCGCCTCGATACGCTCGGCGTGGTCCGCGTCCGCCTGCGCAAGGCCAGCCATGTCCTGGGCCGCGCGCTGCCTGCTCCCACCGCCGGCACAGCAGAAGGTGGCAGCCAGGGGGCGGGCGCCCTGCCGCGCCACGCGCTCTACAGCGCCAGCGACCGCAGCGTATTTGAGCAGGTGCCTGGACTGCCGCGCGCACTGACAGGCGCCGCCCAGGGGAGACGCGCGACCGGCGCGCCATCCAGCTTACAGCGCGCGCTGTGCTGGCAGCTCGGCGCTACCAGCCCCGGCCCGGCCCCTGCCGCGCAGTGCTCAAGCAGCGGGCCGCTGCTGAGCGCTGCGGACGGCCCTCGGCCCTGCCGCACCTGCACCGCGGCGAAGGCGCCCAGCAGCTGCGCGCCGAGCGCGCGCGCCGCGGGCTCGCGGCCGCGCAGCAGCGTCACCACCTGCGCGCGCCGTCTTTCCGTTTTACGGAATGTTTTGCTTGCCCTGATCCTAGCCCTATCCTCGCCAGGACGAGGCGGTGTGCGCGGGTGCTGCTGTGCGCTGGACCGGGGCGGGGCTGCCAGTCCCCTGACGGCGCGACCGCAAGGTGCCGCAGGGAGGTGTCAGGTGCTCAGTGCGCTCAGCGCAGAGTGCGCGTGCGGTTGCAGCAGGCCGAGCAGGGGCGGGGCGCGGCAAGTGAACGCGCAGCCCGCCGGGCATGCTCTTCAGGCGCGGCCACGGATGGGGGGCAGGCCGGGGGCTGCGCGGCCTGTCGCGGGAGCGGGTGTGCGCAGAGCGCCCGCGCGGGGCTGGCAGGGCTGCGGGTAGGGTAGGGTTCAGGGGGGTAGGGAAGGGCAGGGCTGCGTACCACTGGCGCGGGCTGGTGGCGCCCCAGGCACCCCACTGGCGCCTGCGCGGCGCAAACGGTGCGCTCTCAGGGCCGCGGGCGCGCCGGGGCGACCAGCCTGCGCCTGTAACATGCGCGCGCACGGGCAGAGGCCACCGGGTGGGCCAGCAACGGCGCGCACGCCGGTCGCCGCCAGGGCCTGCGAAGGGCGCGGCACGCCGTCAGCGGCAGGGTTGCATGATTGAGCGTGAGAGGCCGTGGAGTTGCCAGGACGCGCACGCCAGGGCGGCACTCTGCTGGCGCGCCACGCAGGGGCGCGCGGGAGGGTAGCAGTGCGCTAGGGTGGGGCGCGCGCGCACCACCGGCTCCACCATCAGCTCGCGCGCCAGCAGCGCGGCGTCCGGCGCGCGCAGGTGCAGGAGGAGGTAGCGGTATGCGCGCGCGGCCGCCTGCACGTGGCCGATCCGGCCGCGGCCCAGCTCCACATACAGCCGGCGCGCCAGGCGGCGCGAGGCCTGCGCGGCGCGGCGCGGGCCTGGCTGCGGGCGCCCGCCGCGGCGCCCGGCACGCCCACACGCGCAGCAAGGACTGCCAGACGCCAGGTGCGCGGCCAGGGAGCAGCAGGAAATGCCGGAGTGCCGTCCGCCGTCAGTGCTGAGGCCGAGCAGGCTGGGCGCACAGCGGGCGCAGCGGGCCGGGCCAGCTAGGGCGGGCCGGGCGCGTCCTGGGACGGGCCCCCCCCCCCGCAGTGCGCTGTGCCAGCGCACAGGCGCCAGGCCGCGCACTGCTGGCACAGGCGCGCCGGCGCCGCCCATTGGAGCCAGCGAGCATGGCCGCGGCGGGGCAGGCGGGCCGCACCTTCGGGATGCGGTGCGGGTTCTTCTCCAGGTACTCGAGCAGCTTCTTGCACTTGCGCTCCGCGGCGGGGTCCGCGCCGGGCGTGAACGGCGGCGCGGCGCGCGGGAATATGTCCGGCACGAGCAAGTTGTAGCGCTTTACCGGCACCTTGCTGGCCGCGGCCACGCCGAAGCAGTTGCACGAGCAGTCCATCGCGGGGCGCGCAGCGCCGGCAGGGCCGCGGAACTGAGTGAGCGATCGGCAGGCCCCCTTGCAAACAAGCTCTGTCAGGTGCCAGGCGTGTGTTTGCGTCCGCACTCGCTCCCTGCAGCGCTGTCGTTTGCGATGCTTTTGCCTGCATTAGCCGTTGGGATTTCGCGCCATTGCCTGGACCTACCCTTCAAAAAAATTTGTCCTAGGGTTCGATGTCGAGCTGCTCCAGGCCGGGCGTAGTAGTCTGAGCTTGCAAGGCAACCATCCGCAGCGCCGGCCACGCTTATTTGATCCAGGAGGCGACACTTGAGCTCTGAGCACTCCTCGGCCCGGGACCCAAGCGTGCCAGATTGGAGCTGCTTGCGAGCGGGGCACGCTGCCTTCAGGCGGGGAGAGCTGCCTCGATCGGCCAGCTCCTGCTGCAGCAAGCTGCCGCAGGCATGGGCAGAGGTCAGTTGCTCGGCTAGCTGCTAAGCTGCGGAATGGGTCCGGCAGCGGGCAGCGCCGTGGCCTGGCAGCCGAGGTCCGGGTGCCGCTGACGGCCAGCTGCAAGTGCGCTTGCTGCCGTGAGCGCTCGCGCGCTTGAGCAACCCAATCCATCCTGCGCTGAACCCACACCACCCTGCTCGCGCCGGCCAAGTTTTGTGCGGGCGCGCTGGCGCCGCTCGGGCGCGGCGCGCACCCCCCCCCGGCCGGCGTGCCCAGCGCCGCGAGCGTGCGCGCGCCAGGTAGGCGAAGAGCCAGGAGCCCGCGGCAGCGGCCGTCTGTGTGGAGCAACGCCGCGCGGCGCGGCCGCCGCGCCTGGCCCTGACAGTCCCATGTACAGCCCCGGGCCCCCCGCACCGCGTCCCGACGGCGCCGCGCCCAGCTACGCGGCGCCCTTCGAGCCGGGCTTCCCCCGCGGCGCGAATGAGCTGCAGCTGCAGCCGGGCGCCAAGCTGGGCGGCCCGTTCGAGCCGCCCGCCACGACGACGTTCAACTTTGCGGCGCCCGGCGCGCGCGCCGCGCCCGCGCCGCCCTTCGACTTCCCGCCCGCGCGCAGCCTGGGGGCGCCGCTCGACGGCGCGCCCGGCAGCGGGCGGCCGCCGCTGGCGCCGCCGCCGGCCTCGCCGTTCGACCTGGCGCTGGGGCCCTCAGGTGCGTGCTCCCAGGCACGGCGCACGGGGTCTGTTGCCCAAGGTACACTGCGCTCAGGCTCTCCGGCGCCGCGCCTGGCTGCCGACGGGCAACAGCCGCTTTCCCGGCCCGGCAGTGCACCCGCTGCAGCAATCCGGCTCACGTGTGTCTGCATGCGCCCGCCCGGCGCAGCTTTAGTTCTATGGCACAAGCTCACGGCCGGCGACGCGGCCGGGGCCGGCAGCGCACGGCGGCGCGGGCGGCGCGCTGCCGGGGCTGCCCTTCCGCCTGGCGGGCGCCGGCGGCGCGGGCTTCGGCGGGCTGCCGTTCGCGGCGGCGCGCTCGCTGGAGCGCTCGCTGGAGTCGGTGGGCGCGGGCGCGTCCGGCTCGGCCGGCGGCCTGGCCAAGTCGAGCTCGCTGCCGGAGGCGGCGGAGGAGCTGGCCGGCGTCGCGCAGCCGGAGGTGGACAAGCAGCAGGTGCACTACGTGCGCTACGCATGCCTGAGCGAGGGTGCGGACGCCGCCCTACCCTACCCTAAAGTACACCCCGCTTGTCCTCCAGGCCAGGCTGCGCTCGGCGGGCGGGGCGGCCCGGCGGCATGAACAGTGCTTGCCCAGGCATAGCAGCCCTGGTTGTTTGCTGCAGGACATTCTGTCCAGTCTGGTCCCTGCGCCCCGGCCCGCCGCGTACGCACCTGCCCTGCCCTATTCCGAATCCCAGCGCAGGGCCTGAGGACCGCCGGCGCCGCGCGCAGCGCACGCAGCGCCCGCGTGGCGGCTGGCGGACGGCCTGGCCGCGCAGGCGCACGCGTACGGCGAGCCCGCGGGCGCACACGGCGCGCAGGGCGCGGGGCCGGTGTCGCTGTCGCTGCGCGTCGTGCAGGCGCCGGCCGCATTCGCGCTGCCCATGGTGCAGCGCAAGGTGTTCAAGCCGCCGTTCACGGCACGCCCCCAGCCCCGACACTGCCCGAGCGCCCTCCCGTGCGCCATGCAGCGAGCTGGGGGTGGGGGCTTGGCATGCGGCCATGCTGCGCGCGCCCCCACCGCACCAAGCCGGGTCCATCCGAGCAGATTTGAGCTGGCGGGCGCTGACTCAGCCACGCCCCCGGCGGCGGGCGGTGGCGGAGCAATGCGGGAGCGCCCGCCTGTGGGGCCGTGACCGGTGTCGCCGCCGCGCGCAGGTGCGGCTGGAGGTGCGGCACCGCGGCCCGCTGAGCCTGGCGGTGTGCCTGGAGGCGCACCCGCTCAACGAGGCGGCGCACGCGCAGCTGGCCACCTGGACGCCCGACGCGGACAAGGCGGCGATCGAGGTGGAGGGCGCGCGCATCGTGCGCCAGCTGCAGGCGCGCGCGCGCCGCCGTGCCCGCATCCCTCTGCCGCCATCGTTTCAACTCTGTTCTGTGTCAGTGTGCGTCTCTGTGCCTGTGTCAACCCCCCCTCTGTGCCCTCCTCTGCATGACCAAGTTCTAATAAATGGATTTAATAAGTAAATCTAACGAGCCGTTTGTGGGGCCTCCCATCTGCTTCCGCTCTCCTTTTCCTCAAGCCTCCCATGCAGCGCCCGAGCGCATCAGGGCGCCCACGAACTGACGAACGACGCTGCTGTGGAGGCTGCCGCGATGGTCTCGGCGCCGGTTGAGCGTGCCCGGCCAGCCTGAGACGGGCCTGACACCAGCCTGGGCGCGCGGCGCAGGCGCCGGCAATGTTTGGCGCGGGCTACCCCGGCTTGGGCGAGGGCGGCGGCGCGGAGCCGGAGCAGGTTCGCATGCCTAAGCAGCCCTGGCTGGCTGACACCGGCTTTCCAACCCAACACTCGGCTGCATGCGGCGTGGGTCCTGTCGCAGTCCCTTGTGACCGGCCCTGCAGCTGTGGCGCCCACAGCTCTCTGGCGGCCACTCAGCGCGGCGGCGGAGCCTGACAGGGTGCCTGGCAACGAGCGCTCACGAAGCGTGAGGTTTTCTAGGGTTGCTTGCCGCGCGCGCGCAGCCGGAGCAGGTGCACCTGGAGGACTTCAAGTTCGCGGAGCTCAAGTGGGCCAAGTCCAGCCGCATGTCCAAGCGCTGGATAGTGTTCACATGCCGCATCCAGGCGCGCTGCGCCCGCGCGCCGCCCCCACGCGTGCTTCATGTGCGCCCGCAGCCGCCTGATGTGGGCGCCGCGGACGTGCGCGATCAGCGCAGCGGCGGCGTCCTGCTCGCCAGCAGAGCCGCATGCATGCGGCCCGCCGGCCGAACCCTAGTTCTAACCCTCCTCATGCGGCCAGGTCGGCGGGGCGCTGACCCGGCCTGCACAAGGCGCAGGAGGACGCCGTGTTCCTGCTGTACGCGCTGCCGACGGTGGTCATTTCGCGCCGCACGGACCAGTACGGCAAGGCGCACGAGACGCTGATGGGCGGCGGCGCCGCGGCCGGTAAGCGCGCGCGCGTGTCGTTCGCGCCCTCGGCCAGCCTGCCGCCGATGCTGCCCACCGGCCGCGAGGCCGAGCCCAGCCGCCTGGCGCCCGCGGCCTCCGCGCCTGCCGACGCTGGTGCGCCCCCTCGCCCGCGCCATGGACACTGTACGTCGCTGTGATGGCTCTCTGCACGGCCGGCGGCGGACCAAATGCTGCCGGGCGCTGCGCTCGCCGGCGCCAGATCTCCTGCCAGGACCCGACCTCGCGAGCGTGGTATCTCGGGAACCGGCGCCGGGGGTCGTATGACCGGTGCCCCGCCACGTTCTCAGGCGGCAGCAGAGCCCGGCGCCGCTCAAGGGCCACGCAGCAGGGAGCGGCCCGGGCATCACCCGGCCGCGGCTGACGGGGCGCGCGGCCGCGCCGCGCAGCGCTGGGCGCGCTGCTGGAGGGCGCGGGCGCGGGCCGGCCGGGCGCGGCGCTGGACGGCGGTTACGTGCGGCTGTGGATCGCGCACCGCTACTGCGCGGCCGGCTTCGCGCGGCAGCTGGCCGACGCGGACATGGCGGTGCGGCCGGCCCCCCCGGGCATGGCCCGCCTGCCCAGAACGAGTAAAACAGCAACCGTGTCTCAGCCAACTGTGGCTGCTGGCGGGGCGCCTTGCTGTCTGCTGGGGATGCCCCTGCGGCCGCGCCCGCCATGCTGCTGCATGTCGTTCTGCAGCCCCCGCAGCGCGAGCGCGTGCCCCTCGCGCCTCAGCCGCCTGCAGTGCATGCGCGGCGGGTGCGCTCAGCGCTTGACGTGGCGAAGCGCATTTGGGGTTGTAACCCTCTCCTACGCTCGTGCCCCCTTTCTGCGGCGCCGGCGCGGGCTGGCGCGTTCAGCGCGCCTGCGCGCGGGAACCCGGGCCCCGCTGCTGCGCGCCCCGGCGGGTTAGGGCCAGGGTCAGGTCGAGCGGGCGTTCCGCGCCGCGCAGGCGCTGCTGCAGCTGGCGGGCGTGCAGGCGGCGCCGGGCGGCGGCGTGCAGGGCCTGGTCGTCGACGGCGCCAAGTGGGCCGCGTTCCGGGACTGGTTCGCAAAGGGCCTGCGCACGCTCAAGCAGGTGCGCGCGCCGCGCCGCCACGCAGCGCTGACGGCACGGCGCCCGGGCTCGGGGCGGGGCCGCGCCAGCGTGGTGCGAAATGTGCTGCTGGTGTGCTAAGAGTGATCGTGTGTGTCAGGCTCGGGCCGGGCTGGATGGTGCGCCCCTGCCTCCTGGTCCGCGCGTCGCTGCCGCCTCGTCAGGCACTGTGGTAAGCCATGCCTGGTGTGGCCGCGTCCTCGACGGTGCTTGACACGCTGTGCTGCCGCACGTCGGCCGTGGTCGCATCGTGGCAGCGGCCGCCGCTCACGGGGCGGGCGCCGCGCGCCGCAGTGCGCGCGCGCCTGGGAGGCGACCGGCCCGGCCTGGGTGGCCGGCTTCGCCGTGTCGCGCGGCCTGGCGGAGGCGCAGCTGGCAGAGCGCCCGCGCGGCGCCTTCCTGGTCCGGCTCTGCTCCGAGCCGGGCGCGTTCGCGGTCAGCTGCCACGTCGGCGGCGCGCCGGGGCCGGGCGGCGCCGGCGGCGGCGGCGCGGGCGCGCCGGGCGGCGGGCCGCCCGGCGCGCCGCCGCCGGGCGGCTACGTGGACCACCTGCTGGTGGACGCGGTGGACCTGCAGGCGCGCCTGGGCCAGGGAAGGGTCAGGGTTGGCCCGGGGCGCAGCCTGCAGAGCGCCGACACGGTCAGCATGTGCGACTCGACTGACACCCCGCCGTGGACCTGCAGGCGCGGCCGCTGGAGGCGTGGGTGCTCGCGCACGCGGCCGCCACGCACCTGCTGGACGTGCCCGCCGGCCGCCTGCTGCCCAAGGTGCGGCCGCGGGCCCCGGCAGTTTGCGCAACTCGCCCCTCTGCAGCCGGCTGCTGGGGCCGGCGGACGGGCGCAGCAGCGGGGCGTGCCTGTGGCGGCGGCGCGGCGGCCGCCTCCGGGCCTGTCCGCGCGACGCCATGCGCTGGCTAGCCGAGCGCGCCTGGCCCCTTGGGAGTGCGGCGGGCGCGGGCCGGGGGCGCCTGGCTTTGCCCAGGAGGGCTGGGACAAGTTGGCTTGCTTGCACATTATCAAACAGGTTGGTGTATTCTTTACAAGGACTGCCTGCTTGCAGAGGAAGGCAGAGTCCTCTGTTCTAGACACAGTTATTACCTCCCTGCTGCAGCAGCGCGCCTGCCTGGATGGCCGCCCGAGCGCTCTCGCCCTGGCCGCAGGAGAGCGTGTTCCGAGCCGCGGCGCGCCCGCCGCCGGCGCCGGCCGTGCGCGCGGTGCCGGCCGCGCCGCCGCCGTCGCCGGCGGTGCCCGCGCGCGGCGCGTCGCCGCAGGCGCTCGTGCCGCCGCAGATGGGCCTCGGCGACGTGCTCATGCTGGCCAGCCTGGGCGTCAGCGGCAGCGGCGCGCCGGACGCGCCGGGCGCCGGCGCGCACCTGGAGCCGCCCCGCTTTGGCGCCGCGGAGACGCAGCGCGGCTTCCTGGGTGCGCCGCCCGATGCCGTGACAGCATGCCCGGGTTTTCCAACCCTACCAAACCCTACACCTGCCAGGTGCGGCCGGCGCGCGGCGCGGCGCCCCGGGCGCGCTCGCGCGTCTGTGCGCGAGCGCACGGGGCCGCGCCTCTTGCCAGTCTGCGCGCCCTGTGCGCCCGCCTCAACCCCCGCCCCGCATGCTCCGTCCTCGCGGTGCTGCCGGCGGGTCGCCGTGCGCACCTGCGGGGCGGCCGTGCCAGCGCGCGTGCTGTGACGTCCGCACATGCTCGGACCGCCTGCTGTCGTGAGGTGGGCCGCCGTGCGCGCCGGCGGCGCAGCTGTGCAGGCGGCAGAGCGCCACACGCTCGGCCCCTCCTACCTGTTCATGGAGGGGCGTGCGTGCCTGCGGGTGCGCCGGCGCGCCTGCTGCCAGAGCCCGGCACGCTCGGCCCGCCGCGGGCGTCGGGGGCACGGCGCGAGCGCGCGTGCGGCGGGGCCGCGCAGGCGACGACGAGCCGGGCAGCTTCACGACGATGCTGGGCACGGGCAGCCTGCGGAGCCTGCGCAGCAGCCTGCCCGTCATGACGTCCAGCGAGCCCAGCCTGGCCTTCGACGACGTGCAGGCGCGCGCGCGCTGCGAAGGCCTGGCGCAACCAAGTAGGGGCTGTCCTGCGCGCGCCGCCTCGGCCTGCAACGCCGGGCGTTCGCGGGCAGCTGTGTCGCGCGACATGTTCACATGCTTCGGGCCCTGCTTCCCGGTGCGCGGCGCAGTTCGTAGCTGTTGGCAAGGCGCGCTGCAGCGGTCCAACCCACTAGTTATATATGTGTAGGGTCAGGTTTAGGGTTCGACCGGGGTACGAAGCCTGGTCTGAACCGCAGGTGGAGGACATCGACCTGCTGCCAGGCCTGTTCAGCGGCATCGGCGACCTGAGCACGCCGCGCGCGGGTGACGGCGCCGGCGCCGGCGCGTTCGGCGGCGCGCCCGCGGACGCGTTCGGCGGCGGCAGCGGTGGCCCGCCGGAGGGCGCCTCGGCGGCGCGCCCGGGCGCCGACTTTGATTTCCAGATCTTCCGGCCGCGCGGCGGCCTGGGGCAGACGTAGCCGCGGGGGGTGGGTCCCGCGGCGTCCGGGGTTTTGCAGGGGCCTGCAACCTAACGGCAGGCCCTTGGGTGCGGCGGCCGGTGCGCTGGCGCGCGGCGCAGGCGCATATTGCGCCTGCGGGAGGCCTGTACAACAGAGCAACGCTGGGCGTTAAGCGGCGGCGGGAAGCGCCAATGGTGTCCCTTGCCCTGCTGCCCTGTATACCTTCATACTGTTTCACTGACGTGCTATATACTGTTTCACTGACGTGCTAACTACCTTTGCTCAAGCACTGACACTTTTACCATTACGGTTATGCGGTGGTCAGCCGGAACGCATGCAGCCTTCCTGACGCCCAGCGGGGCTTGAGGCAGCGCCCCGGCCACTGCGCGGGCGGCGTGCCCGCCGCCCGCTTGTCCGGGGACGCCAACGCCGGATTGACATCACATTATTTTGCGCGGCCTGCGGCCAGCGCTCGGGGTGCCTGCCCTACTCAGCGGTGTTGCAGTGGCTTTTCCTTAGCAGCCTGACTGGCGGCGGGGCTCTGCGCTCCCTGCCTGCAGTGCAGGCCTAGGCAGTGGGCTCATGCGCCACCGCGTCCGCCCGGGGGCGCATGCGACGCAACAAGGACAATTTTCCAGCATGCACGCGGCACCTTGCAAGTCGTGCATGGACGGTTGCAGACAGCAGCGTCAAGTGCTTAGCGTGCGGCCGCTTAGGTCTGGTGGCACGCGCCGCGTTTGTGGGCGTGGTGGGGTGCTGAGGTGGATGCAACCTGTACATAAAGCATGCCAGCACTGCACGCGATGCACAATAAAGGGCGTCGCAGTCGGGCTGCTCGTGCGCCATTACTGCGCACTGCATGCATTGTGTTGCGCCCGGGTCAGGCAGAGGGCAGCTCACGAAGGCCCGCGCGCCCCGGGTGCGGGGCCGCCCGCGAGCCTGGACAGAGGGGATGCGCCCAGGACCAAGGCATTGTTCCTGTAAGCAGACCCTGGGCCACAGTCTCCTGTCCCGGCCACCCGCACTCAGCTGGCATCCGCCTTCATGCCTCCCAGGCCCCCAGGGCCGTGCGCGTGCCTGCGTCGCGGACCGCAGGCCGCAGGCTCCCCAGCAAAACTGGCCCGCAGAGCAGGCAACGGGATGCAACTCTGCGCCACGCAGCAGCTCTGTATTCAATATGGGTTCCAACTCGCGCGGCGCGGTCGCCTGCCCGGCGCAGCATGCATGAGCGAGCTCCACAAGCCGCCCTGGCGCTGTCATTTACATCAATGTTCACATCAGGCTGGCGCGCGCGTCCCCGGCGAACGTGGCGCCCGCCTGCATGCGCCCCACAGCGGCGGCGCTCGCTTCGCACGGCGCGTGGGCTGCCTGCGGGCAGCCGCGCTGCGCGCCGCCGTCGTCCTCGGCCGGCGGCGGCGGCGGCCGCACCACGCGCGCTATGGCAGCCACCAGCGCGCTCGGCTCGAACAGGCACCGCCCGGAGCCATCCCGCACCGACTCCACCTCCACCACACGCCTGGGACGGCGCGCATGCGGGGTCAGGGTCAGGGTCGGGGTCAGGGTCAAGGTCATGGTCAGGGTCAAGCAGGCCCAACCCGCAGGCTTCGCAGCTGCCTCCGAGGGCCGCGGGCGGCACGGAGCGGGTGGCCTGCCGGGTTGGTCTTCTGAGGCCAGCGCGGGGGCCGCCGGTGCAAAGCCCCGAGGGCGGACCCGCATGAAAAGCCATGACAGGTACACAGGCAGAGCATGCGTGAGCGGCCTGCTCGCGCTCAGGTGCTTCGCCCGGCCACGACACCTGAGCCGCGGCGACCGCTGCGCAGGCCGGCGCGGTGCGCGGCGCGCGCACCGGATGCCGAGCGCGGCCAGCGCGGCGGCGTCGGCGTCCAGCGCGCCGCCGGCCGGCGCCAGCACGGCCGTCACGTAGGCGGCCGGTGCGTGGCCGAGTGCGCGGCCGCGCCGGCCGTGCCGCCGGTTCAGCGCGTCCACGACGGCGGCCACGACGTCGGCCGCGCCCATGGCGCCCGCGCGGCCCGCGCACGCGCTTGTCTCGCGGTCGTGGCTGCCGTTCAGCAGCAGCAGCTTGGGCACGGGCCGCGCCGCGATGCGCTCGCCAACGCCCTGCGCGGCTCCGCGCCGCCGCTCGGCGCGGCGCGGCGCGGACCGCTCGCACACCACTTGGGGCTCTTTTTGTTGGGGGGGGGGGTCTCGCTGCCTGCCGGGGGAGCGAGACTTTCTGACCACCTGCGGCGACCCCAAGTGGCCACCTGCGCGCAACCTGTCAGACGGCCATGCGCGGCGGGCGCGCGCACGGCGGAGCGGGCGGGCGCGCGCCTCCAGCGCGAGCGAGGGGCAGATGGACGTGTACAGCGAGCCCATGCCGTACACGACCGCGGCCGCGGCGTCCAGCTGCGCCAGCAGCGCCGGGTTGGGCGGCGGCCAGACCTCGTGCTCGGCCGCGGTGCCCTCGGAGCTGAGGTAGAGCACGCGCGTGATGGGCGCCGCCAGCGGCGGCCCCCGCCCGTGCTTCTCCACGCGCACCGGCCCGGGCGACTCTGCCGGTTGCGGCCTCGGGGTTACCCTCTATGCCCTATATAGGGTGACATATCGGCAGCTTGCGCCCAACATCTCCATGCGCGCCAGCCCGGACAAGTCTGCCGGGCGCAGCCTCAGGGTTAGGCCCCAACCCCTATACAGGGTTAGGATTTGACACAGCCTCGGCATCACCTAGTATTTCCCTTGACATGCCGTCCTGCATGCCCAGCCCTGCCAAACCACCCCAGGGCGGACGGCGCCGCGCCGGCCGGTCGCACGGCGCGGCAGCGCCCACGACCGGACGAGCGCCGGGCGCACAGGCAGCCGCGCCATAAGCCAGCGCCCTCGCAGCAGGCTGCCAGACCCTCACTTGAAGGAGCGTGCGCCGGCGCGGGCGGTCACAGCCCTCAGCTTCATGCGGTCCGGAGGGCCATTCTTCAAGTGCGATCTTTCACTCGCTCACCGCGGCCATGTGTAATCCTCCGCGCTGCCGGCGCCCATCAAGACCAGCTATCCGGCGCCGCACCGGGCGCCGAGGGGTGGCTGATCTCGTTCTGGCCGCGGATGACGGAGCCGTCGGCCAGCTCGGCGCCCAGCGTGATGCGCTCCTCCGTGCAGATGGCCGGCAGCACGAGCGAGCCCTCCGGGATGCGCGCGACGCGCGAGAACAGGAAGATGGCCGCCTCCAGCGAGCGGAAGAACAGGCGCGCGCCGGCGAAGAAGAAGTTGCCTGCGCGCGCGGACTGTAGGGTTAGGGTCAAGCTGTGGTGAAAGGTTTGGGGCACGCGCGAGAACAGGAAGATGGCCGCCTCCAGCGAGCGGAAGAACAGGCGCGCGCCGGCGAGAAGAAGTTGCCTGCGCGCGCGGAATGTAGGGTTAGGGTCAAGCTATGGTGATAGGGTTAGGGCACGCGCGAGGACAGGAAGATGGCCGCCTCCAGCGAGCGGAAGAACAGGCGCGCGCCGGCGGAGAAGAAGTTGCCTGCGCGCGCGG
>JAABUJ010001285.1_pt1 | contig 38033 bp, 33 predicted proteins | sample 5559131 | NCBI WGS metagenome assembly JAABUJ01 (sample SAMN10711875, study PRJNA513366) | rock metagenome | isolation source: Antarctica rocks | place: Antarctica: Victoria Land, Mt New Zealand nord | collected 2016-01-07 | reverse complement strand
CGGGGCGCCCGCGAGGCAGAACTAAGGTTTTCCATTTTGGTTTTTCCTTTGCAAAGGCGATTCGCCCTCATAGACCTAGATAGGGACTGAATAGGGAGTTAATAGAACAAATAATAATATATCTCATATTTAAAATTTCATAAATACTGTCTGAACAATAATTCTTTGTCAGAACTGCTTTTTCTGAATCTCATAAATGATGAGAAAGAATACAAAATTGAAGATATTTTAAGCAAGAAACAAAGAAGAGAACAGTTACAATACAAAGTTAAATGAGTAGAATATTTAACAGAATATAATGAGTAACTTTAAGTAAAGAATATGAGAAGTGCAGAAGTGTTGTGACATGAATATGATGCAAGAATAGAGAGAAAGCACAAGCATAAATGAGATTTAAGAAATTAAAAACTTCTATTGAAAATATTTTACATGATATTAACTACAAGAAGCAAAGTTAAAACACAATTAATATATCAACAAAATGCTGTCAAATTACTCTGTTATCTCTGCATCTGCATCACTATCAGAAGCAGAAGACAAGAACAGTGACTATTTATCAGTATTATAATTGCTGTTAAAGTGACTGAGTCACAGCATTGAGTTGTGAGAGCTTTTTAAGATGTTGTTATTTAATTAAAGAAAGAGAAGTCTGCACTTGAAGTGAAGTAAGCAACATGATGATGACAGTAAAGTGTAAGAAAACTAAGAAAATAAATTATAAAGTAAAAGATATTTAACATAAATGTCTGCACTACAGTGACTGTCTACTGCTCTTAAATCATAAGCAACAATAAATCATGAATCTCTGCAGACTTGCAATGACTGTTGTGATGTCTTATAATATAAATGATGTAGATGATAACATGCTTGATAAATGACATCTATATATAATTAAGATGATGCTGAAACTGAGACTGACAGACATTATTAACTGTCATGATGATGATATGATTAATAAGTGCATACAAATTATTAATTTAACAGTTAAAGAATGCAGAGACCTATTACTGTTAATGTGTTGCAAGATAAAAAGAGACTTTCTGTTGAACTGAGTTGCACAGCTTTTGAAGTATCTTATAATAGTTGCAATTCTAATTCTCAACAATGTTGCAGTGACTGATGTTGTTGCTAATATGTTTTGAACAGTAAAGATAACAGAGAGAATTCAACTTGTTGTTGATGTAATGATTATAATGTGACATTGAGATGATGTCAGTGTAAATAAATAAGAAAATAGAGAAATTGCTGAGAGTATGATGTTATGAAGTGATGATATTCTTGAGAGCTGAGATAAAAACAGAATTGAGGTGCAATGTGTGTGATGATGTTACTGTAAAAGAAAAATGTGATGTATAATGCAGAATAAAGAGATATTCATTGATTACAGTCTTAAGTTTAGTACTCTTTTAAGTGATGAATTTTTGATAAATTGATTACACTATGAGAACAGTGTTCTATGATATTAATGATGCAGCAATAGTCATTAAGTAAGCATTTTCAATTAAGTTTATCAATAATGACTCATCTGTGGCTTGAGAAAGCAGAGTGCAAAAAGATGACATTTTATTGTTGAAAAGATTGAGTAAATATGATTATATCTATATGTGATGACAGGATCTCTGTTGCTGTCTTTTTTACACAACAATATTATTCAGAGCATATATCTTGTCATTATTATGCAGATGTTTTGTTAATGAGTTTATCTTAAGATGCTCATGTTTCTTATACTTAATATTCTTCTTTATTTTGTTCTGTTTCTGTGTTTCATTTCAGCAGAGCAGATATGTTAATAATATTATTTATAATACTTGTTGTATTCTTGACTGACTTAGCTCTTACAGACTTGATCTTCAGAACTGATTTTGATAAGTTTGTTAACTCATTAATGTTTAAGACAGTGTTAATGAACAGTGTCTGATGATGAGTGCAACAGAAATTTAAAGATTTCTTATTGCATTTCTTTATATTTGTATGAATGCATTCTTTAGACTGCAACATTGTTAGAATGTGTTGATATTTTAAATGCTATATATATAAAAATTGCTGACAATTCTGCTGAATTCTTAATGAAAGATGTAGCAGAGAAAACATCTCTTTTATTTTTCTTAATAATTATAATGTTACTATTAACACACTGTCACTATCATGCTGTTTATAAGATGTTATGAGAGAGAAGCATCATCTAAAGACACAAAGTTGCTACAACTTTGATCTATTAAGATGTTGAAGATGAAATAAGTGCAAGTTATGTGTAAGAAAGAGTTTCTTATATATTGTAATTAAACAAAGAGATCATCAATCTAATCAATTCAGAAATAAAGAAAAGTTGATTTTGCTTATGTTTCACATATTATTTATCATTAAACAAAGCTGAATCATCATTTATTTAAATGTGACAAACTTGAAGTATTGCACAAGATCATCAGTCTAGCTAAGATAGACAATAAGCAAAATACATAAGAATATTAAGTAAATCATTACTTACATCTTGCTGACTTGATTTTATGCAATCATAACATATCTATAACATCAGTGATATGTCAATATGCTGAAGAATCAGCACATAGAAGAGAAGACAATTATTATGATATCATTATGTATTTATACTAAATCATAGCTGAATTTCTTACACAATGATTGATAAGCAAAGTACTATATAGACAGTCTTTACATACAAATCTTTTAAGTTTCTTAGTTGTTAATCTTCATCAATACAAGATCTTAACATTGAAACTTCATCAAATAGCTGTTGTATTGTAGTGTCTCACATTGTTACATATCTTACTCATCAGCCTCTTATAGATAAGAGGCTCATAGGTTCACAGCTTAATTCTACAGCATAAGACTTAATGAGTAGTTAAAGAATTTAAACAATGATTTAAAATTAATTATAAAGAGATCTTTGCAACAGTTGTTAAATCAATAACTTATAAAGTCATCTTCATTATAGCTGCATTTTACAACTACAAATTGAAATAAATAAACATCAAAACAGCTTTCTTACACAGCAATTTAAAAGAAAAAGTTTATGTGATTTAACTCACTGAATATGAAGAAGAGAGAGATAAGATATATAAATTAAAGAAAGTTTTATATGAGTTAAAATAATTATCTTATCTGTGATATAAGATGATACATTACTTTCTTGTTAATCTTGAATACACACAAATTTATGCAGACAATAATGTGTTTAAAAAGAAAATCTTAATTGTTGCTGTTTATATTGACAATATTCTTTTATGTAAACTCAATAAGAACAAAATTCTAGATCTTAAGATCAAATTAAGTAATCATTTTAAAATGACTGACTGTAAAGTCTGTAAGCATTATTTAGAAATGCTAATTATATAAAACAGAACTTTATAAATTCTTATTCTGTTATAGAAAATCTATTTTATAAAGATGTTTAAAGACTTCAGTCTACAGAATGTCAAGATAGACATAACTTTAATGAAACTTAAGATCTATCTTATAAAGATTACTGAAACAGCTGAATTAAAGCTAATAACTTAATATTAAAAGATTATAAAATTTCTTATGTACATTATGACATAAATGCAGCTCAACATTATATATATAATGTCAATTCTTAATTAATTTGCACATAATCTTAACAACACACATTGAAAGGCTCTGAAACAGATGTTTTAATATGTGCAGAGAACTTTAGATGTCATTTTTGAATATAAATTAAGTGAATGACTTAAATTACTAAAGTATTTAGACTTGAACTGAGGAAAAGATCTTGAATTGAGAAGATTTACATCAGAATATATATTTAAGATAGTTAATAAATCAGTATTTTAAAGTTTAAAATGTCAGAAAATTGTCATCTTATTCTCTTATAAAGTAAAATACATGATCTTAACAGAGACTATAAAGAAAGCAGTTTAAATAAAGAAGTTACTTAAAGAGTTAGAGCTAAAGAGATTTAAGATAGTTATGATTTAAATAAACAATTAAAAGATTATTGCTTTAATTAAGAACTTTAAGTTTCATATTAAAATGAAATACATTAATATATATCATTACTTCATAAGAGAAGTTAAATTCTGCAGACTTGTTCATCTTAATTATATTTTTACAAGCAATATAGTCATCAACAGACTTATAAAGTCACTTTTAACACTGAAATTCACTCATTTTATTAATTTTATCAATTTAATCAATTACTGACAAAGACTCTGTGATCTAGTGATAAAACAATTGAGATTTCAATATCTTAAAGATATTCATTTAAATTGAGTTAAAGACATTTTAATTAAAGTGACTATCAGGTTAAGTTAACTCAGCCTAACTTAAACAGAGCTTTTAAGTCAGGTTAGATTGAGCTTTAATTGTTAGTTTAAGAGTTTGAATCAGACTTAAACATTGAAGCTTAACTTAACTTAGAAGCTCTGTTCAGATTTTAAGAATTCTGAGACTGATTAGTAAGTGAGCTTTTAAGACTTGACTTAAGAATAAAGATTAAGAGCTTAAAGATTATTGATATATAAGCATTATAAGTGAGCATTATATATACACAGTTGAACAGCTTTTAATTTAGTTTATTTATTTACTACATTGAGAGTTAAATATTCTCAAAATAGTTTAGTAATGATTGTTTCAATCTGCATCTTTAGACACAATGTTTCAGTTATGCATGTATCTTTTAATAAGAGATATGTTCTTGTGCTGAATGATAATTTACTTTGTATAAATTGCAGTCAGATTAACATCTGCATTCTGTTAACTGATAAATGATAATTATTATATAGTTCATTAAACATACTTTGAAAGAAGACAACAGTATATGCTCTTATTGTCTTTTGCAGACTGTTAATGACTGAGCTTTAAAAGTAGAACATCTTATACTGAGAAAAAACTCTTTTTAAATAATTTTAAGTTATCTTGCAGCAAAGTCTTTGAAAGAATAGTTTTGCTATTAGAAAATTTGTTGATTTTTAATAGCAACATATTTTATAAAGAATGACAGCTGTAGAACAGAGCATTATTATTAAACATTATATTGTATGTTAAAATTAAGCTTACTGTCTAACTTTCAGCAGTAAACTAACTTAAATATTTCAGTACTTTCTTCTATATTTACAGCATTATTTTCTTTTCTTTTCTCATCAACATCAGTTTTTTCTTTCTTGAATATCTTTCTAAATATTCTTTCTACTGCTGCTATCTTCTCTTCACCTGATACAGTCTTCATAGTACTGCATCTTGAAGTTTTCTTAATATATATTATGACATAATATAACAATATAATGATGCTCTAAGATTAAGTTAACAAAAGCATTATAAGAAAGCAATTTAAATGCATCTTTAAATGATAATGAGTTTTAGAGTGATCTTATAGTTTGAAGATGCATTGTAGTTTGAAAGTGTGTTGTAGTTTGAAAATATGTAGTTAAAAGATGTGTTAAGAGCTTTTAGATGTTAGTAATACTTAGATGTTAGATTGCTGATAAACAACATATTTATTCATGATATATACATCAATGTTATAAATAAATGTATTAACACACTTACTTTTAACACTCAATCTGACACTTTCTTATCTTTATTTCTGTTACTCAATCTATTACACTCACTCTGTCTCTACTCAGTCTCTATACTCAGTCTCTACACTCACTAAATATGTTGCTCAATGCTATCACTTATTTTACTACTCATTTCTTAAGATTTAATCTTATACATTGCTTTTGTACTTCACTCTGATGCATAGCTGTGATGTACACATATAATGCTTAATTATATCACTTAATATAGAACTCAGCAGCTAACTACATATTCTAAATTCTCATCATGATGAATTCAGACATTAAGCTTTCATTGTGAACTGCAAAATACTTAATTTTTAATTTATTCTTAGTCTTTAAAGAAAGATCTAATCATCATAATCATTTATAGAAGTCTATATATGATTTAAAGAAGACATTTAGCAAATACTTGAACAACTTAAAGATTGTATGTGCAAGAAAGAAATAATAGAAATGTATGAAGAATGAGAACTTTAAATAAATTGAAAATGCAAAGACAGCAGATTACAAAGTTGTAAAATGAAAAAAAGATGTATTGAAAAAGACTGATGCATATTAGATTGTGAACTCAGCATTGAAGAAGATTATGAAAGAGAAGATTAAAGATGAGATCTTAAAGAAGTAATATAATCATGAAATTTCTTGTAAGACTTCTTTAAAATTATTATGCTTAATTATATTGCTTTTAACTATCTGCAGATGTCTACTACAAAGATGAGTTAAGAAATAAGTTAATGAAGAATGAGAATCAGACTTGACTTAAAGAGAAGATTAAGAAGAAAATGTTATTTGCTGAAACTTTTGTGTTAAAAGAAGAGTGAAAGTTTATGAAAGTGAAGTAAAAGATATGTTATATCTATATTTTTTATAGACTCTTTGACATTCTCTAGAATATCAATAAAGATAAAGTTATTCAACAGAAGTACATCAACATTAATTATTAAATTGAAAAGTATTTGACAGTTATAATTAAGCATTGAGAATGAATTCTTAACAATATAGAAGAACAGAAACTACATAATACTGAAGATTCTAATCTCATTAAGATTATGCATCACTTCTATAGTGAAGTTCTTGATTCTAAACACATTAATGACTTTAATTATGTATAAATATTATATTACTTAATTATAACACTTCTCAACTCTGACATTGACTAATTACATTTAAGAGTCTGCACTTGATCAGAAGAAAGAAGATGAAAAGAGTGTAATTAAAAATGTTGATGAAGCTTATGTAGTGATGTCTAAAGATGAGAAATTTTCAGATGATGATTTCATTAATGAATTTGTTCTTAATGACTTGATTGATGACAATGAAGATAATGAGAAGAATGTTGAATTTATTAGTGATGAAGAAAGTAGTGAGAAGAATAGTAAGTAATCATTATTAATTGAATAGAAAGCTGATCTTTAAAGATTAAAGATGTAAGATAAAGAATAATTAAATAGATCTTTAATTATTAATTAAAGATTTTTTAATGAGAAATCTCTTCATTGATACTTAATATTTGCTATACATAGTAATTTTTAAATAGTATTTATCATAATTAATATTGTAAAAAATTCATTTTACATTTAGATACATATTCTGTCATATAACTACAATCTTATATATATTAATTTTGAAACTCTCACAACACACTATCATCAACACATCACTTAAAGTATAACAAAATATCATTTATTTGCTTAACTTATTACAATAACTCAACATCATGTCTTTATACAGCTCATTATTCAATTAAATCTTAAACAACTCAGAAAGATCATTTCTGAGTGCTTTTAATGATAAAATTAAGTCATTTTAATTAAGTCAATCTTGTTCTTTAACTTTTACAGACACTTTAAACTCAGAATATGTTCTTTAAAGATTTATAATAAAGTAAGAGTTTCAAGACTGATGAGAAACAACTGTATAGAGTTAAAACATAAATATAAAGATTAAGAATTATGCTTAAATGATATAAAACAGTTCAGCTTGCTCAGCAGAGATCTGGCAGTTCTTTGCTGAAGTAGTTAATAAATGTGATGAAAGATTAAATATAATGTGTATTAACTGTTACAATATCATGAATTATTCAGCATCAGAAAATAATAAAATAATTATCATAAAATGTTATCTGAAAAGCAGCAGTTACTAAAAGATAAAATCAGCATTGAGAAGACAGATTTCAATCTTTGAAGTAATGAACTTAAAAATATGTTATGATTTTCAATTATAATGCTTTAATATAATACTCACTGTTTAATAGACAGCTCAAAAAATCATTGTCAAATTATTTAACTTTATTTTTGAAGTCTTTAATCAGCAAATTCTTCAATTTATTATAGCACTCAATATATTCTTTTATACTGTTGAGCATATAAAGTTCTGAAAGCTCATCTAAATGTATTGTGTCAATATTAAGATTTCAGATCAAAGTAAAATTGCATAACTTCTTAAGCATTATGCTGTAAATGTTTAAAAAGATGTGCTTGCAGAGCTTAAGATACAGATTAAAATCTTTATTATATTTAATAAATAAAGCAATTTAAATCATCTTACATTTCTAGACATTACTGCATACTTTATTGATGCTGAATAAAAGTATACAGAGATACTTTTAGTCTTCAGAGAACTAAAGAATTAATATAATGATGAAAATCTTGCTGAGTATATTCTTAAGATGTTAAAGAAGTGAAATTTAACACATTAATTACTGATAGTCACAGCAGACAATGCATTCAACAATTATATATTATAATGTTATCTGAGTTGACTTCTAAATCAGAAGAATATTATTTAAAGTGATGAAACTAAAATTATAAACTGTATAGTACATGTAATTTAGCTTGTAGTCAGTCAGTTATTTACATATCTGAAAGTAAATATAAAGAATGATTAACTCATCATTACATTTAATGATGATGAGTTATAAAATTTCACAATTGACAAAGACTACTTCTTTAACATCATACTGAAAAAGATTAATATATCTTTTATAACACTTTATTATAATGCTCATATCTGTTGAGTTAATATTTTAACAAAAGTCTCATATAGATTCAATTATTAACTATTGTCATTATGACATCATCACAGTGTTTAAAGTTATTTAAAGATTTACAGAAGACAAATTCATAAGATATAATTGAGAATGTAAGAACTTAATGAAACTCTTTATATGATATGCTGAGTCAAGTATATAAGCTATAAATTAAACTTTCTTAATAAATAGAATGTCTAACTTTGACAATAAACAGAATGAAACTTCTTAAATGTAATACAAAAAAGTAATAACATATTAAATATATACTACATCTTCTGAAGCACTTCAAGAACTAAACAGAGACAATGAGTGCTATTAATAAGTTAATAATTTATAAGCTGTAATATGCATACAATGATTTATTTAATCATCTTAAAAAATAGAATAAAGCAATTAGAAAGTTTAAATTGTTCTTTAATGCTAAGCTGCAGAATGTCATTAATGCATTAAAAAAGAAACTGACTCAATATTATAAAAAGATAAAAGTCAATTAAGAGTTATTCTGTAATCTTAATGTTATATTGAATTTATGCAATAAGCTTAATATGTATAATGTAGAATATTCTCAGTTCTCAATAAATATTACATAATAAGACTGACATATTGTTTCAATAAAGAGAAGACTGAGAAGATCTATATTTAAAGTATAAACTTGAGTTTCAACAATATTACAGAGTTAATTATCAGCACTTAAAGAAAGAATTATTAAATGATGATTTGAGAATTCTTGACTCAAAGAAGAAGAAGATGATAGCAATAATAAGTTATATAAAAAATGTAAAAAAGCATTAAGACACATCTATGACAAAAGAAGTCTCAGATTATCTGCAAAAGTCTTTAATATTAAATGTGAACATTTCAATACTTAATTACTGAAAGCTGATGAAGAACTTAAAATCAATAATAACACAATTTGTAAAAGATATATTTGCAATTTCTGCAGTAAATATTGAAGTTAAATACTTATTCAACACAGCTTAAGATGTAATCATATATTGTTGAAATTGACTGAACTCAGACACTATTAAGAACATTATGCTGATTAAATATCATGATATATTCATTCTTGCAGCAGAAGAGATAAAAAGAATTGAAGAGAGATCTGCATTAATAATGATTGTTAATAATGATGAGAAAGATTCATCAGCAGATAAGCTGAATTCAATAGTAACTGAATTATATACAGAGCTTTTATCAGATCATTATTTCAGTAATAATGATCTTTATAATAATAGTGACTATAAGAACAACATTAACTTCAGACTTTGTGATTATAATTAAGATAAAAACATTGACTTAAGACTTAACAATGATGATTATGATTAAATTTTAAATACAGAAGTGATATAATTAAATGTTATAAATATTTTAAATAGTACACACTTAAAATATGTAATTACTGATAATGATTATAATTATGAGTTAAGAAAGATTAAAGATCATATAAGTTCATTATTTAAAAGATTCACTACAGCAATTGATGCATCAACTATTAAGATCATTAATGATGACTTAATAATCATTAATTTCAGTCTTTAAATCATTTACTTAAATGACTCTACTCAAAGTACATTGACTGTCAATATACATGCAGTCTTGAATATAATACAACATTGATTAAGAGAGAAAAGTTTTCTTTATTAACAAAATGAAAAATTATTAAAAGCACTGTATTTACACTTAAAAGTACAGATAAAGCACATTAAGTTCTTAACTGCTTCAGTATTATGATTTTATAAGAGATAGAATCTTCTGTCTATTAATATTATTAATAATTGTTTAAAGTCAAGAGAAATTCATTCTTTCTTATTTAAAGATAATGTTGACATTCATTAATTTAAGTGTCAGCAATCTCAGTAAACATATACTTAACATAATTTTTAATTTAAACATTAAATTTCTTTACTCTTTCTATACAGTTTATGAACACTTCAATTTTCTTAAATTGCTTATAATAAGCATAAGTTACATGTAAGCTAATAGTATTGAGTGAAATATTAAAATTAAATGTGCTTAGATGTAGAAAACAATGTTTAAGAGTCTTTAAGAACATTTAACTTTATTTAAAGCATTAAGATTCATTCTGATTCTTTATATCTTCATTAACATTATTATTATCATTATCATGATGATCTTTATTCTTCTCATCATTATTCTGTATCTTCACTGAGTCTTCTGCCTCTTGATCTGCATTATTAATGAAAATTAAAGTTTATAATGTTGACAGTTAATCTTTGTTGTTGATCTTAATTCATAAATATAGTTAATCAGCAAGAAGCTAATAGATAATTGTAAAGAATGTTATAATAAAATAATATAATTATATTTAATTAATTTGTATCTTAACTTCATCACTCTTTGACATTGAAGTAGCAGTCTATGAAGTTTAAAATTTAATTAAATCTTTAATAAATAAATAGTGTAGAATTAATATATTTTATCTTCTTTCAATACTGTCTTTCTAATATCTGTGTGCACAAGTTCATCAAATTTAAGAAAGATGCATTTATCATTAATATTTTCATTCAGCATCATTTAAACAGAAAAAGCTACTGTAACTTTGCTTTCATTATTATTTAATATTATTTTTGCTTCTTTATTCTTATCTACAGAGACATTAAACACTGTTAAGAGCTGATAACTATAGAATGAAACAACATTAACTTTTATTTTTACAGTCATTATTAAGAAGTATTAAAAGTATAATATACATTAATGATTTTTCTTGTCTGCTATGTGCTCTGAATTAAGTATGCTGCTATTAAAAACCTGCATAACAAGATTTGAATTCTTATCTTTAGCTATAATAAATTATTTATAGCTGTTAAATTAAATAATTCATTCTTAATGCTTAACTACTTCATCTAAACAGTTATCTCAACAGCTTTGAATATATTTGTTTACTTTTTTAATTTAATCATATCAGCACAGACTAAATGTCAAATAAAGTTAATATATCTTTTCTTTAATTATTAAGAAAGCACTCTTTGCTTTAAGAAGCTTACACAGAGCTTGTATTTCTTTAATAGCTATAATTAAATTGTTTTGCTGAGCAGTATCTTTATTCTTCTTTTACTCAGTGATTACATTCTGATTTGTAAAAAGAATCACTATAAATGAAGTTAAAGTCTGATACAGAACATTATAATCATTTATTAATATTTATTATGCTCATTCTTTACATATCTCTTAGCAACAATTTTCTTTCTTATCTTAACTGCATATTTTGTTCTTTAAATTCTCATCTTAAGCTTCTTATATTCTGAATTATGTTTAAAATCTATATTTAATCTATTCATTGTCATATTATTCTGCTCTTAAGTCTCTTCAATATCAGCATTTATGAATGCATTGATCACTGAAGAATGTGATGAGATTAATTTTTAAATAATATTAAAACATAAAGAACTCAATAAAAAAATAAATAAAGAGTTTCTAAATTCTTAAATATAATTTAGTCTCTGATTTAGTACACACTTTGTGTGTTATAATTGAGTATTATAATAAGTGAAGTTACATACTAGATTTTGAGTTAAAAGAAGTAAAAGAAGCAGCTGAAGTACTTTGAGATAATGTAGTATTGAATGTAAATTCAGAATAGTTAATGAATGCTTTTATTCTTTTTCATTAATCAGCAAAGTCTTTTTTCTTCAGACATGCAGCAATGTTTAAAATAGATAAATTAATTTTATTGATCTTTTTCTTTTTCTTCTTCTTAGATTGAGATGAAGAGTCTGATATATCAGTAGAATGTGTTCTTTTATTAATGAATTATTTTTATTTAATGATGAAAGATGTAAAGTCTAATGCTTTTGCTATGTTAATGAGTTAATTCAGTTCAATAATGAGAAATATAAAGTTTAATACTTTTACTACATTAATAAAGATAATCTTTGCATTCAGTTTTCTCTGTTTTAATGATGTATTTCTAAAATAAAAGTCAGCATCATATCTCTTCATTACTTACTTTACTTACATAATGCAAAAAGAAAATATAAAAAGCTTAATACAAAAAGTAAGATGTTCTGTAGAAAGAAAATGTAAAAAGTGTTATATTAAAGATAAATGAACTTGTTAAGTCTCTATATTATTATTTATTTACATAAATGCTGTGTTTTTGTTATCAGTGAATTTGTAGATAACTAAGATCAATTTAAATCAAGCTGCACAATTATTTAGATTTATTAATTTATGATTATTTCTTCTTAAGCTACTATTTGAGAAATTTAAAGCAATATATACAATTTGTAAAGTGTAATATCTTAATTATGTTAGTTGCAATTTCTTTATTAAGTATAGATCTTCTCACAGTAAAGAAACTGACATTAAAATTATGTTGTATAGCATGACAGAGTTATGATGAAAGTTAAAGTTATAAAGAAATATTAAGCAGATTCTAAAGCTTATGAATTTGACAATATAAGATTTATTGAAGAGAACAGAATATAAATTACAGATAAAGATGTATGAGACAGAATTAAGTTTATGAAATAAAAGCAAAGAATGAGTTATTAAGTATGACATCTTTAAAGAAAAAAATTAAATCATTAATAATTCTTTTTTTTTCAAATTAGTTTCTGCACAAAAAGAGCTAAGTGAGTCACATGATTACATCATTAAATTAAATTAAAATGCTCAATTTTAACACTCTCTGATCAGCTTATACAATGCAGCAGTAACAGTATTGACAGAAACTGCATTCTTTTACTTTAAATTCAGAATTCTTTTTACTGTTAATTGAAGAGATTTCTGATCAGTATAATGATAGCTTAAAGTGAAATTAATTAATCATTATGAATTTGCAGAAGACAAATAAGACATATCTTTATATATTTTTTGAAAATATAAATTCTTATATATTAAGAATCTCTTTCATGACTTATTTGTGATATAGTTGCTGAGCTACATAAAAAAGAGAATCTGATAATATCAGAAAAATTATAAAAGATGAAAGCAATCTTTTATATATTGCAGACTTATTAAAAAGATAAAGTGTACTAATTAATGTATTTTTGCTCTGTAGAGAATGAGTAATTTGATAATTAAGTTAATAATGCTTATATATAATGCTTGTAAAACAGACATGTAATTAAACAAAAAGAGTTATGTGCAATGTTAATTAAAAATGTTGCAATAATAACTGCTATCAATATAAAGCTGCTTAATAACAGAAATTAATTAATTCTAATTTAATTTAAGCTGTTAAAAATAGCTTAACTCAACTCTATCTGAAATCTGACTCTGCACAGAGTCAGATTGAGTTGCAAAGTAAAGTTTAATGAGTTAAGTTAAATTCTAAAATCTGAGCTTAATTTAACTCAATGATCACTTTAATTTTAATATTGTCTCATTGACTTTTAAAGTTGATGAGATGCTATAAGATTTTATTTTTTATCTTATCTCACTGTTATCAAAATGATCTAAGAAGATGTATTAAAACATCATGTCTTATTCTGTTATCTTTGTTAGATATATAACTCATGATAGCTATGCTATTAGTGTGGTGCCCACTTTTAACAGGTTATGAGCCTGGGTTAGTGTGTGATAACTTGTGTAAAATGGTGCCTAGGCCACCTCTGCCAGTGGTTCAAGTTCATGGTGAGAGAGTAAGTCCAAAAGGTCATGAGTTCAAACTGCTGTCTGTGTGCACCCTTTACACCTGCGGGTCGGTTGCGGGCCGATCGCGGGTTAGGGGGAGTGTTAGACATATAACCCACGATAGCTATGCTATTAGTGTGGTGCTCACTTTTAACAATCTTAGTGATTTAAAGCTCTACAGAGATTTCAGAAACATGTGAAGTTTGTTAAAATAAACAGTTTGCTATGAATAAAAGTTTTTTCTTTTGCTGATTGAAGATCTTCTTATAGGGTCACATTTTCATAGAGTAGCTAGACACTTATGATTACATGTTCATTTCACTAGCCACTCCTCCTATGTTTGACAGTACCTAAGGTAGGTAGGTGTCGGGTCGGGTCGGGGGTCCTTTTTTCCAGCCGGGTCACGGGGTTTTCGCGGGTTATTACTAGCTTAGTAAGCATATATGGGGGCTGAGTAAGCACATACACATGCTTACTAATGTGTGTTTCTAACGCGCGTCTTCGCGAAAAGTCGTGATTTTCATTTAACTCTGTATATTGTCAGCATATTGAACCTCTTAATTCAGCATGGTGACGCAAGTGGAAATTCTTGACTTAAGACGGTATACAAGGAGTATGTGTTGCTAATCAACATACAGACACAACTCTAACAAATGAAACGTGGGAAACCCTCTTGGTTCGACGCTGTCCTATGGCTATTCACCCTTCTCCTCTTCATCACTCTCTGCATCCTCTTCGTCTTCTACGTCGGATGTTGGTTCGTTTAATGCTTTCAGGCGTTTCTGACTTCTTGTCAGAATTATTGCAAACGCAGATTTGAATGTACAATGCCCTACCTTGTCTTTCGCCCTCTTCTCCTCGAGATCTGCAAGTAGCATGAGTAGGTCGTCGAGCTCAGTCTGTACTGCCTTCCTAGCCCGTTCGCTTTCCATACGATTCTCTTCTGCCTTAATTGTCTTGCTATTCGCATCTTCCAAATCTGCAGCAGCTCGCTTCGCCCTAGCTTCCGCTTCTGCTGCCTTTTCCTCAGCCCGGTCCAGGCGAGACTGCAAAGTTCCAAGTTCTGCCGAATACTCTTCATGAGCGGTTTGAAGGTCCTGCATATGGTCTCTATTGGCCTTGTCTAGATCGATTTCGGACTTCCGGAGCGTTTCCTTCAAATCCTTGACCTCTGCTTCATGCCTGTTACGAACCTGCGCGGCAGACTCATCTGCGGCACGTTTGATGGCTTCAAGCTCAATTTGCATCTTGCCCATATCGCTTTCATTCTGTCTCTGCATATTATCCATTGAGACTCGGTTCTGTTGCCGAAGTCGTTGCAAGTCATCTTCGTGGTGTCTTTGAAGTCCATCATTAATGCTCTTGATTCTGCCAAGCTCAACCAACCCTGACTCTTTGGTCTTCTTATGCTCAGCTTGCTCCTGACCATATTTGCCTTCAAGCGTCAGAATATCCATTTCCGCCCTTTGAAGCGCTTGGCCTTTGTCATCAAGCTGAGCCCTGAGCGAATCCACAAGTTCCCGCGAGATACCTTTCTGGATCCCGTTAGCAATGACAGGGACTTCCATACCAGGATCTCGATCAATGGCTCGAAGTAGGCGGCTGAAATTATCTTTAAGGAAATCTATGAATGCTCTATCAAAATAAACATCGGGTAACGCGCCTCCCTGTTCGGATACAGAGTTTTGCGGCAAAACCTCGAAATCGCGCACGAGATGATGTTCTCGAAGTCTTGTTAGTTTGTCCACGTATCTATCTCGACCCAGTCGTGACACTAGGATAGGCTGCAGAGTAGCTCGTGATATTGTGGAGTCCTTTGTCGAGAACTCATAGATGATTCCTAAAAGCATCGCACAAAGTCCAGGCACAAGTATCTTGTCCATACTGCTTTGGGCGACGATTTGAGCCAAGCTCTGAACACTGCATCCTTCTCCTAGAAAGTCATTGACAGCGTCCGGATCCTCGAAGAGCCATCCGCACAGTAGCATTAAGTACCCAGCCGAAATCCTCTCATCACTATCTTTTAGCAAACCGTCGATCAGATTGCCCACTATTGCTTGTATGCACGTTATGACTTCCTCTCCATTTCCCGCGTCTCCTTCACTGATGCTCATGGTTAGACTCTTGGCCTCGGGGTCCTCGTAGAGGAGATGGAACAACAGGACAGCAGCCATCCATGGCCGATAGGGATCTGCAGATTGCCTTGGGTCGGAGCTGTCGATAAGTGCTGTCAAGATATTCACAACCTCTTTCTCATCGGACACATGTCCCTCAATGGCTCTTCGAAGGAAGTGCATTCGTATGGGGGTATGTTTATAGAAATAAGCCTTCATACACTCACATGCTGCAAGCCGAGCATTGAAGTCATGGCTCGATGTCGCCACAAGTATGAGGTCAAGGAGACCATGTATAACATTAACCTTGTGAACTCCCTTTGGTTCGCTGGTGCCATTGGGCTGCTTTGCTGTGGGATCGGACCATGAGGATCGGACCTCCAGCTGTGCGAACCCTTCTTGGATAATTGAATTGCCTCGTATTATATCAGCACAGGTAGTGAGAGCCTAGCAAAATCAACATTTGTATGACTCGAACAAAACTCATGCTAGATAGAAGCCACATACCTCTGACCTGATAGTGACGTCGAGAGCTCGACTGAATGCAAGCTGCAGAACTTGCACTAGCACTCCGCTTCGCCAGAACGCTAGCTGATTAGCTTGCGTACCCAGTCCCCCTCTAACCAAGAATAAGCGCAAAACAGCTATGAATCCCCACAGATTCTTGTCATGTTGCGGTTTTGCCCATTCAACCAGCCCGTCGGCGGACTCTTGCCCCTTGACAACTTCAGCGAGGAGCTTCGCTAGCTTCGTGACGCAGCCTGTTTCCCGAAAGAACGACTGATTTGAGGCATTCAGGCGGAGCAAATTGGCAAGGAGAGAGAGACAGTCCTGTACAACAATGCCGCCATGTGTCAAAGATCCCTCAGCATCGATCAGAGCAAATACACGATCAAAGCCATTTTCAAAAGCCACTAACTTCTGCAGCTCAGTTGACGAGGGGGTCAGTGAAGTGAGGAGAAGTAGACCTTCTGGAAATGATAGTTCCATCTGTCAGCCTAAGTAGCATGCTAGTGCTCCTGCTCATATGTATGAGGGCATACCGTTTCGCACAGCCTCTCTCCTATCGTCGAGTACCGCTACCAATCTAGATATTCCTAACGGGGCGGCAGAGACACACTCTTGTGTTCGCTCTGGTCTGGCGGACGATATTGCAGATATCAGTTGCAGCGAGTAGAGGCGGGAGTAGAATTCGGGTGTCTCTAAAAGGTCCAACAGAACCGTGATGTTATCTTGCCGCTATCTTCTGAATCAGTAGGTTACATGAAGAAACAACAGTCATTAAGAGAAGATTACCTGTGTGAACTCATCCGCCAGCCACAGTGCTATATCATCCGAGGCTTCAGGCTACTGTCCGGTCAATAAATTCCGCATATCTGAACCCTGACGGTCCTCCGCCTTCCAATTCATACACCTACACTTGCTTCGTTGGGGTTGAATAACATCAACAACGTCTCCAGCACCAGCTTAACCGTATCTACATCGTCTGCATCATGGCTCAAGCTGCTGATGAGGCCACGTAGGGCTCCCGAAGCCACAGACGCAGGGTAGAGCTTCGCAAAGCTTCTCAGCCCAAGGATAGACGCCCTTCGGTCTTCCAGTAGAGTTGCGCTCTGTAATCGGCTACTTAGAGTGCTTATTGTCTCCGTCGCAGTCTGTTTTGCCGGAGCTTGCGATTCGAGGATGCGGAACATCGTTGCGCGATAATCATAACCTTAACATGTACACAGAATATTCTTCATCATCATCATCATCATAGTCAATGCAACAATAGGCTCGAACATTGATTGAAAGATGGAAGTTGAGTATAGACAGTTTTCCTTAAGCCATTATTGAGGTGAGAAAATCCCATGTTGACGACTACCGTATCTTTACATGTGAAGAGAACGCGTTTATAGATTTAGCGCACGGACCTCGTCCAGCTCGGGCTTACCTTAGGTTCAAGGCAAGTAAAGCTGCAACCTTCGCCCTGCGCAAATCCATTGAAACATTAACAGAACCTACCCTACGACTCCCCCCGGATTCGAGTCTGCATCGACGGCTCGGGACACTCTTCCAAGTCAAAACCTGGACCTTTATCACATATTATGGTTTGATTGCGCAAACACAAGTCACTACCTTTCGAGTCGACGCCTCTTTGTCAACAACGTGCAATAACCTCACTCCTTTCAGCATCCTCATAAGGATTACATCGCTAGAATGGGGATCCCCCAAGGGTTCCGGTGGCTTGCACAAAAGTATCCGAAGATAATATCACCGGTCATCGAGTCGCAGCCTTCCGAGGTTGATGGCCAAGAGGTCCCGGTGGACACAACTGCTCCGAATCCTAATGGCGAAGAGATGGATAACCTCTACCTGGACATGAATGGCATCGTACACCCCTGCTCGCATCCAGAAGATAGGCCTCCGCCAGCAACGGAAGAAGAGATGATGTTGGAAGTTTTTAAGTATACGGATAGGGTGGTAAATATGGTCCGGCCGCGGAAATTGTTGATGATCGCTGTTGGTATGTCTTGCAACTGGATGCGTGCCTTCCTCTGGAAGGCTAGCTATTACATAGATCTAAGGGTCGCAGAAAGGGGGGGCCGTTTCTTCTCATACCAGTCGTGGAGGGTCCGCAATCTGCTGACCCCAGGCATTTTAGATGGCGTCGCACCAAGAGCGAAGATGAACCAACAGCGCTCTCGGCGCTTTCGATCCGCTCAAGAGGCCAAAGAGAAAGACGAAGACAATCAGGAGTTCCTCAAAATGCTCAAGTCTAAGAACAACGGTGTACTCAGCGAGAGCGCGACCTCGGTTATGGGCAAGAAAACTTGGGATAGTAACGCTATCACGCCAGGTACGCCCTTCATGGACATTCTCGCTGCATGTCTCCGATATTGGACAGCGTACAAACTCAACACTGATCCGGGTTGGGAGAAGGTAGGCGTGATTGGGACTTTGATTGTTGATAACCACTAATTATCAAGCAGATCAAGGTGATCATTTCTGATGCCACAGTGCCTGGCGAAGGCGAGCATAAGGTCATGGAGTTCATAAGATCCCAGAGATCGTCTCCAGAGCATGATCCTAATACTAGACATGTAGTCTATGGCCTGGTATATATTGACCGGTCCGCATGAGGATCTGAACGCTGACAGGTTATTACAGGATGCTGATCTCATCATGCTTGGTCTTGCTACACACGAACCACACTTTCGCGTGCTACGGGAGGATGTCTTCGCGCAAGATTCAAGGCCGCGTACGTGTCGTATATGTGGCCAAAAGGGCCATAAGGCGGAGGAGTGTAAGGGAGAAGCGAAACAAAAGAATAGCCAATTTGACGAGAAGGACAACGCTGCCCCTTTGAAGCCCTTTATTTGGCTACATGTGTCCGTCCTACGGGAATATCTCGAAGCGGAGTTATATGTGCCACAGCAACCGTTTCGATTCGACCTTGAGAGGGCCATTGACGACTGGGTGTTCATGTGGTTCTTTGTCGGAAACGACTTTCTCCCTCATTTGCCAAGTCTGGATATCAGAGATAACGGAGTTGACACTTTGATTGCGATCTGGCGCGATAACATTCCATCAATGGGTGGCTATCTCACTAAGGATGGGCACGTAGACCTGGAAAGAGCTCAATTTATTCTCGACGGTCTGGCTAAGCAAGAAGATGCCATCTTTCGCCGCCGCCGACAGGCAGAGGAACGGAGGGACGCTAACGCTAAACGCCGGAAACTTGGGGAGCAGAACCGCAACAACAGCCAGTCTTATGTCGGTGCAAACAATGGTGGAAGTGGAGGACGTCGCAGATCGCCTGATTATTCTACACCAACTAATAACAGTACAAGCGGGAACCCAGTTTCTAATTCGAACAACCCACCGCCTGATCTTCCTCTTTTCGCACCCGGGAAGGGCCGAATCTCTAAAGAAGTGCGGACCATGACTCACGACATGGCTGTGAACCGAGGGGCAATCTACAAAGCTAATCTTGCCAATAAGAGTGCTGCAGCAGCGTTAAAAAGTCGTCTTCTCGGTGGCAACACCAACGGACCGGATACGAGTCAAGATTCTACTCAATCAGCAGATGCAGAAACCCAGGTCGACATAGATGCAAAGCCATTGTCGAATCCCGATGATCCCCAGGCTCCTGCTTCAGCATTGGGCAAGCGTAAGGCTGAGCTGATAGAGGAGGATGACAGTGGTACGCCTGGCCGCAACAGTCCGGACACTCCAAGCACGCCGCAAATCGACACCGATGAGCCACCTCCAGATAATGTTCGCCTGTGGGAAGAGGGATACGCTGATAGGTATTACGAGCACAAATTTCATGTTGATCCGAAAGACATTGCTTTCCGTAACAAGGTTGCAAAAGCGTATGTTGAAGGCCTCGCGTGGGTTTTGCTGTACTACTTTCAAGGATGCCCATCCTGGACTTGGTACTATCCCTATCACTACGCACCATTCGCAGCCGATTTCGTGGATTTGGCCAAGATGACTCTCACATTTGATAAAGGCATCCCGTTCAAGCCCTTTGAACAACTAATGGGTGTTCTTCCTGCTGCTTCGAATCATGCCATACCCGAAGCTTTCCGAACCTTGATGACTGACGAAGAAAGTGATATTCACGACTTTTATCCGGAGGACTTCCCAATCGACCTGAACGGAAAGAAATTCGCTTGGCAGGGCGTTGCACTTCTTCCATTCATAGATGAGAAACGTCTACTGAAAGCTATGGCTGAGAAATATCCTCTCCTATCATCAGAGGATGCGGCCAGGAATGAGACGGGCCGCGACGTTTTGATTCTGTCGGACCGACATCCGCTATATGATGACATAGCGACGAAATTCTATTCCAAGAAACAGGGTTCGCCACATCTTAAGCTGAATCCCAGGGTCAGTGAAGGACTCGCTGGAAAGGTGGAAAAGAACGAAGATTATTTACCACAGAGTTCTTTAACATTTCCTATAGATACTGGTGGGATGCCGGATCTAGAGAACGATCACTCAATAAGGTATGCGGATATTCTTTGTCTATGTCCGATCTTTATTGACGAGCGTCGCCCAGTGTACATTATGAGATGCCACGGTCGAGTCACATACACAAGTCTATGCTACTGAAGGGGGTGAGGTTCCCGTCCTCCGCACTAGACCGATCGGACATCGAAGCCATCAAAGGTAAAGCTAGCCGATCCGGACGGTCTTATGGAGGAGCCCCGCTACGAAGTGATCATGGGAATGGACGTGGCCGTGGGCAGTTCAACTACGCTGATCCCCGTCCGAATCCATTCGCTGCGCATTTGCCGCCTGGCTTTAACCCTGTAAACGCTCCAGGAAGTTATGGAGGACCACCACCCGCTGGATCTGGCTGGATACCGCCTCCGCCTGGCTTGGACCCCTATTTGAGAGGGCCGCCCCCGCCACCCACAGCAGGGAATCCGTATGGGTACCCACGCCAACCACAGGGTTACCAACATACCCCGCCGTCACAGTCGCACAACGCATATCAGAACGGGGGCCAGTATAACGGAGGTTACGTGGACAACGGCCGGAGAACCGACGCCTACAGAGGACCACCTCATCCGGCAGATTATGGACACAACGGTGGCGGTGCTCAATATCGAAGGTACTGACGTGCGATCGATCTCGAAACCTTACTGTATTTCGTACCCATAGGATATGAGTTGTTGTCTCGCCCAGGCTTAGGCATAGGGGAGTTGTAGGGTTTTCAATCTCAAATGTAGCAAGACAATTAATAGCCTACGAACAAACGGACCATCGGAGATATCGATAATAGTAGTCGTTGTAGTCGTCCATGAGTCTCCTATCTTACATACCTTCAGGTTCGTGTCGTAGATGCTGAGTCACTCTAACCCGGATTCCGTATAAATATTTACCCGGGGCGCAAGTACGAAGTACCCAAAGTTCCGAATAACATATTACTTTTTTCGATCCAAGTAAGATCTTCTAAAGTTCCAAAAGATTCGTTCCACATGAGCTCGATAACAGAGACGTGCACACTGAATTCAAGACATGGGAAGTGCTGAAAAGGAAGGCCCAACTAGGGTGCAGATCCTCGGAGAAGAGACTATTGTGGTGGACCATAACCTCTGGTTGAATTTTGTTGCCAAAGACCTTTTGTCGAGTTTCCAATCTTCCACATATGTACTTTTTACGGATACCAATCTTGGGCCATTGTACGTTCCGGGTTTCAGAAAAAGCTTTGAATATGAAGCATCACGACTGTCTTCGGATGCTCGCCTCCTTGTTCACGAAATCCCCCCCGGTGAGACCTCGAAATCTGTAGACACCTGGGAAGAGGTGAGCAGATGGATGGTCAGGCAAGGATGCACAAGAGACACTATCATCATTGCACTTGGTGGAGGAGTTATTGGCGATATGATTGGTTTTGTTGCGGCGACGTTTATGCGGAGATTGAGATTCGTGCAAGTACCAACGACTTTGCTTGCTATGGTGGACTCTTCAATAGGAGGCAAGACAGCAATTGATGTGCCAGAGGGAAAGAATCTTATAGGCGCCTTTCACCAGCCGGAACGGGTTTACATTGACCTTGAGTTTCTGAACAGTTTGCCGGAAAGGGAATGCATCAATGGCATGGCGGAAGTGATCAAGGTAAGTTGTGCTTCGTTTGGTGGCTTGTCTAAGCTCATGGATATAATAGACCGCTGCCATCTGGAGCGAGGAAGACTTCGTAACGCTCGAGGACAATGCGGGCTTAATAATGCAAGCAATTCGAATTAAGCCAAGTAAGAACCGCAGCAGATTCCAAAGCGTTATGGAGATGCTCAAGCAAATCGTCCTCGCGTCGGTCAGGGTTAAGGCCGAAGTAGTCTCCGCCGATGCCCATGAGGGAGGATTGCGGAATCTTTTGAACTTTGGGCACTCGATAGGGCATGCATACGAGGCTATTCTTACACCTCAAATCCTCCATGGTGAATGTGTCGCCGTCGGTATGGTCAAAGAAGCGGAACTGGCGCGTTATCTGGGTGTCTTAAGAAGTGGAGCAGTAGCAAGGTTGATCAAATGTTTATCCAGCTACGGTTTGCCCACTTCGCTGGAAGATCGTCGAATCCGGAGGCTTTGCGCCGGAAAACACTGTCCAGTCGACAGGGTACTTTCCATCATGGGCGTTGACAAAAAGAACGATGGCCAAAAGAAGAAGATTGTTTTGCTATCCGCAATCGGCCGAACTCACGAACCAAAGGCCAGCGTTGTAGCGGACCGCGCTATAAAGGTCGTCCTTTCACCAAGCATTCTCGTCTCCCCAGGCGTTCCTGAATCTTCAAAATTATCCTGTACGCCGCCAGGGTCAAAAAGCATCTCCAACAGGGCTTTAGTGCTTGCCGCGCTCGGCTCCGGCACTTGTCGCATCAAGAACCTACTACACTCTGATGATACAGAGGTCATGCTTACAGCACTGGCAAAGCTAGATGGGGCTACGTATGCGTGGGAGGATGAGGGTGAGATACTGGTCGTAAATGGGAAAGGGGGCAACCTGGACGCATGCGAGGCTGGAGTGTATCTTGGTAATGCAGGCACTGCTTCTAGATTTCTGACGACCGTTGCTACACTTGCGAAGCCCTCATCCACAGACTTCACAGTGCTGACAGGAAACGCACGGATGAAACAACGGCCCATTGGACCTCTTGTGGACTCGCTAAGGAGGAATGGCGCGGATATCGAGTACGTGGAAGCCCAAGGCAGCCTGCCCTTGAAAGTAGCAGCATCTGGCGGTTTCTCTGGTGGTGAGATACAACTCGCAGCGACGGTGTCATCTCAGTACGTCTCATCGCTGCTGATGTGTGCCCCTTACGCGAAAAAGCCAGTAACACTCCGATTGGTCGGAGGGAAGCCGATCTCGCAACCATACATCGACATGACGACGGCGATGATGCGAAGTTTTGGAGTGGATGTCCAGAGGTCTGAAACGGAAGAACACACTTATCATATCCCTCAAGGCGTCTACGTAAACCCGGCCGAGTACTTGGTAGAGAGCGATGCAAGCTCAGCAACTTATCCTCTTGCGGCGGCCGCAATCACCGGTACTACGTGTACGGTTCCCAATATTGGATCCAAATCCCTTCAAGGAGATGCAAGATTCGCCATCGACGTCCTGAGACCAATGGGCTGCGTGGTCGAGCAGACATCAGACGCTACTACGGTCACAGGGCCACCATGTGGAGAATTGAAGCCGCTCTCCAGAATAGATATGGAGCCAATGACTGATGCTTTCCTTACTGCATCTGTTTTGGCTGCAGTCGCACAAGGTGGTGATACAAATTGTACCACTCGAATTGTTGGCATTGCCAACCAGCGAGTCAAAGAGTGCGATAGGATAGCGGCCATGAAAGATCAGTTGGCCAAGTTCGGAGTCGTCTGCCAGGAACATTCAGACGGTATTGAGATTCGAGGGCAATCCTACACAGACCTCCAACAGCCAAAAGACGGCGTTTTCTGCTATGACGATCATCGTGTTGCAATGTCCTTCAGTATTCTCGCATTAGTGGCACCGGAACCAACACTGATCTTGGAGAGAGAGTGCGTGGGAAAAACGTGGCCCGGATGGTGGGACACCCTCAACCGAGTATTCCACGTACAACTCGACGGCAAGGAATTGGAAAGGGCAGAGGTGAACCATGTCAATGCCTCGGCGCACACGCAAAGTTCAATCTTCATTATCGGCATGAGAGGAGCGGGAAAAACTACAACCGGAGGTCACATCGCTCGGATTATGAATCGTCCATTTATTGACCTGGATTCAGAGCTCGAATCCACCCTCGGGACGACGATACCTGAGCTTATCAAGCTAAGAGGATGGGAAGGCTTCAGAGCTGAAGAACTCTCTCTGATGAAAAAGATGATGGCCGAGCGGCCGAGAGATCACGTTTTCGCATGTGGAGGGGGCATTGTTGAGATACCCGAAGCTCGTCAACTGCTGATCAAGTACCACAAGTCTGGAGGACCAGTCCTGTTTGTTCAGCGAGACATAGAAAAGGTTCTGGCATTCTTGGATGTTGACAAGACCAGACCTGCCTATTCGGATGAGATCGAGGGCGTGTGGCTCAGGCGAAAACCTTGGTATCGAGAATGTAGTAATTACCAGTATTACGCTCAACATGCGGAGACGGAGACTCGCGCCTTGATCGTGGACGATCTTTCTCGTTTCTTAAAACAGATATCGGGGTCAGGTAGAGCGTTTGACTTGATTCGACAAAAACGACATTCGTTCTTTGTGTCATTAACCATCCCTGAAATTGCCCCAGCGGTCGGTCTGATGAAGGAGATCAGTGTGGGCTCTGACGCGATCGAGCTACGAGTAGACCTCCTGGAGGACCCTCAGAACCGCGGTGGCATACCCTCACTGGATTACGTGGCAAAACAAGTCGCACTTCTCCGAAGTGTGATATCCATTCCGTTAATCTTCACGGTGAGGACAAGGTCCCAAGGAGGCAGATTCCCGGATGATGCAAATGCGGAAGCTCTAGATCTGTATAGGCAGGCGATAAGCATGGGCATCGACTTTATCGATTTGGAACTTCAATTCCCCGTCGAGCTACTCCAGGCTGTCACGGAAGACAAAGGCTTCTCAAAAATCATTGCCTCCCACCATGACCCGCACGGCCGTCTATCCTGGAGCAACGGGTCCTGGATCCCTTACTACAACAAAGGTCTACAGTACGGAGACGTCGTCAAATTAGTCGGAGTGGCATCCTGCCTCGAGGACAATTTCGCGCTGATGAAGTTCAAAGCCTGGACAGAAGAAGCACACGCGGTCAGGGTCATCGCTATCAACATGGGTCGTCAAGGGCAGCTGAGCAGGATCCTCAATTCCTTCATGACCCCCGTCTCTCACCCCGCCCTACCGTTCAAAGCCGCCCCAGGCCAGCTGTCTGCAGCTGAGATCCGGAAAGGTTTGGCGCTCGTTGGCGAGATCGAGCCTAAGCGATTCTACCTCTTCGGCAAGCCCATCTCGGCCTCCCGCTCCCCGGCCCTGCACAATGCCCTCTTCCACCAAACCGGCCTACCCCACGGATACGGACTCTTCGAAACCGACCAAGCCAACGACGTCCTCGACCTCATCCGTCGCGCCGACTTCGGCGGCGCCTCCGTCACCATCCCGCTCAAGCTCGACATCATGCCGCACCTCGACTCCATCGCCGAAGAAGCCCAGATCATCGGCGCCGTCAACACCATCGTCCCCGTCGATGCCCCCGCCGCCGCCGCCCCGGATTCTTCTTCTTCCGGCACAGACACCAACAAGCGCAAGCACCTCGTCGGCCGCAACACCGACTGGCAAGGCATCACGCTCGCCCTCCTCAACGCCGGCGCCCACCCGCCCACGCACCACGCCGTCACCGCCACCGCCTCCGCCCTCGTCGTCGGCGCCGGCGGCACCGCCCGCGCCGCCATCTACGCCCTGCACGCCATGGGCTACGCCCCCATCTACCTCGTCGCCCGCTCCCCCGCCAAACTCGCCGCCCTCGTCGATTCCTTCCCCGCGAACTACGGCCTGCGCGTCCTCGCGTCGCTCGCTGACGTCAACGCCCTGGACGCTAGCTCCGTCCCGGACGTCGCTGTCGGCACTATTCCGGCGGATCGGCCGATCGATGGGAATGTGCGCGAGGTTGTTTGTAGGGTCTTTTGTGGGGATGGTGATGGGAGGGGCTGGGAGATGGGGAAGGGTAAGGAAGGTGAAGGAGTGGCGACGGCGAACAAGGGGAAGGGGCAGAGGACGTTGTTGGAGCTGGCGTATAAGCCGAGCGTCACGGCGCTCATGCAGCTTGCGCTGGATGCGGGCTGGGTTGCGGTGCCGGGGCTGGAGGTTTTGGCGGGGCAGGGGGTTTGGCAGGTATGTTTTTTCTGGTTTGCTCTACGATGCTACGTTGCTGGGACGGGTGGCGAGGTGGTGCTGGGTGGTGGGATGGTGGCGGGGAGAGGAGAGGGAAGGAAAGGGAAGGAAAGTAGTGGAAGAGGGGCTGACGTGTTTGGCGTGGCTGGTAGTTCGAGTATTGGACGGGCATCCAGCCGCTGTTTGAGAAGGCTCGGGTACGTTTTTTCACCCCTTTTGTGCCCCATCCCTATGTTTGTATGGGTGGGTTTCAATGGATGGGACTGATGCTTGGCGTCGATGGTGCAGGATGTTGTTATGGGGGTTTGAAGGGGAGGGTGGTTTTGAGCTCGTGTTTGATGTCGACTTTCAACTTCGACTCCGGGTGCCGGGTAGGAGCAGAGCTGTTTGTCTTGTGGACTAACCCATGAATAGCCGGATTCGTAAATGCTATGTTTTCTGTCCTTGAGACCGTTGGTTTCGGCTCATACTGGTCAGAAGGTGAGATCGTACAGCATCTGTTCTTTCTAATTTACTTTTGCGACTAGAAACATCGACGTATCATTCCAAACGTGATATTACATTAAGATACATACAAGTACAAAATCCCAAGGACTTTTCAGTGCGTACTCTAGGATAACCAAAACACTTGTTTCTTTTGTTGTTGCTTGCTTGTAAACAAGGGCATCGCCACCCATGAACGCAAGATTGTGCATTATATGTGTATTAAAAAACCAGCCACCATGTCTTTTCCGGCCGTATCGCACAGATGGCGCATTGATCTGTCAACTGTTTCCCACCCCAATCCGAAAAAGAAGCAAATCAAAAACGTTCGTTGTGTCTAATGTGTGCGCTGGCTGACAGACAGAAAGGAAAGAACCACAGGGTGGGTGGTGTGTACAAAGCAAAGCAACGCAAAAATGCCCGTCTTCCGTGATGTCATGATCTCGTAATCCCCCTCACTGGAAGATTGTCCCGAAACTCCCGGGGTAATGATGATGATCGTTTATTGCGCTGTGTGCTGAATATTATAACAGAGAACAGAGAAATCTCCTCGCTAATGGTTCGACCCCGATTACTCCGTAAGCCGTGTGATAATCGTATGACATTTCTCCCAAGAAGTGACGTGGTATATTATATTTCTTTTTTCAATCGTGAATCCTCCTCGGCCTCGTCTTCCCAGGGAAATCAATCTCCGGGTGCACAACACGCATATGCCTCGTCAGCGCGTCGTTCCTCGAAAAGGTCTTCTCCTCGGTGCAGAGGTGACAGCGGACCTTCTGCTTGCGTGCGTTGTGGATGGTATCCTCGTGGCGGGTGAGGTCGTAGGGGCGCGAGAAGATGGTGTTGCACGCCTTGCCGGTGGAGGGGTTGATGCGCTCGCATTTGTGTGGTCCGGCCTGGCTGTTTCGCATGAGCGCCGCTGACGTCATCCCGCTGCTCCCACCACCGCCGAGAATCCCGGTTGTGCCCACATGTGAAGCCGAGACGGCGATTTGAGGGGTCGATTGCCGGTGGCCTTCGCGTTTGTGCTTTTGCAGCTTGGCGGGCGTCTCGAAGCGGAGGGTGCAGCCGTGGTAGGTGCAAGTGTATGTGCCGCCGTCGGCCATGGTGTTTGTCGGCCGCTTGATCTCATTTGAGATATCCACGACATCGGCATCGCTCGCGCTGGACTCCATCGAGGTCAGATGTGCCGGGAACTCTGGGATCGAATCCGATGCTCTCCGTAGACTCTGTTGTCGCCGCTGTTGCTGGGCGATGAAGGGATATTGCTGAGGCATGTGAATGCCACCCGGAACGGACGGTGGCACGAAGTTGAACGACGGAGCGCTTTGCAAAACACCTGAAGCCGTCGAGAAGTCCGACGAGCTTTGCCTTCTCGTAGTCGTCATGCTGTTGTAACTCTGTTCGGTCATGTCATCGTCCATGTCACTCACGGTGTTCTCCACCGAACTCGTGCCACCAGTGAACTGGGCAGATCCGTATTGCATTGCTGGGTGGTTTTGGGGAAATAGAGGGGTGTTTGACTCTTCTTCGGACTCGTGGTATTCAAGAAGAGCGTCCTTTGGCGAAATCGTGTTCGGAGTAGACACGTCCTCCATCGCTGCATGGTGCTGAGCAAGCGCCAACGCAGCAGCCTCTGTCTTCTGCTGTTCTCTCAGCTGAGCGGCAGAGCCGAGCCTTGCTGGTACCGCATGCTGGCCACTGTAGCTGTCGATAGAAGCTGCGTATGGTGAGCCCTCCCGGAAGGGTGAACGTTGACGTGATATGGTGCTGGCCGGTGACTGTGAGCGTGCAGATAAATGATTGTTGTTCGCCGCTTGAAGCCGCTCCGAAAATACTGTTCGGTATGGTGAGAGGAGCGCCTTGTTGTTGGTGGGTGTACGCTGAGATGGCTGTACGGGCGCCGATGTGGTTGAGTCGGAAGCTGGGTTGAAAAGCTCGTCTTGATAGATTGCGGGCATTGTTCCGTCGAGGTTCGGGACTTGACTTTGAAAGCCTGGATATGAGCCCAATAAGTATTCATCCATCAAGTGGCTGACCATAAAAGGTTCGTTCTTACCGGTTGGCTGTCCATTTAAACCATCGTCGAGGTCCTCTGTGTATGCCGTCCGAGGAGTCGTTGGGTCGTTGTGACCAATGCTGGACACCGATTGACGTTCAGAATATGAGAATGCTGGTGTCTCCTCCTCTGCCGAGCTGTGTTGTTCCATCAAAACTTGTTGCTTGGCCATGTGAGCGGCCGACTGCGACGCAGCATCGTGCATTGCAGGGTTGTAGTTGTGGTAAACGGGCGCGAGTAAAGACTTCTGCGACGGGCTGTGCGAGGGTGTGGGTGGTGATTTCGTGTAGCTCAGCGTGGCCGCTTGGTCAGCTTCGTATGTGTCGAAGCCGGGTGGCGAAAGAGACGGCGTCCCCGACTGTGCTATCCTCGGATAGGATATCGTCTGGCTGTAGGGAGAAGCCGGCCCGACCGAGCCAGCCGGTGAGCTGGAAGATGCTCGTCTGTGTCCTAAGTGCTGACGCGGCCCGACGGGAAAGTTCAAGTTGTTCTGCGAACCATCATACTGCTCCCAGACGTCCAAAGGTACTGCGGCCTGTGAGAGCACTGACATCTGCGCCGGGACTGAGTCCTGAAAGCCTCCTGGGCTTGGGGTTGCTTGTTGAAGTCGGATAGGTGGGTGGTTTAGATGTTGAGTTGCCGAGCTATCCCAATGACTGTCTGGGAAGTTGTATGCTTCGGACGTGTTGATCGGAGCCGTCTGGTCGAAGTAATGATTTCGTAGGGGTCTCTGCTTGAACTCGGATGGCGAGGGCGTCGAGGTCGAGTATGCAGCAGTGTAGAAGGAAGGGATGAAGGAGGCAGAGGGTGAAGGTAGGCCGGAGTACGGGAAGTGCTCAGACCACTGTTGCGGTTGTGGATAATGAGCTAACATCATAGACGTAGACTCCGGAGATAGTGGAATAAAGACTTCGGAATTCGACGGGTGGCAAAATAGAATGTCGAATTTGATATTGAGCAATCGACTCTATGCCGAACGAAGAAGGTGTGTGTGCGCAAGAGATAGTGACAGATGACAATGGAAAGTCTTGGAAGAGAGTAGAGGATATCGACGAGGGCGAGGAGACAATCGATTGATGGACGGATGAGGAATAATGTATTCGTAGACAAGGAGGCTATGGGGGAGTGAGTCTTTCAAATAACAATGGATATTAAGTCTTGAGATGGTGTGGGTGAGGCCTCTCAGTGATATTATTAGTATTTTTATCAATCAATAACTAAGGTATACACGCCTGGATGCTTGAACGGTCTTTCTCCGTCCCTCTCAACTATTTGTCGTGCAGATGTCCCCCTCCATTCCATCACCTGCAAACACATCATCAGAGTGCTCGACGTCATCGGTGTAAATCTTCTGCAGGGCATGACCGAGACTAACCCGAAGGAGATTAGTCGTCGCTTGCAGCAAAAGAATCAAGCTACCAATCGGCATGAAGGATTGCCGAAAAACTTTTCTTTCTGGAAGACGCGCGGGTTCTTCCATGAGGTACCTTACCCTACAGTAAGGTACTTGATGTAACGTCACCCTCATTCGGCAGCTCTCTCCCGAGGTTCGCAATGATACGGTACCGGTACTCTCACCCTACAGTAGCGAACAATAATAATGTGCTCCTTTGGCAATGATCGACTGCACCATATTTAGCAATCTACATGAACTCAGTTGCATGGATTATTTGGTGTGTCGAGATCCACTATCAACGGGAACTGCGCCTCATCTATTTGCTTTGCTAACCTTGACCCACTCCACACGTAGAAAGGGTTAGGGCTAAAAAAGATGGGAGTAGAGTGCGTCTTTCGCACCGCAGGCGGAGATATCAGGTGCCGGTCTGCTGCAGACAAGGACGGTAAGGTGGTCGAGCACGTGGATGCGTCGGGCTCGGGTTCAATCTGTCTCCTTGTGTCCCCGGACACAGCATTGCGGACGTTACGGTACGGTAGACTTCATCTATCAAGTATTCCAACCGTTCCATTACATTGCAGTCCTCGGCCCGTCATCTCGGACACTTACAGTCACAGATCATGTTGAGAGCGCTGTCAGCAGCCTACAGTGTTCTACCATACAGTAACTTACATACTGTACGACTGCTGCAGCTGTTTTAGTTGAGCAAAACCCCAGACAGGAGACATAAAGCACGTAAGCACTTAAATGTGAGAGGGGAAAGTGCTTGATTGACCAGCTCCAATCGGCATACCCGAGGAGAATTCGGAAGACACGAGTACCGTAAGGAAGGGGATAGAAGAGAAGGGAAGCCACACGGAACAATAATAATATGGTGTTGAGTTGTTCAAGTTCGAGACAAACAAGCCACAACCAGCACCGACCGGCTTGCGCCACACGCCCAGACTTTGGAATCTTTCCTTAGCCCCGTCAATAATGCTTCTGGGGTCGAGTTCCAGTACATGTAAGGTAACCTTAGCGCAGCTAGCGTATCACTCCTCCTTTGGGCGATACATTAAACCCATTGCGGCTTAGTATTGCCGATCTTTGGGGCTGAGCAGCGGGTAGGAACCCTGAAAAAAGAGAATTTTTCAACTGGGTAAGGTACCCGGCAGGCCTAGATCCCCCACCACCCGACGCCTTGGGCTGCCCTACCCTACCAGCATGGCATTGTTGGCCTTTCCCATTGCAGCGTTACCTTACAGTGCATAACTCCTACACATCAAGACACGGGCAGCCCTACATGTGCACACTTTATCCTTTCCATGTGGAGCCCTCCCCACACGCCGGTGTTCCCATTCAGATAAGATCGCTGTGGATCGACAAATTCTATCCCAGCCACAATCAATTCATCAATTCCAAAGGCCTTACCTACGAACTACAATGGACGAATCAATAATAGTTCTATTTGTAGAACCCTTGCTTACCTAGGTGTACAAAGATCAGTCAGTCCCGTCGCTCGCTGATCTACAATGATCAACATCCTCATGAGGTGTCAGCACTTTATGCTTATATCTATTCATGTCTCTTTCGCCCTTGCCATTCGAGATGTCAACTTTCTTTTGCACTTGTCGATCGCTCTAGGAGAACAGATCCCATCTCTATTTTCAGGTACAAGAGCCAGCGACCAGCACCGAACTACACAAGGTGAGGGAAACTCACATTGAAGGTGGCAAAGGGAGATGAAATTTAGGTCTATACCTCAGTGATCATTGGTTTTCAATACATTCCATTACACAGCCATCCCGTACCCCGGATCACATCTCCATACGTTTCAAGCTACCATCTTCCGTCTGTGCGCCTTTGAAAAACCCCTTCGCTCAACATTGAAGATCCTCAATGGTTTCTATTTCCGTCGCAGTGACATGTTCTACTGTACTTACTCTCCACCAAGCGAAAGCATCGTGCTGCCTGTAGCCATACCGTCATGATCACTTCATGCCGCCAGACCGCCACCGTCACGTTCGAAAGGCACTTACCTCACGCTTACCATGCTCGGGAGAGGGACCTCTCTTGATGCCAAACTTAGAGCAGCTACTCCTGCCCTGCAGAAGGAGAACATGAGACCCTCTCCAATCTCTAGAGGTAGAAGAGTGTCATCCATCTCTGGCCATGAATCGAAGAAGACGAGCTGTTACATCATCAGATGTCCGGAAGTCTTGTGTGGCGATTTTCCTACAAATAGAACACTCAACACCCATCACTGGCGACAAGTCAACGGATGACGTGGCTCGGCGATCACTTCTGGCTTTCGGTAGAAGGCTCTCAACAGCAAGCAACAGTCGGCTGACGGGAACGAGGGAGGCTAGTCTAACTACCTTGCTATTCAAGGCGAATCGGTCTCGCCCGGCAGACTCCAATCGAGACGGTCGCTACTGGCGGAGGGCAACTCTTGAGATCCTCGCAATATCAAGTCTGGGTTAGAATGTACGCTCCTCACCAGGCTCGCCACGACGTTGTTCTTCTGCCCCAGCGCACTTGAAACGAGGAATCCGACCTCTCAGCTCTAATGTTTCGTGCTTTTGTCGAAGGTTTCTTGCCACGGGCGAAGTGGGCCCTGTCCCACCGCTCGATCCTGATACCGGAGTATCGTCTTGATCAGGCCCACAAATCCTGGCCCCAGCTGAGAGATATACCGAGAACTTGTACAGTACACAACTAGAGAAATCGTATATGGTAGTGGAAGAGAAGATCTATTGTCAAGCATGGCTCTCAAATGCAGGTCTGGGCGGAACGTGCGAGGCTACAATTTGCCCATCCCACGCAGCACCGACGCGAACACATCGACAGTCCAACACACTCTACCACTATCGACCGAAGAGTTTCGACCGTCCAGCGATGGAGGACAGGAGCAGCGACTGCACTATCAGAAATACAGTACTTCGTTCAACAGTTGGGTCTACTTTGTGTACTTAGATCATGGCGTTCTAACCACTCCTTCAAATCGAACAGTCCAACTCGAAAGGTCCGAGGGATCACAGCCCGCAGAAAGCAGTTCGGACTTCTGCTCAAAGCTGGTCTTGAGAAGGCAATCAGTCTCAAAGTCAACCTTCCCCTCTCTCTCTCTCTCTCTCTCTCTCACAACCAGCATCACGAGAACTCGACCCCCTACGTCGCCCTACCCACCGCACGCGAACAATTGACCCTATATCCTCATACGGTACATCGTCCCCCACCTCCCCAAACACCGCCCCTCAATGGACAAATCTCCCCAGATTCGAGATGGGGGAAATATTACACAATCGATATTCCACTACAATTACCTCTTACCTTTTCCACCCACGCTACCTTACCTGACCCCCATCCCCATCCCCATCCCCATACCTACTGACCTTCACAGACACAACGCATCCTCCCCCAACCATCCCGTCCATCCCGTCCACCCCTCCATCCATTCTCCGAACCCTTTCGCTTCGGTGTGCTTCGTCTCGCACTTTGTCGACTACTGCACCGCACCGCTAGCCCATGCATGGAGAGTAAGAAGGCCAGGTAGAGAACACGACCACGGGAACCTCGGCTCCGTATCCCGTCCATCCCCCTGAGCCCCGCGCCCTCGACCGACCTTTTCACCTCCGCTTCCTCCGTTTACAGCGCAGCCAACGATCTCGGACTCCCTGCTGGGAGACGGCCGACCCGCGCCGGACGAGGAACATGGTCGTGGAAAGCTCCGCTCGGCTCCTGCTGAGACGAGGGAGGGAGAGGGGAAGTGGTGCATGGAAACAATAACAGAACGTGCTTTGATTATGAGTCATATGTTAAGTCACAAGACACTTCAAACTCGGCTTCGCCCAATGGACTGCAGAGAGTATTGAGTTATGTGGCAATTCATTTCCCGCTGCTCTGCGGCACAGCCTACGACTCCCCCAAGAACCTATGATACAAAATAAAAAGCCCCATGATGTGCCTGTGATAAAAGCAAAAACCCGTTTGAGTCATGCCCCACTCCCGATGTGCCAAAGCCCCAGAGAGAGAACCATTCGTGAAGAGCTAAAAGAGACCGGACGCGTTTTTGTTTAACCACCGAAACCGTAGAGGGTACCTATGAGTCATTGTCAGACGCGGGACAGAGAGAAGCTTGAAAGGTAACAGGTGACTCACGGCCCTGTCTCTTCAGCGCGTAGACGACATCGAGCGAAGTGACGGTCTTGCGCTTGGCGTGCTCGGTGTAGGTGACGGCGTCGCGGATGACGCCCTCGAGGAAGGTCTTGAGGACTCCGCGCGTCTCTTCGTAGATCACTGTAAGACGCGTTAGATTGTATGATGCGGTTGATGGAGGTTGGATGGATGGAGAGGAGGTAAGACGTACTGGCCGAGATACGCTTGACACCACCACGACGCGCCAGTCGGCGGATGGCGGGCTTGGTTATTCCCTGGATGTTGTCGCGGAGAATCTTTCGGTGACGCTTGGCGCCGCCTTTGCCGAGACCTTTGCCACCTTTGCCGCCTGTGGTCGAGAGGAGAGCGTGTTAGCTGGGTGTGAGGTCAGGTAGGAGGGGTACTGTCGCGTCCTTGGAGGAGGAGGTGGGGGTTCGACTTACGTCCAGTCATGTTGATTGATGGGGGTTAGATGAGGTGAGCTTTAGAAGCTGGATGGGTGTTTGATGGTGATGGGGGTCGTTGGTCGTTGAAGGCGGGTTTGCTGATGGATGGGTTTCGTTGGTTGGTGGGGATGCGGGATAGATATATTCGATTGTGGTAGAGGTTTTGGGCACTTAAACCATGGGCCGTTCTTGCCCGTGGCACTTGCCGAATCACGCACCTAACCCGTAGCACCGAAAGGGGAAGGAACCAGTCACTCTGTGGTGAAGGAGCGATGCTCGATGACTGATCCGAAGAGATGTTGTGTTTCTACGATTTTTCTGATGGCACAGAAAGTAATATTGGATATTCTCTACACGATGCTCTCAATTTTGACTCATGTAATTCGTATTTGTTTGTTGTTTATTTCTATAGTAATGCTTTCTACATGGGGAAGTTGTCATCAAGTGTTTTGGAAGGGTCGACTCGGCTAAGGATTAAGGTTATGGCGCTAAATTTGGAAAGACACAGCAAAAAGGCCAAGAGCTCTGCCGCGAAAAATAACTGCCTGGAAAGAGAGACTGAAGTTTGACAACAAAAGTCATGTTCTTTCCAACTTCACTAGCGTGCTATGCTTTCCTTTTGACTGCGCGTCCAAGATCAACTCTGCCCCCACTAGCGCCCTTTCCTGTCACAAAAGGACCTCTTCCCCCACTCATCCACTTTCCTTCTTTCTTACATCCATCCACTACATCACAACACACCATCGTCGACCAACATCATCGACCTCAACACCAACTCATCGAATTTCATCAAAAGACATCGCCAAATACATCGATAAACCTCATTTACGATGGCTCGTACCAAGCAGACAGCTCGTAAGTTATCCCTCATCACTACTTCGCTGCCTCGTCGCGTCACCGGTCGCGATCTCGCTGTCGCTACCTCACCAACAACTTCAACATCAATCATCAACCATAACCTCAACCTCTGACAACAACAACAACAACAATATCACTAACATCTCACCTTTACAGGTAAATCCACCGGTGGCAAAGCCCCGCGTAAGCAACTCGCGTCCAAGGCCGCCCGTAAATCCGCCCCCTCTACCGGTGGTGTCAAGAAGCCTCACCGATACAAGCCTGGTACAGCTCACTCCAACTCCTCGCCACGACTTGCATCATACTAACAACCGCGTTCTCAGGTACCGTCGCTCTCCGTGAAATCCGTCGCTACCAGAAGTCGACGGAGCTCCTGATCCGCAAGCTGCCCTTCCAGCGCTTGGTCCGTGAAATCGCTCAGGACTTCAAGTCGGACCTTCGCTTCCAGTCGTCGGCCATCGGTGCTCTTCAGGAGTCCGTCGAGGCTTACCTCGTCTCGCTCTTTGAGGACACCAACTTGTGCGCCATCCACGCCAAGCGTGTTACTATCCGTGAGTTGTTCCGTCGATTATCTGTTGTGAGCTCTGCTGAAATACTGTTGCAGAGTCCAAGGACATCCAGCTTGCTCGTCGTCTCCGTGGCGAGCGCTCTTAGATACCTTCACCATAGCCACTATCCCACCACTCGCTTGATAACTTTGACTCTCGCCGATCAGCAATCGTTCTTCGAGATGGCAACCGTCTGTTGAGTGGTGGGGTGGTGGCTGCTTCGGGGCGTTCTCTTTATCTTCTCTACAACTAGGGGCCAGGGCACGGTGAAGGATGCTTTTCACTCAAGGGTCTGCTATGGGAAGGTCATGGTGTTATCTTGTACATTAATCAGTATCGGGTGTTACTGAATGAAGCGGACGTAGAATCACGATTCTTCTCGTCTTTACCTCCAACCTTCGTGTCTCAAATACCTTAACCATGGGATTGAACCCGGGTGGAGTAGTAAAAGCAATAACTCGGGTGACGATTCGCAGACGCGTTCTTCAATAGTAGTCTTCTCTGAACAATCTGCCGTTTATATGCATACTTCGAAGCTGCGAGTCTTTCTGTTTCAAGGCCTCCATTCCATGACAGTGCTGCCGCTTACGGTAATGTAATCCTCCGTAGGAATCGGAGCACTTGCTGGTACGATTCGGTATTTGGACTGGCTATCTGCTACGGGCTTACCGTCATCTCACTGAGCATTTAGATATGCTCGTCTTTTCATCTACAATTCCCAATATATGCAGTCACTCTACTCAGTCCTCTGCAACTATATCTACCGACTTGCTGATTTGCTTCACCGCGATACCCGGTACCTACCTTAGGCTCCGGCACCTCGGTCGCATGGTTCCTGCATCAGACTAGCGGGCGCCCTACAGCGGATCCTACAAAGTTGGCTCCAGCACTCACGCAACTTTTTTTTTGAAACTTCTTCAAAATCAAGCTCAAACAACAGCATTTTGATGTTAAAATCACAACTAAACACTTATTTCTATAAA